>Ga0308169_10000420_pt1 | contig 65310 bp, 49 predicted proteins | sample PhyBR1_2_FD_202139 | JGI IMG/M metagenome (GOLD analysis project Ga0308169, IMG submission 202139) | Phyllosphere microbial communities from UC Gill Tract Community Farm, Albany, California, United States - DLSLSB.R1 | ecosystem: Host-associated > Plants > Phyllosphere > Unclassified | place... | reverse complement strand
TCCACTGCCGAGGGGGAGGCAGAGAGGAGGGTCAGGTGACTCGAACCCCGAGCCGGGAAAGAGAGAGAGAGAGTGAGAGAGAGAGAGAGAGAGAGAGAGAGAGAGAGGGAGAGAGAGCGGACGCACCTCGCTCGCCGGCAAGCCCGCCAGCCGCACCACCTCCCTCTCGTACGCCTCCCGATCCTCGGCCGCCCTCCTCCCGAGCGCAGCAAACGAGTCCCTCAGGCGCCCGTTGCTCTCGCCCAACTCGGTCCACACGCGCTCGGCCTCGTCCGGGTTGGCCTTCTTCCACGCGAGCACCTTGCCGACCATCGAGGGCGTGTTGGACCCGGCGTCGACGTCGGCGAGGACGAGGAGCGTGTGCGGCGGGAGGGCGAAGGACGAGACGGAGCCGGCGGTCGAGGGCGAGGTCCAGGCGGGGTTGCGCGAGGGCGAGAGGGCGGCGAGGAGGTCGGCGCCCGTGATCTACAGGCAGGAGGAGGGCAGAGGCATCAGCTCTCGTTCGCGAGAAAGCGCTGAGGAGAAGGGAGAGGGGAAGCAGACGCACGGTCGACTCGCGCGACGACTCTGGGCTGAGCAGGTCGCCGAGGCACTCGACGGCAAAGCGGCGGTACGTCTGGCTGCCATAGATGGCCGTCGAGACGTCGAACCCGCTGCCGACCTTGCCCTGCGCGAGCGAGTGCACGTACTGCGCGAGGTTGTGCAGCAGCTCCACCGTCTCGGCGTCCGGGTTCGGCAGGCGGCCCTGCTGCGGCTCGCTCGACGCGCCGGCGCCAAGGCTCGAGGTCCAGTGCAGGACGAGGGCCGACACGAGCGACGTGACCATGGCGGCCGACGAGCCGAGGCCCGTCTTGTGCACGTCGCGGATCGTGCATCCGAGCGGCGCGAACGGGATGGGCGTGTCCTGCGGGCGCGCGAGGACGGTGTCAGCACGTCCCCTTATCTCTCTCGAGGTAGGGCGCTGCGAGAGGGGGACGCACGGTGCGCGACTGCGAGTAGAAGTCGTTCGAGCCGACGATGGTGACCTCGAGCGGGCGGAACGAGGCCGACGGGTTGAGCGCGCTCGCGACTTGGAGCGCCGCGCGCACCGACAGGTGCACGAACGAGTTCGAGGCGGACCTGCAGGGGAGCGGGGAGCCGGGTCAGCTCGCTCGAGCGGGAGGACACGACGAGAGGGTGCGAGCCCTCGAGTCCGGCTCGTGGCAGCGCACGAGCGCGTGGGAGAGAGCGGCAGACGCACCCTTGGCTCTTGTCCTCGTCGACAGTCCACTCGCCGTCCTCGCTGCGCGCCTCGTACCTCCACCGCCCGTCGTCAAACTGCGGGCTCACGACCTCGATCGCGAACCGGTCCCCTCCCGCCGCTGCGCCCTGCTCGCCCTGCTGCGCCTGAGCCTCGCTGACGACGGTGAAGAAGCGCGAGGGCGTCGCGACGACGTAGCCCTGGTGGGCGCGGTCGAGGACGAGGTAGCCGCCGGCGAGGAACACCTTGCCCGGGCACGACACGACGGTCGGGGCGCGCGAGGCGGTGGTCGAGGGGCTGGCCATGCTGGGTAGTGGTGCAATGGAGAGCTGACGGCGAGCTCTGGTGCGAGGTGAGAGCGAGAACAAGGGCCGTCGTTCGACGCGCCGGCGAGGCTCGAGGCGAAGCGACTGATGAGCCTTTGTGCGCCCTCTCGCGCAGCCTGGCTGGCTCCTGCTTCCCTGGCAGCTTCTCAGATACTGTCACTCGGTCTCGCACGACCAATCAGCGAAAGAGAGCCGAGGTGAGAGCGGCTCGTCGCTCGCTCCTCTCTCTCTCGTGCGCGGCGAGCGCTCTCTCGCACTCCCAGCCCGGCTGCACGGTGTACGAGTTCCCTTGCAAGACCCAGTACACCCTTTACAGTCCTCGAAGCACGCTCCCCCGCTCACGGCTTCCACCCCGAGCGCTGCACCCACTCGTCGAACGTCGTCGCGCGCACGCCGAGCTCGCGACTCGGGTCGTCGGCGCGCGAGAACAGGCCGTACGCCGTGTGCTCGGCGGGCGTCGTGTCGATGAAGCTGCGCGCGAAAGTCGGGAGAGGCTGGTCAGGGGCGTGCTCGGCGAGCAAGAGCGTGAAGGAGAGGCGAAGGTGGACGCACTCGAACATGTCCGACGCGGCCGCCTCGAGCACCTCGCCGAACGGCTTGCCCTCCATCATAGCGTGCAGCTCGTCCTTCGACAGCGGCTCCCACACCGCCTTGCCGCCCGTCGCGCGCTCGATCCCGCGCACGAGGTCGTCGGTCGCGACGTGCGCCATGACCGGGTACGTCTTGCCCGACGTGAGCGACAGCGGGTGGTTCAGGACGGCGGCGGTGAAGACGCCGAGGTCGACGCTCGAGTCGGTCCAGCCGACGGCCGGGTCGGCGTGCTGCGACATGAGGGCGAAGCGGAGCGTGCCGTCGGCTGCGGGCTCGTGCGCGCGTCAGCGGTGGCGCGCGAGCTGCGGGCGGGAGAGAGGAGGACGCACGCTTGCGCTGGGTGTACCAGGGGAACGACATGTTGCTGTAGAAGCCGCCTGTCGACCGAGAGAGGTGGAGAGAGAGTCAGCGTCCCGCTCGGACCTTGGCTCGAGGGGACCGGCACGGCGAGAGCTGGAACAGGGACGCACCAGGCATGAGGACCGTGACGTGCTCGAGCTGCTCGCGCGCGTACGCCTCGACGACGGCCTTGCCTTCGAAGTGGAAGACGCGCTGGAACTTGCCGCCGCTCAGCTTGGCGACGCTCGGCAGGCCCGACCAGATGAGGTGCTTGACGCCGGCGGCCTGCGAGGCGGAAGCTCGTCAACCTGTGCAGGCGCGAGAGGAGAAGCGAGTGCGAGGGGAGCGAGAGAGAGAGGCGCACCTTGACAGCGTCGACGAGGTTCTTGCCCTGCTGCACCTCGCTCGGGGACGGCGTCGTCATCCCGAACACGGCCTGCGCGCCCTCGAGCGCCTTCTCGAGCCCCTCGACGTCGTCCAGGCTCGCCTGCACGACCGTGAGCCGCCCGGCGTCGACCTCGGCCTGGTGCCTGGCGACGAGCGCCTGCGCCTTGTCGCCGGTCGGGTCGCGCGTGAGGGCGCGCACGGCGTACGAGGTCGACGAGAGGACGGCGGCGACGGCGCCGGAGCCCTGCGAGCCGGTAGAGCCGACGACGGCGATGGTGCGGGTAGACATGGCGGTGCTGTCGTGCGGGAACGAGGTGAGTGAGGAAGAGAGAGAGGAGAAGAGGAAGCTCACGCACCAGTCGCGCTCCTCACCCTGCCTCGTGCCGCATGCTTGGCATTCACGCACCGTCACAGCAAAGGGAGCGACAGCGGAGACGGCGCCAAAGAACGGACGCGAGCGAGCGAGCCTTTGTTCCGCGCGTCGGACGGCTCGAGCGAGCGAGACGCGTCTCGCTGTGGAAATGCTGGGTGGCACGCTCGTGCATGCGTCTGGAAGAAGACAAAGAGAGTACGAGCGCGAGCGCATGTAAGCTGGTCGGCGCGCGGGCGAGCCGTGGCTCTGCGAACGAGGAGAGGCTGGAGACGAGGCGAGGAGGTCGAGTCTCCCACAGGGCCGGTCGCTGGAGCGCGCAGCTTGTGATACGAGCACTCGAAAGTTCCGCAAGCTAGCCTGTAGCTCTCCTCGAGCTGTTCGAGCGGCTGGTTGCGGGCTGGAAGCCGCTCGAGGAGGACGACGCGGCCTCACTCTCGTCCCTCCGTCACACCTCGACACCTCGGCACCATGGCGAGCGCAGCACCAGCCCAGCCGGCACCTACCGCAGCACCGCAACAGCCCACCACCGCCAACCCGCAGCTGCTCCCGCTCCAGGAGGTGCGCCTCATCATCTCCCTCGTCCGTGTCCGCTCTCCTCGCACGACGGCAAGCTGATGGGGACTTGTGCTTGCGTGCAGGACGACGAGTTCGAGGAGTTCCCCGCCGAGGGTGCGTCCCTTCTCGCCCTCAGCCGTTCGAGGTGTGCTCGCTGACCCTCCTCCGCCTCACCGCCCCCTCCCTCCCCACTCGTCCCCCTCCTCGCCCTCGCCATCGTCACGCCCTGCCGCCAATCTCGCTCGACCGCACCGCCCTGCACGCAGACTGGGACGAGAAGGACACGTACGCGGCGTCGCTCGCGGCCAAGGCGGGCGGGGCGACCCAGGGCCCCGAGGGCGTCAAGGCGCTCGACTCGTTGTGGCAGGACGACTGGGACGATGACGACGTCGGCGACGACTTTTCGGTCCAGCTCAGGTGCGTCCGTGCTGCGTCCCTCTCCCGCGGTCGTGCTCGGGCGGCTGCTCAAGCGCAGCTGCCCGCTCTGCCTCGTCAGGGTTGGCTGGTTCCGGCTCACGACGCTGACTCGTGCTCTCGTTCTCGCACACACAGGGGCGAGCTCATCAAGCAGCAGGACCAGATGCAGTCGTGATCGAGCAGGAGAAGGAGGACGACTACCTCGGCCGTCCCGTCGTCGTCGCGCCCGCCGTGTTTGAGGACTCGCCTCGCGAGCGCCCTCGCTGTAACCATCGCATGTTCCGTTCGTCTCTCTTCTCTCTTCTCTCTGTACTCGACGAGTCGAGCCGCTCTCTCGGCGGCGTGCGGCTCGATCGTGCCGAGGGGGAGGAGCTCGCTCGACGAGAGCGACAGGCTGAGAGCGCTCGTCGCCGCTCTGGCTCGCGCTACAGCTCGCTCGAGGCCGCCTGCTCTTTCTACGTATCTAGCTCGGGCTCGCTGCGGCTGTAGACGGTCGTCCGGACGCCATCGGCGAGCAGGCGCGCACTCAGGTCCGTCCTCGACCTCCTCTCTCCGTCGTCGTCGACGCCCTGTTGCCGACTCGCCTCGCTGACCTCCTTTGCCTCTGCCAGACCACTCGCATCGGCGTTCCCCCCTCCTGCACCCTCGCCCTCGTCCACCTCGACGCCTCGCCGACCGCCATGAGCAGCCCGCCCGCCTCGTCCGCCGCAGGCCTCGCTCCAGAGCTCGACGACCCGCTCTTTCGCCAGGTTCAAGCCGTGTACAGCTTCTTCAAGGACCCGGTCGGAGTCTCCCTCAACCGCACGAACTGCACGCCCGAGGAGCACGCGCGCCACAGCGCCGCCAACTCGCTCAACAAGAGGGCCGAGCGTGCGCCGAACGTCGTCGCACCAGTCTGGGGCGACCTGTCGCAGGTGCAGCGCGAGCTGCTGGTCGAGGTCCTGCTCGGGTACTACTGCAACTCGAGGACTGACCCGGGGAACAGGGCGTTGCCGGTACGTCCTGCGTCGCTCGTGCTCCTCCCGCCGCCCTCTCTCGTGGCCGCGAGCTGACGTCGACCCTCGCGCAGATCTCCTTCGACCAAGTTCGCAACGAGATCGCCTGCGCGGCCAACAAGAACGTCAGGCAGAAGCAGCAGGTGCGGCCCTTCCTCCTCGCCCAGAGCTCGAGAGCTCCTGCGCGTCGACTGACCTCGAAATGGCTGGTCCTGCAGATCCCCGCCGACCTCCTCGATCCCGCCAAGCGCCTCAACAAGCTCTGGAGCCTCCTCGTGACGCTGTACAATGCCCCGATCAACGAGCGCGAGCACGTCCCGTTTGAGCGCCAGCGTCACGAGGTCGGCGAGGCGCGCAGGCAGGTCGCGAGGGCGACGAGCACCACCCCGCATCGTCTCGAGCACGCGCAGCGCACCTACGCCGCCGCCGAGGCGGCGTTTGCGGCGCGGCTGAGCACGGCCAACGACGCCCGCGTCGTCCGCCTGCAGCAGGTCAAGGCCGCATTCTCGCTCCTCCACGACAGCGCCTCGCTCGTGCCCGGCTTCGACAATGAAGCACACGGCGTCGCCCTCGAGGTCTACGTCTCGCGCCTCGACCCGGGTCAGCAGCATGCCGCCGTCGCTCGGGTCCGCGACTTTGTCTTTGCGGCGTGCGAGGAGCGGGCCGTGCGCGGTGAGGCGCTCGACCCGAACCCCCCTGTGCGTCGCTCGTCCTCTCTCTCTCTCTTCCCCTGCCGCAGATCTGTCTCATCTTGTGCTCGTGAGCACGACGCTGACGACGACCTCGCCCTCCTCGCCGCGCGCAGCTCGTCGAGATCCTCCACGCGCTGCACGCTCACGACCTCGGCCACGCGCTCTGCGCCGCCCGCCTGAACTCGATCCTCCACTTCTACATGTTCGCGAACGCGAGCGCCGTCATCGTCGAGCACGTCCAGGGCGTCGTCGACCAGTTCTGCAGCGAGGTGTGGACGAGGCGGTTCCGGCAGCTCGCCTTCTCGCAGCAGCTGTACGCCGTCGGCATGGTCCGAGCGCTCCTCAAGCGCATCCAGACGCTCGAGGCTCGGCAGGTGGTGCGTCCCCCTCCCTTTCCCTCCCGGCTTACCGAGGTCGACCGACGAGCTCCTTCTCGACAGCCTCTGATCCTTCTCCCCTGCAGGTCGACCAGCTCGCCAACATCTTCCCAATGAACTCGCCGAGCCAGGCGAGCTGGAAGCATGCACCCGCCGTCCGTCCCTCCTCCCTCGCCCCTTTCCACTCGCCCGACCACAGCTGACCCTGCCTGCCTTCCTCGCTCGCAGGTTGACGGCCCGCCCGTCGCCCTGCGCTCTCTCGCTCACAGCACCTCGACACGTCGAGCGCCTCGTCACGCCGACTCGAAGGCCTCGGCGGTGCCGAGCAGCTACTTTCCGCAGGCGAGGAGCGCGCGCTGGTAGAGAGAGGGTCGAGCGGCGGCGGTCGGCTGCGAGTGCAACTCGGTGGTTCGCGCTCGACTCTGACTGCGAGCATGCGAGAGGCTTCGATTGCTCTCGACGACGTGCAGGACAGGACTCGCGCTCCGAGCGGGAGCGCGTCGCGTCGGCCTGCGTCGGCCGTGGACGAGTTGACAGCCAGAGCTGAGGACGAGGCGAGGGAGAGCTCTCACCCTTGCTGGGTTGGGCTGAGTGGACAGCACGCTCCCTGACAGTATCTTACAGCTCCTACTCCACTCAGCGCTGCCCGTGAGGTCGAGCTCTGTAGCGACGAGCTCACCGCGGCCTCGCCCTCCCGCTCGCTCATCCGCACTCGACACCTCGCTCAGCCATGGCCGACAGCCCGCGCAGGAATACGCAGGCCAACCGCCAGGCTCGCCGAGCGCAGCCCTACGCCCGCCCGTCCCCGGCACCAGAGCCAGAGGCCTCGACCCCGGTCCGTCCTCCCATCTCGCTCGCCCTCTTGCGCCCCGAGCACACGAGCTGACGGTGTGAGCATGCCCTGCAGTCTCGCCTGAGAAGCCTCCTGTCGTACGTGTCGCCCTTCCGCTCGGCCCGCAAGCGCAAGGAGCCGTCGCCCGCCCCGCCCTCGGACGACGACGATGAGGACGAGGACGCGCGCATCAAGGACGAGCACGACTCGGCAGAGGACGACGCCCACTTCGCACTGCACGGCAAGCTCCTGACCCGCTCTGGCGATGTGCGTCCCCATCTCCCGCGCTCCTCTCCGTCCTGCCTCGCTGACCCTCGCTCTCCCCCCTCGCAGTTCACCGAGAACGTGCCCGCGTCGCCCTCGCCCTGGACCGGCTCGAGCACCCAGCGCTCGATCGGCTCGTCCCTCGCCTCGTCGGCCACCATGCCCAACCTCGCCGCCCTCGCCGCCGCCGGGCCCTCGACGTCCTCCTCGACCCTCACCACGCCGCACGTCCCCGGCGCCCTCCGCCGCTCGCCGAGCCACGCCGCCGGGTCCGCCGCACGCTACGCCGATGTGCGCTCGGCGTACACGGCCGAGAGCGTCCTCGAGTCGAGCTCGACGCACGCGACGCAGGAGCTCGCGCGCTTCTTCCAGGACAAGGCCGACCGCGGCGAGGACCGCCTCAGCGCTGTCGAGCAGGCCGGCGTCTACCAGTTGATGCAGCGAGGTGCGTCTTTCTTGCCCTCGAGAATGTTTTTACGCCCGCTCCTGCGCTGACGCCAAGCCTCGCCGCCCTGCAGCACAAGCCGAATCGTCCCTCCCCACCGCCTTCACCCCCAACTTCCGCTCTGCGTCGACCCTCCCCGCCGCTGCGCCCGTTGCCTCGTCGTCGTCCAGCTCGGTCTTCGGCGGTGCCGCCTCGGCCGCCGGCAGCGCCATCCCCTCGTCCGCCGCCAAGCGCCGCCGCCCCATCTACGTCGGCGCAGGCTACTCGTCCCGCCGCCGCCGCGCCACGACGCTCGGCCTCGCCTCGACCACCTCGAGCCAGAGCAACGGCGCCCTCGCCGACGGAAAGCGCCGCCGCACGGCGACCGACCGTGACGGCGAGGACGACATCCCGCTCGCGACCCTCGACGACATGGTCGCCTCGCCGTCGCGCTTCGCCGCCGCCTCGTCCGCACCTGCGTCGCCCGCCCGCGCGCCCGCTTCGGCCGCGCCCAAGCCGCGCTTCGGCGGCGCGTCGGCGTCGGCGTCGGGCTCGGGCTCGAACGGCGCCGGCTCGAGCGCGAGCACGAGCACGCCGGCCAAGCCCTCGCCGCTGTGGCAGGTCAGCAGCGAGGCGGCGACGCCTACGCCGCCGCGCAACAAGGCGATCGGCTCGGCGGCGCCTGCGCCGTCGTCGTCGACGCGCGCGGCCGACCTCGTCCTCGAGGTGATCCGCCAGGACGACGCGGCGCGCAAGAAGGCGCTGCCGGTCGCGGCGACGGCGCCGAGCGCGGCCAAGGGCGCCATCCTGAACCCGTATGCGGGCGAGGAGAACCCGCTCGCCATGGCCGGGCGCGTCGCGAGGAAGGACAAGGCTGTGCGTCCTCCTCTCCCTCTCTCTTTCTCTCTCCCACTCGCACAGAAGCCGTGCTGACGTGGAACGCTCTCTTCGCGCCGCAGAAGAAGGTCGAGAGCCCCAAGCCCAAGCAGCGCGTCGACAAGGTCGTCGCCGAGGTCAGCAAGCTCAAGGACGTCTCGCCGCTCGAGCAGCTCGAGCGCACCATGCCCGCCGTGCGTCTCCTTCCCTCGCTCCGCATCGTCTCGCATACCTGCTTGCGGGCCGTCGCTGATTGACGCGTTGGACGCGCAGGAGTACCGCCGCGAGACGAGCCGCCCGACCAAGGCTGCCTCGCCGCCGCCGGCGCCCAAGGCCAAGCCGTCCACGGCCGCATCGGCTCCCGCTCTCGCCAAGAACAAGGGCAAGAAGCCCGTCGCCGTCGTGACGCTCTCTTCGGAGGACGAGGGCGCCGAGGAGGAGGAGGAGGAGGAGGACCAGGGCGAGGACGAGGAGATGGGCTCGGGCGGCGAGGCGCAGGACGACGATGAGTCGGAGGAGTACGAGCTCGACGACGACATGGCCGAGGCCGAGACCGGCGACGACCAGGACGAGGAGGACACCCTTCCCGCGCCCGCCTTCGGGTCCTCGACCAAGGCGCCCGCCTTCTCCTTCGGCGCCTCGTCCTCGGCCGCCCCGGCATCAACCTCCACCGGCTTCTCGTTCGGCTCGTCTCCGTCCGCGCCGTCGTCCAAGCCCGCCTTCTCCTTCGGCAGCTCGACCTCGACGTTCTCCTTCGCCCCTTCCGCCGCCTCGACCGCCGCTCCCGCACGCGCCCCGAGCGGCCCCTCGAGTGACGACGCCCAGGCGCTCCTCGCCCTGTCGGGCGCCGGCACCGGCGCGCCGCAGCGCTCGCTCACGCCGCAGGAGGCAAACATCCCGCCTGAGCCGCCCGTCTTCCCCGCGCCCTCCTCCTCAACGTCGACCTCGCCCGCCTGCACCTTCGGCTCCGCCTCGTCGTCCACCGCCGCCGCACCCGCCGACGGCGCCGCCGCGCAGGACCCGCAGGCCGCCGCGCGCGCCCTTTCGAAGCGCGAGCTCGACCTCGCGCGCTTCTCGTTCGCCGGCGTCGGCGCGCGCACGAGCGCGAACGCGGCGCGCTCAGACAAGGCGCTCGAGGCCGTCAAGGACCTCGTCAAGGGCATGAGCAGGAGCGAGCTGCCGACGTTCTCGTTCTGAGCAGCGAGCGAGCGAGCGAGCGAGGGGTTCAGGAGCGGGCGACGATGCTGTAGCGAGCCGAGGAGGTTGAGGCTGTCTTGCTAACGAGTGAAGGTCTTGCTCTCTATCATCGCTCGAGCCTGCGTCTTTGCTCGCTCGGGCCGTAGAAAGAGAGCGCGAGGAGAAGAGCGCGAGGAAAGGAGAGCGCGAGTACGACAGGAATGGCAAGGGCACAACAAAGAGTAGCTACAAAACGGACAGAGAGAGAACAGAGAGCCATGCACGTCCCCTCGCGGCGGGTCCTGCCCGCCGCCCGCTCAGTCCATGAGCAAGAGCTCCCACGCTGCGAGCCCGCCCTCCCAGTACCCGACGCCGCCCGTGCGCTGCGCCTTTGCGCGCCCCATCGCGTACAGCCGGTACTGCTGCGAGATCATGTTCCCGGCGCCATTGCCGGCGCCGAGCGGCGTCGACGACGACGAGGCGCGCGAGCTCGGCGGACGGCCGACGGCTGCTGCGGCCGCCGAGGCGCACGCCGCGCTCGCTGCGCTCGAGAGGCCCGGGACGTGCGCGACGAGGGGCTCGCGGCGAGGGCCCGCGGCGCGAGAGGGCGATGGCTCGGCCTCGGCGGAGGAGGAGGAGGAGGAAGGCGGCGAGGGAGGCGCCGAGGGCGGGAGGGACGCGAGCACGGTCGCGACCGAGAGAGCGTGCCGCAGGCGGAGGAGCGACAGCGAGTGGCAGTGGCGCTCAAAGTAGTCGAGCGAGTGCGGGTCTGGCTCGTCGAACGGCGCGGCGTTGTCGCCCTCGGCGGCGGCGGGTCCGTGCGCCGGTTCGACGACGTCCTGCTGTTTCTGCTCGTGCGCCTCGACGGCCGCCGCCGCCGAGAACGACAGCTGCAGCCCCTCGCCCGCCTCGGCGCCCGCGCGCGCCTCGCGCTCGTCGCCGCCGCGCCCCGCCGCCGCCTCGACCGCTCGTGCGCGCCCTCGCTCGCCCAATCTCGTCGCCGCATGCCGCGCGCGCACGTCGTCCGGCGTCGGGAGCTGGAGCGCTGCGCGGGACCTCGGCGAGGGCGGCGGCGAGGGCGCCTGCGAGACGGGGAGGGCGGGGCGGCGCGAGGTCGACGTCGACTCGCGCAGGAGGGTCGGGCGGACGGGCTTGTCGGGCGAAGAGGAGCCCGAGCGCGGTGCAGGCGACGAGGTCGAGGTCGAGGTCGAGGTCGACGAGGTGTGGGGAGGGGAGAGCTGCGCGCGCAGGGTCGGGAGGCCCGAGCGCGTCGACGAGCGGCGGCGCGGCGAGGGCGACGACCTGCTGCGGTCAGGCGACGCCGCTGCTGCGCGCTCGGGCGACGTCGCCCACGGCAAGAGGTCGTGCTCTGCTGCCGATGCGCCCGACAGGCTCGCGAACCGGCGGCGCGGCGACGGCGTGCGCGGAGGGCTCGGCGGGAGGTCGCTCGCCGTGCTCGCCGGCGAGAGCGCGGCCGACTCGACGTCGTCGCGGTCGTCGACGTCGGGCGAGAGAGGCGGGAGCGAGAGGAGGTCGTGCAGCGGCGGGCTCAGGCTCCTGCTGAGCCGACCCTCGACGTCGCTGTCGTCGTCGTCCGAGATCCAGGGGATGTGCTCGAACCCGGCGGGGAGGGACCGGTGGCGGTCCTGCCTCGTCGACGGCGCCGTCGAAGCCGATGCGAGCTGAGGGGAAGGTGGAGGGGAGGGCGATCGGGAGAAGTCGCGGTGCGAGAAGGGCGAGAGGGACGACTCGGCGAGGGCGATCTCGAGGACGGTCGAGGGAGGGCGGGAGCGGCTCGATGCGCGCGACGACGCCTGCGACGACGAGGACGATGCCTTGAGGGCGGGCGCGTGGAAGGGGAGATCGGGCGGCGTGTGCGGGAGGCCGTCGTCGTCGGTCGAGGCGCCGCTCGAGAAGCCGACGAGCGCGTCTTGGCCTGCGTCTCGGGCATCGAGCGTCGTGCGGCGGTGGGTCGTCCACAGGAGCGTCTCCATGGTCGCCGGGTCGAAGGTGGCGGGAGCGATCGGACGAGAGGGCGCAGAGGAGGAGGAGGGCCAAGTGAGGAGGTGGAGGAGGAGGAGGAGGTCGAGGTGGGGCGTTGCCGCGCGCGGTTGGCCGTGACGTGTGGCTGACTGTGCGACCTGAAGAGAGTGTCGCAAGCGCAGGCAAGGTCGAGCGTGTGCGGCGAGCGAAGGCGAGTTGACGTTGGCGACTCGATCCGGCGCGAGTGCCGCGGGAGGCGCGAGCGCGGGAAGGGGCGGAGCGGCTCCTTCCTGGAGGGCGCGGCGGGCTTCTTGAGCGAGGAGAGGTGTCTGCAGGTGGCGTAAAGGGTACAGTCAGCGCACTGGAAAGGGCTCGGGCGGGACTCGCTCGAGGCGATAGCGCGCGGGATCGCGGTGCGACTCACCCTTCGACGTCGGCCGCGGGCGCGAAGGCGGGCGAGGGTGGCTCGCAGAGTTGGCGCGGCTCGCGCAGGTTGCGGTGGCGAAAGAGGGAGAGAGCTGAGCTCGCTCGTGGCGAGTGAGCGGGCAAAGGCCAAGGAGCGGGAGAGGTGCGTCGCCCTGCCGTCTCGACGTCGGGCGAGAATCGCGGGAGGGAGCATCGACCTCGGTCTGGCTGGAGCTGCGAGATGCGCATGATCCTCTCGATGAACGACCGTGGCTCCCCCGATCACGCTCGACGCAGTCTCGCAAAACGCGCCGACCCGACTCGCGCGCACGCCGCGAGAGAGGCACCTGCTTTTTGCCCGGTCGTACGAAAGCGGCAAGTGCACGTACGGAGAGCAGCTCGACCAACTGGGCAGAGTCGCGCACAAGTAAGGGTCAGACTTGCACCGCCCCTCGACTGATCGTCTCCGCCTCGTCATGCTCCCTCGAGTCGCTCCTCTCGACCGCACCTCGCACCCAGCGCGTCCACGCCTGCACCTGCTGCACCACCACCGCGCGCAAATGTGGGGCCTCTTGCTGGCCTCCGTGGCTGCTCTCGTCGCCGCCGTCGTCGTCTGGCAGGCGTCCCAAGAGCTCCTCCAGCCTCCTCGCCCACGCGCTCTCTCGCCAGCAGAACGACCCTGCGCAACGTCGGGACCAGTACTCGCCTCGCACTTGTCCAACATCAACCTGGATGGCCTCACCATCATCCCCATGTGCGTCGACGCCGTTCCTCTTCCTCCTCCTCCTCCTCACCCCCACTCCGGCTGACCCCTCTTCCTCGCGCGCGCGCAGCACCCGCCTTCCGCAAATCCGCGCCCGCATCCCCCTCCCTCTCCTCGCCAAGACCCTCGTCATCCACGCCGACCTCACCGCGTCGGAACTCGTCTTCAAGCGCCTCCTCGTCGGGTCCGTCGCGACGACCGGGCGCGACATCGGGCGCGAGCCCGTCGAGCTCGCCGCCAAGGACCTCGACCTCGAGATGACGGGCAGCATCGGTCTGCGGCTCGCGCTCGGCTTGGCGAAGCCGGGCGCGCCGCGGGCGCAGGACATGGCCGGCCGCAGCTGGACGTGGAAGCCGTCCGGCCGGCTCGAGCTCGCCCTGCGCGGCGCAGCGGCGTCGGTCCTCGTCCAGCTCGTCCAGGCGCCCGAGGTCCTCGAGGACGTCGAGGTCAACGACTCGCACCCGTCGACGGCGCGCCTCGCGTGCACCTCGTCGACGTTCCTCCCCGGCACCATCTCGCTCCTGTCCCTCCAGGGCTTTTTCCCCTTCCGGTTCATCGAGACCATCACGCATCACCTGCGCAACACGGCCCTCGTGCGCGTCCCGACGCAGCACCTCGTCGGGTTCCTCGTCCGCAAAGGCGTCGAAGGCCGCATCCCGACCGAGCTCCTCGGCGACCTCGCCCACTTCGTCGACAAGCACGTCCACACCGAGCAGTACGGCTCAATCACGCGCGAGGAGCGCGACGACGTCCTGCGGCGCTTCTACCCGACGCCGGCGCCCGCTCCCTCGTCTTCCTCTTCCTCCTCCTCGACCGCCCCGCCTGCGCGCAAGCACATGCGCTTCTCGGCCCTCTTCTACGGCGAGACGGTCCTCCACAGCATGTCGATCCCGGCCTCGAAGGCGGCCGAGGACGCGACCAACGGCGACGCCGCCGCCTCGACCAAGAAGGGCGAGACGCCCGTCGCCCTCTTCTCCCGCCTCGACGCGACCGGCCTGCGCTACACGCTCCTCTCGTCACCGCTCCTCAACCAGGTCACGCGCGGCCCGCCAAAGGCGACCTTCGGGCCGGGCACGTTCGACCGCCTCGCGTGGTCCTCGGCGCACATCGAGCTCGCGCCCGCGCCCGTCACGCTCCTCGAGGGCGGCGCCGGCGGCGCCGCCGCCGCGGGCCCGAGCGAGCGCGAGCTCGTCCTGCGCGTGCACGGCCTCGACGCGGCGCTCACGCTCGGGTTCCGCCTCGCGGCCGAGCTCCGCAGCGCGCCGAGCCTCCTCACCGGCCGCAAGACGCTCGAGGAGCGCGGCGTCGCCGTGACGCGCATCGGCGAGCGCGCGCTCGATGGAACCGTCGCAGGCGACCGGAGGAGCGTCGTCGCGGACGACGACGAGGAGATGGGAGCGGGCGAGGGGATTTCGATCCACTTGCCGCTGCGGTGGGACAAGGCGAGCGGGCGGGTCGTCCTCTCGGGCTCGTTCGACGCCGAGGGCTCGGCGGGCGCAGCGGGCGAGACGGCGCTCACGGGCCCGGCGCCGTCGCGCTTGTCGACGTCGGGCTCGTCGAGGCGGGGCGCCGCGCCGCCGCGCAAGATCCGCCTCGAGGGCGCGTTCGGCACGGTCGCGCCGCGCATCAAGCTCGAGAGCAAGCTCGGCAAGGCGCTCGGCGAGAAAGTCGTCAATGCGCTGCTCGACGCTGTGCAGGTGCGTCTCCCTCTTTCGCTCTTTCGCCAGCGCCGCTCGGACCCCGACTGACCCCCTCCTCATCTCGCAGTCGCACCTTGCCGCCCTCACCGCCCCGCTCGCGTCGTACTTCTTGGCCGACGTCATCCGCCAAAAGCTGCAGCGTGCGCTCGACGAGGTTGCCGAGAAGCTGCAGGACGAGGGCGGCGTGATCTGGAGCGCGCCCGACGAGCCGGTGCTGCAGCCCGGGCCAAAGGTTGGCTGAGCGCGCTCTCGAGGACCTTGAGCACGCTCTCCCTGTATCGCTGTGATCTCTATGCAAGCTCTCTGCGCTGCGTCTGACTTGAGAGAGAGCGCGCGAGAACGAGAGCTGCAAGCGATAAAAACGAAGAGTCTAAAGTTGCGCGCCGACGAGCTCTTCTCCCTCTCTACGCAATCTTGACCTGGCCCGGCCAGTCGGCCCTGTCCTCCATGCCGCGCTCGACGGGCCCGCACACGATCGCCTTGCCCTTGCCCTGCTCGTCGTCGCCGACGAGCCACTTGAGCTTGTCCCGCTGGCTCATCTGCTGCACGACGGCCCAGTTCTGCGCGCCGTGCTCGGCGCCGTAGCCCGTCAGGGCGAACGCGCGGTAGGGCGGGATCGTGCGCCGCCCGTGCTTGATGACGAAGCGGCTCATCGAGGTCGCGTAGGTCGTGCGCGCGCCCGTCTTCGGGTGCGGCGTCGAGCGGAAGGTCGTGCCGATGTAGAGCCCTGCGAGCGGTGCGGTGCGAGCGAGAGGGTCAGTGCGCTGTCTCGGCACGTCGAGAGTTGAGGGGAGCGAGGGAGGCGACGCACACTTGCGGTCGTAGCCCAAGAGCTTGTTCTCGATGTTGTAGCGCGCGAAGAGAGGTACTTCCTTGAGGAAGTCGGTCGACGTGCCGCCGAGAGCGAAGGACATGCCGACGATCTGCGGGAAGTCGGGGAGTGAGCGAGGGCGCGAGAGAGGAGGAGGAGAGGGTGCGAGAGAGGAGGAGGAGAGGGCTCGACGCACCCCGTACGCCTCGCCGACGAGCTCAAAGGCGAACGGCCCTCGCACGTGGTCGAGAGAAAGGGAATACACCGAGTTGGACAAATGAAGGCCGAACGTATCGCAGCTGCTCGGCGTAGCACGGAAAGTGCGGGTCGTCGTAAAGTCGTGCAGCTCGTCCTTGCCAACGCGCCAATTGGGCCACTTGCGACCGGCCTTGACAAGCAGCTGGAACCTCAGGAGAGGCCCTATGATTCTCAGGTGCCATACGCCCGGAAAAGCGTCGGCATTGACTGTTTCGGAGGAGCGAGAGGAGGGGGAGGAGGGCGAGGGAGGGAACGAGGTCAGCATCTCGCCCAAGAGCGCGTCGTGCGTGCCCTTGTACAGCCTCGTGCTCCCTGACAGCAGCGCGCGCACGCCTCCCCGCCCGCCCGACGACGAGGACCACGACCCGATTCTCATCAGGCCTCCGGAGCCCGAACTCCTCCTCGTCCCCCCTCCTGAGCTCCTTGTCCGCGCAGCTCGCCCAGGAGACCCACAGCAGGGAAAGAGGAGGCAGAGAGGCGCGACGCACTGATCAGGAGCGCGAAGAAGGCCCACTTGAGCGGCTTGGGCACGCTGGATGGGAGGAGCGCGAGGACCGGCTGGAGGCGCTCGACGAGGGTGGCCGGGATCGGGAGCTTGCTGATGAGGGCCGACATGGTGCTGCTGCACTCGCTGAGCGGTCGGCGAGCGCTGCGAGAGGAGCGAGAGGGCGAGGAAAGCGGTGTTGGCGGCGCGCGGCGTCGGCGCCGGGTTCGGCTCGGCCAAGTCCCGATCGGCGCTCCGTCCGCTCGCCGACCGGGCCCTCTCCCTCTCGTGCAGGAGCTGCACAGCGAGCCCCAGCAAGTACAAGCTCTGCCATCGCTGCCCTCGCTCCCGAAGGCGACCGAGCCCCTCGCCGCTTCCACTCTCGAGCTCTCTCTGGAAACGCGAACGGACGACCCAGACCTGCTCGAGCCGAAAGCTGCAACCCGCTCAGTTGCAGACGAACTTGGCGTTCTCGTACGCCTCGACCATCGGATTGCTGCCATCCCGGGTCGCCGTCATGTCCGTCTCGCCCCACGTCTCGAGGAACGTGCCGTGCGCGTGCACCTGGAGCGTGCGGCCGCTTGGTCCGAGGCCCGAGGCGAGGGGCGTCGAGGCGGCGTCGTTGGCGCTCGACGAGGAGGACGCCGAGGAGGGGGAGGAGGTGGGCCGAGGGGACGACGGCGAGAAGTACGACGCCGAGAGGCGCGAGGAGGGCGACGATGGCGCGCTCGAGCCGTCCGGGGCATCGAGCGACTGGGCCGGCGGCGTCGCCATGACGAGCGAGTACAGCTCGCGCATGACCTCAAAGTCGGTCGGGAAGAAGATGTCGAAGAAGCCCGGCTGGACGAGGTACGTCGTGCACGGGACCGTCTGCGGGCGCGGCGAGCGAGAGCGAGAGGGTCAGCGCCTTGGCCCTCGACAAGGAGCGAGCCAGGCAGCCGCACACTGCGGCTACAAGGACGCGCAGAGAGAGGAAGACGACGAGACGCACCTCGCCGGCGTACCGAGTCTGGACGACGGGCGCGTTGACGCCCTCGATCGCCTCGGGCAGCGAGTCAAAGTCGCTCATGAGCACCCGGTGGTTCGGGAACTTGTCGCGCAGGATCTCGAGGAGCTCGAGCTGGCGGGTCGGGACAAACTCGGGGCGGGTGAGGTTGGGCGCGAACGGGATGGTCGAGTAGATCGAGCGCGCGAGGGGCGACCGGCTCAGGAGCGGGTGGATGACGGGCGAGGGCGAGCCGCGCGCGTGGGACGAGGGGAGCTTGGCGCGCAGGGCGAGGTACCGCGCGATGAGCGGGTCGTGCACGGGCTCGTACAGCTCCGAGTAGTCGCCCGAGGCGTCGACGGCGACGACGCACTGCATCGGCTCGTGCGTGTCGGTCGTGTACCGGACGACGTCGTGCGGGAAGTTGTCCTGCGAGCGGCGACGAGAACAGGGTCAGTCGGGCGCGGCGAGAGGGCGAAGGAGAGGCTCGAGCGAGAGAGAGAGAGGGGGGAGGACGCACGAGGACCTCCATGGCGAGGAAGAAGCACGGCTCGTGCACGACGCGGTCAAAGTCAAAGATGCTCTGTCCGATGATCTCGACCTTGTCCTCGTGGCCCCTGCGCCTCGCCTTCTCCTTGCCGAGCTCGCCCGCTCCTCCATCCCCACCTCGCCCTCGGCCGCCCGAGGCGCCCTGCGCCCGCCCGCGCTGCATGCCCTGGAGGCGCTCCGAGATCTCGATGATGCGGTACTTGGTGCGCGCGTACACGTCGGGCTCGTGCGCGGCGAGGTAGTCGAGGATGTCGCCCATGAGCGTGCCGTTGCCGGCGCCGATCTCGTAGATGATGAGGTCGTTGTACGGGAACAGGTTGAGCTTGTACGACGCGCACAGGTGGCGGGCGAGCGCTCGGCCGTACCAAGGCTGCAGGCGGGCGGGGAAAGAGCAGGGTCAGCTTCTGAGGTCGAGAGAGAGGGAGAGTGCGAGCGAGGGCGAGGAGACGCACCTTGAAGAGCTCGGTCGGCGTGTGCCACACCTGGCGTCCGACTCCCTGACCCATGACGGCCGCGCCCTCGCCCTCGCCGTCGTGCCCGCTCCCGCGGCCCTCGAACACCATGTACCGCCGCGCGACCTCGTCGTCAAACTGGGCCGTGTTGCGGAACGAGCCAAAGTCGAACCCTTCTGCGCGCTCGGCCGCCTGGAGCTCGACGTCGCGCGCCTTTCCCTTGGTCGTCGCCGATGTCGATGGGCGCGAGGGCGACGAGGAAGAGGAGGTCGAGGAGGAGGAGGTGGTCGAGCGGAGCTTGGCGACGTCCGGGTCGAAGATCTCGACCTTTGTCGCAAAGTAGCCGTAGTTGGGGTTGTAGAGCGAGTCCTCGATAAAGTCGCGCGCGAGCATGCGCACGCGCTTGGGCGGCTCGTGGAGGCGGACGAGGTCCTTTGCCTGGACGAGGCGGTACGAGGCGGCGTTGGGGTCGTCCGGCTGCGGGTCGAAGGGGGACGAGGTCGGGAGGTAGTTGAAGCGGACCTCGCCCTGCTCGCGGTGCGACGTGAGGGCGGCCTGGGCGCGCTTCCTGCGCGAGGCCTTGGTCGACGAGGGCGACGACGAGGACGAGGAGGGCGGGGTCGACGAGAGGGCGCGGGCGTGCGCGGCGGGGACTGCGGTGCGCAGTGCGAGCTGTGCTCGGTGCACGGCTGCGCGCATGGTCGACTCGAGCAGAGGACGAGGACGGCGAGAGCGAGAGAGCCGGCCTCATCTCCTCCTCGTCTCACCAGCTCTCGCTCTCCTTCACGTGACTCGGCCGGGCTAGCTTGAGCTCAAAGCTACTCGCACACCTACTCGCAACAACATCCGCCAGCGAGAACCATGGCCAACGCCGAGCAGATTGCCCTCGACGCCAAGCTCTCGTTCGACGCCTCGCAGCTCGTTGACTCGCACGAGCGGCACAAGGCCCTCGTCGCCCTGAAGGACGCCCTCACCACCGCCAAGAGCGACATCCTCGCCGCCAACCAGCGCGACATCGAGGTGCGTCCTCTCTCCCTCGCCCACCTCTCGCCGCCCGCCGGCCCCACCGCTGACTCCTCCTCCTCCTCGCAACAGGATGCCAAGGTCCAGGTCGCCGCGGGCAAGATGTCGTCCACACTCTTGAAGCGCCTCGACCTCCAGTCGTCCAAGAGCAAGTACGACGACATGCTCCAGGGGATCCTCGACGTCGACTCGCTCCCGGACCCGACCGGCCAGGTCACGTACGCCCGCCAGCTCGACGACGACCTCGAGCTGCACCGCGTCACGTGCCCGATCGGCGTCCTCCTCGTCATCTTCGAGGCCCGGCCCGAGGTCATCGTCAACATCACCGCGCTCGCCATCAAGTCAGGTCCGTCCACCGCTCGCCTCCCCTCTCCCTCTCGCCCTCTCAGCTGACGGCCCGCCGCTCCTGCAGGTAACGCCGCCATCCTCAAGGGTGGCAAGGAGTCGCTCCACACGCAGGCCGCCATGACGACCGTCATCCAGTCGGCCCTCTCGACGACGGCCCTCCCGCGCGCCTACATCCAGACCGTCTCGTCGCGCTCCGAGATCGCGTCGCTCCTGTCGCAGGACCGCTACATCGACCTCGTCATCCCGCGAGGCAGCAACGCGCTCGTCAAGAGCATCCAGAACGACTCGCGGATACCTGTCATGGGCCACGCCGACGGCCTGTGCGCCGTCTTTGTCGACGAGTCGGCCGTCGAGAAGAAGGCGATCAACGTCGTCGTCGACTCCAAGGTGCGCTCTCGCTCTCTCTCTTTCGAGCTGCATTGACCGAGACTGACTCGCTCGCTCGACCGCGCGCAGACGACCTACCCCTCGGCGTGCAACGCGGCAGAGACGCTCCTCATCCACGAGGCCCTCCTCTCCACCCTCTGGCCGATCCTCGCCGCCTCGCTCCTCTCGGCCGGCATCACCCTTCGCTGCGACCCGTCGACCCTCTCCGCCCTCACCTCGTCCCCCTCGACCTCGTCGCACGCCGCCTTCTCGACCCTCGTCTCGCCGTCCTCGCCAGAAGACTACGACACCGAGTTCCTCGAGCTCACGCTCGCCGTCAAGGCCGTCCCCTCGTGCGCGCACGCCATCGCCCACATCAACGCCCACTCGTCGCACCACACCGACTGCATCGTCACCGAGGACGACGGCAACGCGCGCGCGTTCTCGCGCGGGATCGACTCGGCGGGCGTGTACGTCAACGCGAGTACGCGCTTTGCGGACGGGTTCCGGTACGGGTTCGGGACAGAGGTCGGCGTCTCGACGGGCAAGACGCACGCGCGAGGACCGGTTGGGCTCGAGGGGGTGCGTCCCCTCTCTCCCTCCTCCCTCTCCCTCTCTCTGCCCCTCTCCTGCGCCCAGACGCTGACGCCCAAAGCTCTCGTCGTGCAGCTCGTCATCTACAAGTACCAGGTGCGCTCGAGGGCCGCCGAGGGCCACGCGACGGCCGACTTTGGCACCGGCGAGGGCCAGCGCCCGTTCCTCCACACGCCGCTCCCGCTCGGCGACGCGCCGTTCTAGCTCGGCTCGACCTCGTTCGTGCTCGTGCAATAGAAGAATCTGTGCAGGACCTGGCCGTCATGCAGGAGAGGGATCGGCCGTGAGCGGCGAGCGAGTGCTGGACCTGGAACGAGGAGCTCGCCGACCTCTCTTGCGCACGCTCCCGCTTTTCTCTTCGCTCGGCGAGACCTTGCTCCAGCTGTCCAGTGGGTGCAGCCTATGATGCCGGGAGTGCTCAGACACTACGAGAGCGAGAGGGAGAGCGATCGACCGGCCGAAGCAAGGAGCTTCCTGCGCAGCTCACCCGGCGGCCCGTGACACTGGGAAAGGGCGCGCCGAACGGGGCGAGGTGAGCCCGCAGGCAAGCACGCCCCGAGACGCCGCTCGTTCCCGCGCACGCTGCGGCGCCTTCCTCGCAGCTTTCGAGAGCAAGCCGGAGCGAGCCCGAGTTGGGAAGGCGCCGACGCGCCCGAGGCTCCAAGATTGCCAATCGCCGGCGCGCCTGCCGCGCGAGATTGACTTCGCGCTCCAAACAGGCGCGGTTCTCAACGCCGCTTGCGAGCGTTTGAGAGCTTTCCCTCGCTGTCGGGCGGCGTCCTCAGCTCTGGGCCGCCGAGTCGCCTCCTCGCTCTCGCTCTCCTCCACCCTCGACGCCGTACCCGCCTCGTCGCTGCACAGCTCGCGCGCGCGCACACACCCACGCTCGTTTCCCACGGCCAGCGCAACCGGACAAGGTTGCCGATTGCATTCCGCCGGCTCGTCGATCGACCTCGGAGCGACCAGCGACGCAACTCGCACGGCGAGCTTGAAAGAGCGGCTCTCGAACAACATCGCGCCGCCTCCACCGCGCTCGCCGACCATCATGGGCGGCCCTCCCTCGCCTCGCTCGCCCTCTCGACGCCCCAACCTCTCTGTCGTCGTCGAGGCCGACGAGTACGACGACTTCTTCGACACGGCCATGTCGCCCACGCACCCAGCCCCGCCGCCGCCGGCGCCGCCCGCTCGGCGCTCCTACCCCGACACGCCCTCTCCTCGCCGCGCGCGCGACTACACGAGCGTGCCGCTGCTCCTCGGCACGATCGACGAGGGCGACTCGTTCGACGAGAAGACGGGCTCGCCGTTCCCGGGCACGCGCTCGGCGCGGCGCCAGGAGGTGTACGGCCTCGCGCGCGGCGCCGACGACAAGGACGTCCGGGCGCCGTCGAGCCGGCTGCGCACGCTCGCGCTCGTCGTCCTCGGGTCCGTCATCTCGTACTCGCTGTTCTACCTGTCGACGCAGACGGCGTTGCTCGGCGGCGAGGACGGCGAGGGCAAGCCGGCGGAGAAGGAGGCGAGGTGGAGCGCGACGCTCCTCGTCCAGGAGCCGGCCAATGCGTCGCTCGTTGCGCACCAGGCCGGCTACAACCCTCTCTTTCCCGACCAGCCTCTTCAATTCGGTGCGTCAAGAGCTCCCTCGAGGCGGCGGATGAGGAGGGCGACGAGCTGACCTTGTCCTCGCGCTGCGCGCAGACTACAACGTCGCGATCGAGCAGATCCGCCCGGCCGTCTCGACGTCCGAGCCCTCGTCGATCGTCTTCCACTGCCGGCACGACGAAGTCGCCCTGTGCGCCAACGCGTACCGCGTCCTCCTCGTCGGGCCGACGCTCCACTCGCCGCAGCACCAGCGCTCCCGAGCGCTCGACGACCGCCGCGTCGAGGTGACGCTCGACGCCATCCGCGACCCGGGCTCGTACAGCGTGTACGCCTGGCCCGAGCACGAGACGTGCGATGCGTTCAACCACGGCGACACCCCGGCCTGTGCGTGCTCGAGCCCCTCCCCTTTTGGTCCTGCCTCTCAGTCGGGGAGCTCTCCTCGCTGACTCGCTGCGCTCCTCGTCGCTCGCAGACCACAAGCTCGCCGTGTCGGGCACGCCGTACCAGCTCCAGGTCGTCGGCGAGCAGCCGCTCGACTATGCGCGAGGGTGCATGGCCTCGGACGACCTCACCGAGGGGCGCTGGGTCTCCAAGGCGTACCTCGACCCCGAGCACAACGAGTTCGACTCGCCCTTCTACAACTGGCTCGAGTCGCATGTGCGTCCACCTCTCCAACCTCGACCTCCTGGGCCGCGACGAGCCAAACGCTGACCCGAACTCGAGCCGCTCGCAGGTCGCTCCCCGGGTCCAGGCGCCGCAGCTCCTGACCGACTACAGCACGTACGGTTACGTGTGGGCCCCGTACTCGTGCAAGCCGCACCACCGCTCGTTCGACGAGTGGATCGACACGCTCAAGCCCGAGCGCCTCGTCGTCTTTGGCGACTCGGTCATGCGCGACCTGTTCTGCCTCAACTTCAAGCCGGACGCCGACGTGTGCAAGTATGTCATGTTCGGCGACTACGAGCATCTGTGCGTTCAGCTCCTCCCTCTTCGTCGTCGCTCGTTGTCGTCGCTCGTCGACCTTCCCAAACTCGTCCTGACCCTCACCTCCCTCGCAGCAACAAGTACATCGCGCACGAGCGCTCGGACGGCGGCATCTCGCACCTTCACTTTCACTGGCAGCCGCTCGCGAACCCGGACCACCTGCGCACGTTCCTCTCGCAGCTCGACTCGCCCGCGTCGCACATCTTCTTCAACGTCGGGCTGTGGCTCACGCGCGAGGACCCGGACGCCGAGAGCTACGCGGCGAGGATGAAGCCGCTCCTCGATGCGCTCGTCGACGCGGCGCCACAGGCCAAGATTGTCGCGAGGACGATGGCGGGCGCGGTGCAGGCGGTCGTGCGTCCTCCCTCTCGCCTTCCTCTCTCTCTCTCTCTCGCTCTTCCAGCTCCAGCTGACGGTGTGCTACTCGTACAGGCATGCTTCGACCTTTGGCGCATCCAGAGGAGGATCATCGAGCCCGCCAACGCCGCCTACCTCCGGTGCGCTCCCTCTTTCTCTCTCTCGCGCGCTCGGCCAGCTCTCGTTCCCTCCCTGACCCCTCTCCCTCCCCGACAGGCTCCTGCGCAACTACCCCTCGATCCAGCCCCTCAACGTCTATCCGATCTACAACGACCGGCCCGAAGCGACGCAGGACGGGCGCCACTGGCAGCGCCTGCCCGGGCTCGCGCTCGAGCGGCCCGAGGAGGGCGCCGTCGGGTACGCCGTGACCGACATCATCTTTGAGGGCTGGCGCCTCCAGGACGCGCAGGAGCTCGTCGAGGTGCTCGCGTGAGCGGGGCCCGAGCGGCTTTTTCGGCCGCTGTACTTGTCCCTGCAGCTTTCCCTCCCACCCTCACGACTAGCAGTGCCTCTCTGTTGTAGCTCGATAGACTCGTGACGAACATATCATTGACAACAAGCACAGAGGAAGGGAGAGAGAGAGAGAGAGGAAGGGGAGCTACTGCACGACGACGCCGTCCTGGGACCCATCGTCCATCTCGCCCTCGCTGTCGTCCTCGGGCGCGTCGCCCGCGTTCTGCCCGGCCGGCGGCCCGGCATCGCCATGCGTGTCGCGCTCGTCCTCGTCCTCCTCTCTCTCGGGCCTCGTCCTGCGCCCAAACAGGCCGCCGAGGTGCAGCTCGCCCCACTGGCGGTCGGGCGCGTCGCCGAACGTCGTGCGCTCGTACAGCTCGCGCAGCTGGAGGGCGGGGAGCGCGGTCGCGAGCGAGGCGGCGTGCGTCGAGGGGTCGGCGGCCGAGGGGCGCGAGGACGAGGAGGACGGGGGCCCGCGGCGCAGGGTCGAGCTGAGGTGGGGCTTGTAGGGGTTGCCGTACGGGTACGAGGGGTGCGCTTGTGAGGGGAGGACGGCTGCGGGAAGGTCGCGGGGTCAGCTCGAGTGCTATGGGGCGAGCAAGGAGGGCAGGGACGTACCGTCGTCCTCTTCGTCTTGGTACGGCGGGAGGAGGTGGAGAGGGACGCGGATGTCTGCGGGCGAGAGGGGGGCGGGTCAGCTCAAGCGGCGCGGCTAGGCTGGGCGAGGTAGAGCTCACCGTCGTCTGGGAGGTCCCAGCCTTGGCGCTCGTCGTCGTCGTCGAGGAGGTGGTGGGCCGAAGAGGGCGCGAGGTTGAGGTACGAGAAGCGGTCGTCCTGCGGGCGTGGGGAGCGCCGGTCAGCCCTGAGGGTGCGCTACAGGAACAAGAGAGTGCTCACCGCCATGTCCAGCCCAGCTCACGCCGTGTGTCGAGGAGAAAGAGGCTGACCGCCGCCGTCTCTCCACCTCGGCTCCGCTCCCTGCTCTCGCTCTCCCGCTACACCGTGTGCGAGCTTCCGAGATGGCTGCACGACCAGAAATGCCGGCACAGATCCCGCCCGAGGCACTGCAGTACGCCCTCCAGGTGCGCCCACCTCCCTCCTCCTCCTCATCAGCCCACCAAGTTCGCTGACCTCCACCTCCCTCTCCTCCCCGCCTGTCCTCCCTGCGGCCCTCTCGACACCGACACAGTTCTTCACCGCCTGCCGACAAGGCTCGATCGAGACGCTCCAGGCCCCACTCGAGGCAGGCCTCCCGGCCAACCTCACCAACGAGGTGCGCTCTCCCCCCTCCTTACTCTCGTACACCCTCTCACGAGCCCCGCTGACCCCCTTCCTGGCCCGCGCGCACGCAGAACGGCGACACCCTCCTCATGCTCGCCGCCTACCACGGCCACGCCCCCATCGTCGCCCTCCTCCTCGCGCACGGCGCCGACCCGAACCGCCTCAACGACAAGCACCAGAGCCCGCTCGCCGGCGCCGTCTACAAGAACGAGCGCGACGTCGTCGAGGCCCTGCTCGAGGGCGGCGCCGACCCGGACCTGGGCCAGCCGACGGCGAGGGAGACGGCGAGCATGTTCAAGAACGCCGAGTTCGAGCGGCGGTTCGGTGAGGCGCCGAGCGCGTGACGTGAGCGAGGAGGAGTGTAGCAGAGCCTGTACATACGCATTCTTTGTGAGCGAGCGCACGAGTTCGAGCATGTACCTGAGCGAGGAACGAGCGCGCGCTCTCTCGGAGCAGTTCCCTCTCGCGCACAGCGACTCGAGCTCTGAACAAGAGAGAGAGACACGAGTATCTTTGCGAGAGGTGCAGGTGGGGGTATCGATTCGAGGCGGGGATGGTACGACAAGCGTGCGGTGCGGTGCGGCGGGTGCGAGGGCGGAAGGAGAAGGCCGAGGGGAGGGGAGGGCGACGACGGCTAGAAGAAGGGCTGCCAGCCTGCGAACGATGACGTACCTCGAGTCAGTCACGCTGACCTCGTCGAGAAACAAGAGAGAGCGAGAAAGAGAGCAAGCGAGCGAGAAAGGAGGCGCACCCGAAAAGATGCGCGCGAGGTTGCTCGGGTTGGTCGCCTCCTGGATGAGCTGGTTGACCGTGTACTGGACCGAGAGGCGGTCGTCGAGCTTGCCGCGCACGATGGCGAGCGCGCGGTCGGCGTCGTCCGGCAGCTCGTCGAGCGCGCGCGCGTCGCCGTCGTCCGAGCCTTGGATCCGCTTGGCCATCTCGGCAGAGACGGCCCTGCGCGCGGCGGGTGGGGCGTGAGCGCGTCGTCCCGGTGCAGGAGAGCGAGAGAGCGAGGGAGGGAGAGGGAGCGCACCAGTTCTGCAGCGGGTCGTGCTTGAAGACGCCGAGGATCGTCATGATGACGCTCGACCGCTCGCGCAGGACGCGCAGCGTCTCCTCGCAGCACCGCCGGAACACGCCGTCGACGCCGCTCATGCCGAACCCGTCGACGATGTTCTGCGTGAGGCGGAACGGGACGAGCTCGGGGATCGGGAGGCGCTTGCCCTGCGAGCGGCGAGGAGGGAGGGGAGGGTCAGGGCCGGCAGGTCGACGAGGATGACGAGCGCAAAGAGAGAGAGAGAGAGAGCACGCACCTGGTCAAAGGCGATGCCGAGGTCGATGTGGACGAGCTCGCCGCGCGCCTCGTCCATGAGGATGTTCGACACGTGCCGGTCGCCCAACCCGACGACATGACCGATGATGCTCGTCGTCGCGACGCTGCGCGAGTAGTTGAGGCGCATGTCGAACCACAGCGAGGGCACCTTGTGCTTCTGCCAGAACAGGTACCGCAGGAGCGGCGGCGTCTCGGCGAGGATCTTGCGGAACGCCTTGTCCTTGTCGGCGTCGCGCCGGTCCGGGTGGTTCTTGTGCTTGCCCTCGATGACCCGCAGCTGGTCGCGAGCGCGCTTCTGGACGCCTGGAGCCATCTGCCTGCGAGAGGGGGAGAGCGAGTCGGCGTCAGAGACCAGCGCTCGAGCGGGCGAGGGGGACCGTGCGCAGAGAGCGCGGACGAGGACGCACTCGTACAGGCCGACGAGAAAGTTGCCGAGCGGCGCCGTGTTGGCGACAAACTCGATCAGGCCGTTGCTGTTCTGAAGCGGGATGACCTTGTACGTCCGGATCTTGAGGTTGCGGCGCCGGCCGCCCTCGTCGCGAGCGAGCAGGCGGTTGACGAGCTCGAACGCTTGCTCCATGACGGCGTCTTGGCGAATGTCGTCGTCGCCCTTGAGCTGCGAGCGAGGGTGCGAGAGAGCGTGAGCAAGTGTTACAGCGGGACGTGCGAGCCGGCGAGGGAGAGGAGGACGAGGAGACGCACGAGCTGCTTGTGCCGGCCGCCGTTCGAGTCGACGCAGACGACGATCTTGGGCAGGTGGATGCCGCCGGCCATGTCGAACGTCGGCTCGTAGTGGTGCAGGCGCGGAAAGTCGTCGTACCGGCCGTTGGCAACGACGGGCAGGTGGAAGGTCGTGACCGGGATCGGCAGGTCGCGCACCTTGGAGAGGATGTGCATCGAGCTCTTGATCGGGAGCGGGCCTTTGCGCACGCTGCCGCGGCTGTCGAGGTAGCCCGACTTGGAGCTCTTGAGGTTGAACGACGCCCACTCGGCGTACGCCTCGCACGCGAGCTCGACCGCCTCGACCCGGGCTCGCAGCTCGCCGATCGCCTTGACCTTGTCGACGATGTCGTCGGCGGCGTGTGCGCGGCTGTTGTTCGACGCCTGCGTGAACCCGACGCTCGACTGGCTGCTCTGCGACGACCGCCGCGACGACTTGCCCGACGGCGGCGCGCGCAGGGCCTGGACCGGGAACAGCGCGTGCAGACCGTGCTCGACGCACAGGCGCAGGACGAGCTTGCGCACGTTGGACGCCGACGGCGGCGGCGAGTCGGCCGACTTGGTGAGGCGCGCCGAGAGCTGGTACGCGAGGAAGACGAACTTGAACGACGGCACGTCGTTGAGCAGCGGCTTGAGGCGCGTGTGCAGGTCGTCGTCGTGCGCGCACCCGAGCCACAGGGCGCAGAACCGGAACACCTTGTCGTCAAAGTCGTCGGCCGCCTCGAGCGTGCGCGCATAGTTCTCGAGGCTGCGCCACAGCATGTTGCGCGCCGTGTCCTCGGCCTCCTCGACCTGGCGCTGGTCGTCGGCGATGTGCTGCTCGGCTTGACGGCGCGACCGGTCGGCATGGTTGCTGTCGAACGGCGAGCCCTCGCCGGCGCGGCGCTGCATCTCCTCGTGCTCGAGGTGCTTGCGGCGCTGGTACGCCTCGGTGCGCTTGCGCCGCTCGGCCGCGACGCGCGACAGGTCCTCGAACTGGGCGTCGGCGAAGCAGGCGAACGAGTGGAAGACGCGCGCGCGCTCGGCGGCGGGAGCTTGGCGGTCGAGCGCGGCGACGGCCGGGTCGAAGCACTCGGTGAGGATTTCGGTCGCGTCGCGCATGCGCGCCTCGGACATCCACGCGCCCTGTTGCAGGAGCCGAGTCAGCTGCGTTCCTTTGCACGACGAGGCGCACGAGGAAGGAAGAGAGAGAGAGAGAGAGAGAGACGCACGAGCTTAGCAAAGTCGGCCGCCGCCTTGGTCGGCGACTGCTTGTGCACCGTGCCGAGGAGGTGGATCGCCGACGAGTGCTCGCCCTGCGCCCACAGCACATCGGCGAGCTCGCGGTCGACGTCGAGCCCGGACGCGGCGTCCTCGACGAGCGTGTGCGCGAGCGTGACGGCGTTGTAGGCCGACTGGAGGTGGCCCGACGAGCGCCCGACCCGGCTCAGCTCGAGCAGGCACGCCCGCTCGGTCGCCGCTGCGGCCTTGTGCAGGTCGCTCGCAAACTCGTCGCCGACCTGCTCGACGCGCTCCTTGGCGCGGATGCCGCGCACGAGGCTGATGCGGGTCGACAGCACTCGCTCGGCGTGGAGGAAGCTGCAGGAGGGAGGCGATAGGTCAGGTCGGCGTCGTGGAGGGCTCGAGAGAGAGAGAGCGGGGGAGAGAGGAGGACGCACCTCAACTGGCTCGGAACGAGGGCGAGGTCGGGCGTGAGGTCGGGCGCCGCCTTGTCGCCGTCCTGGAGGTGCGCGAGGCGGTGCACCTCGCGCAGGGCGAGGATCGTCGCGAGCGTCTCGCCGCTCGGGCGCGGCAGGTCGAGGCTGACGGCGCCGAGCTTCTGGACCTCGTGGACGAGCGCCTCCGAGGCGGCGTCGCACGCGACCTGCGAGCTTCTCGCCGTGCGGCTCGCGCGCAGCGCCTTGTACAGCGAGACGCTCGACGTGTCGGCCGCGGCGCGCTCGACCGGGAGGTCCCACACGTCGGTGCGCCACGCGAGGTCGTAGGGAAGCTCGGGCGGGACGTCGTGCTCGCCGACCGAGCCGTCGAGGCGCGCCGGCTGGAGGACCGAGAGCGCGAGGCGGTTGAACCCGAACGCGGCGAGCGACGAGACGACGCCGGCGATGGCGGCAGGGTCGCGCCCGGCGCCGTGGCTGTGCGTCTGCGCCTCGTGCCCGGCGCCGTACATGCGGAACGCCGGCTCCCACTGGCCCTCGTGGCGGTACCGCCGCAGGAGCGCCTGCCGCGCGTCGGGCGACTCGCGGCCGTAGAAGCCGTCGGGCTCGTCGATGCGCGCGTAGACGTCGTACAGGAGCGCCTGCCCGCTCTCGTCGAGGCGGCGGTCGTACGCCGAGCCGTGCGAGGTGAGGGTGAACAGGGCGTTGTACTCGTGCGCGAGCTCGAGGAAGAGGAGGGCGGCGAGGTAGGCGTGCGTCTTGACGGCGCCCTTGGCGAACAGGATCCAGGGGACCGAGAGCCACGTGTCGAACCGCGAGCGCGACGACGGGTGCAGGTCGGGTCGGCCGTACTTGCGCAGGTGGATCGCCGTGTCGACAAGGAGGCGGACGACGTCGACGTGCGTCGTCGAGGCCGACAGGAGCGCCTCGAAGTACCGCGACAGCTGCTGGTCCGACTGGCCGTCGCCGCTCGTCGCGCCCTGAAGGAGGAGCGAGTGGACGAGGTGCGGGAAGATCTCGGCGGCGAAGGCGGCGCTCGACCGGATGAGCGGGACGACCTGGGCGAAGAAGTCGTCGCTCGCGGCGCGGTCCTCGGCGAGGAGCTCGGCGCAGGCTTTGACCCAGCCGTCGTACGAGCGCCCTCGAGCGAGCCAGTCGGGCCCGGCGAGCGCCGCGAGGCTACAGTCGGCCCGCCTGCGCAGCCGGCGCGAGCGCTGGAGCGACGCGTCGGCGAAGAACGACGCCATCGTCGACGTCGGCGAGCCGTCCTTGGGGAAGAGCGCCGCGACGTTGCCCGGCGAGCTGAAGACGAGGCGCGCCGAGTCGAACGCCGCCTGGACGAGCTTGCGGTCCGAGTCGCCGAGCCGGCCGAGGACGCGCGCGGCGAGGACCTTCTTGATGCCCTGGTCGTTGGGCGGGTCGGCCGTGTCGCTCGTCTCGGCGCGGTTCACCTCGGGGTCGTCGACGCTCGGCGCCTGGACGAGGCCCTTGGCGTCAAAGAGGAAGTCGGCGAAGGCGAGGCAGCCTGCCGACGCAAGCTCGTCGCGCGGCGAGAGCGCGTGCATGAAGTGCCATGCGAGCCGGCTGCTGCTGCCGCCCTCGGCGAGGAAGACGCCGTACGCCGGGTGCTGCCGCAGAGGAGCGACGAGGCCGAACTTGCTGACGGGCGCGAACGACGAGGCGACGGCGTCCGACAGAGTGGCGAAGTCGAGCGACTCGGGCTTGACGAGCGGGCGGGGCCACAGCAGGGCCGCCTCGGTGACGGTCGGCTCCTGCGCGGCGTGCAGGCGCCCGAGCGCCGAGTCGGCCGCGACCCGCAGTCGGTCGACGACCTGCGCCGCCTCGGTGCCGCCGACGAGCTGCTGGAGCGGCTCGAGCGCGAGGGCGATGCGGACGAGCTGCTCGCAGAAGGCCGTCTGGAACGGCGCGGCGACGGCCGGCTGCTTGTCGACGAGGCGCTGAAACGTCTTGAGCGCCCACCGCAACATGGCGGCGACGAGGTCGGCGAGGTCGGCTCGAGGGAGGAGGGTCGCGAGGCCGTGCGAGATGGCGGCGAGGATGGCCGGGTTCGCGACGGTGCGGTGCGCGAGCGCGAGGATGAGCGCGAGGTTGACGAGCTGCCGCCGCTGCTCGTCGACGAACGCGGCGCGGTGCACGCGGCCGAGGAGGTTCTCGACGACCGAGAAGACGACGGCCGAGTTGGCGAGCGCGCGGCGGCCGCCGGCCTGGTCGAGCCAGACGATCGAGGTGACCGTTCCCTCCGGGCCCCAGTGCGGCGGCGGCGGCTCGGACCGGAAGACGAGGTCGGCGGGGAGGGCGAGGATGCTTTTGAACGCCTCGGCGGCGTGCTTGTCGTGCCGGAGCGCCGGCAGGCCGCCCTCGGCCGGCCAGCGCGCGGCGAACGTGACGGCGGCGATCTCGGCGAGGATCTCGTCGACGCTCGTCGTGACGAGCTGGTCCTGCTCGTACGCGTCGCCGGCGCCGGTCGCGAGCTCGGCGACCTGCCGCTCGAGCTCGTTGGGCGGCATCGGGAGGCCGGACACCTCGTTCGAGACGTGGTACCGGACGATCTTGAGCGCCGCCGTCTCGCCGAAGCAGTCGAGGCGGCCCTGCTGCACCGTGCGCTTGAGGACGTCGCACAGGGTCGCAAAGACGGGGCCCTCGTCGAACTGGAGGAGCCAGCTCGCCGTCGAGACAAAGTCGGCCTTGCGCGCTTCTCGGAGCGTCGGGTACCCGCACGCGCGGTACGGCAGGTTGTGGACGATGTCGGTCCCGGGCTGGTTGTGCGCCTGCCGCACCTCGCTCCACGTGAGGTAGCGTGCGTAGACGAGGTACAGGTCGGCGAGCGAGTCGAACCCGAGCCGGGCCGCGACGCCCTCGAGCGTGGCGATGACGATGGGCGCGAGCCCGGGGCTGAGGGCGCACGTGCGGATGAGGAGCTGGTACGGCGCGCGACGACGGTTGGCGGCCACGATGACGAGGTTGGCGTTGCACAGGATCTGGGTGAGCATGCGCTCGCTCTCCGAGATGTTGCTCGACATGTTGTCGCGCACGTCCTCGAACAGCTTGTCCTCGTTCATGCCGAGCTCGGCCGACAGGTTGAACAGGTTGGCGGTCGACGTCGTCGCGCGGAACCGGACGCGGAAGTCGCTGTCGTCGAGCATGAACGGGATGATGGCCGTCGGCGCGATGACCCGCCCGTCCTCGGCTCGAGGCGCTCGGCCCTCGAGGTCCCAGTACTGCATCGTGCGGTCGAGCTCGAGGTACTTGTCGAGGAAGGCCGTGAACTGCGTGCGAGGAAGAGCGTCAGGGACCCAGTCACGACGAGGAGGAGCGTGAGCGGGCCGAGAGAGAGAGAGAGGGAGCGCACCTGGAGCCGGACGCGCCATGCCGCAAAGACCTTCTTGCGCAGGCCGTTGACGAACCACGAGCACAGCGTCCTCGCGTCGCGCGCAAAGTCCTCCTTGAGCTCGTCGTCGGCGACGACCCAGTGCTGCGACGTGCACTCGAGGAAGCGCAGGACGATGCGCGCGAACCGCTCGTCGCGGGCGTAGCGGTAGTCGGGCAGGAGCGTCTCGCCGAGGTGCTGCAGGACGGCCTCGGCCTGCGCGAGCCCGAACGTCGCGAGCCCGGCGTGCGCGGCGGCAAAGGCCTCCTCGGCGATGACGATCGACTCCTCGCCGTCGGCGGCGATGAGGGCGTCGACGACCTCCTGCAGGCGCACGGGCCGCGCCGTGCCCGACGCCGCCATCTCAGCCGAGATGAAGCCCTTGACGCACATGGCGATCGTCGCCGCGCCCGCACGGCCCTCGCCCGCCGTCCCGCTCCCGCTCGCCGTCGCGCTCGCGCCGCCCGCCTGCGTCGCCCTCGCGCTGCTCCCGCCGCCGCCGCCGCCGCTGCGCACCTCGCCAAAGTCGTCGGCGCGCTGCGTCTGCTCGAGCTCGCGGATGCGCTGGCTCGCCTGCGTCGCTGCCGGCGCCGGCGTGAGGGCGAACGTCGCCGCGGGCGTCTCGACCGACTCGGGCGGCGAGCCGCCGGGGTCGACGCTGAGGAGGAAGCGCAGCGCGGCAAGGACCTCGTCGAGCGCTCGTCGGGCGTCGTCGTTCTTCCAGATCGAGCGCAGGAGCTCCATCTCGGGCGAGTCGAGGTCGAGGGCGGTCGAGTCGCGCTTGCGGAGGGGGAGGAGGTGGCGAGGGACGCCCGAGGCGATGCCGGGGTCGAGGAGGACCGGGTACTCGACGGCGGGACGGTGCGGGAAGGCGACGAGGATGGGCTGGAGGGCGCCGACGAGGAGAGCGCGCTCGGCCGGCTGCCACTTGTTGAGCGTGAGGGTCGGGGCGAGGTTGGTGAGGAGGTTGCGAGCGGGGCCGAGCGCCGACCGGGTCGACGGGATGCGGTGCATCGTGTAGACGCCCTCGACGACAAAGGCGAGCACTGCGAGGTCGAGGCAGCGGCGCGCCTGGGCGACGGGCATGGTCGTCCACGACGACTCGCCGACGCCCTCGAGCAGGCCCTTGAGCGTGCGAACGAGCCACCCGCCGACCTTCCTCGGCGTCGACTGCTCGAGGTCGGCGGGCGCGCCGCCGCCCGCGTCGTAGCTGCTCGGCGTCCTCCACGGCGGCCCTGCCGCGGCGGCGCCGCGCTCGGACCCGCCGCCGCGCTCGTACGCCGGCACGCGCGCCTCGAGGTAGTCGCGGATGCGCGCCGTCTCGCCGAGCTCGAGCGCCATGCTCGCAGCGGCGCAGTCCGGGACGACCGAGTCGTGCGCGACGCGCGGGACCGACGAGAGGCCCGACAGGCGCGCGACGAGCGACACGAGGCCGGCGACCGAGAGCGGGTCGGCGTGCGGGCGGCTGTGGCCGAACGAGTGGGCGCGCGCGACGCCGTCGAGGGCCGACCACGAGTTGGTGAGCCAGGCGAGGACCTTGTCGGCGAGGTGCAGGCGGACGAGGCGCGCGTCGCTCGCGGCGACGGCGAGCGTCCACTCAAAGAAGAGGCACACGGCGTCCGAGGGAAAGTTGGCGCCGCCCTGGACGTCGACGTCGCGCGCGAACGCCTCGATCGAGTCGGCGAGCGAGGCGGGCCCGACGCGGTCGTGCGCGAGGAGGACGTTGCCGACGTGCGCGGCCGGGCGGCACACCTCGGGCGTCGACAGCTTGCGCTGCACGAGGAGCCACAGCGGGTCCCACGGCGACGACGAGGGCGCCTTGTCGCGCTTGCAGCGCGCCGGCGGCGTCGACCCGGAGGCGTGCTCGAGGGGCAGGCCGGCGTGCGCGACGGCGGCGACGGCGACGAACGCCCAGCGCTCGACGTTGGCGTCCGAGTGCGGGAGGAGGTGCATGAGGGCGCTGTAGATGCGCTGGCACGCTTCGGGATCGAGCGCAGCCCAGTGTCGGTCGACGAGGAAGAGGATGACCTGGAGGCGGAGGATGACGGCCGAGGCGGACACGGTCGGGTCGGAGAGCGAGTCGAGCAGGACCGAGAGCGGGTCGTCGACCTGCGCGCATGAGATGAGGCGTCAGTTTGTGCGCAGGCGAGAGCTGGGTGAGCGAGTGAGCGAGACGAGACGCACCTTCCTCCTCTTGCCCCGCTTGGTCGGCGACATCATCTCGTCGACGGCGCCCTGCGCCCCGACCGCGTCCTCGACCTCGTAGATGCGCGCGAGCGCATCGGCGCCGAGCTCGACGACGCCCCACGCGACCGCGTGCTTGTCGTCGAACCCGGTCCCGAGCCGGAACGTCTGCGCGTCGTACGCCCTCGCGCCGCCGCCGCCGCCGCCGCCGCCGCCGAGCGAGCCCGAGTCGAGCCCGAGGCGCAGCGCGTCGAGGTCGAGGACGTAGGCGTCGCGCCAGCGGATCGACGGCTCGGCGAGGACGGCCTCGTACAGCTCCTTGGCGCGCGCGATGGCGGCGAGGTCGCCTGCGACGCCTGCGCCGTTGGCGCTCGCGCCGCCGTCGGTCGAGCTGCGCAGCGGCGGCGGGACGACAAAGGGAAAAAGGTACCGGAGCGCCATGACGACCTGCTCCTTGAGGGACGCGCTCTTGGTCGGCCACAGGGCGAGGACGTGGCGCCACAGGTGCGGGCCGATGCGGCGCATCGAGCGCTGGTCGTTGAGGTCGACCTCGGCAAAGACGCGGTTGAGGGCGACGAGGGCCGAGAGGTGCGCCGTCGTCTCGGCCGGGAACAGGCGCAGGAAGCGCAGGAACTTGCGGAAGATGGCCTGGGCGTACACGAGGAACGGCGACGACTTGGACCGGAACACGACCTCGATGACGCCGACGAGCTCGATCTCGGTCGGGGTGGCCGTGCGGCGCGTCTTGGACGGGTGCGCCAGCTCCTCGTCGAGCCCGGCTCGGAGCGCGCCGCCGCCTTGGCCGTTCTCGCCGTGGCCGCCGTCGCCGTCGTCGTCGTCGATGTCCATCGCGGCGTCGTCGGCAAAGTCCTGGCCGATCTTGATCTTGTCGCCGAGGACGGCCGAGAAGCACAGGGTGACGATGTCGGTCCACTGGCGCTCGTCGAGGTGCTCGACGTGCGGCGGGTACGCGAGGACGGTGCGGAGCGCCTTCATGTACGTGAGGGCGTACTGCTGCAGCTTGCCCTGGACCGCGCTCGTCTGCGTCAGGTGCGCGACGATGGCCTTTGCCGTCTTGCGCGACACGACGCGGTGCACTTTTTCGACGAGCGCGCGCACGAGCTGCGCCGCGTCGTCGAGGCGCTGGGCGTTGGCCGCAGTCGGCTTGGCGACCGACGCGTTGCGCTCCTTGATGACGATCGAGAACAGGAGCTGGAGCGTGCGCAGCCACGAGTGGCCGCTGTGGGTGACGGCGGCGACGTTGCGCTTCGAGGCGAGAAAGTCGCGGAACTGCGACACGGCTGCCGCGCGCTCCTTGACCTTGTCGGCCTCGAGGTGGGCGCAGATGCTCTCGAACTCGCGCAGGGCCGCCATGGCGAGGGGCGGCCGAGGAGGTCGGCGAGGACGAGGACGACGAGGTGGGTGGCTGAGGCGGACGGTCGGCCGATGCGAAGCCGTCGGCCTAGCTCGTAGTACGTGTAGACCTCGGGCGAGCTGCGAGGGCGGCAGCATCAGCAAACGGCTCGACCAGGCTCTCATCAGTGGACGTCACCTCGAGGAGGAGGGGAGGGGGAGAACGAGGACGCACCTGGATCGGCTTGAGGCTGTCGGGAGGTCGAGTACGCTACTTGTAACTGTGAGCATGGTGCGCACGTCAGCTCGAGCCGTGTAGACGGCCGGGAGAGAGGGAGTTGGCTCACTTGAGGAGACGAGGTCGAGAGAAGAACGGGCGGGAGCGCTGGTCGACCGACTGAGGCTGAGGCGGGCTTTGAGAGCTCTGTCGAGGCGGCTGTACTGGCCGTGGCGCTCGTTGGCGTGGCGAGAGAGGGGCGTCGGCGAGGCTCGAGGTGGGGAGGCGACGAGGCGCAGGGGCGAGGTCGAGCGGGCGCTGGCGCGGGGCTGATGGGCGTGAGGCGCCGCACGTGCTGTCGGCAAGGCCAGTGCAGGGCCAGGCGAGCTCGCGCGAGCTGAGGTGGAGGGAAGGAGCTGTCGCTCGCTCTCGCTGCTGCCAGCTCTCGACCTTGGCCGCTCCTGCAAGCCAGCTTCTGCTCGGCGGTGCTTTCTGGATTGCTCAAGTGCTTCGCTCTGGTATCAATGGCTACTAGGGCAGGCGCAGCCCCGAGAAAAAGCAGCTCTAGCTGGGACGACACCGCCGCTGCGCTGAACGGCGCTCACGGCCTCCAGCGCGTGCCCGCCTCGCGGTCTGTCTGACAGGCGAGCACTTCCAGATGCACGAGAAGATGATGTCCGACCGTGCGCGGAGCTTCAGAATGGACTGCTGGGGCCAGCCGACGAGCAGCTGGAGGGAGAACTGGAGCGAAAGCGCCCGCCGGGCAGCGACGCGCGGCAGGACACACGCAGAGCTAAGCACGCCCGCGCGATAGACGCTGGAGGTCTGGACGAGCCGCTCGAGCGGAAAGAAGGGCTGCTGCAGCAGGATGCGAGTGTGCGAGGGCGGCACCGGGCGCTCGAGCAGGACCGAGGCGAGCCTCGACGGCCCCAGCAGCGTGTTGACCGGGGCTCGCTGGGCGCATAGTTCGGCGACAAGTACCTGGAGGCCATCTTGAGCGTGCTGGCGCGGTCTCGGAGGCGAATGTCGAGGGCGAGGAGCGGCGAGGGATGGGAAGTGGGGCGAGTCAAGTTGAGGAACGGGCGGAGTGACGCCGGCTGGTGTGGGAGTGCCCGGTGGCGGTCCGCAGCAGCTATCGAAGCAGGTTCCTGGCCAGCTCGAGGCAGCCGGAGCGTGCGAGTGGACGGTCGAGGGCGAAGAGGGTCGGATCGAGATGAGGCCGTTCGTCGCTCGGCTGCCTCGCTCCTCTCAGCACTCCTCGCCTGTGCAGCGACCACCGCCACGCTAGCATGGCAGGACTCGCCAAAGCCGCCACCCCTCTCAGGGCCGCCCTCCTCCTCCCCTCGGCCGCCCGCCTCTTCTCGTCCTCCTCGGCCGCCTCGAGCCCCGCCGCACCGCCGACCCCGCCGCCAGCAGCAGCCCCGAGCAGCGCACCGTCTGCCGCAGCGAGCTCGTCGTCGTCGGTGGCACCGGCCCCAGCAGCAGGCTCTAACCCGCCCGCGCCCTCGGGCCCGCCCGCCCAGACCAAGGCGAGCCGGTTCACCCTCGACCCGTCGTCGACCCCGACAAAGTTCCCGCACGGCTTCCTCGCGACGGGCCTCCACTGCGGCGTCAAGAAGGACCGCGCAAAGCTCGACCTCGCCGTCATCATCTCGGACCGCCCCTGCTCGGCCGCGGGCACCTTTACCCGCAACGCGTTCGTCGCCGCGCCCGTCGTCGTCTCGCAGGACGTGCTCGCGCGGGGCAAGGGCGTCGCGCGCGGGCTCGTCGTCAACAGCGGGTGCGCCAACGCCGTAACGGGCACGCAGGGGCTCGCCGACGCGCGCGCCATGTCGGACCAGCTCGACTCGTTCCTGTCGGCCTCGTCGTCGAGCAGCGGCACGGGCACGCTCGTCATGAGCACGGGCGTCATCGGCCAGCTGTTGCCGATCCCAAAGATCCTCCAGGGCATCGAGGCGAGCACGGCGACGCTCGCGAGCAACTTTAACGCGTGGAGCGACTGCGCGCGCGCCTTCATGACGACCGACACGTTCCCCAAGCTGCGCACGCGCACGTTCCAGCTCGCCGGCAAGGAGGTGCGCATGGTCGGCATCGACAAGGGCGCCGGCATGATCCACCCCAACATGGGCCCGCCCGCACCGCCTCGTCGCCCTGCCGGCCCGCCGCACGCCACCATGCTCGGCGTCATCGCGACCGACGCCGCCGTCGAGCCCGCGTCGCTCCAGAGCGCCCTCACGTACGCCGTCGACCGCTCGTTCAACTCGATCTCGGTCGACGGCGACATGAGCACCAACGACACGGTCGTCGCCCTCGCCAACGGCGCGAGCGGCACGAGCGAGATCTCGGAGCTCAAGACGCCCGACGAGTACGTCAAGTTCCGCGACGAGCTGACGTCGTTCGCCGCCGAGCTCGCCCAGCTCGTCGTGCGCGACGGCGAGGGCGCCGAGAAGTTTGTCAAGGTCACGGTCCAGGTGCGTCCTCTCTCTCCCTCTCGCCCCTCCTCTCCCTCCCTCGCGCCCGACTCCCTGCGCCTCGAGAGCACTCCCGAGCTGACTCTCGCATCCCATCCTGCAGGGTGCGCCGACGTACGAGGGCGCGCACAAGGTCGCGTCCGTCGTCTCGACCTCGTCGCTCGTCAAGTGCGCCCTCCACGGCGAGGACGCCAACTGGGGCCGGATCCTCTGCGCCGTCGGCTACTCGCAGCCGCCGTTCGAGATCGACCCGACCAAGGTCTCGGTCTCGTTCGTCGCCCAGGACGGCTCGCAGCCGCTCCGGCTCCTCGTCGCCGGCGAGCCCGAGATGGTCGACGAGCACCGCGCGAGCGAGCTGCTCGCGGCCGAGGACATCGAGATCGTCATCGAGCTCGGGCTCGGCGACGAGACGGCGACGTACTGGACCTGCGACCTCTCGCACGAGTACATCTCGATCAACGCCGGTGCGTCCTCTCCCCCTCCGTCTCGCTCGTCCTCGACAGCAGCTGACCCTGCTCTACACGCGCAGACTACCGCTCCTGAGCGACTCGACCTCTCGCACCTCGCCCCTATCCCCTCCTCGCCCGAAAAGGTCGCCCGCTCGTCCCGCCGACCCCTTCGTCCCTCCTCCTCTCCTCTTCTCGCCCTCCTCGCCCGGCAGTCCCCCAGCATCCTCTCCATTTCGTCATCGCTGTAGTAGTGCCCCCGCCCTCTCTCCCCCCTTTGGTAATCCGTCTCGCACCCTCGTTCGCCCGGCTCGTCCTGTTCTGCTGCTGCGCTGCCCGCTCGGACCGCCGCTCGCTCTCTCGCCTCCTCTCCTCTCCTCGTCCTCGCTCGCCCGCGCCGGCGCCCCCGCTCACGAGACGCCCCCTCGGCCGTCTCACCTCGTCGCACCGCTCAGCTCGAGCGGCGCAGGAGAGCTTCGCAGCCGAGAGGAGCTGCCGGCGAACCAGGTCCGGGGAGGCGCACGCGAGGACGGACGGTCGGCGCACACGCTCGAGTGCAGTGCGAGGCCGAGAGCGAGAGCGTGCTTGAGAGTTGCGAGCGGTGCAAGCAGAAGAAGCGCGGCTCGAGCGCTCTCGGCGACGACTCCTCTAGAGAGAGAGAGAGCACAGCGACCCCATGCCAATGCAAGCGAGAGAGAGGGAGAGAAGAGAGGAAAGGCACAGAACGGAATCTACCAGAGAGAGAGGGAGGGAGGAGGGGAAAGGAGGGGGGGTGCGAGCGGCTCAGAGCTCGGTCGGGGCGGCGTAGACCGAGTCGGGCTTGACGGTGCCGCCGTTGGCGAGGCGGGCCTCGCCCCACTTGCGCAGGCGGATCGACTCGATCGCGATGAAGCCACTGCGGGCGCGGGTCGAGGGCGAGTCAGCTCGCGCGCTCGTCGAGGAGGGAGAGCGAGGAGGGAGGGAGGGGGAGGAGGAGGGACGCACGTCGTCGCGCTCGGGTCAAAGTTGGTGACCGAGTCCATCGAGACCTGCTCGGCGTCGTACAGGGCCTCGGTCTCGCTCATGCGGCCCTCGACGATGACGTTGCCCATGATGAGGGCGAGGCGCACGCGGCCGTTGACCGTCTCCTGCGACTTTGCGAGGCACGACTGGACAAACTCGCGCTCGGGCGAGAACCAGTAGCCTGGGGGGCGGCGAGGGCAGACGAGGGCGCGAGGAGGGCGTGGGGGAAGGAAGAGGGGCGAGGGAGGGGGAGGGGGAGGGAGGGAGAGCGGGTGCGAGGTCAGTCAAGCTCTCGCTGCGCCCCACCCTCGACGACACGCAAGAGAGAAGGGACGCACCGTTGTACAGGATCTTGCTCAGCTCGGTCGTGACGAACCCGTCGCGGAGCGCGCGCACGTTGCGGTCGACGACGAGGCCCTCGAGGTCCATGTGGGCCTTGCGGAGGATGGTCGCGCCGGGGCTCTCGTAGCACCCGCGGCTCTTGACGCCGATGAAGCGGTTCTCGACAATGTCGATGCGGCCGATCCCGTGCTTGCGCGCGAGCGCGTTGAGGGTGAGAAAGATGTCGACCGGGTCGGTGACCGTCTTGCCCTCGGTCGAGGGGACGGCCTCGGTGCCGTCCGGGTGGATGAGGAGCGAGACGGGGATGCCCTTCTTGAACGTGATCGAGATGCGCTCGGGCGTGGTCGGGCACTTGTCGAGGCCGTTGATGAGCTTCCACATGTCGGCGGGCGGGGTCGTGTCCGGGTCCTCGAGGATGCCGGCCTCGTACGAGATGTGGAACAGGTTCTCGTCGGTCGACCACGGCTTGGCGGCCGTCTGGAAGACCGGGATGCCCTTGTCGGCGGCAAAGTCGAGCAGGGCCTGGCGGCCGGCAAAGCGCTCGTAGAAGACCGGGTCGCGCCAGGGCGCGATCACCTTGATGTCGGGCTGGAGGGCGTAGAAGGCGAGCTCGAACCGGACCTGGTCGTTGCCCTTGCCCGTGCAGCCGTGCGAGACGAACTGGCAGTCCTCCTCAACGACGACGTCCATCATGGCGCGCGCGATGACGGGGCGCGCGAGCGAGGTGCCGAGGAGGTAGACGCCCTGCGTGCGAGTGAGCGCAGTGAATTCATGCGCGGGTAGGGGCGCGAGAATGAGAGAGGAAGAGGGAGAGGGACGCACCTCGTAGATGCAGTTGGCCTGGACGGACGGGTAGATCAAGTGCTCGACAAACTCCTTGCGGCAGTCTGCGAGGACAAACTTCTTGGCGCCTATCTTGTCGGCCTTGACGCGGGCGGCCTCAAAGTCCTCCTCCTGGCCGACGTCGGCCATGAAGGCGATGACCTCGTAGCCCTCGTCGATGAGCCACGCGAGGATGCACGACGTGTCGAGGCCGCCCGAGTAGGCGAGGAGGACGCGGCCCTTGGAGCCCGGTGCGGCGGTGGTGGTGGACGACATGGTTGAGCGAGGGTGAGGCTGCGGAGAGAGGGAGAGATAGGGGAGTTGGGGGAGGGAGGGAGGCGAGGGAGGAGAGGGAGGGGCGAAGGTGCGGGTGGATGATCGGGTGAGCTCGAGTGCAGGAGAGCAGAGCTAGGCGGAGCTGGACTGACTAAGAGCTGAGGTGGTGGAGGAAGCAGAGCTGGAAGAAGTTGGCGGCCGTCGCTGCTCCCCCTCCCGACGCTCGCCGCCCTTGACTCCCGCCTCGACCCCACATCCTCGCCTCGTCTCCACCTCCAAGGCCATGCTCGCAACCACAGCGACGGCCCTCACCCGCACCACAGCCCGCACCCGCACCCGCCCTCAGCCGCACCACCTCCGATCCCTCGGCTGGTTCACCCGCTCCACCGCCGACGACCACCACCAGCACCCTCCACCCGAGCACCACCACCGCCCAGACGAGGACCACGACCTCGTCATCGTCGGTGGTGGACCCGCAGGCCTCACCCTCGCAGCCGCCCTCGGTCCGTCCCCCCTTCTCCTCTCCCTCGTCTCATCAGCTCATCGAACTCACCCGCTCGTCCTCCTCCCCACCATCGCAGCCTCGAACCCGCACATCGCCGCCACCCACTCGATCACCCTCATCGAGGGCGGCCCCCTCGCCCCGATCCGCAACTGGCACCAAGCCCCGTCGACCTACTCGAACCGCGTCAGCAGCATCACGGCCGACAATGCGGCGCTCCTCGCCGAGGCCGGCATCTGGCAGCACGTCGACCACGAGCGCACTCGGCAGCTCGACGAGCTCCAGGTGTGGGACGGCCTGTCGGACGCCCGCATCGAGTTCCAGTCGCCCTTCCTCCCGCCCTCGCCCTCGCCCTCCTTCTCCTCGCCCGCGCCCGAGGGCGACGCGTGGGACGCCGCCTTCGCGTCTGCGCTCCGCCCACGCCGCGCCCACATGAGCACCATGCTCGAGAACCTCAACCTGCAGCGCGCGGCGCTGCGCCGCCTCGACGAGTGCGTCTCGGAGCACGGCGCGCGCGTCGAGCTGCTCGATGGACGGCGCGTCGAGGGGATCGAGAGGGGCGAGGGCGGGTGGCCGGTCGTGAGCGTTGGGGCGCAGAAGGGCGCGACCGAGGGCGCGCGCAGGTTGAGGGCGAGGCTCCTCGTGCGTCTTGCTCTCTCTCTCTCTCTCTCGCTTCCTCCCCTCTCTCTTCCCTCTCCCTCGTCCTCTCTTCCTCCCCCTCTCCCTTCGACCTCGCCTTCCCCATCTCCATCACCATTGCCGTCTCTCTCTTCCCCTCCCTCACACTCTCCCTCTCGCTCGGGCGCCCGCACTGACCCGCCTCGCCCCTCGGCCCGCCTCGCAGATCGGCGCCGACGGCGCAAACTCGCCCGTCAAGACGTTCTCCAACATCGACACGTTCGGGTGGGCCTACGACCGCCAGGGCGTCGTCGCGACTGTCGCCGTCGACCCGAACCCGCTCAACCTCGGCGAGGGCATGAGCACCGGCTGGCAGCGCTTCCTCCCCGAGGGCCCGATCGCCTTCCTCCCAGTGCGTCCCCTCCTCTCTCTCTCTCTCTCTCTCTGTGCGTCAGACCTACCATAGAGCGCTCCCGAGCTGACTCGCCCGCCCTGCGCGCCCCGCAGCTGTCGGACTCGCACGCGTCGCTCGTGTGGTCGACCACGCCCGCCTACGCCGCCGCCATCAAGGCGCTCCCGCTCGACGTCCTCCCGCACCTCGTCACGGCCGCCTTCACCCTCCCCTACGCGACCCTGCGCGCGTTCCTCGACGCCCTCGTCCCGCCGCGAGCCGCACCCGCCGCACCCGCCGCGCCGTCGCACGACGCGCCCGCCATGATCGCCCAGCTCGAGGCGGCGCTCGTCGCCCACTCGCAGGCGACGTACGACCCGGCGTCACCCTCTGCGCCGCTCCCGCCGCGCATCTCGGCCGTCCAGCCGGGCAGCGTCGCGTCTTTCCCGCTGCGCCTGCAGCACACGTCGTCGTACCTCGGCCTGCCCTCGCGCACGCCCGACGCGCCCGTCGCCCTCGACGCGCGCACCGCCCTCGTCGGCGACGCGGCGCACACGGTGCACCCGCTCGCCGGCCAGGGCCTCAACCTCGGCCTCGCCGACGCCTTTGCCCTGTCGTCGCTCCTCGCGCGCCGCGCGGCCCAGGGCGCAGACCTCGGCGCGTACCTCGGCCTCAAGGAGTACCCGCGCGCGCGGTACGTGCAGAACCACGCCGTGCTCAGCGCGTGCGACCACCTCGCGAGCCTGTACGCGCGCACGGACCGCCCGAGCGTGTGGGCGCGCAGCACGGGCTTGGAGGTCCTCAACGAGCTCGAGCCGCTCAAGAGGCTTGTCATGGGCCAGGCGGGCGGGTCCGACGCGGCGGGAGGGGCGGCAGGGCGAGGAGGAGGAAGGAAGGCAAGTTTGGGCGCCGGCGCGTGGGGCGCGCTCGCGAGCGTGCTCGAGGGCGCGGGCAAGGCGCGCGACATGGTCGGCGCGGTCGGCGGCGCCGTCGTCGGGCAGGTCGGGCGCCGCGCGGCAGAGTTTGTCGTCAAGGGTCGGTGAGCGAGCAAGGGGTGCGTGCGCAATCCAGCTCGTGTCCCCCTTTGGTCCTCTCGTCCCCCGCTCGGCTGTGAGACGCTCTCTCCTGCCTCGTGGACGAGGCTCCGCGGAGCGTCCGCTCTCGGGCTCGTCGCCGGCGGCTCCCGGGCTCCGCGCCGCTCGTCGCCGCTCGCTCTTGCTCTCCTTCGCTCGTCCTCTTTGCTTCTGCGTCTCGCTCTCGGCCTCCCCTCCTCCTCCCCTCGTCGTCATGGCCAAAGGTCCCTACACCCTCGCCGTAGCGCTCTCGATCCTGCGCGCCGCCTTCGAGGCCATCCCCGGCGCCAACGCCTCCGGGCTGCAGAACGGCGAGACCGTGTTCGAGCGCATCGACTTCAACGAGCTCAGCAAGAAGGAGCAGACGGCGCTCCTCGAGTGGCTCAAGGCGCTCGAGGCGTTCGCGAGGGGCGAGGCGAGGGCGGTCCTGCCGCCGCTGCCGGCGGGCTTTCTCAAGACGGTGCGTGGAGTCCTCCTCTTGGATGCGCTCTTGCTCGTGCGCAAGCTGACGCTCGTCTCGCGCAGCACGGAGAGTGGCGTTCGGCATTGCAGGGAATTTCGGAGGACGTCGACCGGCTCGTGCGCCTCCCTCCTCGCCTCTCGTGCCGCTTCTGCACTAAGTCGCGCTTCCTTCGTCACGCAGCGCGCTGGTCAAGAGCGCTCGCTCTCGAAGGACTCGCCGCGGGCTGCGCTTGGGCTGCGGCAGGCGTGGATCTACGGGACGACGCCCGAGCGGTGGGCGAGAGAGCGGGTGTGGTCGTGAGCGAGGTAGAGCGGTCGAAGTGCGAGTGCAATGCAGAGGCTGCGGAAGGGCGAAACTCGTCGCTGAACGGGCTGGAGAGAGCAGAGCGAGAGCGAGCGTGAGATGAGGAGGTCAAAGCGCGCGCGGCCCGACTGCGTCGTCTTGCTTTCGCTCTTCCTTCCTCCGCTTCCCTCCCGCCTGGCCCCGCAGCGCTCAGCTAGGCGGCGTCCGGGTCTCCATCTCGGCGTCGGACAGCAGCCTGTTCTCCTGAGCAGCGTGCGCGCGCTCTCGTACGTCCGCCGGATTCGCCGCGGAAGCTTCTCCGCGTCGAAAGTTCGAGCGAGCCTCGCCCAGCACTTAAAGCTTGCTTGCTTCGAGCTCTGCACTCTACAGCACCAGCACGACCATGCCCTCCCGACCCACCATGTTGCCCCTGCCGCCCATGCAGGACTCGCACAGCCGCTCGGACCGCCGCCTGCCCGCCTTCCGCTCCGCCTCGTCGCCGCGCACGCCGACCTCGAGCAGCTGGGAGCGCCCTCCGATGCGCCAGTACGTGTCGGTCAACGCCCTGCAGTCGATGCGCGCGCCGTACGCGTCCTCGGCGCACTCGACCGCCCCTTCGTCGTCCCGCCACACCCTCGCCGCGCACCCTCTCGACTACGCCCACCTCGTGCACCTCCTCCTCTCGGTCCTCTCGCCGCGCGCAGAAGAGTGGGACGTCCTCTCGGCCTCGTTCTGGGACTCGCTCGAGGACGACGAGTGGGACGAGGCGCCGGGCTCGAGGCAGGACGAGGTCGTCGAGTGGGCGTACGCGGTCGCCGCCATGGCCAAGGGCGACTCGACGGCCCGGCCGCGCATCCCGGCGTTCCTGCTCGCAGCAGCGCGAGGGCAGGTCCGTCCGCTTCTCTCTCGCTCTCGCGGTCCAAGCGTTCAGCGAGCTGACGCCGACCTCGTCCTTCCGCGCGCGCAGGACCCGACGATGAGCAAGAGGGTCGCGCAAGAGGCCCGCCAAGCCATGCTCTCTGTGCAGAGCAAGGCCATCGAAGCTGTGCGTCCTCACTCTCCCTGCTCGACCTGACTTGGGCGCCGACTGACTGACCTTCTCAAACGCGCGCAGCACTAAGCACAAGACTTCCTGACCTCGCCGCCGCGAACCGCTCGCCCGAGTCGCACGTACCGCTCGATCGGGCTCCGCGCAGCTCGACTCTACGGCACGACCAAGCGCGAGTGGGAGGAGGAGCAGAACTACTAGAAGCTTGCGCGCGACGACTCGACCTAGACTTTCATAGACGGCGACGGCGTGCTGATGGAGGTATCGTAGATTGGCAGGGGCGTACGAGGGGCAAGGGATGATGGCTACACACATACAACCAGCTGAGAAAGAGAGCGCCGAGAGACAACGAAAGGAAGGGGGAACGAGTGGAGGAGGGAGAGCGCGCTACTTGGTCGCCTTGCGCTGCTGCTTGAGAAGCTGCTTCTTGCGCTCCTGGAGCTTGGTCGTCTCCTCGGAGCGGCGGTCCTGCGAGTAGGCCATCTTCTTGTACAGCCGGCGCTGCGAGTTGGTCATCATCGACGCCTTGATCTCGTCCTGCTCGTCGCGCTGCGGCGCGGCCACCTTCTTCTTGGGCGCCGCCTTCTTGGCCTTCTTGGTCTCGGCGGCGAGGTCGGCCTCGAAGACGGCCGGCGCGACGCCGCGCGCCTCGGCCTCGAGCTCGGCCGTGTGGCGCAGCTCCTCGTTGGCCGGGTCGGCGGCGGCGGCGAGCAGTGCCGGGCCCGGGCCGGCCGCGATGGCCTCCTCCTCGTCGTCCTGCTCCATCGCCTCGTCCTCCTCATCCGCCGCGACCGACTCGTCGTCGTCCTCCTCGACGTCGCTGCCCATCTCGACCTCGACGCCGCCGGCCTCGGCCGGGACGTAGCCGCCGCGCTCGCGCACCTCGTCCTCGTCGACGAACGGCGACAGGTGAGGCGGGAGGACGGCGCCGGGCTGGTACGCGGCGGCGGGGAGGAGCGTCTTCTTGTTGACGCAGTCGACGACCCACTGGGGCTGGACGTAGGCGCGCTTGCCCGGGTGCGCGGCGGCCGTCTCGGGGATGACGGGACGGTCGAGGACGTGGTGCGTGATGCGCGCGTCGTCCTCCTTGTAGGGCGAGCCGGCGCCGAGAACCGGGTCCCACCCGACGCGGCCGCCGAACGAGCGGATGACGAACTCGAGCGTCGGGCGCGTCACCTCGCGCGACAGGAAGAAGAAGTAGGGCGCGAACAGGTCGGTCGAGGCGGTGAGGGACGAGGGCTGGGTGACAGACGTCGTCGGGTCCGACTCGTCGACGCCGGCCGGGGTCGGGAACACGTCGAGCTCGAGGGCGGCGTCCTGCGCCGCGCCGGCGAGCGTCGCCGCGGCCGAGTCGGCCTGGTCCTCGACGGTCGCCTCGGCCTCGCCGCCCTTGCCGCCGGCCTTCTCGATCTCGGCGATCTGCTTGCGCACGTCCTTGGCGTACACGCGCTTCTTCTCGGGCGCGTCGTCGCCCTCGACCTCGGGCATGCGCTCGACGACGAGGCCCTTGGCGCCGGCCTCCTCGAGGAGGAGGGCGCCGAGGCCGGCACCGTTCTCGTCGAGGACCTCGTCGAGCTTGGGCGGGTAGACGAGGTTGTTGTCGGTGTACAGGCGGTAGAAGACGAAGCCGAGGAGGGTTTGGTACAGCTCGAGGAAGGTGAGCATGATGCGGTAGTCGAGGTCGGACGGGATCTGCTGGGTGAACATGTAGGGCACGAGCCAGGTGATCGTCTGGCCCATGACCTCGGCCTGGAAGTAGATGCCCTTGATGCTGAGGAACACCTTGCGGAGCGAGTGCGTGCGCATGACATAGAGCTGCCACTCGGCCGCGAGGCGGTTGCAGTTGGCGATGATGGACGCCGGCACGGTCGAGGTGGCGGGGAGGGCGGCGAACAGGACGATGAGCGACAGGGCGTCGTCGAGGTCGCGGAGCGAGTCGACGAAGGTCGGGTACCTGTTTCGTGCGTCGGATCGGCAAGTCAGCAAACGAACGAGCGCGCGCGCGAGAGGAGACGAGGGCGACGAGAGGTGGACGCACCGCTCCTTGATGATGTGGTCGAGGCGGTAGGTCGGCTTCTGGTCCTGAAGGTTCTTGGCGAGGTGCCACTCGCCGCGGCCGACGGCCTTGCTGAGCTTCTTGGCGAACGCCTTGTGCTCGCGCAGCTTGTGGAGGACGGGCTCGTGGAGGAGGTACTGGATGTCCTTGGCGTAGTAGAACGACGCCGGGGCCGACGAGCCCTTGTTGGCCTTCTTGCGGTTCTTGGGCTCGCGCGGGTAGATGCCTGCGCACGAGGGTAGGGCCGAGGTCAGCTCGCTGCAGCTCGAGAGAGAGAGGGGGAGGGGAGAGGGGAGGTCGAGGTGAGCTCACCCTTGAGGATGCAGAGCCGGCGGAAGTCGCCGAGGGTGCACTGGAGCTTCTTGATGGCCTGGTTGCGCGTGATGTACTGCACGGGCGAGGAGCGTCAGCCATGGTCGTGCTGCTGAGGCGGCGGTGAGGGGCAGAGGAGAGAGCGAGCTCACGTTCTTGGACGCGCCGGCCTCGCCCTTCTTCTTCATGCCGTTGTGGCCACGGGGTGCGACTCGGCCCATGCTGTGCGGTGCTGGCTGGGTGGAGCGAGCGGGGTGGTGAGAGGGTGGAGAGCCGTGGCCGCGAGCTGGCGCCCGAGCTTCGCGGCGAGCGGCAACTTGTCTCATCAGTTTCGAGAGCGCGCTCGCTCTCGAGGCCTCGCACGAGACGCAGAGATGCTGAACAGGGTATGCCAATGCGTAAAGAACTTCTAGCCGGACCTCGCACCCCCCTCGAGCCGGACCTCTCCTCCTCTCCTCGCGCGCTCGCCCCGCTCCTCCTCCGACTCCCTCCTCACGTCGGCCGCCAGCCGTTGAGCAAGAGGCGCGACTGCTGGAAGCCCGTGCGACGCTGCTGCTTGGGCGCGATGCGACCTGCGGGCGGGCGAGCGACGGAGGGAGGGAGGGAGGGAGGGAGGGAGGGAGGGAGGGAGGGAGGGAGGGAGGGAGGAGGGCGAGAGCGAGAGTCAGCTCGAGAGCTCGAGGAGGGCCGAACAGAGGGAGGAAGAGCAGGACGCACCTCCAGTCGTGCGCATCTCCTGACAGACAAAGCTCTCGGGCGCCGTCCTCCACTCGTCGAGCACGTACTTGCCGCCCTCGTGCACCGTCGGCTCGCGGTCCTCGCCCGAGCCAAACAGGTCGAGCGCGAGCTGCGTGTGCGACACCCCGGCGTACGTCGTCACGCACCGCGGGTTGACGAGGATCTTGGCGATCGCGTTCGGGAACGCGTTGTTGGGCAGCGACCGCGGGCGGCGCTTGTCGAGGCGCCGACGCTTGGTCCCCGCCGTCGACGCCGCCTTGACCTCGGCGGGCGCCGCCGAATCGTCCTTGCCGCCGAACAGCGAGCGCTTCTGCTGCGGCTGCTTCTTCTTCTTGTCGGCGGCCTTGTCGGCGGCGGCCTTCTGGGCGGCGACCTGCTCGGGCTCGGCGACGAACCACTTGACGGGCTTGCCGGCGTCGGCGTCGGCGTCGGCGGCGCCCTTTGCGAAGCCGTCCTTGGCGGCGACTTTGCGCGGGTCGACGTCGTCCTTGGGCGTGTCGGCGTCGACCTTGCCCCACGCGGCCGGGCCGGCGGCGTCGGGCTGGCCGGCGAGCGGGCCCGCCTCGGGCTTGACGGCGTCCCACTGCGCCTTGTTGGGCCCGTCGAGCGCCTCGACGACCTCGTCGGCGTCGACCGGCGCACCGGGAGGAGCGGCCGCGCCCTTCTTGCCGACGGCGGCGGCGGCGGCGGCGCCGGGCGCCTTGCGGAGCGCGCCCGCCGAGTCGTCGTCGTCGACCATGTCGACGGCGAGGTCGACCGGCCGGCCCTTGCCCGCCTCGTCGACGTCGTCGGCCGAGCCCTCCTCGATCTCGTCGTCGTCGTACTCCTCCTCGTCCTCGTCGTCGCCCTCGCCCTCGCCCTCGGTCGTCGCCGCCGCACCTGCGCCGGCGCCGCGCCCGAGCTGGCCCTCGAGCGCCTTGGAGATCGAGTTGTCGTTGCCCGGGCCGCCGCCGGGTGCGGCGCCCGTCTCGTCGGCGAGGTAGTCGCCCGAGTTCGGGTACCCGACCTTGTCGTTCGTGGTCGGGGCGTACGACGCGAGCATCGACTGGATGAGGTCGTCCATGAACGGGTGCACGTTGCGCGGCTTGCCCATGCGCTCCTCGTTGTGGAGGCGCTTGGCCTCGTCGCGGATGCCGTCCTGGAACGACGCCATCCACATGTCGCGGCAGAAGTGCAGCTGGGCCGAGTCCATGCACGGGCCCTCGCTCCAGCGCGGCGCCTTGCCGTCCGACGCCGCCGTCGTGTTGAACACCGACTCGACCGACGAGTGGTACGTGAGGCCGAGGTAGTACGACTTGTGCGGGTCGACGATGTGCGTGCCCGACTCGCAGCAGAAGACCTGGAACGGGAGGTGGAGCGTGTACCGCGCGCCGCCGTACGCGTCGCGCGGCGGCGCCTCGTCGATCGGCGACGTCGACTTGGAGCCGCGGAACAGGTTGCCGTCCATGTCGCGCGTGCGCCACCGGTCGTTGTAGATGAAGAAGCCGTTGTGCTCCTTCCAGTCCATCGAGCACACCATCGACGCCTGGTTGACGACCGAGACGCGGATCGTCTCGAGGATGTCGTTCGGGCACGTAAAGCCCTTGAGCCAGATGACGCGCTCGAACTGGACCTTGCGGCGCTCCCACAGCTCCTGGAGGGGCTCGAGGGCGAGGTTGCGCGTGTAGGCCTCCTCGAGCGGGTAGTACGACGCCGTCGGGTCCTGCGTCATGGGCGGCACCTGGCGGATCCGGAACGAGATGCCGAGGAGCGTCATGATCATCTCGGCGAGGTCGCACAGGAACGGCGTCGAGTCGGTCGAGGCGTAGTCGACGATCGAGACGAACACCGACGTCGGCCCGAGGCGCCGCGCGAGCTGGACGATGACGGCGAGTTGGTCGACGAGGAAGTGGTCGGCGCCGTGGACGACGAGCGCAAAGTAGTACAGGGCGCCCGGCCTTGCGAGGTCGCTCCAGTCGTCCTCGCGCTTCGAGATGCCGAACGGCCTCGTCAGGCTCGAGCACGCCGCGGCGGCCCAGCCGTTGAACCCGAGGAGCTCGTCGATGGCGCCGCGCACGACCTGCTCGTCGAGGTGCATCGTGTCCGAGCCCGTCATGAACGGCTTCTGGAACCGGGTCCAAAAGTCCTGCATGCCCGCGTCGATGTCGTTGTCGAACACGTCGTGCGTCTCGTCGCGGTTGATGCGCGACTGGAGGAACGGGTACTTGCGCGTGTCGAGCGTCTGGCCCGACAAGGGGGTGCCGAGCGTGATGCGCTCGAGGATGTCCGGGTGCGCGATCTCGCCGGCGCGCGTCTTGGGCTGCGCGCGAGGAGGAACGTAGAGAGTGTCAGCTGTGAGTGCTCTGGGAGAGGATCCTCGTGCTCGTCGCACTCGGTCCGGCTTTCCGAGCCCCACCACCTGGGAAGAGGGAGGACGACGCACGGTCGAGTCGAAGAAGATCCACTTGAAGACGAGGAGGCCGACGATGCCTGCAGCGACTCGTGCGGCGAACCGCTGCCGCGGCGAGACGATGATCTGCGGTGCGGAAGCGCGACGACGAGGAGGAGGAGGGGGAGGAGGGGGAGGGGAGATGAGCTAGTTGCTCGCCGGCGGCGCGAGGCGGGACCGAGAGAGATAGACGCACCGATGCCATAGTACTCCTTCTCTGGACCAGCAGGCGGGCCCGCTCAGCCGGCTGAACGTGTCGTGAGGCGGGCGAGGTCGAGACGACGAGGCGCCGGGAGCTCCAGGTGGTGGACGAGCCGGGCGATGGCGTGGGGCGGCGGGCGAGCTGCTCGGGTGCTGGTGAGCTCGACCTGGACGCTGCCGAAGCTAGCTGTGCGTCGTCGGGCGGTGCGGCGAGGTGGGCGGAAGGCGAGGTCCGCGGAGCGTGATCGCGTCGCTCACAGCGCTTCCGCCGCGGCGGCTTGCTCACTCTCTGCAGCTGTGCCAAGCTCGTACCTGCGTCGAGCTAGCTGACACTCTCACGAAGCTCGCCCCGAGGAAAGCGAAACGAGAGACCGCCGGTCCAGCTCGTCGCTCGCGCCGCTGTAGCTCGCTCACTCTCGCTCTCTGCTCACGACAAGCAGGTTCTCGCTCGCAAGCGACGAGTCTGCAGCAAGCGCAGCACACACTTTCGGCCGGAGCACCGCCCTGCGCCGCCGAATGCCGCCACGAGACGAGCGAGAGGTGTGCTCTCGCTCCGCCGTCAACGCGCCGACGATGCAGAACGAGCGCTCGCTCTCGGCTGCACGACGACGAGAGGCTTGCGATGCTGCTGCTGGTATTGCGCTCGACTCGACTACCGTCCGACGCTGCGGGTGGGAGGAGAGCGGGAGGAGGGAGGGGAGGGAGGGTCAGCCGGGAAGTTCGAGACGCCGACCGACGACGAGCTCGCGAGAGACAAGGGAGAAGGGGGACGCACTTTGCCCTGCCCGTGACGCCGAGCGTGTGGGTGCCCGTCACCTTCTTGAGGGCCTCGCTCTGGCCGTTGAGGACGGCGAGGCACTCCTGGGCGAGGCGGCGCCCAAAGTCCTTCTCGGTCCCCTGCCGCTTGTCGCTCGCGTCGACGATCCACTTCCACGCCTGGCGCCTGCGCTGCTTGCCCGTCAACGGCTGCGGCGTCTGCATGACCTTTGTGCCCTTGCGCCGGCCGACCATGCGGATCGAGGGGCTCGCGAGCTCGATCGCGCGCTCGAGGACGGGGAGTGGCGGGGACGAGGTGGCGAGCTGGAGCTCCTGGAGCATCGTGTCGAGGAAGGCGTGCGCGCGGGCGAGCTTGCCGTCGCGCATGATGAGGCGCGCGAGGACCGAGAGGAGCTCCTGGTCGGGCTGGACGGCGAGCGGGTCGGTCGGGCGCGGTGGCGGGGCGTTGAAGGCGGCGAGGGACGGGGTGGCCGGGCCTGCTGCACTCGCCCCTCCTCGTGGTGCGAGCGAGTGGGACGGGAGGTGGAGCGAGGCCGGGGGAGAATTGCCCTCGAGGCCCGACTCGAACGCCGAGAGGGTGCTCGACAGGCGTTGGGGTGCCCAGGTTGGGCGGGCGGTGCGCACGAGGACACGGGCGGTGGCTTGGACGCGCGACATGGTGTGGGTGCGAGGTCGAGAGCTGGGTCGAGCCGGGGAGGAGGAGGAGGAGGACGGACTCCCCATCTCTCTCGCTCCCACTCTCACCAGGCTGCTCGCTAGACTCGCACAACCGCGCACAGCACCGATACAGATCACCTTGCCCACTCGCTCGTGCTTCCCTCGCCCAAGCCGCCCTTCTTCTCGTCCTCGAACCACCTCAGCCGACAGCCACAATGGCAGCTCCCGCCCGTCCGTCCCTCTCCCTCTAGAGGCACTGCGCAACCGCGCAACCCAGAGCTGACTCTCAGTGACGCGCGACAGACACCATCACGCTCGACCCGGCCCAGTACGATCAGGAGCAGATCAACCTCATGGAGGAGCGCTTGATCCTCCTCGACAACGACGACCGCAACATTGGCGAGGGCTCCAAGAAGGACTGTCCGTCGCCTTGCTATCCCTCCTCGTCACCGAACCGAGCGCGCGCAACTGACCCCGCTTCGCCCACGACCCGCCCGCAGGCCACCTCATCCCGCCGTCGACCTCGTCCGAAACGCGCTCGCCGCTCCACCGCGCCTTCTCCGTCTTCCTGTTCCACCCCGAGTCGGGCAAGCTCCTCCTCCAGCGCCGCGCCGACGAAAAGATCACGTTCCCGGGCATGTGGACCAACACGTGCTGCTCGCACCCGCTCACGGCCTTTGGCGAGACGGACGAGGACGGCCAGATCGGTGCGTCGCTCCTTCCCCTCGCCCTCCTCTTGCCCTCCCTCCCTTCCCCCGCGGAAAGGACGCCACGCTGACCCGGACCTCGAGGCGCACGCAGGTGTCCGGCGCGCGGCGGCGCGGAAACTCGTCCACGAGCTCGGGATCCCGACGACGTACGCGCTCGACGACTTTGCCTACCTCACCCGCATCCACTACTACGCACCAAGCGACGAGATCTGGGCCGAGCACGAGAGTGCGTCCCTCCCTCCCTCGTCCCTCCCTCCCTCGAGCACCTCCCCTTCCTCGTCACGTCGTGCAGGGCCTCGACTGACCCAGACTTTTGCCCGCTCGCGCCGCAGTCGACTACATCCTGTTCCTCACGCTCGACCCCAAGTTCGAGGTCAACCCGAACGAGGTGAGCGGCACCAAGTGGCTGTCCAAGGCCGAGCTCGACGCCTTCTTCCAGGACCCGAGTGCGTCGCTCCCTCTCCTTCTCTCCCTGCCCCTCTTCCTCCTCGCCCTGCTGACTCGCCCTCGCCCTCACCTGCACGCAGAGTCGACCTTCACCCCCTGGTTCCGCCTCATCGCCGAGTCGTTCCTGTACAAGTGGTGGGACGCCCTCCTCGCGTCGCGCTCGTCCGACTCGGACCTCCTCGACGCCAAGGCCCTCATCCCGCTCGTCGAGGAGGCAAAGGCCGACATGGCGCAGATCATCCGCATGTGAGGCGGGCTGGGCGGAGCTCGAGCGCTTCGTCGGGTCGGGGGACGAGAGAAGAGGGCTGGTGCGCGAGAGGGGGAGAGGGGCGAGATACCCGGCGTCGCTTAGATAGCATCGCAACTTCAGGTCGTTTTCCGTATCGAGCTCGTCGCAGGATCGAGAGCGTCGTGCGGCTCGATCATGTCCAGAGGATCCAGAGAGCGGCCGCCGATGAGCAGCTGCACGAGCTGGTGGTGGGGCCGCCTCGTCCTTCCTCCTCCCACCGCGCACACCATGCTCTTTGCGCGCACCGCCCTGCGCAGCTCGCCGCTCATGGCCACCTCGGTCTCGCGCCGCGCCCTGTCGACCAAGCCCGTGTCGCTCCTCGCGCCCGCCGAGCTGCGCGAGCTCCTCCAGTCGTCGAGCCCGCCCGTCGTCCTCGACGCCTCGTGGCACATGCCCAGTGCCGGGCGGTACGCGTGGAGTGAGTACCGGCACAAGCGCATCGAGGGAGCCGGCTTCTGGGACGTGTGCGTTCCCCGCTCCTCCTCTCCTCCTCGTCATCTCGCGATGAGCGATGAGCGACCTCGTCCCGCGGCCCATCGATCCGAGCTGACTCACGCGCACTCGCACCGCACACCGCACGCAGGGACCAGATCGCGAGCAAGTCGGACAAGGGCGTGCCGCACAACATGCCGTCGACCGAGCAGTTCGAGGATGCGTGCGGCCGGCTCGCCATCAAGCGCGACGACCACGTCGTCGTGTACGACTCGGTCGGCGTCTTCTCGTCGCCGAGGACAGCGTTCACGTTCAAGGTGCGTCCTCGAGCCCTCTCTCTCACGTTGCGGGTGTGCGGCGGGGGGAGGCGGAAGCTGACCCTCTCCTTCTCCTCTCTCTCTCGCCCGACGCAGCACTTTGGCCACGAGCGCGTCTCGGTCCTCGACGGCGGCCTCGCGCGGTGGATCGCCGAGGGCAACCCGATCGACGAGGAGCGGCCCTTGAACCCGAACCCGCACGAGCTCGAGGGGACCGGCCAGCGTGCCCAGTACCGCCCGATCCTGTCGGAGCTCATGTTCGCTACCAAGCCTCGCATCGAGAGCTACTTCATCGCCGACATCGAGGAGGAGTTCACCGACTACAAGGTCGAGGGAGAGGTGCGCGACGATGTGCGGCAGTGGGAGGACGTCGACGCCAACATCGCCAAGGGCGACGAGGGCGCCGTCGTCGTTGACGCACGGCCTGCAGGACGGTGCGTCCCGCCTCCTACTCCTCTTCAACCCTCGGCGTACTCGAGCTGACTCCTCGAGCGCCCCCCTGCAGCTTCCACGGCACCGACCCCGAACCGCGCGAGGGCCTCGAGTCGGGCCACATGCCGCTCGCCGCGTCCGTCCCCTTCTCTTCCGTCCTCGGCCCCGAGTCGTCGACCTCGCCGCCGTACAAGACGCTCCTCCCGCCCGCCGACCTCGACAAGGTCTTCTCGGACGCGCTCGGCGCCGACCGCTGGGCGCTCGTCAAGAAGGGCGACAAGCCCGTCATCGGCACGTGCGGGAGCGGCATGACGGCCGCAGTCCTGTGGCTCGCGCTGCAGCGTGCTGGGGCACCGCCCATCGACATCTACGACGAGGTGCGTCTGCTTGTTTCTTCCCTCGTCGTCGAGGAGGAGGATCGTGACGCTCGTCGAGGACCGTGCCTGACCCTGCTCCTTCCTCCCCCGTTCTGCGTCCGCCGCCTCGCAGAGCTGGACTGGGTACGCGCAGCGCGCCGAGAGCAAGATCGTCAAGGACTGAAGGAGGAGGAGCGGATCGATGCCGTGCAATGCCCATAGATTAGACGTCGTCGTTGCGATCGCGAGTTCGGCGTGAAGAGGTGCGCAGGCCGAGTTGGAGAGAGGGAGAGCTCGGCGACGACGTCGTCCTTTGAGCGTCGTCCGTGTGAGAGGCTCTGCTTCCTCTAGCTTGCTACCCCTGCGACGAGCCTCGACGAGCGACAAGAGCGAGCCCGACGACAAGAGCGAGCCTCGACTGCGACTCACCCACCTGACCGAGAGCTCTCCCGCCCGCGCCGCCCCCACTTTGCGACGCGCTCGCGTCCCTCCTCGCCCTTCGACCTCTCTCTCCTCTCTCACCCACCTCGACCACCGCCATGCTCGCCGCCCTGCTCCTCCTCGCCACCGCAGCAGCGCCCTCCGCCCTCGCCCTCCCCGTCTACGACGCCGGCGCCCTCTCGCCCCGCGGCCTCCCGCTCCTCCGCCTCGCCGAGCGCGACTCGCCCGACGTCGCGTCCAACGCCGCCGCGAGCCTCATCGCCTACTTCCCCAAGCTCACCTCGCCCACTCGCGGCTCGGTCTGGCAGGCTGGTGGTGTCCTCGAGGTCGCCTGGTGAGCCTCCCCCTCCATGAACAACAAACACGGCCGGCCGTTGGAGCAGGAAGGCGCGTGCGCTCTAGTTCGCTCGCGCTCGTCGCGCTTGCGCACGGGGCCCGGGCTTGTCGCCGTGCATGCGTCGACGGCAGCGTGCGGGGAGCGCAGCAGGCAGCGGCAGCGGCGCTTCGAGGGGACGGCCGGGCGAGGCTCGGGCGGGACGAGGCGCACATGCTCGACGTTGCTCAGAATGTTAGGCTGACCCTTCTACTCCCTCGTGCGCAGGAACGCCACCCGACCCGACTACCCCGACAGCCAGCTGCACAAGTTCGCCTCGGTCTACCTCGGCTACCTCGACGACTCGGACCCCGGCAGCGGCTACAACCTCGGTGCGTCCTCTCTCCTCCTTCTCTCCCTACGCTCTCGAGCCGCAAGCTGACTCGGACCGTGCACGCAGACTTTGAGAACCCGATCGGCAACGTCTCGTTCTACGACGGCTCGGGCACGGCGCAGCTCCCCCTCCCCGCCGACCTGCCGACCCGCTCGACCTACCTGATCACGATGGGCTCCACCAACAACATCTCGCCGCCGTTCAAGATCGAGGGAGCCGCTGCTCCGTCTCCGTCCTCGTCGGCCGCCGCAGCCTCGTCCTCCGCCGCCGCAGCCTCGAGCGTGCCCGCCTCGTCCAGCACGACCCAGGCGCAGATCGGCGCGCCCGCCGTCACCGTCTACTTCCCGGACGGTCAGTCGACCGTGCTCGGCGGCGAGTCGTCGTCGGCGGCGGCCGCACCGACGAGCGCGTCGAGCGCCGCCGCGTCGCAGGAGACGGGCCTGCGCGACATCGCCGCGTCGTCCTCGACGGCCGTCGAGAGCGCAGCCGCCTCTGTGACGTCGAGTGCTGCAGCGAGCGGCGTCGCGCCCTCGGCGGCGGCGGCGGCGGCCGAGACGACCTCGGCGGTGAGCGGCGCAGGTCGCACGCTCGTCTCGGGCGGCGCGCTCGTCCTCGCCGGCGCGCTCGCCTGCCTCGCCCTCTAGAGCCGCCTCCCTCTCCCTCTCGCACCTTCCTCTCGGTCTCTCCCTCTCCCTCTCTGTCCCCCTGTCGTACCCCGCCCAGCCACCGCGCACGCAAAACCTCCCCTCCCGCACAGACACTTCCCCTTCGTATTTCGACCTCTCCCCTATCCTAGTCAGTCGCACCTGCATGCGCACCCTCTCACGAAGTAGCAACACATAGCACCCCGCAGCATGATAATCAACCAGCCGTAGAAGCACCTCGAGCGGCGCGAGAGTGGCTCTCGCTCGATGACTCGGAGCGGACGGCCAAAGCGCTGCTCCGACCTCGACAGCCGCTTCGCTCTGACATGACAAGCTCAGCTACAGCTGCGATACATCTAGCACGACGACCCGCTCGTGCGCTGGCCGCAAGCTGCTGGCCGGTTCGCCAATCTCGCTCTCCCTCGCCCGCCATCTGCGCCCGTTCCTGGCTTCGCTCTTGCCGCAAGAACGTGGCGCTGCTGTGCACGAGGACCGCAGCAGCTCAAAGAGGCGGCACAGGACCGTGTCTCGCCTTTCTCGCGCACGCGCCGCGCCTCCGAGTCGTCCGCCTCGGCCGGACTCGCTCATCGCTCCGCTTGCATCCCGCCGCTCCACGCTCGCCTCGCTCAGCACGGCAGCCCGCCCACACGACATGCGCAAGTCGCTCAGTCCTACCGCCACGCCGCTCAACCCCGCCACGCCCTCGCCGCCCTCGCTCGAGGTCCTCCCCGTCGCCGAGCACCGAGCCGTCGGTTCTTGGTCCCGCCTGCCTGCCGAGCTCAAGCACCAAGTCGTCGGCGATGTCCTCGAGGCTGTCGTCGGCGACTCGGACACAGGCGGATGGCTGGACCCGCCCGTCGGGTTCTTCGAGGAGATCGCCGACCGCGAGCATTCGGTGCGTCTCCACCCAGCTCCCTCTCGAGCGCGTGCGGCTCAGAAGCTACCAGAGCTGATCTTGTGCTGCCCTCTTCCGCAGGCTCGAGACGCCGACAAGCGCAAACGCCGCGAGCTCGCCCGGCTGCAGGCCGTCGCTCGCGACTTTCGCTCGATTTGCCGACCCAAGCTGTGGCAGGTGCGCCTGGTCCTGCTCCTTCTCGCTCACCAGCGTCTTACTGACTCGTTGCTCGCGCGCAGCACGTCGACCTGGACCCGTATCGCCACCATGAAGACCTCGACACACTGCTCGGCGCCCTCCCGTTCATCGCGCCGACGGTGCGCCGTATCGCCTACAAGGACCTCATCATGCACACACACTGGAGGCAGCAGCAGCGCGCGTCGTACCTCGATTGGCGGGTGCGCGCGCTCGAGGTCCTCAAGCGCTGCACCGCCGTCGAGACGCTCGTGCTCTCGGAGAGCCTCGCCGTCCTGTCGGGCGGCGCCCTGGCCCGCCTGCACACCCTCTACCTCGACAAACCCGACCTGAGCGGCGCCGACATGGCCATCATCTACGAGCAGAGGACCCTCACCTCATTGTCCCTCGTTTTCCTCCGGCTCGACAGCGCCGGCGACGGCTTCATGGTCGACCTCGTGGCGAGCATGCCGAACCTCAAGCATCTCGCAGTCGTCGGTCGCAACGCCCTGTGCACCCAGAGCATCGAGAAGCTCGTGCGCGTGTCGGCCAGCGTTGTTGTTGCGGCGCGTCTCGAGTCGCTCGAGCTCGTCGTCAAGGCGAACAAGGTCAGCTTCGCAGCCGTGCACTCGTTCCTCGCCCTCTTCTCGTCCAGCCTCGTCAGCCTTCGCCTCGGCCTGTGCGGATCCGCCTACGACCGGTGGACCGTCGGCCCCACCCTCCCGCACATCCACCTCCCGCACCTCACCTCGCTCGCCGTCGGCGCCGATTTTGCCTCGACCTTCTTCCTCCACCTCGACCTCCCCTCCCTTTCCTTCTTCCGCCTCGACCTCTTCCCCGCCTTGCGGCACGAGCCCGACGACCTCATCTCGTTCCTCGAGGCGCACCGGGCGACGCTCGAACGCGTGCACCTCTCGACCGACGCCATCTCGCGCGAGCAGCACGTCGACGGCGACTACAATGAGCTCGAGCTCTCGGACGAGGCGATCGACGCTATCGAGCGCGTGTGCGGCGAGATCGGGTGCGAGATGTCGTGCGGCGAGCAGGGCGAGGAGCCCGAGGAAGAGCCTCCCGAGTGCTACGGCTGCCGCCACTGCCGCAGCGAGTCGTCGTCGGTTCACAGCACAGACGAGTAGATCGTCGGCGCAGTGTAATGAAGAGCATCGTCCGCGTCTCTTGCTCTCACTGCCGCCGGCACGTCGTCGAGAGGAAAGCCGAGAGCTGCTGCCCGACCTCGAGCCTGAGCAGCTTCGTCGCGCACCTCCCTCAGTGCTGCACTGTGTCTCGATCGCTGCTTTCGCCAAGGTAGATACGTGCGAGGGAGCTGCAGTCAAAGCTCGGTGCGCAGGACAGGGAGGGCGAAAGGAGGAGGTCCGAGCCAGTGCCGACGCCCCTGCCTTCACGAGGCCAGCTCCCGCTCTCTCTCGCGCTAGCCGAGCTCGTTCGAGCACATCTAGAATCTGCAGAGGCGCTGCCGTCGTCGAGGGCCTTGAGCGATCCGAGGTGCGAGCCACCGAGTCAGACGATCGCTCTCACCGCTCAGGCCTCTTCCCGCACTCTCTCTCGCTCCCTGCTCTCAGCCCCCGGCGCCGCCGAGAGCAGCATCTCGAGCTTCAGACGCTCCTCTCCAGCTCGCGACGGTCGTCAAGGCTGAGCGCGAACGCCGACGTTGCACTCGCCGCCACCTGCTCCCGCCGCTCGGACCTCACTCTACCACCTCGCGCTGGTCGCCTGCGGAAAGTAGCGGCTCGACGTCGACGAGCCCGTCGAGTTGGCGTCGGAAGGTGCGCGGCGGGTCGAGATGTTGCGGGCGAGAGAGTGGAGGACGGCGGGAGGGTCGTCGGCCTGGAGGAGGGGAGGAGAGAGAGTCAGCCGAGGGAGCGCGAGCGAGAAGGGGACGAGGAAGGGGACGGACCTCGTGCGCGTGCTTCCAGCTCGTCGGGCTTGACGAGTTCATCGGCAGGATGACGGCGAGCTCGTTAATCTGCGGAGAGGAGAGAGGAGAGCGTCAGCGGGGAAGAGGGGGGCCGAGCGCTCGTTCTCGACGAGGGGAGAGAGGCGAGAGGACGCACCACCTGCCGAGGCTTGAGCGTGTGGATGCGCCCGAGCAGCTCACGAACCATGTTGACGGCGTACAGCTGCTGCGAGGGTGCGAGGCGCGGGAACCGGTGCGCCCACACGTCGCCGCAGAACTGGTCGACGACGTCCTGGAACGGCTCGACGAAGGCCGGAGGCGCGCCGCGCGACTCGACGAATCGGACGATCGACTTGAGGCCGGCGGCGCAGAGCGCGTGGCCGAGGTCGTACGCGTGCAGCGCGTGGAGAATCTCGACAAGCTGCGCGGGTTGACGAGGGGGGCGTCAGCGTTGTGCTCGCTCACGCAACGTCGAGGAGGGAGCGAGGAAGGGCAGAAGAGGGAGAGGGACGCACATGCTCGTCCGGGTCGAGCGCTTCTCCGCGCACGGCCCGCTCCTCGCACGCCGCAAAGAGGAAGTCGCGCACTCGAGCGACGGCGGCATCTTGCTGACCCGGGTCGAGGTGCGAGAAGTAGACCTCGACGGCGGCGTGCTGGTCGGCGTTGGCGAACCCGCGCGCGGGGACGAGTGCGGCATTGGCGTGGAGGAGCGAGAAGACCGCCTTGACCTGCTGCAGGCGGACGACGCGTGCAGCGTTGGCGTGGCTCAGTCGCTCCTCGAGACGCGCCTGAGCGGCATCGAGGGGGCCCTGGGCGCGTTCTGCAAGCTGAGGGGTGGTGCTCTTCGCTCTCGCGAGGTGCCTGCGCGCCGCATTGACGTCGAGCCGAAGGTGCTGGAAAGCCAGGTGCTCGCGCCCGTCGATCGGTGCGCTGTAGAGCATGACGAGGAGGTCAAGGAGCGTGTCGAGGTGCCGGAAGGGATCGAGGTCGCGGGCTGGGACCTGCAAGCACGAGACTCGAGGTCAGTCGGCGGGCCCGAGAACGGTCGCTCGCGACAGGGAAACTGGGCCCACCCCTCGCTGCTCAGCCTCCGCTTTCGGGTGGCCGACGTAGATGCGCATCTGCGGGAACGAGAGCTGTTTCGGGCCGACGTCAGCCGGTGTCGAGACAGCGGGTGCAAGAGCGCGAGGAGCGAAAGACGCACAGGCAGGGTCTTGTTCTCTGGGTCGGCCCTCGAGTCACAGTACTGCTTGAGCAGGAGCTCAAGGAGGAGCTCGCGCTGCGGTTGCGACAGGTCGTCCCACACTTGCACAACGAGCGCGGGCCCGCGCTCGGCCCTCAAGATGGCCGCGTACGCCTCGTTGTACGCCGCGAGCTCCTCGGGCGTGATGTTCTTGCCCTTGGTGCCGGTCGGCTGCTTGAAAAAGCTGTACGCGTCCTTGATTTGTCGGAAGAGCGGGTCGTTGAGCGCGGCGAGATAGGCGGCAGCGGACGACTCGGGCAGGCTGCTCATGGCGGACGGCGAGTTGTCGGGGGGCGGTGTGAGCGACGTCGGCGAGTAGAAGGGCGAGGGAGAGTGCTGCGAACGAGACGAAGGAGGTCAGCGAGGCCACTCGGCTACAGGGCGACGAACGAGGAGGAGAGGAGAGGAGAGGATCGGACGGACCTGAGTGCGCGAACGTGCCTCCTGTCCACCGTCTACAGCCGCAGCGAGGCTAGAAGCAGCAGACCAGCAGATCGCGAGGTCGCAGGAGCGAGCGCTCGAGCCGGAGAGGAGCGTCGCAGCCGGATGGCCGCGCAGGAGGAGGAGGAGGAGGGTACCATTGCGAGGCGCGTGGGCTGCTGTGCACTCAGGTCGCAGCAGGTGCAGTGAGCGACGGGGACGCAGCATCGCTCAGCCCGGTCGTTGAGCGGAAGTCGTGGGAGGCCAGCAGATCTCCTCGTCGTCGTCGGCGGCGGCGGCGAGTCGCTCCTGCCCTCTCTGCATCCACACGCTCTCACGCCAGAAGCCATGCTCTTCCGGTCCACTCTCGCACTCGCCGCACTGTCCGCCACGGCACTCGCCGCGCCCGCCCCGGCGCCCCTCGACTCGCAGGTCGTCCTGGGCCAGGCGGGGAAGGCCGCCCTCGATTGGAGCGCTGGACGCCTCTCGCGCCTCGGGGACGACGGCGAGGTCGGTGCCATGACTCAGTGGGGGTGGTACGACTGCGGTGCGTGGCTCTCCCTCTCTTGTCGAGCGGGCTGGACGAGGTGGGTGCGCGGATGACGGCGAGTGGGCCGTGTGGGGGGCCGCGCAGTCCTCCCTCGCTCCACAGTGGACAGCAGTGCACGCCGTCGATGGGATCAGGTACTGACTCGCACACCGCCCGCAGGTGAGCCCGGCGACGCGCTCGAGATCGAGAGCATCAAGGTCTCGCCCGACCCGCCCAAGCCCGGCCACAAGCTCACCATCGAGGCCAAGGGCAAGGTCAACAACCTCGTCGACGTGCGTCCTCTCCTCTTCTCCTGTTGCCGACCGCGCCGAGAGCGGAACGCTGAACCACCGCTTGCGCCCGCCCGCAGGAGGGCACGTACGCCGACGTGACCGTCAAGCTGGGCCTCATCAAGCTCCTCACCAAGCGCTTTGACGTCTGCGACGAGCTGTGCGTCCCTCCGACGGTCCTCGAGACTTTCTGCTCCCCGTGCTGACGCTCGCCCTCCGCAGCGACAACGCCAACGCGACCCTCTCGTGCCCGATCGAGCCCGGCTCGTACACTATCACGCAGAGCGTCGACCTGCCCGCCGAGATCCCGCGAGGTGCGCTGCGTCCTCCACTCGTCGTCGACCGCTCCGTGCGCGAGCTGACGCTGCCTTGTCCCTCTGCGCGCAGCCAAGTTCCAGGTCCAGGCGCGCGTCTTCACCCAGCAGGAGCTCCCGGCGGCCTGCATGGACCTCTGGAGTGCGTCCCTTTCCCTCAACAATAGACGTGCGCTGTTACTGACGAGGTGCACTTGCGCGCAGTCAACTTCCTCGTCCCCGACAAGTCGTAGACGGCCCGAGCGGTCCTTCTCGCCCGAGCCCACCCTTCTCCTCGCACTCGAACTCCTCTCCTTACAGCTCCTTCTGTCCCTCCTTCTGTCTCCTTTCGTGCTCGTCGCGCCCTGTGTCGCCCTCCTCGCCCCGAGCCTTGTAATCTGCACGCCGTCCTGTTTGCACTAGCCTCGCGACTCGGCTCCCCTCGGCGAGGTTCTCCTGCTTCTGCGCACTCAGTCGAGCTCTCACAGCTCTTGAGGATTCCCGCGAGCTGAGCCGTGCCGACAAAGTGAGGTTGCCGACCAGCTCGAGCGCGATCACCTTTCGCGGACCGCGAGAGGAGATGAGCTCGTCTCTGCCTCGCCTCACCCGCTACAGCAGCGCCAGCCGACCATGTCCGACATTCAGTACCTCGAGAGCCTCCTTGGCACCCACCCTGGTGCGCTGCACGCCCCTCGCGCCTCTCTCTCGCCGGCCCCGGTCGACCTCGCCCGGGCACCGCCCCGCTCCACCATCTCGCGCTGCGGCGCCTACGCCTACTCGTGCGGGACGTCGAGGCGGCGGAAAAGTGTCCTGGGTGGGACCGATGGAGTGCTCGAGTGGTCGGGCGAGCGGGCCAGCTCGGAGGAGGTCCCGCGGGCTGCTGAGCCTGTTGTCGCCGCACTTGCAACCTCTTGCGCGGATGCACCTGTACGAACGAGCTGACACCGTCGACTCCATGTCCTCGCAGACTTCCCCAAGAAGGGCATCGTGTTCCTCGACGTGTTCCCCATCCTGCGCGACCCGGTCGCCTTCGAGGTGCGCCGTCCTCCTCGTTTCGCACGGCCTCCTCGTCTCGCACAGCTGCTCCAGGCGGTCACTCCTGCACGAGCGAGAGCGCTGACTCCCCTCCTTTGACGCCTACGCACAGACCCTGATCACCCACTTCCTGCACCACCTCACGGCCGTCACGCTCCCCGCCCTGCGCGAGTCGACGGGCAACCCGCACGCCAAGATTGACACGATCGTCGGCCTCGACGCGCGCGGCTTCCTGTTCGGCCCGGTCCTCGCGCTCCGCCTCGGCGCCGCGTTCGTCCCCGTCCGCAAGGAGGGCAAGCTCCCCGGCCAGTGCTTCCAGGCGCAGTACGAGAAGGAGGTGCGTCTCGCTCTCTCTCGCTGTCTCTCTCGCGCGCGCACGTCGTCTCGACGCTGCGCTGGAAGAGCGTGCTGACGAGCTTTGCGTGCGCGCAGTACGGCGTCGACACGTTCGAGATGCAGGAGAACGCCATCACCGAGGGCCAGAACGTCGTCGTCGTCGACGACCTGATCGCGACCGGCGGCTCGGCTCTCGCCGCGCAGCAGCTCATCGAGAAGGCCAAGGGCAAGGTCGTCCAGAACCTCTTCGTCGTCGACGTGCGTCCCCCTCTCGCTCGCCGTCTCTCGCGCACCTCGACTCTCGCCTGTGCACGGCGCGATGACTGTACTGCGTGCTGACTGGGCGGCGCCGATGTGACGCAGATCGAGTTCCTCAAGGGCGCGCAGAAGCTCT
>Ga0308169_10000418_pt1 | contig 65497 bp, 72 predicted proteins | sample PhyBR1_2_FD_202139 | JGI IMG/M metagenome (GOLD analysis project Ga0308169, IMG submission 202139) | Phyllosphere microbial communities from UC Gill Tract Community Farm, Albany, California, United States - DLSLSB.R1 | ecosystem: Host-associated > Plants > Phyllosphere > Unclassified | place... | reverse complement strand
CGCCAAACTTGTCCCGCTCGTCCCCGAGAGGGCGTCGTTCTCGACTGAACGTCTGGATCGTATGCTCGAGAGAGTCCTGTAAGCATGGGACCCGGATCGAGCGCACAACTCGACAGAGAAGCAGGCGCCTTCCCTTGTAAGCACCGCTCGGCCCTCTTCTCGCTTGCTCTCGGCTCGTGGCTCCTTGCTTTCGACCCGAGACCGCTTCCTGCTTCTTTTCGAACAACTTCGAGCGCTGTAGCAGCAGGAGGAGAGGCTGGACGAGCGAGAAAGTGGGGAAGTGCCAAGCCGAAATGGCGCGCGCCACCTCGTCGTCCGACCTTTTTCCTCTCTCCTCGCTCGTCGTCTCGCTCAGGGGGGCTCGTGTCGCGCACCCAGGCCTGCAGCAGAATACGCCCGAGACGATGGCGACCTTCCCAAGTCCGAGCGTGTCGAAGTGTGAGAGGGAGGACCGTCGACGAGGTGAACCGAATGCGTGTTGCGTCGCTTTGCAAAGTAGCACTTTCCTTGTTTCATCACGGTGGATTCATCGGCTCCTCTGTCACCAACAAGCTGCAGGACGACCTCGAGACGTTGGGGCCTGACACTGGGCTTGGAAGAGAAGCCTGGACGCAACCCGTTGCCTGCCTGCTCGGACTCAGATTCCGATGCACCCAGGCGCGCCGAGCGCCCACCCTCCCCTTTTGCGGCGTCGCCCGAAAAAGCTTGACTTTTGCCTTGTGTGCTTTTGCTAATCGTCATTAGCAGCTCGTTCCCTCGCTCGTGCCTCGCCTCGCTCTTCCACCTCGGGCTCGGCCTTTGCGCCCGCTCCTCTTGCGCGCTCGACGCTCTCACGCACACGTTTTCGAGCGCTCCTTGGCGAGGAGGGCGCGAGGGAGCGGGGCTTTTGGCGAGAGGCAGTGGCTCGAGGAGGAGGTGAACGCCTCACTGCGCTTCTTGGTGCTCCTACCTTCTCGACTGAGCGGCTTCCCTTCAGCTCAGAGTGCTGCTCGGGAGGTCTGCTCAGAACTGAAAGCGAAAGGGTAGCGAACGAGCGGGTTCGCATCAGGAGCTTTCGCTTTGAGAAGGCCCGCTCGGACCCTCTCCAGGGCCGCCTTCTCCTGCTCTCTCGTCGCGGATCGTAGCTTGAACGCCGGCGAGAACGAGGCTCACTCCGCTCGCCGACGCGAACCTGCTCATGTCGACGAACCTCTCGAGCTCTCGGACGCGCTCGCTGCCCGGGGACTGCGACGACGAGTGCAGCTCGAGGTGGGCAAACAGGGCCGAGTGTTACAGGAAGACGAGCTCGCAGCGGGAGGATGTAGATGAGGAAAAGGCACTTCTAATGAGGGCGAGATTAGGGAGCTAGGTAAAGAGGCTCGATGGAGGGGAAGGGACGAAGGGGAAAGGAGAGCTAGTGCTTCTCGGAAGCGACCTTGTCGGCGCCCTTGTCCTGCGCAGCCCGGGCAGCGGCCTTCTCCTCCTTCTTCTGCTTGCGGCTCTTCTTCGGCTGTGGGGAGGGAGAGGGCAACGGCGTCAGCGGGAGGCCCGAGCGAGAGAGAGGCCGGCGCGTCGGCGGGGAGCGAGAGGAGACGCACCATGCGCGCGAGGTAGTAGAAGCCGAGGGCGGCGACGACGTTGAAGATGATGAACGCCCACATGATGCCGAAGCTGTGACGAGGAGGGAGACGGCGAGTCAGCGGCGGCAACGAGCGAGGCCGAGAGGTCGACTCGAGCGCCAAGAGGAAGGGGACGTACTCGCGCCAGCGGTTGTCGAAGCTGTACGAGAACGAGCGCAGGAAGGTGTTGGTGTCCGAGATCTGGCAGTACGAGCCTGCGAGCGAGGCGGCGAAGGAACATTGTCAGCATGCCGTTCGGCGGAACGAGGAGGCGTCGGCGGCGACGAGCTCGCCCGCCGCTCTCGCCGACGTGAGGGGAAAGAGGTCGACGCACATGCACCGTTGGCCGCGTCGAGCGTGCCGCCTGCGACCGAGACGTACGGGCCCATGTAGTCGGCGCACGACTGGCCGGCCGGCGGCGTGATGTTGACGAGCTCCTGCGGCGCGCACTGGACGGTCGTCCCGCCGACCGCGGTCGAGAGCAGGCCCTGTGTCGTGGGGACAAGAGCAGGGTCAGTGTGAGGTCCTGCGAGAGGCTGGCGACCCCTGCGAGGGTGCCGGGTTGAGGAGGAGGAGGTGGGGCGAGATGAGGCGACGAGCCACGCACCTCGGCGAGATAGGTGAACGGCGAAACGCGGTAGAGCCATATCCAGAAGCCCGGGAACTGCGACGGCGTGGCGAGGACGCCGCAGAAGATGAGGCACAGGGAAAAGCAGAGATTTCCGATATTCCCGCCGTTTTCCGCCGTGTCGTTGAAGGCGATGACCATGTGGGCGAACGTGCTCGTGAAGAGGAGGAACACCCAGATGAAGAGGAAGAAGAGGAAGCCCCGAACGTGGACGTCGTCGCTGCCGGCGAGGGAAGGAAGGCGGTTTGGGAAGGTCAGCACGAGGCGCCGACCTCCAGGCTCTCGACGGTGACGACGACGACGCACCCAGCGTTCTTGTAGAAGCCGACCGGGTAGTAGAGGCAGAAGTACCTATGTGCGAGCGAGCGAGAAGGTCAGTCTCGAAGGGCGGAGGACGAAGGAGCGGAAGTGGGGACGCACATGATGACGGCCATGAGGGTGTTCCAGGGGAGCTCGACTGCGGACGAGCAGCAGAGTCAGCTCATGCACATCCTCGACGAGGGAGGGAGGACGACGAGGACGTACCGATGATGTTTGAGAGCATGAACATGACCCAGCTGTACGTGCGACTCGGACGCTCGCGCACCTCGTAGCTCTCGCGCTGCTTGACGAATTGGGGCACTGCGGGATCGGTAGATCAGCAAAGAGCTGACGACCCAGGAGAAGAGAGACGAGCACGCACTGATCTGCTGGATGAGCTGGCCGAAGACGGTGAAGAGGAGGAAGACGGCGAAGAGCCTGCGAGCGGGGCCGACGACGACGTCAGCTTCTCATCTCGCTCCCGGCAAGAGAAAAGTATGCACGCACTGGTTCTGCAGGCCCTGGATCGAGGTGCCGGCGTCGAAGAACGAGACTGCGGACGGCGAGCGAGACAGGTCAGCACGGGCCGAGCGGGTCGAGTGCAGAGAGGGACGCACAGCCGATGAAGAGAGCCTGCAGGACACGAGACGTGGGTCAGCGAGGTTCCCACGAGCAGGCAAGAGCGCGCGGTGAGCGGGAGAGGGAGAAGGCGAGGGAGAGAGAAAGGGGGAGAGAGACGCACGACGAGGGTGCAGAGCGTCGCCTTCGAGTAGATGTACACGGGCGTGCGCCAATACTGGGCGAAGACACGCTTCTGGACCTCCCAGAACTGGGACCGAAGCGGGACGGCGAACTCGGTGTAGGCCCACTTGTCCTGCTGCGACTTGTCGACGACCTTGGGGTTGGCGGCGAGCTGACGCAGCTCCTCCTTAACGGCCGCACGCTCGGGGCTATCGAGCCACGTCTGATGCCAGTCGATGTCGGAATGCGAGCCGGGTGCGGCGCCGATGACCTCGAGCATGAACTCGGCGGGGTTGACGCCGGGCGGGAACTTGGCCGAGCCGTTGCGCTCGAAGTACTCGCGCAGGATGTGCGAGCCCTCGCCAACGGAATTGAAGTAGATGGTTTTTCCGCCGCGTGCGAGGAATAGGAGGCGGTCGAAGCGGGCGAAGAGCATGGCCGACGGCTGGTGGACTGCGAGGGGGATGAGGGGAGGGTCAGGCGCCGCATCTCACGCCCGACAGCAGCGAACAGGACGTACTCGTGCAGAGGATGGCCTGGCCGTTGTTCTTGAGCGTCTCGAGGAGGTCGAGGATGGACCAGGACGTCTGCGAGTCGAGACCACTCGACGGCTCGTCGAGGAAGAGGAGGAGCTCGGGCTTGGCGACCATCTCGACGCCTGCGCGCACGAGGGAAGAAGTCAGGAAAGCGAGGACGAGGACTCGGCGGCGAAGAGAGCGAGAACGCACCGATTGAAAGACGCTTGCGCTCCTCGACGTTCAGGCCTTCTCCGAGGCGACCGACGACGGCATCGGCGTACTTGTCCATGCCGAGCAGCTTGAGGATCTCCTCGACGTAGGCGAGCTTCTCCGCACGAGGCGTGCTGGCAGGCTGGCGGAGGAGAGCCGAGAACTGCAGGGACTCGCTGTTTCGGAAGTCGGGGTCAGCATCGGCGCTCGTCGCACAGAGAATGGGCAGTGGGTCGACGTACCGGACGGTCGCAGTCTCAAGGTGAAGGTCCTGCTGCTGGACGTAGCCGGTCTTGCGCTGCGAAAGGAGAGAGAAGGTCAGCCAGGTCCGACCGAGGCAGTTTGAGAAGGTCGACGAGACGCACCTGGAAGCTGTCGTCACGAGGGTTGCCGTCGACGAGGATGTTGCCCGTGATGACGCCAACGCTGAAGCGAGAGGCGAGCGTGTCGAGGAGGGTCGTCTTGCCGGCGCCGGAGACACCCATGAGGGCCGTGAGGGTGCCGGGCTGCAGCGAGACGAGTCGGGTCGTCAGCGTCGTCGAGCGAGGGGTAGGACGCAGGGAGGGATAGGAGAGAGTGAACGCACCTTGACCCAGCCGTCGACGCCGTCGAGAAGCCTGCGCGTGCCGCCCTTGACCGGGATGTCGAGGCTCAGGTTCTCCCAGTGGAAGATGGCCGTTTGGCGCTTGATGTTGACGTCCTTGGCGTCGACGACCTCGTCCTCGTTGTGTGCCGTGCGACCCGACATGCCCGACTCGACGTCGTCGTCGTGCTCGTGCTTGGAGCGCTTGGGCTGCCGAGTGCGCGGGTAGAGCTTGATCTCGCCCTTGGACTTGGCCTCGGAGATGTACTCGCTCGCAGCGAGGTAGAGGAGCATGAGGCCGATGAGGAAGACCTGCGAGCGCGAGGAGGCAGGCGGGTCAGCTGAGGAGAGCGATGTCGAGAAGGAGGAGGTCCGAGCGCACCCAGAGGATGCCGTAGTTGCTGCGCGCGGAGTCAGAGACGGATCAGCGAGCCGCTCACGCTCACCGTCATGGAGAAAAAGGACGTACCGCCACTTGTGCGAGTGATAGTACTGGTAGGTCTGGCCGATGTACTCGGCGCCGTTGACGAAAGGAGCTGTCGAGGACGATCGTCAGCACCGCGACGCGACGGCGCGCACGAGGGGGAGCGTGAACGCACTGCCCGGGATGGAACCGGCGACGGAGCAGACGACGTTGGGCGAAGCAGCGTCGGGGTAGCCCGGGCCGGACCTGCGAGGCGCGAGCGGGCGTCAGCCTTCCAGCTCGGCGTGTTTGAGGGGAAGGGACCGAGGACGCACGGGACGGTCGCCGAGCAGAGGTACTGCTGGCCCCAGAACTCGTTGACCATGAGGCTCTCGAAGCCGTACTGGATCCTGCGAGCGCGAGCGAGACGAGGAATGCGTCAGCACGAAGGACGAGGACGAGCTCGTGCAGGGAGGGGGAGAGGACGTACGGGTTGAGGTAGCGGATCCAGCTGATCCAGCCGAGCATGTAGCGCGTCGGGATGGCGAAACCGGTGTAGAGGACGAGGGCGAGGATGAGGAGGGCGGCCGGGACGAGGGCTTGCGACAGCGAGCGCGACAGGGCGCCGACCGAGCGGAAGAACATGCTCATGACGAGGGTGAGGGTGAAGGCAACAAGTAGAAAAAAGAAGAAGTTACCAGCCTGGCGATTCAGGTCTGTTCGGAGGAGTGAAGGAGGAGGGGGGAGGGAGAGAGGGAGGGTGGGAGGGAGGGAGGGAGGAAGGTCCGGGTCAGCGCGCATTCAGGAGAGAGGCGGCTACAGAGGTCGACGCACTGGTCATGAAGTAGATGGTCGTGTTGAAGAAGATGGCGTTGAGGATCTTGTACGGCAGGTCGGTCGCCATCGAGGCGAAGGCCTCGGCCGAAGGGTGGTAGAAGGCGTAGCGCGACTGCTTGTCGACGATCGGGCGCTGCGAGTAGAGCGTGAGGATCTCGAGGGCGGAACCGAAGGCTGAGAGAGGGAGAGAGTCAGCTCGGCGAGCGACGAGAGGAGGAAGAAGGGGAGCGTGCACGGACCGTTGAGGAGGATGGCGAAGAAGAGGAGCGCGCCGCGCGAGTAGAACGTCGCCGTCGTTGGCGCCAGGTTGAAGAAGACCGACGAGACGACGAGGGCCATGGCAGTGTTGCCGAATAGCTGGAAGACCGTGAGGGACGGGTCGGCCTTGAGGCGCCAGAAGCCACGCCGCAGGCACAGGGCGACCTGGGCGCGGTAGCTGAGGGTGAACGGCGACGCTGGGCGGACGTGCTTGGACTGGACGTCGCGACGGGCGGCCTTGAACGTCTCGAGCTCGTTGCCGTTGAGGGGGTGCTGCTGGTTGTACTCGGCGAGCTGGGCCTTGAGTGCGCGGTACTCGTCGCTCGCCTTCCAGCGCGCCTCGAACTCCTGCGGCGTGCGAGGGACGCGGGTCTCCCACCCTTGGCGGGCGCGGCGCTCGGTCGGCGAGGTCAAGCTCGTGAGGAAGTCGGGAACCGTCTGCTGCTCGGGGCACTCGAAGCCCATGTCGACGAAGAACTGCTTGGCCTTGTCGATAGCGCCGAAGAAGATACTGCGCCCCTCGTAAAGGACGATCGCCTTGGTGAAGCAGTCGTACGCCGGCTGCGGCGCCTGGTAGATGGCGACGCTCGCGACGCCGCCCGTAAGCTCGACCGAGTTGCGGACCGACTGGCAGAACGAGACGGCCGTCGCCGAGTCGAGGCCGCGAGTCGAGTTGTCCCACTGCGAGCGAGGGAGAGCGTGAGCTCGGGTGCGCGTGAGAGACCGAGCGAGGGAGGGAGGGGAGCGGACGCACGAAGGTGAGGGGAGAGCCGGCGAGTGCGACCTCGGCGATCGACACGCGCTTGCGCTGACCGCCCGACACGCCGCGGATGTACTCGTTGCCGACACGGACGTTCGCAGTATCGGAGATGCCGAACACGGCCATCATGACGGCGGCGAACTGCTTGGACCACTCGCGCTGGCTCAAGCCGCCCGGCGGGTTGCGCGGCTGCAGGAACGCCGCAGAGTCAGTTGCACATCACCAAGAGCGTCGCAAGGAAGAGAGGACGAGGGGGAGGAGGACGCACCGCACGAGCCTCGGCGGCAAACTCGAGAGTCTGCCCGACGGTGAGCTGCGGAAAGTGCTGTTCCGTCTCAGCCGAGCTGTGTGAGGAGACGTCAGGACCTCGTACACGAGCGTGCAGGACGAGCGAGGAGGAGTACGCACTAGATTGCCTCGCCGGCGCTGCGAAGGGCGAGAGGAGGGGAGTCAGCGAGCGCTCTCGCCGTCTCGGCCGCCCGAGGAGAGCGCAGACGCACAAATTCTTCTTCATCTGCTCGGGCGTGATGCCCTTGTAGTTGATGTTGCTCTCGGGGTCGACCTTGAAGCCCTGGGTCTCGCCGGCGAGCGTCTTGAGGAAGGTCGAGCAGCCACTGCGAGCGCGACGACGACGAGAGTCAGCCGCGCTCAAGTCGCTACGACTCTGGAAGAGGATGCAGCTCTGGAGGACGAGACTCTGGAGGAGGACGCACCTGCCGGGAGGGCCAAGGACAACGAGCATGTCGCCCGGCTCGAGGAGGCCGTCGACGCCTTCGAGGATCTGGACGCGCCTGCCCTTGTTGCGCGAGACGAGGCCCTTGAGCATGCCGAACGCCTTGAGCGGCATGTTGCCGACGGTCGACTGGTAGTCGCTGTCGGTGCCGTAGCCGTGCGCGCCGAGGTTCTCGAACGCGACGCCGGCGGTGCGGTGCGCGAGGTTGGTGAGCGACCACACGGCCTTGCTCCAGGCCCGCGCGTTGAAGTTGTCCGACCACGGGTCGAACTGCGAGTCGGGCGTCGGGCGCAGCGGGTCGTCGCTCGAGGTGTGGGCGGCGTCGGAGCGGCGGCTCATGGTGCGAGCGAGGCCGGCCACCTCCTGGTCGGCGCGGCGCTGGGCCTCCTCGGGCGTCTCCTCGTCGCCCGACGACTCGTCGGCCGCGTAGTCGCGCTCGCCCTTGCTGCCCTTGGCCGCGACGCCGTTGAAGCGGTTCTCGCGGTCGTCGTTGGCGGTGAAGTTGCCGACGAGCGACATCTCGAGAGGGGGAGGGTGCTGGTGGTGGATGGAAGCTGGTCGTGCACTTGTGCTGGTGGGCGAGATCGGGTTGCTGTACTTGGCGAGGAGCGAGGGCGAGAGGCGGGCGGGGAGGGTTGGCGGGGGAGGAGGCGGGTGCTGGTGATGGGTCGAGCTGGGCGCGGGCCGGCGGGCGAGGGCACGTCGCTGTGCTTGATGAGGAGGGAGAGAGAGCAAGCAGGCTCGGTCCCGCCGTGCAGGGGGAGGGCCACAAGGAGCGAGCGGAAGGGGACAGGCGCACCTCGGAGCCAGCGTCGCCGTCTCGGCTCACTGATCGGATCCGGGGCCTTACAAAAAAGGTAACCCAAATCGTATTGCGAGCGCGCACCATTACCAAGTTCGGACTTCGGCGCGGGAGGCGATCGACGGGCCGAACGGAGCTCTGGCTTCCGTCGAGCGGCGCCGTTCCTTGCGCCCTGGCTCGCTCGGTCCGCCCCTTTCCCTGCTATATTCTCTTGCTCACGCTCGGCTTCCGTCATCCCGTCTGCACGATCGTCCTCGTCCTCCTTCGCCGCCGCACGGACCCAGCGGAAGGACTCTCGCTCGCAGCAGCGCAGCCCTTGTCTCCGCTGGATCAACCCCTTCCGCCGCCCCGGCTTTTGAAGAGACTCGGAGCTAAAGCTGCAGCGAAGCGCGCCTGCACGAAGCTGAGAGCTTGAACGTGGACCGCCGCGAGCAAGCTTGTGAGCTGGTTCACGCCCGGCTTTCGGCGCTTCTTCCGCTCTCGAGCTGCTCGCCGCACTAAGGCAACGCCGTCCGTGCAAGGCTTTGCCCAGTCTGGATACGCGCAGCGGGTCTTGGAGCGGTGGGCCTGGAGGTAGAGAGCGGAGCGGAGGGTGACCCGGCGTTCGGGCCTGCGAGAGGATTCTGTAGCCGCATCCTGCGCCGAAGGACGATCCTCTGCATTCCAGCACGCTATAGATCTACGCAGAGAGGATCGTCGGAACGGGCGCTCACAAGGAGCCGGCGGACGGCGTCTGCGCCGCGCTCGCCGTCGTCGCTGCGGGCGAGGGGTACGTGCGCGCGACTCGTCAGCGTTTGTCGCCTCGCTCATCGAGAGAGTGCGTGTGCGTGGTGATAAGAGGAAAGACGCACAGCCGGGCACGTTGAGGAGGCTCATGAAGTCGTCCAAGCCGTCGTCGCGGTCCCACGAGGGGAACAAGAACGGCAAGCTCGACCCGCCGAACGCTGCGGCATCGTCCTCGCCGTCGACGCCCATCGCTGCAGAGGGGAGCCAGCCGGCGCCGAACAGCCGCGACGGCGTCTGGTACCCGGTCGCGGTCGAGGGCGTCACCGCGCCTGTCGGAAGGTCCGAGCCGTCGGCGGCGTCGACGTTGACGGTCGGCGGGTGCTCGAGAGCGGTCGAGCGTGGCTGCACCGAGATATTGGCCTCCTCGAGGAAGAGGGGGAGGTCGAGGCTCTGGAGGGCGACGGCCGTCGCGCTGTCGTCGAAGAGCGGGTACGAGGCGTGCGACGACGCCGAGGTCGACGAGAGGGACGGCGAATACTGCACGTCGGCCGAGCTCGGGGCGAGTTGCTGATCGGGGATGCTCGATGCGGCCTCGAACTGGCTCGTCAAAGCTGCGGGCAGAGGGAGCTGGGTGAGCTCGAGCACTTTGTCTGCTTCGGCCGGGCGAGAAGGAGAGCGCGACGCACCTTCGAGCACGCCTGCGCTCGTGTGAGCCGTCGTCCAGGTCGTGCCGATCTCCTTGAGGCACTCGATGACGAACCGCAGGTCCTTCCTCGCCTGGACCCGCCGTTCGAGGTCCCGCCGCGGGTTGGCCGAGATGCCGTCCTCGACGGCCGAGATGGCGAGGACCGTGCCGGCGTTGAAGGCGGCGCTGCGAGCGACAGGCGTAGACGAGTCAGTGAGGCTCGGCGAAAGGCGGCTGAGGGAGCAGGACGAGACGCACTGCTGGACGCCCGGAGCAGAAAAACGCAAGCCGGCCGACCCGCGCAGGAGCTTGATGAGGCGCACGATGCTGCTCGCTGCCATGAGGCACTTTTCCGTGCTGATGCTGGCGGTTGCGGCGGTAGGGCAGCGCCGGCGGAAGAACCTGCGGGCGAAGCGAGGTTAGGAAGGTCAGCTTGTCGGCGCGCGTCGAACGTCGGCGAGCGGTTACGGAAAGCTCACGGGCGATGCAGCTGTACGAGCGTCGAAAGAAGGGTCACGAGTCAGCTCGGCCGCTATCTGCTGGCCAGAAGACGTCTCTGTACAGGCGAGCTCGAGGAAGCTGAGCTCACCGAGATGTGGACGAGGTGGAGCGTCATGTTGAGGACTGCGCGCAGTGCGAGGGCGCTCAGCTTCATGAAACCCTCTTACACGAGGGTGACATACGAGGAGGACGCACCGAGGATGTGCGGGTGCGGCGCTTTGAGCGGGTCCGAGCCGCTCGCGCGGAGGTGGGACGGCAGCTCGTGATGCCTGCGCGCAAATGACGACGTCAGCTTCCACCTTGAGCTACGGCAGTCTCGTAGGCACCGTGCAGCAGCCCGTGAGCCCTGCAAAGGCGAGAAACCAGAGCGACGCACCAGCTCTCGAGCAGCAAGTGCAGCTCGGGCACCATGGCCTGCCTCTGCGACAGGCTGATGCCCGGCTTGAGCGAGTAGACCCTCGACATGACCTTGCTCGCGATGAAGATGAGGCGGCTCGCCCAGTGGAATGCGCTCGAGCGGTACATGGGCGCGTCGTAGTCGAGCTCGGCGATGACGGGCGGCGGGTCCGTGTCGACCATCTCGGGCGGGAACGCGATGCTGCGGCCGATGTCTGCGCGCGTTCGTGAGCGAGTCAGCTACTGAAGAGAGGAAGGTGGAGGAGCACGAGGAGGAGGAGGGACGCACACAGGGACGAGACGATGTCGCTGCAGAAGGCGCTCCAAAAGCAATCGCGCCGCGCCGTGACGAGCTCGTCGCTGAGCGGGACGCCCATGCTCATCGACAGGCGGTGCGGACCGAGGTTGAGGCCAAAGTCTGCGAGCGCGAGAGGAGGAGCAGTGTCAGCAGGCTCGTGCGCAGGTCGAGAGCGGGCGAAGGCGACGACGCACCCTCGGTGAGCTTGAGGGCGAGCCCGACGAACATGAAGCAGGGCCCGTCGAAACCTCGACCTGCGAGGTACATGCCGAGGACGAGCAGGCCGCGGATGGTCGAGAGCGTCGGGTTGTACCTGCGAGAGGGAGCGAGCGTCAGTGTCCGCCTCGCAGACGAGCCTCGAGACGAAGGAGGTGAGCGCGACGCACCACTCTTGGTCGAGCAAGTATCTGCTCCAGGTGACGAAGACGTCGCCCCTTGTGTCGAAGTCGCCTAGGAGGCCGCAGATCTCGGGCGGGAAGTCGTCGTCCGGGTCGAGGTAGCGACAGCCCGTCGCGAGAATGACGTTGAGGAGGAAGGGCGAGTACGCCTGCGTGCGTTCGAGGCTGCGAAAGAAGGGGCGCGCGGCGGCGTCAGGGTCTGCGTGCGTCGAAGAGAGAGCGAGCGAGCGAGAGGGGACGGACGGGTAGCGCTGCCAGTCGGCGAAGAACTGCCGCTCGGGCACGAGGTTGTCTGGGCGCGAGGGTGATACAGCTCGTCAGCAGCAGTCTCGAGTGCGAGTTCGAGTGCGAGTCGAGAAGAGGGGAGGACGCACAGTGCGAGAAGCAGTACTCGAAGGCGAGCTTGAGGAGCTTGACCTTGAAGTCGGGCGCGAGCTCGGGCGGTCGTCGAGGCAGCGCCGGGTCGGCAGGCGACGCCGTCGGGATCGGAGCACGGGTGAGAGAGAAGGCGCGGATCGCGTCGACCGTCTCGGGCGTGCCGAGCTGCGAGGTCGAACCGGCGAGGACGGCGCGGTAGGACGAGGTCGGACCCTGCAAGGAGAGGACCCATCGTCAGCGCCTCGTACTGCCCGGACGATGAACATGCATGGAAGAGGAGGGAGAGACGCACATAGAACCGCAACTCGCCGTGAGCGTTGACAGCAAGGCCGCCCTGGAAGGTGTCGGCCTGGTCCGGGCTCGGGTTGACCTGCGGCGCCGACCCCTCGGCAAAGCTCTGGCTCGTCGGGCCTGACACGGCAGGTCGGCTCGTCCCAGGTCGGTCGGCGGGTACTTGGGCTCGCGACGGGTCGACGGCGAGGTCGAGCGGGCTCCTGGACGGGCGGTCGACGTCCATGTTGGGCGAGGGCGACTTGCTGCTGGCGGTCAAGGCGGCGAGCTGCGCCTCGAGCGTGTCGATGCGGAGCTGCATGGCCTGCACGACGGCCTTGGTGTAGGGCCTGCGGGAGGGAGCCAGGTCAGCGACGGTCGAGGGGAGGGTCGGGCGGGCGAGGCGAGAGAAGGCCAGACTCACTTGCGCTTGTCGCCGCCGAGCTCGTACTGCAAGCAAGACGTAGAGAGTGTCAATGGCGGTAGCTGAGCGCCATGCGTGGTGCAAACAGGGAGCTCACCTGCGGGCGACGAGAGCGAGGTCAGCTGTCGAGCGAGGAGGAGGGCTCTTGACAAGGGGGGAGGAGCGCACCTCGCAGGTCGCACTCGAGCTCTTGCATGGCCCACAGATAGGCTTGCGGCCTGCAACGAGGGGGACTCGGGCGAGGGTCAGCTGGCGGCGAGCGGGCCAGTGGGGTGGAACGAGGCGGCCTCGCTCGACGTGAGGCGGCTCAGTGAGGGGATCCAGACGCACCGTCACATCGTCCACGCTTGGTGCGGCAGCGATTGCAAGCTGTGGTCGTTCGAGGCTGCGAGAGGAGGACTACGCGTGAGCTGGTGGAGCCGGGACGAGACGAGGGGGAGGCCGGCACGCACCTTCTTGGCCTTGGGGATGCCGCTCGAGTCGTCGTGGTCGTCTGGCGAGGACTCCATGCTGCGTGAGAGCAGGGTGCGAGCAGGTCGTGTTGAAGAACAAGCTTCAGGCGACGTGGTGGTCGCAAGTGCGGGGCCCGGCGGAGCGCAGCTTCCGACTGCTCCTCCCCTGAGCCAGTCCAGACCGCAATCGTAGCTCAGCCGTAATCAACCTCGGCCGGCCTTACAAAAAGGTAAGCCGGGCGCAGCTGCGAGAGCCGCCCGCTCCACCTCGTCCACCCAGCCCGTCGACACGGCACCAGCACGATGCGCCTGTCCCTCCTGAGCGTGCCGCTACTCGGTGCAGCACTCGCCGCCGCCCTCGCCCCTCCGCCCGGGCGCAGCGCACCAGCACCAGCACCCCCTCCGCCCTCGACCGCCTGGTCTCCCGCCGTCCTCTCGTCCTCGATCGAGCTCGTCGGGTCCCTCGCACGCTCCACTGCCGCCTACACGCTCCGCAAGGACCGCACTCACGCCGACCAGACCGACAGGTGGGTCGTCGGCGTGAAGGGCGCCGGCCGCAACGGCGGCTTCGTCGAGGCGACAGAGGGCAAGGGCTCGGCCAGGCGCAAGCTCGAGCTCGTCGAGGTCGGCGGCGATGAGTGAGTCCTCTCTGTCTCTTCAGGTCTCTCTGCGCGGCGAGGAGGGTGCGCCGCCCGGTCGCCTCGCCGGACGTGGCTTGGGTGGTGGGGCTCGGGTCTCTCTCGCACAGGGCGACGGCAGGTTGGGCGGCACTGTCAGAGCAGCAGCGTAGCCTTTGACTGCGCTGTGAAAAGAGTCAGACCTGAGCCAGAGCTGGACCTCACTAACGAGCTTCCCTCCCCCCCTCTCCTCGCAGCGAGACGACCTACTACCAGCTCACCCTCGTCCCGCCCCATTCTTCCGACATGACCTACGTCACCCTCTCTGTCGACCTCCCGCACGCGACCCGCCCCGACCCGCCCTCGATGCCCCAAAACGCCGACTCGATCTACATGCTCTTCGAGGGCGACCTCCTCGCGCCCCTCACGGGCCTCTCGCCCGAGCAGCGCGCCAAGGTCACCGACATGAAGGTCCGCATCAAGACGCCGACGCCGCGCATCGTCAGCGCAAAGGCGCCGGACGGCTTCGTCATGCACCAGCAGGTCGGCAGCGCGACCCTCGTCTTCACGCTCCAGGGCGACGCCGGCTCGCTCGCGCCCCAGGTCGCGCGCGTCCACTACCAGCAGCCCGAGGCGATCGCGTCGATCCGCTCGCTCGAGCGCCTCGTCGAGCTCAGCCACTGGGGGGCCAACCTCGCCGTCCAGGACTCGATCGACCTGTTCAACGCCGGGCCCAAGTGCGTCCTCCTCGTCGAGCTCAACTGTGCTCTCTCGCTTCGTACTGACTCAAAGAACGTTCGCACGCAGGCTCATGGGCCAGTTTGCCCGCATCGACTACCAGAAGGCCGTCATGCACCGCCGCCAGCACGTGACGGCCGTCTCGTCGCTCGCGCTCCAGCTCCCGCCCTCGACGCACAACCCCTACTTCTACGACATCGTCGGCAACGTCTCGACCTCGCGCTTCCGCCCCTCGTCGTCGCCGCCCGCCGCGACCTCGCACAAGGCCGTCCTCCCGAGCCACAGCAAGAAGCGCCGCGAGCCGGCCGTCCTCGAGCTCCAGCCGCGGTACCCGCTCCTCGGCGGGTGGAACTACTCGTTCACGGTCGGGTACGACCTCCCGCTTGCCGAGTACGTCAAGATGCGCTCGGGCGCCAAGAAGGGCCAGTACGTCGCCGCCGTGCCGTTCCTCACGCCCGTCAAGGACGTCGCCGTCGACAACGTCCGGGTCGAGGTCCGGCTCCCTGAGGGTGCAAGGTGCGTCGCTCGTAGTCGTCCTCTCGCCCTTTCGCCCTCCTGCAGCGCCTCGCAGCAGCCGTCGTTGACCCACACCAACCGCGCTCGCAGGGATATCGCCGTCCACGCGCCCTTCCCGCTCACCTCGCTCTCGTACCCCTCGTCGGCATCCGACGCTGCTGCGAGCGAGGGCTCGGTCGCCTGGACGTACCTCGACTCGACGGGTCGCCCGACGGTCGTCATGACCAAGCGCGCGTGCACGGACCGGCACGGGCAGGACGTCCTCGTGCGTCCCTCTTCCTCCTCTCTCCCCTCCTCTCTCTCATTATCGACTTCTTATGCACTTTCTGCATCCCTCACTGACGCTCGCTCGCCGCGCCGCCGTCGCAGATCGAGTACACGCTCCCTCCCCTCGCCGACGCGTTCCAGAAGCCGCTCGCCTGCGCGACCGTCCTCTTTGCGCTCTTTGCCGCCATCATCATGGCCAAGAGGGTGTCGTGCGGGGTTAGGGCGCCGAAGGAGGTGGTGTCGCGCAAGGCCGGGGACGAGAAGTGAAAGGAGAGAGGAGCTCGAGGTGGAATCGACTGAGTCGCTCTCTCTCTCTTTCTGCTGCCGAGCGCGAGAGCGAGTGCGAGCGAGAAGAACGAGCATGTGCTGCGAAAAGGTACTGCAATAGAGGCCTAGCTGGCCCGCTCGTAGCTCCTACTGCTCGTCGCCGCCCGCTCGGACCTCCTCGCTCACTGCACCGGGCACCCCTCGCCCGCCTTGAGCGCCTCAATCTCCTCGATCTCCCTCAGCCTCCTCCACTCCTTCTCGTCGCGGCCCATGAAGTACTGTGCGCCGGGCCCGCCCTTCTCGCCCGTGAGGACGATGAACCGGTGCTCGTCGTCGTGCTCGTACAGGCGCGCCGGGAACCGTAGTGCCTCGGGGAGGTACCGCTCGGGCGTCCAGACCGTCGAGTCGGCGTCGCGCGGTGGCGGCGAGTCGTGCAGGTGCGCGACGTAGGCCGAGGTCGGGATTGGCGGGACGACGGCCGAGGCGTTGCTCGCGAGGAGGGCGCGCGCCGACGAGGTAAAGGGCGAGCCGGCCGGTGGTAGGCGCGCGAGCGGAACGACGTACTTGCCGAGCTGGACCTCCGAGTCGGTGACGGACGGGTTGGACCCTCGGTTGAGGCGCGCGTAGCCGGTCCGGCTGCGAGAAGCGAGAAGGAGCCCGGCGTCAGCGGATCGTTCTGTAGCTGCTGCAGCGAGAGGAAAGGACGAAGGACGCACTGCAGGCCGCGATAGAAGAGGTACTGGCACCATCGGTCGTGGTCGTCGGGCTGCGCGAGAGAAGGGGTCAGTGCGCGCTCGAGGAAAGGGCGCACAGTGCGACGAGAGAGGAAGACATGGACGCACGTTGATGTCGAGCATCCTGCCATCCTCGACCAAGTAGCGATACGGCGCCGGCTTCTCGGCGTGCGGCCTCGTGACCAAGTAGCCGAGGAAGAGCGCCGGGCGGGGCCAGCTCTCCCTCAGGAGGCGCGCGAGCTCGAAGCTCTGCAGCTCGCGGTCGAGCGGGTCCTCCTCCTGCCCGTTGTGCGCGACGACGACGTCGACCTCGACGCCGTACATGTCGAGCGTGGCGAAAATGGCCGGCGCGAGCTCGCCGTTGGGCGAGGGGAGGAGGTGGTGCGACGAGCGCAGGATGGGGAATTTGGAGATGAGGGCGGCGCCTATGTGACAATGTACGAGATCACGACGTTGTCAGCTAGAGCTCGAGCATGACCTTGAAGAGTAACGGCGTGAGCGAGAGGTCGACGCACCCCACGTGTTCTTCTGCGGGCCCGGTCCGAGGTCGATGTAGGGCATGTTGAGCGAGTGCGAGATGAGCTGGGTGCTGCAGCCGATGTTCGTCGATGTCAGCCTCGAGAACGGCAGGAGAGGGACGAGCGCAGGGAGGAAGAGGACGCACATGTCGCGGTTGCCGCCGACCATGCGATGCACGTCCGTCTCGAGGAGGCCTGTCGGGCGTCGAGCTCATGTGAGCGACCAGCTCGACGAGCGCAAGAACGCACGAGAAGGAGAAGAGAGAGCGACGCACCGATGACGTCGACCTCGGCCGTCCTGAGCATGTTCGCCATCCTGCTCCCGCTCTCCCACATGGCGCCGTCCAAGCCGAAGTGAACCGTCCAGATGCCCGCCGTCACGAGCCGCTCCTGCGCGTGGTACGGCACGCCCGGCGCGTAGTAGCCCGGCGCGCGGTACACGAGGACGACGACGCCGGCGAGCGCGAGCGCGAGCGTCGCGCTGCGAAGCGCGCGCGCCGTCCCTCGCCGTCCTGCGCCGCCCGCCATTCCTGCTCCTGCTCCTACCGCCGCTCGTCGCACGCGCGCCGCCGGCCCGAGCCCCGCCGCGACGCCCGCCAAGGCGAGCGCGAGGACCGTGCCCGTGCGCTCGCGGAGGATCCACCCGGCGGGCACGAACGCGTACGCGACGGTCCACGTGCTCGCGAGCTCGAGGAGGGCGTAGACGAGGAACGCGGCGGCGAAGGGTGTGCCGGGCCCGGACGGCGTGTGCGAGGTGAGGGAGAGGAGGAAGGGAGGGAAGAGGGCGACGAGGTAGGCGCCGAGGACGCAGGCGGGGAGGAATGACGCCCATGAGGTCTGCGTGAGGAGGAAGGTCGCGCAGGCGCAGGCGGTGCCGAATGAGGCGAGCGAGTTGCGCATCGTGGTGGTCGGGGAGGGGACGAGCGCGACGCCGGCGAGGAGGGCGACGATGGTGATGAGGCCGTGCGGGAAGGCGTACGGTCCGGACGAAGGGTATCCGGCCCAGGACCAGGCGATGATGGTGCCCGAGTCGGTGAAGAGCCAGTGCAAGAGGAAGAAGAGAGAGCCGAACCCGACGACGGCGCCCGACTTGGCGACGATCGACGGCTCGACCAGCGCCGACGGTGCCGACGACGGTGACGACTCGGCGGCACCCGACGCCGCTGCTGGATGCGGGACGACCGTCGCCCTCCTCCTCGCGACCGTGTCGACGTACGTCAACGCCGCGAGCGTGAGCCCGACGCCGTTCCACCCGCCCGTGTCGTACCTCGGCTCGGGCGACGAGCGCATGAAGGGCCACAGCGGGTTGAGGCTGAAATTGGCGAACTTGACGACGAGCGAGACGACGAGGCCGAGGAGGAAGACCCTGCGGGGGACGAGGTCGAGTCGAGGTGGTGCAAGGTGAGGCGAGGGGGTAAAGAGAGGTTCGAGAGCGTCAGCATTGGAGCTCGAGGAGTGCACGAGGCATGTGAGGGGGAAAGAGGAGAGAAGAGAACGTACCTCGCCCGCGCGTCGACCTTATCCGCCTCCCTCCTCACCTCCCACCACCCGCTCACCCTCCCGCACACGGCGAGCCCGAGCCCGAGCGCAGTCCCCCTCAGCCTCGCCGTCCCGTCCCCCTCCATCCACCTCGTCGCGAGGCCGCCGAGTAACCCGACGTGCGCGAGCGCCGGGTGCGCAAACGCGCGGCGCAACGGCGGGACGGCGAGGACGACGGGCGACAGGATCGCAAAGAGGAGGACCTCGTCGCCCGAGAGGCCCATGGCCCAGACGCTCGAGTAGAAGATCATAGGCCCGAGGGCGACGAGGAGCGTCCAGAAGACGAAGGCTGAGAAGGTCGAGGTCCGTGCGGCGACGGCGGTTGTGGAGGAGCGCCGTGAAGGAGAGACGGGACGTGTAGATCGTGGAGGAGAAGAGCGGAAGAAGGGGGAGGAGGAAAGTGGGAAGAGCCGTCAGTGCGTGCAGGAGCGGCAAGAGAGCGAGGACAAGGAGGAGGAGGAGCAGGAGGAGGAGCGGGCGACGCACCGAGGTACACGTCGGCGACAAAGTGCCTCGTCCTCGCTGTCGCCATCTCGACCCTCGCGAGGGCCTGTGCGACCTTGCCGGGCGGTTTGGACGGCCCAGCTTGAGCGCCGACCGGTGCGAGGTGGACGCCATGCGCTCGAGCCTCGGCCGAGGCGGGCTGAAGCGCGAGCTCTAGGGGCGGCAGGCTTGGCGTTGCGGATGACGACGATGCCGAGGTAGACGAGGGCGAGTAGTCGAGGATGAAGAGCGCGTCGAACGAGACGTCGAGGAGGATGAGGGACCACTCGAACAGAGCGTAGACGGAGTAGGCTGTGCGAGGCGGGCGTCAGTAGCTGTAGCTCTCGAGTCGTCGCTCCGAAAAGAGAGGAGGCAGGGACGTACCTCCAGGGACGCGCTTCTGCTTGTGCTCGAGGTAGAAGTAGACGAGCGGGCCGAGCGTCGCAAAGAAGGCCGTGCCGAGGATGCGCCGCAGGGTCTTGGCGCGCGTGCCCGACGGGGTGAGGACAGTCTCGAGGATCATGTAGGGCAGGTTGAGGACGATATAGCTGTTGCGGGCGGGAGAGACGTGCGTCAGTCTCGAGAGGGAAGGCGAGCGGGGGAGAGGAGGGAGGACGCACCCGACCATGAAGACGTCGTGCACGTCGCCGTGATCACTGCTCGTAACGAAGACCCAGCCGCCGCAGGAAATGGTGCGCACTGCGGCGACGACGGCGAGTGCGGCGGGGAGGGCGCTGTGCGGATAGAGGTGGCGGTGCGAGACGAAGCCGACGAGGATGAGGAGGAAGCGCGGGCCCGAGGTGAGGGCGATGAGGAGCTGGAAGACGTTGCGCTCGGGGAACCAGTCGCCGATGGTGCTGCGGGGAGTGGGGCAGAGTCAGCGCAAGAGCTTGCGATTGAGGCGAGCGAGGAAGGTGGACGCACGCCGAGACGGAGGGAGCCCATTCTGCCGGGAAGCCGTACCACTGCGTGTGCGCGAGGGTCAGCGGTCCGCCTCATACAGCTCAGAGAATGAGGGAGAGCGAGACGGACCTGGTTCTTGACGATGCGGTGGTAGTGGAGGGCGACGCCGAGGACGAGAGCCGAGAGGAAGGCGCCTGCGGCCGGTGAGGCCAGGGTCAGCTCGTGGCGAGGGGCCGGGTGGGGCGGGTCGAGAAGGTGTACCTGCTGAGAGTGCGGTGTGGAGTTTTGCGATGCACTGAGCGTGAGCCTGCGGTGGAGCGAGGGAGCCGAGGGGTGAGCCGTCGCGACCCGCAAGAGTGGGGAGGCGAGAGAGGGAGACGACGCGCCTGGAAGAGGGCGGTGGGGGTGTTGGGCATGGTGGCCCACTTGTGCGTGGGCTCAGCTGGGTCGGGCGAGCTGCACAGTCGAGAGCGAGCAGAGCCAAGATCGGGCAGCTCGCCGAGGAGGACGGAGGACGACGGCCGGGCTGGCCACTGATGAGCTCGCTCGCTCTCTACCCCTCGAGCCACTCAGCCAGCTCGCACTCCAGCTAGCCACAGCTACATCGAGACCCGCCAGCCCGCCATGGCCCCGTGCTCGCTGTGCCCGCCCGCCTCGCCTCGCCGCGCCCTCCTCCGCCGACCAAAGACCCTCCAGGCCGTCTGCAAGGAGTGCTTCTTCGACGTCTTCGAGACAGAGATCCACCACACCATCATGGGCTACGGCACCGCAGAACGGCTCGACCGCACCCGCCCCGGCCAGCCGCCTCCTCGACCAGGCCATAAGAGCCTCTTCACACGCGGCGAGAGGGTCGCCATCGGCGCATCCGGTGGCAAAGGTATGTCCTGATCTTCTCCTCTCTCTCTCCTGGGCCCTTTGCATGGGTCGGAAGCGCGGCAGGAGCAGGCACCGCGACCTCGACCTCCTCGCCTCGTCCCGACCAGCGAGGCGGTGCACCTCCTGCCGCCCGCCCGAGGCCGCCCCTCTCGCGCCGCACAGTATGTCGTACAGACTGCAGAAGCTAGTGAGCTGACTCCCTGCCTCCCTCGCAGACTCGACCGTGCTCGCCTACATCATGACCCTCCTCAACCAGCGCTACGACTACGGCCTCGACCTGTGCCTCCTCTCGATCGACGAGGGCATCAGCGGCTACCGCGACGCCTCGCTCGACGTGCGTCCATCTTCCCTGCGCTTTCTCGCCCTCGCCGGCGCTGAGCTGACTCGGACCCTCGAGCGCGCGCAGACCGTCAAGCGCAACGCCGAGCAGTACGCCCTCCCGCTCAAGATCCTTAGCTACTCCGAGCTGTACGGCGGGTGGACCATGGACCGTGTCGTGTCCGAGATCGGCAAGAAGGGCAACTGTGCATCGGCTTGCACTCCTCGTCCCTCTCGCGCTCGAGCGGACCTTTCCTGACGCACGTTCGCGCTCTTTTCTCGCAGGCACCTACTGCGGCGTGTTCCGACGGCAGGCGCTCGACCGAGGCGCCGACTTGCTCGAGGTCGACCACATCGTCACGGGCCACAACGCCGACGACGTCGCCGAGACGGTCCTGATGAACGGTGCGCTCGACCCTTTCGCTCGCCTCGTCCGCTCCTCTCCCTCAGTCTTCGAAGGGCGAAGCTGACTGCGCGCACTTCACGGTGCTCACAGTCCTGCGAGGTGACATCTCGCGCGTCGCGCGCTGCACGGCCATCACGACCGGCGGCGACAAGCAGCCGCAGCGCAACGACGGCGCCGACGACGACGCCGACCGCCTCGAGTCGCTCCTGCCGCGCACCATCAAGCGCAGCAAGCCGTTCAAGTACGCGTACGAGAAGGAGATCGTCATGTACGCCTACTTCAAGGTGCGCCGCCTATCCTGCTCCCTCCTCCCATCGGCTCGACACAGAGACTGACTCGAGCTTGCCTCACCCTCCTTCCCCCTGCCCTTCTTCTCCTCGTCCTCTTCCTTCCTTCCTCCTCCTTCTTCCTCCTCGCCTCGCACGGCGTCCGCACGTCCCGCAGAAACTCGACTACCACTCGACCGAGTGCATCTACGCCCCGACAGCCTATCGAGGATATGCGCGCGCGCTCGTCAAGGATCTCGAGGCGATCCGGCCGAGCGCCATCGTCGATCTGGTGCGTATGCGCTTGCTGTCGCTGTCCCTCCTCTTCCTCCCCACCTTCTCTCGCTCGGGAGACTCCCTCGTCCTCCCTCGCCCTCCTCTTTCTCTGCGCCTTGCACCATCCTCTTCCAGGCCCTCGTCGCTCACACAAACGCTGACGCCCTCTCGTGCTCCTCGCAGATCTACTCGGGCGAGGCCCTCGCCTCGTCGCTCGCCCTCCCCGGCCGGCGCGCCGGCGGCGAGTGGGACACGCAGGCGCTCGTCGATGCAGCTCGGGCGCAGGCGGCGGACGCTGGGGAGGACGGTGCGGCGGCGGCGGCGGCAATCGCGAGCGCGCTCAAGGGCAAGACGGCGAGCCGCAAGAAGACGCCGCAGGTGCAGCGTGCGTCCCGCTCTCTCTCCTCTCCCACTCCCTCTGGCTCCTTTCTTTCTTCATCTCCCTCGTCGAGGCTCCTGCTGACGCTCCCTCTCTCTCGCCCGCAGAGTCGTGCGCCCGCTGCGGCTCGATGACGTCGCAGCGCCTGTGCCAGGCGTGCATGCTCCTCGAGGGGCTCAACAAGGGCGCCGCCAAGGTCGACGTGCAGCAGCAGGCGGCCTGAGTGGGTGCGCATCGTGGTGCAGAGGAGGACGGGGTCGACGGAGCGCTCGTAGAGGCGCGGCGTGTCGTTGTACTCGTCAGCTCGATTCTCAGGGTCGGTGCGTCGGCCGAGGGGAGAGGGAGAGCTGTTCGGCGAGAGCGCGACGGCTTCGTCTGCTCGTAGCCTTTTGCCCGCTGACGACCAGGGTCATGCTCGACGCTGGCGAGGTCCGCTCGATGCAGCAGAAGGAGGGGCTCGAGCGCTCTTCAGGTCGGCCTTCTCAACTCGCTCTCGGCGCGGTTGCACCTCTGCTCGTCCGAGGGCTTCCTCGGTGGGCTTCAAGCTGCAAAGCCGTCGTCCTGTACTCGCCTCGGTGAACCTGAGAGCGTCAGACCGGGCTCAGGGGCGAACAGCTTCTCGCCTTCCTGCTCCGCTTCAAGCTCTGCGCGCAAACTCGACGAACAGGCGCTGCTGGGGCCTCGTGCTCAAGTGGACGTCTCCATGCGTCGATGGCCAGCTCACAAAGTGCAGCAACAGCAATATCGCAGCGCAGCGGCGACCACCACTTCGTCCTCCTCCTCCTCCTTCCCGTCGTTGCTCACGCTCTCGACTGTTCCACACTGCGCTCGCGGATACAGCTCTTTGCGCGCGGCTCGAGCGACTTTGTGCGACGTGCCGAGCGCCGCTGGTCGTGGACGACAGCTGTCTCGAGTACGACCTGGCTGGGTGCGGTCGGACCCCTTCTCCTGCGCGTTCGCTCGAGGTCTTTCTCGAGCTCTCTCGCACCTCGCGGCAGACGAGGGCACACGCACAGCTCTCAGACAAAGATCTGTGCGCAGAGACCGACTATCGAGAGCAACACGGAGGAGACAGGCTCGGGCAGGAGGGGAGGACGAACGAGGGTTCATTCGCAGCGAGAAGGGCCGAAGGCCAGCTACACAAGGAGAGGCCGAGGCGAGTCGAGCGAAGACCTGTGCGAGAGGGAGAAGAGTCAGCGCCGTGCTGCAGGACCGCTCGGGCTGCAAGTGCTGCTCCTCGCTCGTCGCGCGTGATCAGAAAAGCCGTTGACCTCATCGCGGCCACCCACATCCCCGCCCGCCCCTCCCCGCCGCCCGAGGACGACGAGGACGCAGGCCTTTCACCCCTGCCCCTCCTCGACCCAGCTCCCCGCCGTCGCCCGCCCGACACCCGCCGAGCCCGCCGACCGACCTACCCACCCTCTCCTGCGCAAGCGGCAACCGAGACCGACGAGTAGTCCCCGTGCAAGGGTTTCCTCGCCGACTCGAGAGGCCTTGGGCGCAGACAGGGACGGGCACAGCCTGCCGACGGGACCCGACGAGCTCGTGGACGGACGAACGACGAGGCGCGAGAGGGAAGAGAAGGGGACGAGGGGTTAATCGGCCCGACAGGACGGATGGCGCAGCAGGTTAAACCGTTGCGGAGAATGGATTGACAAGTTTTGCATCAGGGACACGCGTCGAGGGCGCGCAGGCCGCTCGAGGACGAGGAGGAGGGAGGACGAGGGAGAGCAAGCTCACCGGCTGCGGGCTGACGATCGAGGCGAGGTCGGCGAGTGGGCGAGAACTATCTGCGTGGTGGCTAGTGCGCCGAGAAGACAAGAGTTCGTCAGCTCTTGTAACGGGCACGCGCGGGGCTGCTGAGGAGAGCTCGACGAGACGACGACGACGATGTGCCTCAGAATGAGGTAAAGCTTTTGGTTTGGTCCATATATCCGCATGGGGTACTCGGAAGCAGAACTGATTGATGTTGTGGATACTCATCACTGGCGACTGGGTCGTCGTCGTCGCTCGTCGAGGAAGGGGAGGGGAAGGAGAGGGAGGACGAGACTCACGGTCAACGAGTCGCGCGGCCGGCCCAGCTTGACGACGACGATGATGCACAGAGGAAGCAGAAGGCGAGAAGCTGCGCACGAAGAGGGAGAGAGAGTCAGTGAGGCTGGTCAGGAACGACTGCTCGAGTTGCTCGTCCTCCTGCTCGTCGGCCTGGCCGGCTGCCGCTAGCCCAACAGGGCGTCACGGCATGCGCTCAGCTGGTGATGCATGTGTTTCACGGATCTCCATCACCGCACCCTTTCGGTTGCTCCGGAGTTTTAGTGTGAAAGGCTTCGTCAAGGCGCGCCGGCGACGAGGTCGAGGAGGGGGAGAGGGACAGGAGGTACGAGGAGAGAGGGTAGCGCACCGATGATGACCGGTACCGTGTCGTCTCGCCCATGATGGCCTTTGGCGCGCACAGCTTGAGCGAGGTCGAGAGTCGAGGGCGAGCTGATGTAAGAAAAGTTGCGGTGCGGCGAGGCGGCCTTGGTGCAGCTGGTTGTCGTACGCGAGTCGCGCAGTTGGCGAGCTCAAGGCATCTGAGCCAGTAGACTTCACCGCAGACGGCGGAGGGCGGGAGCGAGTGAAGAGAAGGAGAGAGAGCTGGGGAGAGTGGAGCAAGATCAGGTCGAGCGATTCCGCTCACCGCGAGAGGGTGCGGCTGCTGAGCTGAGTATCTGTGGGGAGTATACAGGCGTGTATCTAGCGGAGCAGGATCCACTCACGGAGACGAGAGGGCGAGGACGAGGCGGCGTCTCTCCTCGTCGTCCTCCTCCCCCGCTCGCGGCTCCCGCGCTCAACCGGCACCTCGACCTGCGCGCGCCTCGCACCCAGCCGTGCCAGCTCAAATGGCCGCCCAGCTGCCGCTCCGCCCGACCCTGTCGGCCTCGCCACCGTCCCTGTCGACCCTGCGCACCGCCCTCCGCTCGGCGACGCGCGACTGCCTCGACCGCAACCTGCCCCAGGCCGCAAAGTTCGCCGGCCAGCTCCTCGCCGCCCTCCCAGCACCCACTCCGCGCGCCCGATCGCCCGCCCCAGCCCCGCCTCGCGACGACCGCCCCGGCCCGAGTCGCTCAACGCCCCACCCCGACCACCACGACCTCGCCTCGCCCCACGTCCACTTCCGCACCTCGACGCCCGTCAAGACCGCAGACGGCACCCCGGTTCATCCGGCGAGCGGCGCACCAGGCGGCGGCGGCGGCGGCATCGGCGCGGGCGCACCTCGTCCGAGCCTCTCGGGCCTGCTCCCCCTCGGCTCGTTCCGCAGCGCCAGGGGCGGCAGCGCGCGCGACAGCCTTGGCAGCGTGCTCTCGATGGGCCCGGCCTCGTCGCCCGTAATCGAGCGCAGCAACGCGTTCGACCGCCTCGACGACGACCTCGACGAGCACATGCACCCGGTCGCCGGGCCCTCGTCGCGCGCGCCGCCACCAGGAGGCGCACCAGGCGCCGCCGAGTCGTGGTCGGACGCCGGCTACGCGGCGCGCCAAGAGTGGATCGCGCGCGACGACGACGAGCAGGACCTGTACGCGCTCGCGCTCGCCTGCCTGCGGTCGCACGAGCTGCAGCGCACGGCTCACGTCCTGCGCGACTGCACCGGCCCGAAGGCCCGGTGGCTGCGCTCCTACGCCAAGTACCTCGTGCGTCCCCCGTTCCTCGCCTTCGGATCCCTGCAGGGACGGGCCAGCTGACTCTCCTCGACCGTGTGCGCGCAGGCGGGCGAGAAGCGGCTGCAAGAAGAAGCGGGCGAGCTCCTCGGCGTCAAGGACCGGCCGCAGCCCAACCCGTTCACGCAAGAGCTCCTCGAGGACATGGCGAGCTGGGAGCCGGGCTTCCTCGACAGCGACGGCTGGCTCCTGTACCTGTGCGTCCCTCCCCTCTCGCGCGCCCTCGACGAGTCCTTCCCTGACCCATCCTTCCTCTCCCTGCGCGCAGCAAAGCCCTCCTCCTCCTGTCGCTCATGCCGGCCGCTCCCGCCCCGACCGCCGCTCGCGCGCCCGACGCCCCGCCACCAGAACTCGACTACCGCCTCGCTGCACTCGAGACGCTCGTCAACTCGGTCCGCCTCGAGCCGTACAACTGGAGCGCGTGGCTCAAGATCGCCGACTGCCTCGACGGTCCTGAAGAGGTGCGTCTGCAGCTTCGTCGTCCCTGTCTCCCTCGCTCGGGCGAGTCGCTGACTGGGTACCCATCTCGCTGCTGCTTGCGCACAGCTCGAGGCCACCCTCCCCTTTCTTCCTCAATGCTACCCTCTCCTCCTCTTCTACGTCCACGCCACCCTCGAGATCCACGCCGCCGGCGACGCCCTCCACGACTGCCTCGACGAGCTCGAGGCCGTCTTTGGCACCGACTGCTCCGTCATCACGGGCCTGCGCGCGCTCGTGCACTACCACATCCGCGGTGCGTCCCCTCTCTTCTACGCTCGCATCCATGGTTCTATGTGCGCGAGCCGTCGCTGACTCTCCCCCTCTCCCCCTCCCTTTTCGCCGCGCAGAGTTCGACGAGGCGACCGCCCTCTTTGCGACGCTGCGCCAGGCCGACCCGTACCGCCTCGACGACGTCGATGTCCTGAGCAACATCCTGTACGTGTCGGACAAGCGGCCCGAGCTGGCGGCGCTCGCGCAGGAGTACACGCGCCTCGACAGGACGAGGCCCGAGGTGTGCTGCTTGATCGGTGCGTCGGCGACCTCTCTCTCGCTCCCTGCATCTCGTACACGTCGCCGACGTGCACGAGCAGCTCGACATGCCGCTTCGGGAGCTGACGTCTCTTCTTCGCGCTCGCAGGCAACTACTTTTCGCTGCGCCGCGACCACGAGAAGGCCATCCTCTACTTCCGGCGCGCGCTCAAGCTCGACCGAGGGTACCTGTCGGCCTGGACGCTCATGGGCCATGAGTACGTCGAGATGAAGAACACGAACGCGGCGATCGCGAGCTACCGTCGCGCGGTCGGTGCGTCGGCTCTCCCTTTTCCGTCCCTGCTCTCGCGGCGACTCGATAGCGTGCGGCCGGTCCTCAAGGACCGGCGCTCACGCTTCCTAGTCTCTGACCGGCGTAGAGCAGGGCTGACTCACCGTCGACGTGCGCCCTCTCGCAGACGTCAACCGCAAGGACTACCGGGCGTGGTACGGCCTCGGCCAGACGTACGAGCTCCTCGGCGAGCCGTTCTACGCCGTCAGCTACTATCAGCGGGCGGCGGCGCTGCGGCCGTACGACGCGAGGATGTGGAGCGCGCTCGCGAGCTGCTACGAGAAGCTCAAGCGGTGCGTCGGCAGCTCTCTCTGGTGCTCTTGCTCGACGGTCGCCTCTTTCTTTGGCGGCCTGCCGAGCTGTCGCTGGAACAGCCAGTGCTGACGCACGTCGCTCGTCGTGCAGCATCCCCGACGCCATCCGTGCTCACCAACGCGCCCTCCTCTCGTCCGAGCCGGGCGACGGCTCGGACCTCGCCCTGCGCATCGGCAAGCTCTACTCGGCGACGGGCCAAGGCGCGCACGCTGCGGCCTACCACCGGCGCGCGCTCGTCGAGGGTCAGAGCGGCGGCATGGGCGCGAACGAGCTCGGGCGGGTGTACCTGTGGCTCGCCAAGTGGGAGATGCGGCGGCCGCCGGCAGGTCGAGGCGGGGCGGGGGAAGGCGCAGGGGCGGACAAGGACAAGGGTGGGGACCTCGGTAAGGCGGAGGAGTACCTGCGGATCATGGAGGGGACCCAGGAGTACCGCGACGAGGCCAAAGCGCTCCTCAAGGACCTCGAGGTGCTCATGCTCTCGCGCGAGTAGGTCGCCTGCAACGTCGATGCGCCGTGCCTCTCTCTGCATCTCTCGAGCTCAGTGTGCTAGCGCTCTGCTCTGCGCGAGCGCGAGCTCGTCCGCTCTCTTTACTCGTCGTCGCCCTCCACTCGACCTTCATCCCCTTGGAGGCGGCTCGGGCTCGGGCTGTCGGGCCGTACGAGTGCGTCACAGACTCGAAGGGAGCAAGGGCGAGTACACTGCGAGCGAGGTTGCGGTGCCGGATTGCTTCCTCGTCGGCCCGCGGCGTTCCCCACACCTCGCTCGTCCTCATCCACCACGCTCGCTCTCCCACCAGAGCCTCGCTGTCCTTGCTACAGCGCACGAGCTAGACGCTTAGCTTCTTTTACACCGCCAGCCCCTCGCACACGCGCATGTCCCCGCCGCCCTCGACGATGAAAGGTCTGGTCCTCATCAAGACGTCCGGCGACGACTGGAAGCCAGGCCCCAAGACCTGGCACCCGGTCAGCGTCGAGGAGCTCCCTGTACCTACACCTGCTCAAGGTGCGCCCACCTACCCCTGTTCGAGGCGCAGCGAGCGGCCGGCGGGCTGTTGCTGACGAGCTTCGGCGACTCGCACGCAGACCAAGTCCTCGTCAAGGTCCTCGCCTCGGCCTTCAATCACCGCGACGTCTTTCAGCGACAGAGTGAGCCCTCCTCTCGATTCCTCCAGCCGAGCATGCAGCGGGACGACGGCCCCTCGCCCTTCTGCTCCTCGCCCCCACACCTCGTCGACCGGTTCGCTGACCCTGTCCTTCTCCTCGCACAGGCCTCTATCCCGGCACCATCTTCCACACGCCCGAGACGCCCTCGATCCTCGGTGCCGACGCCGTCGGCATCGTCTCGTCGCCCTCGCACCCGCTCACCGGCCAGCGCGTCCTCTTCTACCCGGCCGCCAACTGGCACTCGTCGCCGTACGGGCCCGACGTCCCGGGCAAGCCATTCGGCATCTATGGCTCGGTCAAGCAGACGGGCGGGCGCGGCACGTTCGCCGACTACGTCGCCGTCGACAAGGACGACCTCGTCAAGTGCCCCGAGCACCTCTCGCGCGAGGAGGCGGCGACGACTGCGCTCGGCTCGCTCACAGCGTGGAGGGCGACGTTCACCAAGGCCGACGTCAGAAAGGGTGACAACATCCTCATCACGGGCATCGGCGGCGGCGTCGCCATCCTCGCGCTCCAGTTTGCTGTCGCAGCAGGTGCGCTGCTCGAGCCTCTTCCTCTCCCGCTCGTCGTCTCTCGCTCGTGCCGCCTTGACTGATGCTCGACGCTGTGACTGCAGGTGCCAACGTCTGGGTGACGTCGTCGTCGCAGGACAAGATCAAGCGTGCGCAGGAGCTCGGCGCAAAGGGCGGCGTCAACTACAAGGACGGTGCGTCTCGTCTTCAGCTCGCGCTCACTTCACCGCATTCAGCGACGTGACGTGCTTCTCGCACCGCCTCGCGCGCTGACCCTGTCCTCGGCGTCGTCCCGCAGCCGACTGGCCGAAGCAGCTCCAGGCCCTCCTCCCCTCGTCTCGCCCCCTCCTCGACGCCGTCATCGACTCGGCAGGCGGCCCGCTCATCACGCAGCTCATCCGGGTTCTCAAGGACGGCGCCGTCGTGTCGTGCTACGGCCAGACGACGGGCAAGCCCATCGAGTTGAGCATGGCGGCGGTGCTCAAGAACATCGAGCTCAAGGGTGCGTCGGTCGCTCTCGCTCGTCTCGACCGAGCGAGCTCAACTTCTGGTCGAGAGTCCCGCTGACTTCGCTCTGTGCCTGGTCGTGCGCTCTCTCTCGCGCTCGCAGGATCGACCATGGGCAGCCGCGACGAGTTCTTCGCGGCCGTCGCCTTCATCGACAAGCACAAGATCCACCCGATCGTCGACAGTGTTCTTGAGGGCATCGAGCACGCCGAGGACGGGTTCCAACTCCTCAAGCAGGGCGGGCAGTTCGGCAAGGTGCGCTCTCGTCTTCTCTCTCTCCCTCTCTTTCACGCCGTTCTCTCGCTCGAGATTACTGACAGGCCGTATCGCTCGCAGGTCGTCATCAACATTGCCAAGGACGAGTCGCCCAAGTTGTAGATACAGAATGAAAGCCAGATCCGTTAGTTCCCTGCTCGCCGGTCCGTGGAGGAGAGGTCCGTGCGGCGCGCCAGTCCCTGTCGAGATGGAGCGAGCTGCTTGCGGCGCGCGCCTCGTCCGCTCTGAGAGGTGACGAGCTGCCGAGGCTATGGTTGGGAGAAAGAGCGAGAAAGAGAAGGAAAGAGTCGAGCAGGATGCGCGTGCGAGAGCTGCTCGCTGGCGAGGCTGCTCGTTCTCGCTCTCGCCTCGAGCCTCGACTCGAGCGCGAAAGACTCGGAAAGCAGGCAGAGAGCATCGCAGAGAGGAGGGAGGGCAAGCAGTGGAGCACCGAGCAGGACCTCGATTCGAAGGCGAGGCCGTCGTTGGACGTGTCGGCGAGAGGACCGTGCGAGTCCAACCAGCCTTTCCTCTCGCTGCGAGGCGCTCGTCAGGCTCGGCACACGCCATACAGTCGAGCTCTCTCAAGGAGATGGGCCGCCTGAAGCGCTGCAGTGCGTCTGGGAGAAGGTCGGACGACCCGACTGGACCTCGCTCTGGCCGATCGTCGTTCGGAAAGCTGCTCTCGACACTCGCTCACGGGCCCGATGCGACGCTCTTTGTCGATCCAGCTGCAGTATCAATCGTCGCTGTCAATCTCGAGCACGGTCGCACGGCCCCTCGCTCCTGTGCCGCCCGCTCCCGCCGCCGACGCACCCTGCGCCGCCCACCCGCTCGTGCCCGCCGCTCCTGGCTCGCGCTTGACGACCGGCTCGTCGTCGTCGTCCGAATCGAGCTCGAGCACCTCGACCTGCCCGCCGAGGCCCGTCGTCCCTCCCACACCCGCCGGCACCGCCCGACTTCCGCTCGAGCGCGGCTCCTGCTTGACCCGAAGCGCTGGAGCGGCGCCTCTCCTCGGCGGCGGCGCAACCGTCGACCCACTCATTGCCTCCTCCTCCATCGCGCGCAGGGCCTCCTCCTCGTCGTCGTCGGCGGTGGCCATGAGGAGGTCGTCGTCCTCGCCAAAGTAGTCGGACGACGGGCTCTGCTGCTTTGGCGGCGGTCCGGGGCGAGCGGCGGGCGGCGAGCGCTGACGAGGCCGAGGGCTGCGGCGAGGAGGGGCCATGTCGAGGTCTCGAAGTGGAGCGGGCGCGGCGGCGGCGGCGGCGGGAGGATCGTCTCCGGGCGGCGGGAGGGGGTCCATGCTGCGATGAGCGCGAGGCATCAGCACGTCCAGCGCCCTATCCTGTGCGAAGCGCACTGTGCCTGCATGTGAGAGGGAAGGGCGTGAAAGAGGAGACGCACCCGATGCGCTCCCGGAAGCCGTTCTCGAGGTACCACTCCTTGTTCTCCTCGAGCTCCTCGACCTGGTAGCCCTTGACGATCGTGTTGTGCCGCGTGAGCATGAGGATACCGTTGACGAAGGGGACGTCGTGGATAAGGAGCTGCGAGGGTTGAGAGGCGTCAGCGCTGTGCAAGCAAGAGGAGGGTACACAGGCCGGTCGAGAGGACGCACCTTGGTGCCGAGCTTGATCTCCTCGAGCCCGAGCCCGTCGATGCGCTCACGCTCGAACGCCTTGACCTCGGTCTCGCCGTCGGTCAGGACGAAGCTGCCGTTGCCGCGCGGGAAGACGGGCGCCTTGCCCGCCGGGAGGACGGCGTCCTTGTTGTCGGCGTCGCCCCCTCCCTGCTCGTCCTCGTCGAGGTTCATGATGCGCCCGCCGCCCTCTCGCCCAGCGAGCTTGCGCGCCTCGCGCTTCTCCTCGAGGACCTCCCTGCCCTGGATGGCCGAGTGCGCGGCGTCGCTCGCGCGCTGCACCTGGAACAGGACGGCGCCCTTCTTGCCGCCGGCGAAGAGGACCGTGTGCGCACTCGCGGGGGTGCGGGTCGTGAGGGCGGCGCGGCGTGCTGGAGGAGCGGGGAGGCGGACCGAGGTCGAGAGGTCGGACGAGAGGAGCTGGACCTCGACGGCCTTGATCAAGCCCGGGGTGGTGGCGGCGGCCGGATCGGACTCCTGCAGGGCATACGGCGCGTTAGTGAGCTACGCGAGGCTCCCCCAGCGTGTGTGCGAGGCGAGAGAGGCCGACGAACCTGGAGGTAGTCGACGCAGGCCTCGAGCCACTCTGGGTTGAACTGGAGCGTCGGGTAGCTCGACTGGTACCACTTGAGGAGCGCAGGAGGGATGGCGGCCATGCTCGAGCTCGCAGCTGGGCGAGCGAGGGCTGAACGAAGGGAGAGGAGGACGAGGTGGGGCCGGACGAGGAGGAGAGCAGCGTTTCTCCCTCAGCAGCGGCTCCTCGTGGCTCTGCTCGGCAGTGCAGGATCTCTCGTACTTTGCAGCCGAACCAGCCTCGGTGCCCGAGAGAGAGAGCGAAGCGAGGAGCGTGCACGTGCCCAAGCCGCTCGCAGACCTCTCGCCCTTTCGCACGGCGGCTCAGCGGACTGAGCAAGCTCTATGTGCAATGCAGTAAAGGCGCGCGTCGAAGAGCGCATCGAGCGTCTCCTGCGAAAGTGTCTGTCGGGCCCACCCTGCCCGCCGCCCTCGCCTCCTCCTCCTCCCTCGCTCCACCTGACCCCGCCCGCCCTCCTTCGACGGCCGCGCGCCGCCTCTCTACGACGCCGCCGGAGCGCCACCGGCGCGCGAGCGCAGGGCGCCGTTGCCCTTGCCGGCCTCGTCGTTCTCGATCTCGCGCTGGCTGATGAAGCCCTCGGCGAACCCGCTCGCGCGCTTGAACGCCGGGTCGTGCTCGCGCGCGTCCTCGTGCGTCTTGTCGGCCGCCTTGGCCGCCTCGGCCGCCTTGGCCTTGACCTCGTCCCAGGGCACCTTGGTGTACAGGACCGGGTCGGCGGCGGCGGGAGCAGGGTCGCCCGCGCCGGCCGGGCCGTAGATCTCGAGCTCGGCGAGCGCCGTCTTGAGGCTCACGATCCACTTGTTGCGGCGCTGCGTCTTGAGCGCGCCGTTCTGGAAGTTGCTCTTGTAGTTGATCGGCGCCGAGAGCGTGAGCTTGCCCTGCGACGCAAAGTCGACGATGCTGATGTCGATGGCCGGGATGAAGTCGCGGCGCTCCTGCTCGAGGAACTCGAGCATGCGCGCACGCAGCGCCTCGATCTTCTCGAGAGGCGTGCCGAAGTCGACGTCCCACGTGTAGCTCTCCCAGATCGGGCCCGAGCGGCGGTAGCTGCAAGGAGGGATGAGGCACGTCAGCTGCACGCTCTCCTTGCAGACGAGCAAAGAAGGAGGGAGGGGACGCACTTGAGGAGGAACTTGGTGTTGAGGAGCGAGTGCGGCGCCTGCGTGACGGTCCCGTCGACCTTCTTGAAGATGCTCGACAGGAGGTGCATCTCGAGGACGATGTAGTCGACGGCGTCGATCGAGACGCGGTCGCCGACGTCGTACGGGTGCTTGATGAAGAGGAAGATGATCGACGCGAGGATCTCCTGCATCGTCGTGCCGATGAGCCACGACAGGCCGAGGATGAAGGTACCGGCGCTGTAAGGGGGTCGCGACGACGACGTCAGCTCGAAGCGCACGAGGTGGAGGACATGCAGCAGAGAGGACGACGCACCTCGCGATCATGGTGTTGAAGCTGGCGTTGAGGAGGCCGGCCTCGATCAGGAGCGCGACGATGTACCACACGGTCATGAGGATGTTGTCGAGCCTGCGAGCAGGAGCGGCGCGGGGTCAGCTGCCGCCGACGGCTCGAGCAAGACGCAGAGAGAGGAAACGCACCTGCCGACGGCCGAGTCGATGTCGCGCATGCTGCGGGCGAGAGCTTGACGCTCGCGGTGGATGTCGAGACAGGCCATCTCGACCTCCTCGAGGGTCGCGTCGCCGTTCGAGTCGCGGTCGAAGATGGCAAAGGCCTGCGTGCAGCGTGAAGGAGGTCACTTCTTGCGGTTCGGGTGGAAGAAAGAAGGAGGGGGGAGAAGACGCACCCGCTCGGCCTCCTCGCGCGACCGGAAGCACCTCGAGATGTCGGCGAGCACCATGCCGTCGCGGTACTTGGGCGCGAACGAGTAGTAGATCCTCCTCGCGAGCTGCTTGGTCTTGTTGGCGCTCTGGAGCGCGCTCGTGACCATCGACGACGGCGAGTTGGGCTGGAGGACGCGCTCGCCGGCAATCTCGCTCGCGACGGTGCCGATGACGGTCGTCGCCGTCTGAGCGGCCTTCTGCGCGCCCTTGAGCGCCTTCTTGATGAGGAGGGTCGGGTCCGACACCTGGCGCTTGTTGCGAGGGCGGCCCATGGCACCGTCGAGCGTGTCGGACCGGCCGATGTCGCGCGAGCTGCGGGCACGGCGAGTTCGTCAGGGTCGTCGTCTCGGTGAGCGGGAAGGGGGAGCGAACGCACTTGAGGTAGAGGGCGATGAGGGAGGAGATCTGGAACTTCTGCTCGACGATGCGGTCCTCGTACGAGCGCTTGTGGAAGTTGTGCGCGCTGCGGGACGAGGACGTGCGTCAGCGCATCCACCTCCACAAGATATGCGACTCTGCACGGCGAGCACACGTCGCAGGACAGGAAGAGAGAAGCCGACCCACATGATCTGCACGATGAGCTTCTCGACGAGGAGGATCACCAAGTTGAGGAAGATGCCGAACAGGCCCTGGGTGATGAGGCTGAGCGTCGACTGCGACGGCACGGTGCCGTCGGTGCCACGAACGGCGCGACCGTTGACGAGAGGCAGGAACGAAATCCACATGGCTGCGGGCGAGGGACCGTGCGAGTCAGCGTCTCGATCGAGCGCCTCGAGGGGTCCGAGAGAGACTGCGACGCACCGAGAGCCCATCCAGCGAGCCCGACGTAGAAGCGCACGGCCTTGAGGTAGGCGATGTAGTGGCGCAGCTCGGGCGCGACGAGGCCGAGCGTGCGGGTGAGGACGGCGGGAGCCATGCGTGCGCCTGCGGTTGCCGAGCGTCAGCGTCTCGCCCATCTGAGGGCTGCGAGGAGGAGAAAGCGAGAGAGAGGCGACGCACTGAGCGCGGCGGCCCACCAACCGACCCACACCACCGTCAACCAGCACGACCACCACTTGAGCGGGACCGACCAGACCTTGGCGCCGGGCTTGGCCGTGAACTCGACGATGCCGGGGATCCAGAGGAGGGCGAGGACGGGGACGATGTAGATGCTGCAGGAGGAGCGCGTAGGAAGAGGGAGGGAGAGCGGAGGGCGTCGTCAGTCATCGGTCGCGCGGGGGAGGCAGAAGCTCGCGCCGAGGGAGAGAGAGAGAGGAAGAGCAGGCGCACATCCAGCGAACGATGTAGTGCGAGTTGAGGATGGTGAAGAAGGCGCGCGAGAACCAGTTGCCGTTGGACGGGATGAAGTCGCCGTCGGCAAACTGGAGGTTCGGGTTGCTGCTCGCGGCCGACGTGTAGCCGCTCGCCTGGTTCGAGTCGCCGAGGCGGCCGTACGGCGAGTTGCCCTGACCGGGGCCCGCCCAGTTGCCGAGCCCGCCGCCGCGCGAGCGCTCTTGGCTGCGCGAGCGAGGCGAGTTGTACCCGCTGCCCGGCGCGCTCCCGCCGCCGTTGCCGCCCTTCTCGCCCGAGCCGTACTGGCGCTCGGCGCGGCGAGACTGGCGCTCGTCGCCCGTGTCGGGGAGCGGCGCCATCGTGACGGCGGGGCCGGCGTGGACCGGGCGCGAGTCGAGGTGCTTCTCCGGGTCACCATCGACGCCAGTCGGGAGGTAGGCGCCGCCTGCGACGCCGCCGCGGAGCTGGGTGCGCGAGTTGTGCGTCGAGAAGCTCGTGCGCGGGATCGAGCGCGACAGGTCGCCGCCGTCCTCGCTCATGTCGAGCGAGCCGGCCTGGCCGTGGGGCGAGGCGTACGACGACGGCTCGCCGAGCGGGATGGCCGTGTAGGGCTCGTCCGGGTAGTAGTCGCCGCCGTCGTCGTGGTCGTGCACGCCGCCGTAAGCGCTCTGGTGGCCGCGGCCGTGCCCGGCAAAGTCGTGGGCGGCGAACCCGTCGCCGCCTTGCTGCGGCGAGGTGCCGAGCGCGAGCGGGTCCGTCTCGGCGGGGACGGGGATCGACTGGGTGTAGGCCGGGTGCGGGCCCCTCGGCGGGCTAGGGTTGGGCGGGTACGAGGCGGTGGTGTTGTGGGCCGAGGGGGGAGCCGGGACGGGGGCCGCGAGAGGGCGAGACGACGAGCGGTCGGTGTGGCCCGTCGCCATGATGCTGGTGGACCGAGTGCTGGGGTCGGTGGTGGACGAAGGCGCGGCGAGTGGCTGCTTTGACCGGCAAAGGCTGCTGCGAGGAGGAGCGAGGGTCGTCGGAGGAGATGGGCTCGCTGGCGGGTCGTGAGGGCGAGTGGGCGTGGCTGAGGTCGTCAAGGAGGGATGTCGTGGGTCTAGGGTACAGCTCGTCGCAGTCGAGAGGCGGCCGTGAGGAGCGAGAGGCCGACCCGTTCGAGCTCCTCCTCGTCGCCCTCACCGCTCGTCCAACCCAGCGTCACAGCCCCTTTCTCGTCACGCTCGCCATCTTTTCTTCGAGAGTCTCTCGCTTTCAAGTAGACAGTACGTGCATGCAACAGCAGCGAAAGAGCTACTCTGGGCCGCGCGCCAACGCCCATGCCTCGTCCCTCGAGACGGCGAACCCTCCGCCGAGTCCGAGGCCGCTCTTGCCCTGCGCGCGCGCAACGCCGAGCAGAGTCAGCGCGTCGTCCGTGAGTGCGTCGAGGCGCGGACAGCCCGGCCAAGCCTCCGCCTCGCCGAGCCTAATGACAAGGTTCGAGGGAGCTCGACCGAGACGCCGAGGTGCAGGCGCGCACCGAGAGCGAGAGAGGGGACGCACCGTCTTGACACGAGCGACGACAGGCTCGTGCAGACCCTGACCGGAGAGGCCGATCTGGCCGCCGACCGTCCAGCTGCGCAGGAACGAGGTCAGCTCGCGCTCGCTCGACGGCGACGGGGAGGAGGGAGAGCGCGACGCACCCCATCTTCTTGAGGAGCGCAAAGCCGACGTTGTCCTCGCCAATCTTGTCCGCCTGCACGAGAGGAAGGAGAGGCGAGAGTCAGCTGAGCAAGCGGAGGAGGAGCAGGAGAGAGGGAGGAAGGCAGGACGTGGACGCACCCCTTGGCCGACGACCGCGCCCTCCGAGTTCTTGCCGAGCTGGTCCCTCCTGCCACCGCTGCCGCCGCTCTTCTTCCCCGTCGCGCTCTCGAGCGCCTTCCACAGCCCGCCGGCCTTGCCGCGGTACTTGCCCTTGCCCCTCGGCCCGCCCCAGTCACCGTCCATGCCGTCGAGCTCGTGCTCGCCATCGGCCGTGCCGACGATGGCCCGCACACGCCGCTCGCTGACGCCGACGACGGTCGTCTTGGACGTGCGCTCGAGGACCGGGAAGCGGTTCTTGCCCGAGCCCATCGAGCGCGACTTGAGGCCGTACACCTCGGCGAGCAGGTGCACAGCGATGCGCGCCTTCTTGGCCATGGGCGGCAGCGACATCGACGTCGAGCTGAGGTCGGTCACGATGAAGTGCCGCATGCGCGTGTTGATCGTCGCCGCGTCGTTGTCGTCGTCGCCCGAGCGCGCGAGCGACTTGGCGCCGGCCTTGCCGCGCGAGTACGAGCCCGCCTTGTCGCGGTACGTGTCGCGGAACTCGGCCTCGCGCGCGGCAGCACGCTCGGCGGCGCGCTTGGCCTTCTTGGACGCCTTCTTGGACCGGTCGAGGTCCCACTGGGCGGCGAGCTGCTGCGAGAAGGCGCCGTTGAACGTCTTGTCCTGCTTGCGCTGTTTCTTGGACGCTGCGGGCGCACATCGAGTAGTAGGACGTCAGCACGAGTGCGAGAGCAGGTGTACGATGGCGCGAGAGAGCGAGGAGAGCGAGACGCACGTCCGCCAAAGCCCGACTCTTCCTGCTCGGCGAACATGGCCTCGACGAGGTCCTCGTCGAGGTCGGCCGCCTCGTCGTACAGGTCGATGTCGTCAAAGTTGCCCTGGCTGATGGCCGTGAAGAGCTTGTTGCGCTCGCGGCGGTTCGAGCGACGGGCGGCGCGACCGCCCTGAGCGGTGGAGAGGAGGTCGGCGTTGAGGCGGACGGCGGCCTGCGAGCGAGCACGACGGTGCACAGGATCAGCTAGTGCATCCAGGAGGGAGCTGGAGGGAGAGGAAGAGGGAGCAGACGCACCTGCACCTGCGAGATGTAGTCCTCGTCACGGTCGGCCCACGAGTCGTTGCCGGTGAACATGACCTCGTCGCCGTCGCTGTCGCTGTCGCTGCTGCTGCTGTCGATGACGTGCGCCTTGCCCTTGCCCTTGCGCTCGCGCGCGCGCGCCTTCTTGCGCTCGCGCTCGTCCTTGCGCCCGCCCGAGCCGGCTTGGCCCATGCGCTGCATCGAGATCTTCTTGCCGGCGAGGAGCGCCGACTCGAAGGCGTACAGCTCGGCGTCCGAGTCGGTCGACGAGGAGAGGGACGAGTCGATGGACGAGTTGTCGTCGGACGAGTCGATCGAGAGCGAGTGCTCGACACTGCGAGCAGGCCGTGGAAGTCAGCTTGGGGTTGACGACAGCGACGACGGCGAGAGGAAGAGGCGACGCACCGTCCGTCTGCGTCGCCGAGCGAGTACTCCATCTCGAGCTCGACGTCCGAGTCGAGCTCCTCGCTGTCGTCCTCCTCGTGCGCGAGCCGCCGGTCCTGCGCTCCCTCGGTATCCTCGTCGTCCTCCTCGCTCGCCGACGACGAGGACCCGCCCTCGCTCGACGTGCCCCACTCGTCCTCGTCCTCGTCGTCCTCGGCCATGCGCCGGTCGGCATCGTCGCCGCGCCCATGCTCTCCTCCGAGCTGGCCGACGGCGCCCTTAGCGAACGCCGCGAGCACCGCCATGCTGTCGTCGCCCTCGTCGTCGACGTTGGCGAGGTAGTCGTCCTCGGCCCTGCGGCGCTCGCGCTCGCGCGCCGCGCGCCGCCGCTCGTCGTCCGCCTCGCGCGCACTGACCTCGAGCGCGAGCGCGAGCTCGACCTCGTCGCGCGTCTGGCCCGCGGCGACGAGCCGCTCGAGCTTGTCGCGCTCGCGCTGGTCGGCGCGCTGGGCGCGCTGCGCCGCCTTCTTGGCGCGGCCGCGAGCGCCGGCGGGGCCGACGGGAGGCGGCGACGACGAGCCCCACTCGATGTCGCTGTCGCCCTGGCGCGGCTGGCCGGGCACGTGGCCCTGCGCGTCGACCGACTCGAACTCGTCGTCCTCGCTGTCGGCGACGAGCATGTCGTCGACGCCCTCGGCGCCGCCGCCCTGCATGCGCGCGAACAGCGCCGCGCCGTCCTCGCGGTCCTGCGCCTTCTGCTCCCTCAGCGCGCTCGCCTCGCCGTCCTCGTCGTCCTCGTCGTCCGAGTCGGCGAGCGTGCGCCCAGGCCCGTGCCCGGCGAGGTGCGCGTTGCCGCTCCTCGGGTGCGCCCGGCCCGTCTTCCTCGCCGCGCGCGACGCCCGCTTGAGCGCCTTCTTGCTCTGCTTGGCCGGCTGCGCAGGCTGCGAGGGATGCGTCGTGCGGGCGCGAGCAGCGGGTGCGGCGGGCGCGGGTGTTGAGGTCGAGGCGAGGAGGGACAGGTCGGCGGCGGGCCGAGGAACGGCGGGAGGTGCGCGCGCTGAGGACACCGGGTCGGCGTGCGCCTGCGCGCGGCGAGGGAAGAGGATCTGCTCCGAGTCCGAGTCGGACTCGTCGGACGAGAGGGGCGTGGACGGGTCGTGCGAGGCGAAGGCGACGGGCGGAGCGATCGAGGCGGGGACGTCGACCGTGACGGCCGAGGCGGTGGTCGAGATTTCGAACAGGGGAGGGCCATCGTCGCCGTCGCCGTCGTCGTCGTCGGCGGCGGACGGTGCGGGCGAGGCGGCGACAGCGGCGCGCGGCGGGTCGCGCTCGACGGGCTCTCTCGCGCGCGAGCCAAGGCCGGGATGCGCCGCAGGCTCAGCCGAGTCGGGCGCGTCCTCGAGCTCATCGAGAGCCATGGTGGCGGTCGAGGCCGGCTCGGGCTCGAACGCCGTCTCGGGTGGAGGAGGCGCGAGGTCGTCGTTGGCGGCGTCGGCGTCGAGGTCGAGGTTGCCCACCTCGTCGGCGAGCGCGCCCTCGACGCTGTGCCGAGGCAGGCGCCGCTCGCGGGCAGGAAGAGGCGGCGATGCGGCGCCGGCGAGCTCGAGCCCGTGCTCGTCCTCGCCGCCGACGGTCCCGAGCCCGTCGCCGGCGGCCTTGACGAACTTGACGGGGACGAGGAGCGGGTTGAACGCGCCCGAGCTCATGCCGACGACGTGCCGAGGCGTCGACGAGCCGCTGTAGGCCGCACCGCCGCGTCCGCCGCCCCTCGCGCCGCCTCGCCCTGCGAACCCGCCGCGGTCTTGGGCGCCGAAGCCGGACCCGAGCCCGCCGCGGCCGCCGCGCGCGCCGCCGCCGAAACCACCTCCGCGGGTAGGGTACGGCGCGGGTGCGGTCGGCGTCGCGCGGCCGCTCGAGGGAGTACTGCCGCCGCCGCGAGGCGGGAAGGGCGAGCCGCGTCCACCTCGCGCTCCCCTGCCTCCGCCGCCGCGCGCACCTCGAGCCGGGGTGCCGTAGCCGGGCTGGTGAGCGGGCTGAACGGGCGGCTGGAAGACGGGCGAGGGGTTGAAGCCTGTCGATCGGGAGACGGGAGGGGGAGCGATGAGGTCAACGTGCGGCTCTCGAGGTGCAGGGCGGCGAGGACGACGAGGGGGAGGGGGACGGACCGAGGATGTCGTCGCTGGTCAGGTCGGCATAGTCGAACTCCTGCATCGAGTGGTCGACGCGCACTGGTGCTGCGCCACCTCTGCCGCGTCCTCGTCCTCGGAAGCCGCCTCGAGGGGAGCCGCGAGCGGGCGAGTTGGTGTGTGCGCCTGCGCGGCCTCTGGGGTTGCCGCGAGCCATGCAGTGAGCGTGTCGGTGTGCTGTGCAGGTGAAGGGCGGGTGGTGGGAGCGAGCGAGCGAGCCGCCGAGATGTCAAGCGGGCGACGACGACGACGACGACGAGGACGAGGGCCGGTCCCTCCTCCTCACTCCATCGGCAAGCGCAGATCGACCTGCTGCAGCTGCTGCATACCGTCAACTCGACCTGGGGCGGCCATACCCTCGCTGGGCCCGATGCTCTCGCGCTCCTCGCTCGCCTCGTCCTCGTCGAGCAGCCGGGGCGGTGCTCTCGCTCCTCCGGGCCCCGAGTACATCCTCAGAGGGCACAGTGCACCCGTATCGGTCCTCTGCTTCTCTCGCTGCGCCCGGTACCTCTTCAGCGGGTGCGTCTCCTCCCTCTCGCTCCCCGGCTCGCCCAGCCGACCATCAAGAGCTGACCCTGGCCCTCCCGCAGCGACACCGACGGCTTTGTTGCCGTGTGGGACCTGCGCACCTTTCGGCCACGGTACTTCTGGCGCGCGCACGATGCCGGCATCCTCGGACTGGTCGAGCTGGGCGACCTCGGCCTCCTCACGTCCGTCCCTCTCTCTCACCGCTTGCTCTCCCACTCGCGCTGACTCGCTCAATGAGCATGCAGACACGGCCGAGACAACCTCCTGCACCTCCACCACTTCCCCTCCCGCACCAACACATCCTCGATCGTCGACCACGGCGCAGCGACCGCCGTCCCTTCGCCCGCCGCACCCTCGACCGGCATCGAGCGCGCCTGGTCGCTCGACGTCAATGCCATGAGCTTCTGCCGCATGAGCGTGTGCTCCATCCGCGGGCGAGCGCGCCCGGACAAGGGCAAGGAGCGAGCGGTCGACGTGGGCGAGGAGAGCGAGGAGGCCCTCATCGCGGTGCCGAGCTTGACCAAGGACGACTTTGTGCGTCTCTGTCCATCTGAATTGTCTCACGAGTACTACATCGAGTATCAAGCGCGCTGACCTGGCTTGCGCACCCGCAGGTCGACGTGTTTCACTACCCGTCCAAGGCTCGAGCGCATCGTTCGGTCGGCGCGGGCGCCTTCGTCGGGCAGAAGACGGGTGCGTCGACTCTCTCTGCTTCTCACTCGCTACTTCCGACTCTCTCTCACGCGCTGCACTCGCAGGTACGGTCATGGCGACGCACCTCTTCTACCTCGCGCCGCCCGACGCTTCTCGTCCACCTCGACCGGCCGGCCCCGACACCGCTCCTTCAGCCGAGGCCGACCCGGGCGCTCATTCATCCTCTCTCCATCTCCTCATCGCCTACGAGTCGGGCCAGCTCGCCCTCTTCCGTTTCGCCCCGACCCGCAGCTTCGACCTCGTCCCGACCTCGCCGTCCTCGCCTTCGTCGCGCCCGACAGCACATCCGCGCCTGCCGCTGCACCTACCCCGACATGGCATTAGAGTCGAAGAGAGCGAGGGGTGGGAGCTCGTCTGGGTCGAGAAGGGCCACCGGGACGCCAGTGCGTGCTCGTTCCTCCTCTTCTTCCTCCTCTTCTCGGCGCTCTCTGACCGGCCCTCCTCCTGCACGCAGTCATGAGCCTCATCGTCTCGGATGACCAACGCTTCGCCTACACCGTCGGCGCCGACCACCACATGGTCGCCTACCGCATCAGCGACGCCGTACGTCCTCTCCCTCCTCGCCCTCCTCCCGGCTCTTCCACCCACTCACGCCGCGCGAGCCACTTTTACTTACTCCTCAACTCTCGCAGAGCGACGCAGAAGCCGCCCTTCCACGCTCGCATACCGAGCTGACGGCGTCGGCGGGCAAAGCGGCCGTCGCTGTGCGCGAGGACGGCAAGGTGCTCGCGACTGCAGGCTGGGATGGCGAGTGCGTCCCTCTCCCTCTCTCTCCCACCCTCTCGAGCCCAGCTATCTCGTCCCGAGGGCCTGAGCTGACCTTGAGCCTCTCGTCGTTGCAGGGCGCGCATCTACAAGGCCAAGACGCTCGAGCCGCTCGCCGTCCTGAGCCACCACCGCACGTCGCTCCAGGCCGCCGCCTTTGCGCCGCTCCGCCCGCCTGCACCTTCGCCGACGTTCGGTGACGATCCTGTCGGCGTCGAGGACGACGAGGTCGGTGAGGGCGTCGGGACGAGGAGGGCGTGGCTGGCAACGGGAGGGCAGGAGGCCAAAATCGGGTTGTGGGAGGTCTACCCGCCGAAGCGGGTCGGTGCGACGGCTCGTTGACGACGCCGTCGACTCGGTGAGGACGTGCCGTGGGCGCCTTGGCCGTTACTCGTGCGAGGGGGGAGTGCGGGCTCGAGCGCGACTCGGGGTCGAGGAAGCCGGTCGAGCACGCGCTGCAAAGCCAGGGCTACGGCCGTCAGTTCCACGTCTGACCCTTCTGTGTGAGCGCGAGAGCCGAAGTCGGAAAGCGAGCAGCGCAGGGGACGAAACAGGAGGAGAGACACGCCAATCGGCCGCGCGGAGATGCGCCGGGGAGCGCGGAGCGAGAAGGAGCGGTCGAGGTGCTCGGCCACATCCTCCTCGCTCTCGCCTGCGAGCAGACTCGCTTCTCTGTACTGTACAGAGCCACAGTGCACCACGACTGCCCCCCTCGACCGCCGCCCTCGGCCTCAGCACTCGCCTCGTCGCGGCGTGTCTCCGTCCTCCCTCTTCCCAGCTCTCCTCACCTCGCCACGCCCGCCCAGAGCTCCAGGGAGCACCCACACCGAACTCAGCACCCGCCATGACGCGTCCTCACACGCCTTCGGGGCTCGCCACTGCCCCGCCGACACCGGACCCCGCCGCGCCCTCGTCCTCATCAGCCGCACCGGGTCTGCTCCGCCGCGACCACTCGACGTACGACCTGCCGCCGCACGACGGCGCCTACGCCGACGACAAGGACCCCGACCTCGAGCGCGCGTACCGCAGCGGCTCGACGTCGTCCAACTCGGCCGGCTCGCCGCTCCTCGCCTCGTCGCCCTCGATGGGCAGCAGCAGCAGCAGCGCGGGCGCCAAAGCGACGCCCTTTCTTGCGCACCTCGGCGGCATGACGCGCCGCATCCCGCGGCGAGCGCTCCTCGCCGTCCTCGTCGGGCTCGCCGTCGTCGTGTCGGTCCTCGGCGCGGCGTCGTCCAACCAGCTCGGCGACGCGCAGGTCCTCGAGCAGCTCCGCAGCGCCAAGGACCTCGTGCAGCAGTCGGTCGCCGATCGGTGGGCGGCGTTCAGGTGGCACAACGGGCAGGACACGGACGAGGACGACGGCCTCGAGTTTGAGCCGCTCGACCCGCTGCTGGTGCGTCCGCCTCTCTCCTCCCTCGGTCCAGCTCCTCCCGCCCGCGCGCTGACTCCCCTTCTTCTTTGCAGGTGCTCAACTACAACACGTCGCGGCCGACGATTAAGGAGCAGCTCAAGCCGGGCTTGCGCTACGTCGCGACGATGGCGTACGGCGGTCACGGTGCGTCTCGCTCTCGCTTCCTCGTGCTCTCTCGAACGACCGGCTCACGCTTCGCACCTCCTGCAGCCAACCAGATGATCTCGATCAACAAGATGCTCTACTTCGCCAAGGTGACCGGGCGCGTCGGCATAATGTGCGACCTCTTCCTCTCCCTCCCTCGTCCTCGGCCTGAGGCCGGTCGCTGACGGCATTACCCCCCCGCGCAGCCCCTCCCTCATGCCCATCCACATCGACGGCAACCCCGAGAACATCTCGAGCTTCTACGACCTCGGACGGTTCTGGGCCGAGTCGCGCATCCCCGCCGTCCAGTTCGCCGACGTCAAGCCGATGGACCTGCGCAGCGAGCGGCCGCAGAACGAGCACCTCGCGTGCTGGTCCATCCAGGAGCTCCTCGTCGGGTTCGCCAACCTCCAGGCCTGGTCGTTCGACCTGCACGACGTCTGGATCGACCACTGGCCCCTCCCGCCGCTCGCTCGAGGCGGCGGCGGCTTCGACGTCGCGTTCGACGCGCTGCGCATGTTCGACTTTGACGTCGGCGCCAAGATGCGCTGGATCGAGCAAGTGCGGCGCGAGGCCCTGCCGCAGAAGGCGCTCGAGGACCCGGAGCAGCCGTTCGAGGGCGACAAGGCCAAGAACCTCAAGGACGGCTTCGACACGGTCTCGTCGGCGCCGCCCGACCACCAGCTCATGTGCTTCGACAACTCGCTCTTCCTCGGGTCCGTCATGTTCCAAGAACCGCACCTCGACGCCGTCCCGCTCGAGCCGACCGTCCCCGGCGAGGGGCTCGACTGGATCCACGCCGGGCAGTACATGCGCTTCCACCGCGAGGTCGAGCGCCGCGCCGACGACTATCTCATGGAGCTGTTCGGCGTCGACCGGCCGAGCAAGATCCCGCCGTTCATCACGATCCACCTCCGCCGCGGCGACTTCAAGGAGTTGACGGGCTTCACCGCGCTCGACAAGTACGTCTCGGCCCTCGAGCGCGTCCGGGGTGCGCTCCAGCACCGCCTCGACCATCCGTACGACTGGACCGGGCCTGGGCGAGGCGCGTTCCGCACGTTCGACGGCCTGTCGGCCAAGGACTACGCCGTCGTGACGACGACCGACGAGCGCGGCGACACGCCGTTCGTCAAGGAGGTGCGCGCGCTCGGGTGGAAGGTGCTCGACCACGATGCGTTCGAGACCAAGCTGAAGATGGGCGGGTGGTGGCCGACCATGCTCGACGCGGCCATCCTCGCGAGGGGCAGGAGCTTCGTCGGCACGCACGCGTCGACGTTCTCGCACATGGCCGGCTTGCGGGTCAAATAGTGCGTCCCCTCTCTCTCACTCTCTGCATCTTCCTCCTCTCGAAGCCGCCGCTGACTCTTCTCCTCCCCCTCTCGCAGCTGGCGCGGTGGACTTGTCGAGGTGGCGAGCTAGACGTCGCAGTGCATACTCGGGCGTAGCGACCGCTCCCTCCCTCTCTGTTGTAACCTCATCCCTCGCATTATTCTCAGACTCTCTCCTGTCCGCCGCGCCGGACAAGCCGCGGACCGTCCTCGTCGTCGGCGTCCGTCCTCGTCGATCGCTTCTGCCTCGGTCTCTCTTGCTCGCTGCGCTCTCGTCGTCGCTCTCTCTAGCTCTCTCCTCGGCACTACGAGTCGCTCCTCGCGCTCGGCAGGCCTCGGCACGCAGCGCTCTCCTGCTCGCTCCTCACGCTCGAGCCTCCCCGACGCTCTTCTCGCTCATCATGCCGCTCGCGTGGCAGATGGGGGCAAAGACCTGGTGCGTCTCTTCCTCTCTCGTCTCTTCTCGGGCGGCAGGAGGGTGCTGATCACGCTCTCTTGTCGCGCAGGCAGCATCCCGAGGTGCATCAGCGATGGGTCGAGCAGGAGAAGGCCGTGAGTGCGCCCTTTAAGGTCTCGCACGCGCTCTCAAGAACGGTGCGCTGACTCCTCGTACTGCCAGAGAGCTGCAGCCGCAAAGAAAGCGCGCGAAGAGGCCAAGCTCGCCAAGGAGGTGGAGGTGCGTCTCGAGCCCCCTCTCCTCCTCCTTGTCGGCATCCTCACAGCGGCTGACTCAGCCCGTTTCCTCTATCCTACTTGTCCGCAGAAAGAGCAGCGACAGCTCATGCGCCGGCAGCTCGTCGACCAGACCCGGCAGCAGCGCGAGGACAAGAAGGACGAGCAGTGTGTCCACTCTCTCTCGCTCGTTCTTTCGCTCGAGAGCTGACATGGAGCATCTCTGCAGCCTCGCCAAGCTCAAGGCCGACGTCGCGCGGCTCGAGAGGAAGCGCACCGGCGATGTGCGTGCTCGTCCTCTCCTTCTTTCGCGCCGCGCGCAGCTAACGCTGAGCCCGCACAGACCCTCGACAAGGGCATCGTGCTCTTCGACAAGACGCGCGCCCTCAAGCACGTCGAGGAGCGCGAGGCGCAGATTGGCAAGGAGGTCAAGCTGTCTGCGCTCGAGATGCTCGCGCTGCGCGAGAAGGAGCTCGACGAGAAGAAGAAGGAGCAGGTGCGTCGCCGCTCTTTTGCGCTCTCTCCGTCCGCCGCTCGAGTTCTAACGCCCCGCACCCTCACAGGAGAAGCACCTGGCCGAGCTCGCAGACCGTCGACGGTGCGTCGACCGCTCCTTCACCCCTCGAATCTCGCGACGGCGCACTGACCCTCTCACGCTCCCCTCGCAGCCGCGAGCTCCTCGAGTACAAGCACGCCCTCGGCCTCTCCTCGACCGGTCCGCAGCCTCCTCACCGTCCGACACGCCTCGCCGCCAACCGCCCGCCTTCGCTCCACGACGACCCCGAGTTCTGGCGGCTCGACGACGCCGACCGCCATATGCTCGAGCTCATGCGCCCGGCCGAGCGGGTCAAGTACGGCTTCGGGCCGTACGAGGAGGACGACGCCGAAGCTGCTCGTGCGTCCTAAGCTCTCCATCCTTGAGCCGATCTGTAACGTCCGGACCTGACCTACTTTGCCTCTCTCCTTCGCAGCCGCCTTGCAGCAGTACTCGCTTCAGCCGGGCCCTCTTCCGATGACAAAGGAGCAAGAGCTCGCTGAGAAGATCAAGAGCTTCGTCTTCAGTGCGTCTCGCCCGTCCTCGTCCTCTCGTTCCCCGAAGCGCACTGGCCCCTTCCTTCGCGACACAGCTGCCGACCCAAACCGTGCGTCCCCTCCTCCACCTTCCTCTCGGCCACTTCAGCCTGCTGACGCCTTGACATGCAGCACCGACCCTCGTCTCGGCCGCGGACGAGCCTATCACGCTCTCCCTCCCGCTCGACGGCCTCCCCGACCTCTCGACCCTCGGCGCCGAGGATCGCCGCACGGCGCAGCTCATCGTCAAGGACGAGTCGCAACGCCTCCGGGACGAGCTGGCTAAGTTTGCGATCGACGAGTTCGGCGCCAACGCGCTCGTCGAGTTTGGCGAGAGTGGGCTCGTGCACGTCGAGGAGGAAGACTTGCTCGCGGCGGGATACGTGCGTCCCCTCTCGCTCTCTTCTCCTTAGCTGTCCCTCTCGTCGTCGCTGACTTAGTCTTTGCGCTCCTGCAGGTGTACGAGCTCCGCGCGCAGGGCGTCCCGGCGGTCCTCTCGCGCGCCCCTCAGCCTGCGCCGCACCACCCGCACCCAGCTCGACACGCCCACTTTGCCGCTCCTCCGCGCGCGGGCCCAGCGCCGAGCCCTTGGGGCACGTTCGGCGGGTCGCTCGGCGGGCTGGGCGGCGCCGGCGGGAACGGCGGCGCGGGCTGGGACGACGAGCCGCTCTTCGGCGGGCCGGCGACGGCCGGGCCGGCATGGGCTACTCCTGCGGGTCGAGGAACCGGCGCTTGGAACGGTGCCGGTGCGCTGCCTGGAGCCTGGGGCGGCGGCGGCGGCGCGGTCTGGCACGGCCTTCCCAAACGGCCCTCGGCCGCCGTCGGCGGCGGCGCCTGGGCGCGGCCCGATCCGCTTCACGGCGCGCCTCCCGAGCTGCGGCACCTTCCTTGGGGCGCGCAGCAGTACGTCAAGGCGGTGCGGGAGCGGCGGGAGCGCGAGGAGCGAGAGCTGGCTGCGGGTGCGGCAGGTGCGTCTCTCTCTGCCCTTCCTCTTCGGCTCTCTTCTCTCTGTAGCGCCTCGACTGACTCAACTAAAACCTGCAGAACCTTACTACGACCCGCACTCGCACGCTCCCCATCATCCTCACCCCGCCGCCGTCGCCGACCCGGCCCTCCTCCACCCGGCCTTCCCTCGTCCCTCACCCCTCGCTCCCGCCCTCGCCCGCGCCGCACCCTCGCACCCGACTCTACACCGCCCCGAGACGCAGCCGGCCATGGTCGACCCGGACGACGGTGGCCTGCTCGCCGCTCACGGCAGCGCGCCCGCGCTCGGCGCAGGAGGGGCCCGAGCGGGACTGGGCGCGCCGGCGCCTCTTGCACCTGCGGCTGCACCGGCGGCGGCGTCAAAGGGCTGGGGCGGGCTCACGGCGTGGCTCACGGGCGGCAGCGGCGGTGCAGCGGGCGCAGCTTCGCGCCGTCTTGCAGCGACAGTCGGGCAGCCAGGAGGAGGAGCAGGAGCAGGAGGGCCGGACTTGCGCGCTGGGCAGGCATGGTAGACGATGAAAGGGTTTGCATTGACAGCTAGTACAACAGCGAGAAGTGACTACACGGCTAAGGCGCTCGACAGCAAAATCGAGAGCGAGCACGAGCGCGCTCAGGCCGTCCACCCTCCGTCGACCGGGATGACGGCGCCCGTGACATAGCTCGCGTCGCTCCCGAGGAGGAAGCACACGACCTTGGCGACCTCGTCGGGCTGGCCGATGCGCCCGAGCGGGACCTGGGCGAGCGTCTCGCCGAGGCTCGTCTCGGAGGCGTCGCTGAGAGCGTGCAGGAGGGGCGTGTCGATCGGGCCTGCGGGCGGTTCGAGCAAGGCGCGGTTCAGTGAGGCGCTCGACAGGGTGCAGTAGGAGAGCGAGAGGGACGACGGGACGCACCGGGCGCGACGACGTTGACCCGGATCGGCTGCGACCCGTACTCCTTCGCCATGGCTCGAGAGAAGCCGAGGACGGCGTGCTTCGACGCGCACTGCGAGCAGGAGATCTCGAGTCAGCTACTGAGTAGGTGCACGAGCGAGAGACGAGGTAAGTGAGAGAGAGGGACGCACGTAGGCCGAGCTGTTTGCGTACCCGCTCAGGCTGGCGTTGCTGCCGACGTTGACGACCGAGTACCCTCCGCTCGGCGGCTCGACCGACTCCTCGTCGGCGACGACGGCCGCGGCAAAGTACCGGCAGAAGGCGTACGTGCCGCGCGCGTTCGTGTTCATCGTTTGGTCCCACAGGTCGGGCTGGACGAGGTGCGCCTCGCGCGAGGGGAGGTTGATGCCGGCCGAGTTGACGAGGCCGTCGAGGCGGCCGAACGTCTTCTTGAACGAGCGCATGAGCTTGCCGACGCTCGCTTCGTCTGCGGGCGAGCGTGCAGGCGAGTTAGCTGTGCGAGCGCGAGGCCGCAAGAGAGTGGGACGAGGGGACGGACCGGTGACATCGAGGACGGCAAAGGCGACGTCGCAGTCGGGGTGGGCCTGTTTGATGTCGCCGCACAGGTCGCGGCCGCCGTGAGCGTCCTTGTCGGTGAGGGCGAGGCGAGCGCCGGATGCGGCGAGCTGGAGGGCGACGGCGCGGCCGATGCCGGATGCGCAACCACTGCGAGGGAGGGAGTGCGGGTGTCAGCTCGCGCTGTATGTGCTGCACATGGCGGATGCTCGTGGGTGGGCGCAGCAGAGGGGCGAGAGCTGGCGCGGTCGGGGATCCGAGTGGGGAGGGGCGATAGCGACTTGGCCGGATCCAGCTGCTCCGAGCGGTAAGGGCATGCACCGTAGCCCCACGATGGCTGCCGACTGGTCCCTGGAAGGACTGGAGAAGGCTGGCGCACCTGACGACGATGGCGCGACCTGCGAGCGAGCTGGCGGGGAGCGGGCGAGAGGCGACGGCGGCTTGAGCGGGTTGGGTGTCTGGCTGGGTGGGCTTTGGTTCGCCCCAGAAGAGAGCCTGCATGTGGCTAGCTCGAGCAGGTGCTGCGTGGGACGGGGTGGAGGGAAGCGAGCGGGGCGACAGATCCTCATCAGCTCGTCGTCCCTCCCTCCTCCCTCTGGCTCCTCCCTCCACCCCGCTCGGCACCCTGAGCCATGGCTAGCTCTCCCGCCACCGAGCCCGCGGCCAAGCGCCAAAAGGTCGCCGACCCGCCCCTCCCCTTCCACCCGACCCTCCTCGACCCCGCCAACGTCGACCGCCTGCGCAAAGCTCACCACCACAGCACCCCGTACAAGCACGCCGTCATCAACAAACTCTTCACAGACGACTTCATCAAGCGCGCACGCCAAGAAATCACCACTCAGCTCAGCTTCCGCGAAAAGGAGACCGACATCTGTGCGCTCCTCCTCCTCCTCCTCCTACTCTCTCGCTCGTCCGTGCCAAGCTGACCCGCCTCCTCCCACTCGCAGACAAGGTGCCCTGCTCTCCATCACTCCTTCACGCACTCTCGCGCTGACCCATCCCCACCCCCCGCCCGCAGATCAACCAGACGGGCGACCTCAGCAACCTGTCGGGCCTCCCCGCCGACGAACTCGCCGTCCTCCCGACCCTCCTCGAGCTGCGCGACGCCATCTACAGCAAGCAGTTCCGCTCCTTCCTCCAGGACGTCACCGGCTGCGGGCCCCTCAGCGGCACAAAGACCGACATGTCGTGCGCCGAGTACACCGAGGGGTGCTACCTCTTGAACCACGACGACGTGATCGGGACCAGGCGCATCAGCTTCATCCTCTACCTCGTCCTCGACGAGCCCGCATGGCAGCCCGAGGTGCGTCCCCTCGTCTCTCTCTCGCGCGCGCCGTCTGAGGCGTGCGCAGCTGACCCTCCTGCCTTCTCGCTCGCAGTGGGGCGGCGCGCTCGAGCTGTACCCGGTCCTCGAGGCCGACGACGAGAACCCGGACCGGCCCAACGTGCCTGTCGCCAAGCCGTCCGTCGTCATTCCTGTGCGTCCCCCTCTCCCTGCGCTCCTCCCTCTCGCGCTCCCCGACTGACTCCTCACACCCGCAGCCCTCGTTCAACCAGATGGTCTTCTTCGAGGTGCAGCCGGGCCACTCGTTCCACTCGGTCGAGGAGGTCGTCGTCGAGGGCGACAAGCAGAAGGGCGGCGTCGGCGCGCGCGTCAGCCTGAGCGGCTGGTTCCACAAGCCGGTCGAGGGCGAGGAAGGGTTCGAGGGCGGCGAGGGGTTCCAGGCCAAGAGCAGCCTGCAGCAACTTGTGCGTCGAGCTCTTTCTCTGTCTTGCTCGAGCTCTCCTCGAGGAAACGGGCTGACTCCTCAAGCTGCTGCAGTACGCGACGACCCTTTCGGCTGCGACGCCCTACGCCTCGCCCCTCCCTCTCCCCCTCCCGACCATGCCCTCCGCCGACGACCTCAAGTACCTCACGCCGCTCGTCAACCCGGCCTACCTCACGCCCAAGGTCGTCTCGCACCTGCGCACCTCGTTCTGCGAGTCGTCGCACCTCGTCCTCGCCGACTTCCTGCACCCGACACTCGCGGGCGAGCTCGAGCGCCTGATCCGCGAGCGCGACGCCGAGATGGAGCAAGGGCGGCGCGGCGCCGTCGTCGGCGGGAGCACGACCAACAAGGTGCCGCCGCACGACGCCGGCGAGGACGACGAGCAAGGGTGGAAGGTCGTCGGCCCGCCGCACCTGCAGCGCTTCCTCGCGCTCGAGGCGGGGGCCTCGCGGTCGTCGGCGCCCAACCGCCTCACCGACCTCCTCACCCAGGTGCACGACCTGTTCACCTCGGCGGCGTTCGCCGCCCTCCTCGCGAGCCTCACGTCGCTCCTCCCGACGGCCTACACGACCGCCGTGCGCCGGTTCCGCCCCGGCCTCGACTACACGCTCGCGCGCGGCGAGGCCGCCGCCGACGAGGGCGCGAGCGCAAAGCTCGACGTCGGGCTCGGGCTCACGCCGAGGTGCGACAAGGACGAGGACCGTGCGCTGTGGGAGGCGGGCGACGTCGGCGCGTGGGACATCTGGCTCGCGAACGAGGAGGGCGGTGACGAGGCGACGTATGGCGGCGCGGGCGGCGAGAAGAAGGACGCGCCGGCGGCGGAGGGCGAGACGGCGAGCGAGGAGGAGAAGGAGGAGCCCGAGGAGGAAGAGGAGGACGACGGCCCGCTCCTCGCGCTCGAGCCCGAGTGGAACCGCCTGCACCTCGTCCTGCGCGACCCGGGCGTGCTCGCGTTCGTCAAGTATGTCTCGGCGCGCGCGCCGGCGAGCAGGTGGGACGTCGCTGGCGAGTGGGAGGTCCAGGGCGTCGAAGAGGAGCAGGACGGCGAGGAGCAGTAGAGCGAGCGAGCGCAATGCAGCAGGTGCTCTTTCGAGTGTGCACGAGAAGGAAGAGATGCAGAAACGTGTGCGGGTTGCAGATGCGCGAGACGAGTACAGCTTGCCCTCCCTCCCTCGGTCGTCGGCCTCCTCAGCACTTGCGCGAGATCCCTCGCCGGCGCTCCTCCTCCCTGCAAGCAATGAGCATCGTCAGATAGGTTCAGGGCGAGGGAGAGCATCGTCAGAGCGAGACGAGAGAAAGCGCGCGTACCTGTACTCGAACATGAGCTGGACGCCGACAAAGAGACACGCGCTCGCGAAGACGAGGAAGAGCCGGCCTGCGCGCACGCACAAGACTATTTATCAGCTTCATGCGCATCGTCCGAAGTGCATGAGCTGAGCGGGCCAGGACAAGGCGAGACGCACCTTCCCACCCGCCGAGCATGACGGTCCACAGCGCTTTGGCGCCGTCGACGCCGACGACGAACCCGATCAGGTTGGCCGTCATCATGAGGAGGACGTTGAAGACGCCGCCGAGGGCGGCGAGGTGCCGGTACCAAGGCTTGGTGCCAAACTGCGGGCGTGCGAAGGAGGAGGTGCGGGAGGGTCCGTGCGGCAAAGCGTCAGCGGCGGGACTCTGCGTCAGGTCTTGCCGACCCTGCGCGTCGAGAGCCCGATGACGAGCCCGACAGGCAGCGAGACGAAGAGAGAACGGGCCGGTCGAGCGCACCTTTGACGCCGGGACGGCCTTTCTCGCGATCATCTCTGGCAGGACGAAGAGCGTGACGCCCCAGCCCCACACGAGGAGGCGCAGGCGCAGGTCGTGCCACAGGGCGACGAACGTGAAGACGCCGAGCGTTGCGAGGACGGGCTGCGACGCGCCGCCGAGCGGGATGTAGAGGTACCTGCGCGCGCGAGACGAGGAGGGTCAGGATGCGGTTGCGCTCGAGGAGGGAAGGCGAGGGCTTGTCGTGTCGAGAGTGAGAGGCGAGGTTGTGCAGCGGTGCGGCAGAGCGAAAGGACGAAGGAGAGAGGGAGGAAGGAGAGAGAGGGAGGAGGGAAGAGGAGGAGGAACGTGCGCGCACCTGACGATCCACATGTTGAAGCTGCGGTGCCAGCTCCTCCAGAACCCGAGCGTTGAGTAGTTGTTGGCCATGCAGCGCACCATGTTCTCGGGCGGCACGATGCCGTCGAGGAGGGCCCACAGGCGGAAGAGCCGCCAGGGAAGGAGGAGCTGCGAGGGCGAGAAGGCGGGCTCGAGCAGGGTCAGTGCGTGCTGCACGAGGACGAGGTTGAATGTGCGAATGGTAGAGGAGATCCGAGAAAGGGGGAGAGGAGAGCCGAGGGAGGGAACGAAAGGCGCAGAGAGAGGGAACAGGACGCACCTTGAGCCAGACGACGATGAGGTTCCAGAACCCGACCATCGCGACCTCGTTCGCGCCCAACCCCTCCCACCACCCCTTGCCCGAGTCCTTGAGCGCGACGACGTACATCGAGTGCAGGACGAGCTCCATCGTCAAGAGGCACGCCGCGAACCGCACGGCGTACATGACGAGCGCGAGCGGGCGCAGCTCGTCGGCCTCGCGATACGACGCCGGGAGGGGCGGCGCGGCGATAGGAGAGCCCGAGGATGACGCCGAGGACGAGACGGCGGATGGCGGGACCTCGCTCGAGGGCGAGGGGAGCGGCGAGATGCCGAGTGCCGACGAGGGGGTCGGCGAAGGCGGGGCGGGCGCGAGCTGTGCGACGAACGACGGGTACGACATGATGGGGCCGGCGAGGTACAGGGGAGGGTACAGGACGTAGGCGAGGTACAGCGAGAAGGTGTAGTTGCCGGCCGAGGGCGAAGGATCGGGTGCGGGAGCAGAGGTCGAGGTGCGAGAAGGGCGAGTACGTGCCGAGGCCTGTGGAGCAAGGCTCAGCTCCAGTCAGCACAGGTACACGATGAGGTGCGCCGCAACGACAAGGTCGAGCGAGTTCAGCCCCCACCTTTTCCATCGGGCTCGTCGGCGTCTCGAGAAGGACCTGGCCGTCGCCGAGCGCCGCCTGCTGCTGCTGTCGCTGCGCCGCGCCCGACGCCCAGTAGAACTCCATGTTGAAGCTGACGAGGCGCAGCATCGAGATGTTCCAGCTGATGTGCCAACGAGGGAGGAGGCCGCCGTAGTCGTCCTGCGGGCGGGGTCCGAGCGCGTCAGCGTGGCGTTCAGGCGCCGAGCCTGAGAGAAAGAGAGGGTGGGGACGTACAAGCCAGGCGAGAGAAGGGTGCAGGGACGCGTAGTGGTACCCGCCGCACAGCTCGTTCGAGAACAGGACGACGAGGTTGAAAATCCAGGTCGCGTAGGGGGTCCACCCTCGCCGCCACCACTTCGGCGCCGCCCCTCGCCCGCCCGCTCGCCCCTGCACGCCGCCGAGCATTGCGACGCGGTAGTTGAGCCACAGGATGGCGAGCACCTTGGGGAGGCTCGAGCCGTGCAGCGCGCCGAGGAGGACGAGGGCGAAGACGGCGATGAAGCGCGCGCGGGCGGTGCGCGCTTTGGCGGGCGAGTAGGTCGGCGAGTCGGGCGAGTAGGTCGAGGGGCTGACGAGGCACGAGAGGGCGAGGCGGAAGGTGTGCGAGAAGGCGAGGTGGACGAAGGCGAGGAGGACGAGGAGGGGGAGGTGGGAGCGAAAGAGGCGGTACTGCGCGTCGGTGACGTCCTGTAGAGTGCAATATGGTCAGCTCCCTTCGTCATCCAGATCAACGCTTGCTCGACGAGCGCAAGGCCCGACGAGCGAGCGATTTGGAGAGGCGAGGACGCACTACTCGCCAGCCGAAGAGCCAGCCGTCACTGAGGCGGTGGCCGTACTTGATGTACTGCTTGGTCGTCGCTGTTGCACGGCTCACGTCAGCTGGGCCTGGGCATCGAACAGAAGGCGAGGGAGAGGACGGACGGCGCGTGGTGCGGCAGGCTGCGAGCACCATTTGCGGGACGACGACGAGGAAGACGGCGTAGTAGGCGAGGAACTCGCGGGTGCGCCATCGTGGCGGGGGTGCGGTGTGGATGTAGCTCTGCGGTGCTGGCGCAGGGACGTTGACGGTGAGGAGAGGGAGGCTGTGGGGGAGCCGGTGCCGGAGGGACGAGGGGTGGGTGGCCGTGCGAGGGGTGGGTGACGGTGCACGATGCGGCGGGTACAGCCCTTGCAGTCGCCGTGCATCAGGGCCGAGCATGGCCCTCCTTGGCGGTGAAGTGGACGAGGAAGACGAGGACGACGACGCGACGAGCTGATGAACTCGCCTTGTCCTCCTTCGCTCTCTCCCACTCGCTAGGACCGCACTTGCTGCGTGTTACTGTGCTCCACAGCCATGTCTGCAAAGGGCAAGGAGCCCGCCGTCAAGCTCGAGGACGACGTCGCCCTCTTCGACGACAAGGAACTCGACCGCATCTTCAACCAGGAGGCCTCGCTCGTCTCGCGCGAACAAGAGGTGCGCACCCGTTCTCTGCACTCCTTAGACCCCACTCGCTGACCCGCACGCGCGCGAACCAGGTCTTGCGCGTCCTCGCCGCCTTCAAGCTGAACCCGTACGAGATCCTCGACCTCGACTGGATGCCCTCGGCCACCGTCACCGACCAGGACATCCGTGCGTCCTACTCCTTGCACTCGTATTGAGCTGAGCTGACCCTCCGCCCCCGCCCGCAGAGCGTCAGTACCGCAAAAAGTCGCTCCTCATCCACCCGGACAAACTCAAGCACCCGCGCGGCATCGAGGCGTTCGACCTGCTCAAGAAGGTGCGTCCCTGCCCAAAGCTACCGTCCCTTGAACTCTTGCTGATTGAGTGCGCCCCGCCCGCAGGCCCAAGTCGAGCTCGGCGACTCGACCAAGCGCAAGAACCTCGACGAGACGCTCAAGGACGCGCGCATGCTCGTCCTGCGCGAGATCGGCCTCCCTCGAGACGCGCCCGACGATCACGAGCTCCTGCGCCCGCCAAAGATGCGCGACCCGGACCTGAAGGAGCGCGTCAAGCGCAAGGCCAAGGAGATCATCATCGACGACGAGCTGAGGAAGCGCAGGTGCGTCGTCCGCTCTCGCCCCTCGGCCGTCTTCCTGCGCGGCTCTCTCGATGATGCGGGCGCTGGGATTGATGAAGCGGCGAGCTGACACAGACTCAAACCTCCCGCTCGCAGGCTGCAGAAGATGACGATGATTGCCGAGGGCGCCGAGGCCAAGCGGCAAGAGGACGCGCTCGTCGAGCGCAAGCGCAAGGCCGAGGAGAAGGAGCGGTGGGAAGGTGCGTCGGCGTCCTCGCTCACTCGTGGAGCCGCCGCACCTGTTTGCGGCGGCGGCTCAACGTACTGCGGATCAGCTTGGCGCTGACTCGTCTCTCACTGTCGCCCGCAGAGACGAGGGAGGACCGAGTGCACGACTGGCGCAACTTTAACAAGAAGAAGAAGAAGAGCAAGAAGGGGCCCGAGGTGCTCGGCTGAGCCGCGCGAGGAGGGGACTCGGTGGAGGGAGGAGGAGGAGAGGATGGCGTCGCACTCTCGTGGCCGCACTTGTACCTACAGCCCAGCTTGTGAGCTTGCATTCTACACTGTTGTGCAGTCTCGACCTGCTCGGTGCGCCGTGGTCGAGCGAGCTCTCTCATCTCCTGCTCGAGCCAGCAGGAAGTCAACCTCGCTCGCTCCCTCCTCCACCGCCGACTCGCCCGCATGCCCGCTCGCTGCTGCTGCGCCACACTACCCTGAGCAGCCACCCATGTCGTCCGAGGACGAGTTCGGCGACGACCTCGCGTGGGACGACGCAACCCTCGAGGAGCTCGCGTCGCTCGACACGCGCACCCCGGCTCAGCAGCGCGCCAAGCCAGCACCAGCGCCGCCGCCACCACGCGCAAGCCAGATCCCGCCCCAGCGACGCGCTCAGCCCCCGCCCAACCCACCCCCTCAGCACCGACGCGCTCCCCTCCTCTCCCCGCATCCTCCGCCGCCGGGCCCGTCGCAGCTCGCGCCAGGCGGCACGCAGGGCGGCGCAGCGCTCCCGGGCGGCACCCAGCAGCAGCAGTACCTCGGCCCGGCCCCCAAGACGGGCATCCTCCGCCCGCCCAAGCCCCCTCAGCGTTCGACCCAGGCCGCCGCCGCCTCACCAGCTCCACCTCCTCGGCCCGCCGCACCAGCACCAGCACTCGCCGCAGCACCTGCACCGGCACCTGCGCCCAAGCGCCACCCGCGCCAGTCGCTCAATGCGGCCGGCGAGCCCGGCTTCGTCGACCCGAACCCGTTCGCCGGCCGCCCTCCCGCCGCTCCTCCAGCGCCCGTCGCTGTGCCCGCCGCCGCTCGAGCGCGCGCCCGCACTCCAGCGGCCGTCAAGTCCGAGCCTGACGCGGCGCACGGGCTGGACCAGGCGCACGGTCGCGGGCAAACGGCTGTCCGCCGCGACGAGGGCGACGAGGACCTCCCCGCCATCGCGTTCGACGAGCACGGCGGCGGTGGGTACAAGGCCGAGCCGCAGCGCGGGACGACGGTCTTCGCGCCGGGTGCGAGGGGAGGAGCGAGGGGCGGGCCGTCGGCGCACGCCGCCGTCGTCGCTCAGCGGGGCGGCGCGCCCATCTCGCCGGCGCCGGCGGTCGCGATGCAGGACGGCGAGCGGCAGGAGCTCGAGCGCTTGAGGGCCGAGAAGGACCAGGTGCGTCGCGAGCTTCCTCCTTCTGTGCCTGCGCACGCGCGCGAAAGGTGCTGACGTGGCGAGACCACCGTCGTGCAGCTCGCCCAGCAGCTCGCGCTCGCCAAGAAGACGCAGCAAGATCTCGAGCGGCAGGTCATGACTAAGACGGGCGAGAACTCGGTCGTGCGGCAGCGGCTCAGCAAAGTGCGTCTCACTCTCGCTTCGTCCTCCTCGAACCCGCCTCAGCCTGGGCGCCTCCTCTCAGGACTCGCTCCTGACTACCCTCATCACTGTTCGCAGGCCGAGACCGCCCACCAGGTCGCCCTCAAGGCCGAGCAGCGCGACAAGGCGCTCCTCCAGGAGCAGCTCGAGCACCGCGAGCGCGAGTACCGCACCCAGCTCGAGCGCTTCAAGATGGAGGACGCCTTCCGCCGCCAAGAGCTCGCCACCGCCGCCGCCGCCGGCATCACGGGCCCGGGCAGCGCGTCGAGCCAGCGCACGTACGGCGCGTCGTCGTCGGCGCACCCGAACCACCCGGGCCTGAGCTCGGCGCGCAGCGCGCGGTTCTACGGCCGCGCGAGCAGCGCCGCGCCGTCGCCGGGTCCTGCGGCCGGGCCTGCACCGAGCCCGAGCGTCGACCGAGCGGGCGGCGCGTCGGCTGCGAGGCGTCGCTCGGCGCGCACGGCGAGCGCCGCTCCGACCCCGGCTCCGGCGCCCGTGCCGTCGTTCGCCGGGTTCCAGAGCGCGTTCGGGCCGTCGACGTCGACGTCGAAGGGAGCGGCGGGCGCCGCGCGGCAGAAGGACAAGGAGGGAGCGGCAGAGCAGGGCGAGGCGGAGAAGGCGGAGCGCGAGGGGTCGATGGGCCCGCCGAGGAAGCGCGCGCCGCGCACGCCTGGCGGGCCACTCGAGCCCAAGCGCAGGAGAGGTGAGGACCCGGCGGGCAAGGGCAAGGGGCGCCTCATGCTCGTCGAGGAGGACGCGTTCGGCGGCGGCGGGGCCGACGAGACGGACCTCGGCGGGTACGAGCACGGCGAGGCGCTCGTGCCCGACGGCGAGGCCGAGCTGGGCGACGAGGAGGACGGCGAGCCATGGGCCTGGCTGCCCGAGGACCGCGACGCGCGCAGCGAGCTCCTCGCCGCCGTCTTCTCGCACACGACGCTCGCACCCCTCGACCTCGAGCCCGCCGTCGTCCCTCCCTCGGCGCACCCGCACGCACATTCTCACTCGCTGCGACGAGCGACGGCGACCGGTGCGACGGCGACGGCCGGGGCGACGAGCAGCTCGCGCTTCGGCACCTCGGCACGCTCGACCGCCTCGACCTACGCCGGGCGGTTCCCCTCGGCCTACTCGGCCCTCCACGCCCCGCCTCCTTCGACCGCATCGACGCCCTCGGGCCCCGTCCCGACCTTCCACGCCCTCATGAACCTGCGCTTCCCCTCGACGACGCCTCCTCCCCTCGTCGGCGAGTACGAGGTCCTCACGCGCGAGCTCTTCACCCTCCTCGGCCGCCGCCTCGACCCGCACGGCCATCCAGCCTCGTCGCACGCGCATCCGTCCGCCTCGACCTCGGCCGCCCAGTTCGCCCTCCTCCCGCCGCACCTCGCCCTCAGCACCCGACCCGGGGACCTCGAGACGGCGCTCCTCGCCTCGGACCTCACCCGCGCCCTCACCAAGCTCCTCGGCGTCCTCGAGCGTGCGACGCTCGTCGGGCCCATGACGGCGCTCCTGCGCCTCCTGTCGCACCTCGTCTTCCTCTTCCCGCACGTCGCGCACTCGTGCTGCGCGACCGCCGCCGCCGCCGCCGCCGCCGCGCCCGGTTCGGTAGCAGCAGCACCGGGCTCGGACTCGACGGGCGAGCCGCTCGTCCAGCTGCTCGCGCGCATCGTCGCGCGGTACGCCCGGCCCGACACGCCGACCAAGGAGCACGCCGGCGGGTCGGCCGCAGCCGCAGCGGCGCTCCTCGTCCGAGGCGGCGGCGGCGGCGTCATGCTGCGCTCGCGCAAGGCGCGTATTGCGAGGCCGAGCGCTGTCGGCTCGGGCGCGGGCAAGCGGCGCGGCGGGCGGGACGGCGCCGAGGGGGACAGCGAGGGCGACGAGCGGGTGCCGCTCGAGGCAGGCAAGCGCGCCCGACTGGTCGAGGGCGTGCTTGGCGTGCTCGAGGGCGTCGCGTGGAGGTGTCTCGCGGTGAGGAAGGCGGACGAGGCGAGCGGGGAGGGCGACGGTGGAAGGGCGGCTGAGGAAGCGTGCGTCCACCTCTCTCCGACTTGTCTGTGTAGGCGCGCTCGTCGCCGCGCGCGCACTGACTGGCTCGTCTTCGGGTCGCCCGCAGCTTCATGACGTTTCTCAAGACCGCCAACACGGTTGCGACGCTGCTCGACCCGAACCAGTCGGTCGGCGCCCTTCTTGGTGGCGCTCGCCTGCTCGCGCTTTTCGCCTGTCGTGCGTCCTTTTCATCTCCTTCCCATCTTTACTACGTGCACTCGCTCACGCTGTGCACCTCGCAGGCCCTGCGCTCTTCCGCACGCTCCTCGGCGTCAAGTTCTACGAGTCGCCCGACGTGCGTGCGAGCAAGCTCCCGCTCGTCGACCGCCTCGCGACGCTCCTCGTCATGCCTCGAACCGAGTCTCTCGCTGTGCGTTGCCCTCTCTCTGTCCGTCCCTTGGTCTGGAGCGACCGACCGACCGATTGACGCTCACGCCTTCTCCTCGCGCACCTGCAGGCGCACACGCTCGACCTCACCCTCCTCAGCCTCGCCTCGCTCCTCCTCACGGCGCACGAGGACGCCATCATGCTCGTCGCGCAGGCGGCGAGCTTCGTACCCGAGCTGCTCGCCAAGATGTGGCGGGACGTGCGCACGCTCTGGGAGTGGGACGGGCGCGAGGCGACCGCGGGCAGCGCCGCGAGGGACATGCTCAACCGGTGCGTCGTCACTTCACCTCGTTCTGCGAATTCTGCTGCGGGACGCCGCTGACTTGCTCCATGGATCGCCGCCGACGCAGCACGACCATCCGACTTTCGGCGACGATGCACCTCCTCTACTACCTCTCGCTCGCGCCGCATTCGTCCCTCTCAATCTCGGATCTCCTCGCCGGCCCGACCTCGGCGTCGGCGACCGCCGCCGGAGCCGGCGCCGGCGGCTCCTCGAAGGACCACCTCGCCAGCGGCTCTGCGCCGGCCTACGCTCGCCAAGCCGTCAGCGACCTCTTCATGGTCGCGCTCGGCACGGTCGGCTTTGCGACGTTCGGCGCCGAGGAGGGATCGGCTCAGGGCGACGACAAGGACGACGAGGGCGAGGGAGGGATGCCGAGCTGGGCCGAGGAGGGGAGCGAGCAGCGGCGGGTCCTGTGCGAGCTCGGCTGTGCGTCTCTCCTTCTCTCTCATCCTCGAGCTAGGCTCAGCGGGCGCGGTCGCTGACGCTCGCTCCCTGTCCTCTCGTCTGCAGACCTCGCGCAGGAGATCCTCGAGGACGTCTCGCCTCTCGAGCTCGAGGAGATCGAGGTGTGCTTCGCGCCGCCGGGCGACGGCGACGGCGATGACGAAGACGAGCGCATGGCGGACGGCGAGGACGACGGAGAGGACGAACGGCAGCTGGCGGGCGCCGAGGACGGGCTGTAGCTGCAACCTGCATTTGCCGCTTGCTGCGCCTGCCATGGGCTCTCTCGCGCCGCTGCCCTGCACGGCTATGACCTGCCCAAGAGGGCTGCGCATGCGGTAGGGCCGCTGAGTGAGGTGAGAGCGCCCTGTTGTCGTCGGCGAGATGGCCGCTCGTCCACCTCGTCCTCCTCGCCTCTCTTCTTCCTCCTCCTCACTCGCTCCGACCTCGTCACCTCTTGGTGCTACCCGACAGCCCGGCTTTCGTTCGCCTTGCCATCATGGTGCCGACTCGCCTGCGCACGCCCCATCGCGCGCCCTCGCCGACTCGGACCGCCCTCATCACCGCCACCTCGGCCTCGCGCCTCGACCTCGGCGCCAACACCACCTGAGCCTCGCGCAAGTGGCTGGCAGGCTGTTCTGGACCACTCTCCTGTGCGTGCACTCCCTCTCCATCGCCCCCCTAGCCCACAGCGAGCTGACTCGCGCCCCCTCCCCCGCTTCGCTCAGGCCGCTCGACACGTCGTCGTCTCGCTCTCGCCAAGCAGCACGGCCTGGCGCCTGCAGGTCACTCTTCTGGTGCGTCCGAGTCCCTCTCCTGACTGTGAGGCCATGCGCAGAGCGGCACGGGCTGACCTTCGTCCTCGCTCGCGCGCGCAGTTAAAGATCGGGTGCGTCGTTTTGCTCGGGCTTGACTCCCGACTCGGGCCTGCCTGGATGGGAACCAGCCAGTGGCTGCGCTCAGGAGGGGCTCACCGTGCGCCCACGGGATACGGACCCTCCGGCGGGTGCATGCGAGACGGCTGCGCCGGTTCGCCGAGCGTCGTCCCGCCTGCGCCCGCCGGGCTCAAGGGAGCGTCTTGACGCCCTGCCCTGAGTGGACGCACTTGCCCCACAGGAAAGACCGTGCGGCACGACAAGAGCACGACGGCGCACTCAGCGATCCTTGACCGGGCGCTGACCTTGCTCTGCGACGCTCGTACCTGCTCGCAGATCCGCTCTCGGTCGACTCGGCTCGTCGTCAAGCCTCGTGCAGCTCGTTCGTCCTTGACAAGGTCTCGCTCTATGTGCGTCTCGGCTCGCCGTGTCGAAGCCGTCGTTCTGAGCTGAGCTGACGCCGTCCTTCCTGTCGCGCAGCTGTCGTCGTTCTCGGGCTCGCTCTCCTGGTACGTCGCTGTTCTGTCTGGGCGGTCCCATATTATGGCCAATTCATGCAGCACGAGCGTATTCGGACGTCTTCGAGGACGTTATTCAGTCGGAGCAGCAGCACGAGCAGCAGTACAAGCTCTTCGCACCTAGCGCCATTTTCTTCGACGAGCCTCATCGTTTGGCTTCTTCGAGTTCGATTACCTGTTCGTCGTCGTCGTCGGGAGGTCACGGGTCAAGGTCAAGGCGTCGTCGTCGTCGAGGAGGTCCGGGCGCCGAGGTCGAGGCGGTCCAGTACAAGGACGAGGACTCGAAGCTGTACGAGCCGAGGAGATCAACAAGGCGGGCACAAGCATCATTAAGCAGGGCAGATACGGCATGGGACCGACAAGGACGAGCAACGGCGTACTCAGCGCTCGAGACGTCGAGAGCTGACCCCCTCTTCCTCTTTCCTCCTCTTCCTTCTTCCCTCTCTTCCCTCTCTTCCTTCTCCTCGCCTTCGCATCTCTCTCTCCACTCTACTGCGTTCGCAGACACGCACGCTCAACTCGAGCTCCGCCGCTCAACGCGCTACCGCCCTCGTCGTCTCCTCGCCGCTTGTCCCCGCGCACCCGCCTCCTCCCTTCGCGCCTCCCTCATTCTGTAGCCTGCTTCGTCGAGCTCTGTAACGCACCCTGGTCGGCCTTCCTCTCTGTGCAGCTGGTGGAGAGCGCGAGGGCGAGAGCGAGAGCGAGCTGTTCTCGCGAACGAGCAAGTGGAGGTCCGTGCGGCCCGCTCGCCTTCGGGCAGCAGCACCTCGCGAGCAGCTCTCGTTCGTGTGCGCTCCCTCGCACTCTCTCGTCGAGCGAGCGCAAGGGTCGAGAAAGGTCCAGTCCGAGCGAGCGCACCGGTGTCGGGTCCGTGCGCTCTCTGTCTTTCGCTCGCCCTTTCACGACCGCCACACGCACGCGCAGGGCTCTCGACGGGTCGCGCAGGCAGAAGAGATGAGATGAGACGATGTAGTATGGCAACAACGGCTGAGACTCGAGCTGGACAGAGAGAGAGGGAGAGGGGGAGAGGCTAGAAGACGATCGTCTGGAAGTTGCTGTGAGAGCGACGGCGCAAAGGTCAGTTCCGTAATCTGCAGCTCGACGACACCTCGTGTCGACGACGCTCACGAGGCGCCGCCGCGGCGAGGGCACGTCGAGCAGGAGAGACAGAGGCAGCGAGAGAGCGCGACGCACGGGAACACGAGCTCGTTCTCGAGCGTCTTGCGCGCGACGTCGACGACAAACTTTTCGACCTTGCCGACGTTGCGCAGGACGTGCTTGTCGGCCTGGCCGACCTCGCTCTCGACGTGCGCGGCGCGCAGGACGCGCGCGCCCGGGGTCGACCTCGCGCCGGGCCCGGCCGACGACGACGACGCCGAGCCGGGCAGGCGCGCGAACGGCTTGGTCGGGCTGTCGCCCGGGAGCGGGTGCGGGTCGTCGGGCGGGAGCGAGGCCGGGTCGGGCTCGAGGAGCGAGAGGTGGACGCGGCGGCGGCCGCCCTCGAACGCGACGACGAGGGTGCCCTCGAGGGCGAGCCCGGTGAGGGTGAGCGACAGCGGGAGGCTCATGAAGCTCGTCGAGGGGTAGTTGATGCGGAGGGCGGTGGCGATGCCGAGCGAGAGGTTGCCCGAGTACGAGAGGCGGAGGTGGACCTGGAACGAGGGCGAGGGGGCGCTCGAGGGGGGAGGGAGGGGCGGGAGGGACGAGAGGGACGGCGAGGGCGAGGGGGCGGCGTGCGAGTGCGGGTGCGTGTGCGTGTGCTGCGAGTGGAGGTCGTGCTGGGCGAGCGGGTGCGTGCCGCCGACGAAGGGATGCCGACCGTGCGCTCCTGCGGCGGCGGCGGGCGAGCGCGACCTCGAGCGGCTGCCTGCGCCTGCACGGCCGCCATGCAGTGACGCTCCTGGGCCCGAGCCGAGAGCGCCGCCTGCGAGTGCGCTGAGGCCGACGCCGCCCGGGTGCTGGTGGTGGAGGAGGCCGGGCGAGAAGAGGCCTGCGCCTGCGCCGCCGCCGAGAGGGCCGAGGCCGGTCAAGCTCCTGCCGCTGATGCTGGCTGGGGGCGAGGTCGGGTGGGTGTGCGAGTGCCAGGCGGGCGGTGGTCGTTCGAGGGGAGGAGGCGAGGGGAGCGGGAAGTCGGCCTCGTCGTCGTCGTCGCCCTCGTCGTCGCCGTCGCCGTGCTGTGGCTGGAGAAACTCGTGCTGGATGTCGCGGATGTCGACGAGGGTGAGGTCGGGGTGTGCGTCGCCGAACGAGAAGGCGGTGACCTCGAGCGGGCCGAGGAAGTCGGGAGTCGGGGCCTCGGTGAAGGCGTCTGAGAGGAAGCGGGTGCAGGCCCTTGTGAGCTCTGCGTCGAGTGCGCTCCACTCGAGGTCGATGCTCATGTGCAGTGTGTGTGTGTGTGGGTGTGAAGGTGGGCTGAGGTTGAGCGACGTCGTCGTCTCAGAGGTCGACCGACTCTGAGGCGGGCCTCGCTTGGCTCCGCTCCTCCTCCCTCCTCGTCTCGCTCTCGAGCAGAGGGCCACGCTGCTGCACTCTTACCGACCGGTGCAGCACCCCCTCACCTCACCCCCTCACCATGGCCCCTCGCACCGCCGCGAGCCTCGCTCAACCCTCACCTCCCCCCGCTCCCCTCCCCGTCGTCGACTTTGGCTCGTCCCTCAACCTCGCACACCTCGCCCAGTCCA
>Ga0308169_10000417_pt1 | contig 65540 bp, 65 predicted proteins | sample PhyBR1_2_FD_202139 | JGI IMG/M metagenome (GOLD analysis project Ga0308169, IMG submission 202139) | Phyllosphere microbial communities from UC Gill Tract Community Farm, Albany, California, United States - DLSLSB.R1 | ecosystem: Host-associated > Plants > Phyllosphere > Unclassified | place... | reverse complement strand
CGCCTTGCTGCGCCCGGAAGGGCTGAAAAATGAAGATAATGGATCAAATTTCGACCGGGGTCGTTTTTTGAAAAGTACTGACGGCTCGATAGCCGGAAAACATCCGGCTATTTCAGACCATCCCTAGAGGCGGCAATAGACTCCGGGTCGTCCCGCATGGTTGAAAAATACAAGAAGAAATTGGCGCAAGCGCGTGCAAGGCTGCGCGACCTATCAGATGAATGAATGTAGCCGTTTTTCATAGGTTGAGGGTGGTGCTGAGTGGCAGTTGTAAAGTCTTTGATGTGTACGTATGCACTTGTGTTTTGCTCGCTGGTTGCGGGTTGTACTGCGAGCGATTGGGTAAATGTGGCGGGCGGCGTCATGCAGGGTCGGGACGACTATGGTAAATCCCAGCGAGCCACACGTTTGAAAAATGCTAATAACGTTGCCAAGCGAATGAAGGGGAATAATTGTGTTGGCCAATGTAAATAAACTGATTGTGTGCTGTGGTGTGTTGACTTTCATGATCTCAGGCTGTCAATCGACATCTGCGGTAACGACAATGTTCGCCTTCAGCGATACGCCGCTGGCACAGGCCACTGTTAAAACAGGGGTGACCCGCGAAGATATCTTGAAGGTAGCACAGCCCGAAAACAGAACCCGCCTCGCGAGTGGAGGCCTGTGCTTTGACTACACAATGCGTGGAAAAGGAAGAGTCTCACCTTATTATGTTGCTTTCACCACCAATGATCATGTCATGAACTACGGCTGGACAACCTGCGCCGCCGCCGATACCCGGGGCAACCTGAGTTCTAACGAAGCGCTCAAATAACGGTTCTAATCTTCCTTTGCGAAGTCTCCACGTCTTTAGGTTCTTTTCATGCGCACGCTATGTCTTTCCCCCTTCTGTGGTCTTTTGCTGTTCTCGACTCAGGCGATGGCGATCAATGATTTCTGGGCCGAAACCCTGATTTCCAGTACCAGCACGGCAACTACCTACCTGACATCACGGGATAGAAAGCTGATAGGCACGGCTCAGGATGACGCAACCAGCTTCGTTGCAAGCGGCGGTGACGTCAAAGGGGTCTACCTTGAGGCAGCGATGGATAGGTTGCGCACGTCTTATCCGCAATTGCGTGCCAGTGACATGCACCTGGCGCAATACATACTGACCCGCGATCCTGCCCGATGATCCGCCCTGGATCCCAATACGCGCACTGATGCTTGCGCGTGCAGCGAAGAGAAATGACTTGGTATCGGACGCTATTGTTAAATAGAATCAATACCATTCATTGCAGTGCAGAGCCTCACCCCATGGTTGACGCCGTAACGCCACCCGATCAGCGCCTGAGCGTCCTGTACCGCGAGCATCGCAGCTGGCTGGAGAACTGGTTGCGCCACCGCGTCGGCAATAGCTGGGATGCGGCCGATCTGAGTCAGGATACCTTCCTGCGGGTACTCTCCAGCGTGCAAAAGCTCGAGGAGTTACGCGAGCCACGGGCCTATCTGCTGACCGTGGGCAAGCGTCTGCTGAGCAACTTCTACAGCCGGCGTAGCCTGGAGGCGGCCTACCTCGAAGCGCTGGCGCAACTGCCTGAGGAGTGCGTGCCGTCTCCAGAACAGCGCTGGCTGCTGCTGGAAACGCTACAGGCGCTGGACGAACTGCTGGATGGCCTGCCACGGCTGGTGCGCCGGGCATTTCTCTGGAGCCAATTGCACGGCCTGGGCTATCGCGAGATCGCCGAGCGGCTCGACGTGTCGGAACGCACGGTCAAGCGCTATATGGCACAAGCCTACGAACACTGCTTGCTGGTGCAGCTTTGATACGCACGGCGCCCACCAGCGAGATGCAAGAGGTTGCCCGCGCAGCGGCGCGCTGGTTGGCGTTGCTGGAGTCAGGCACGGCTACCGAAGCAGATCACATTCGCCTCCAGCACTGGCGCAACAGCAGCGCCAACCATGAACACATCTGGCAGAAAGCGCAGCAACTGCGCCAGCGCTTTGAAGCGCTGCCGCCGGCCTTGGCCATGGCTTCACTGGATCGTCCCGACCTTGCGCGCCGTGCCGCAATCAAGCGCGCATTGGGTATTGCCGCAGCCTTGCCAACCACCTGGTTGATCGCCCGGCAGGTGCCCGTGCAGGTGTGGCTGGCCGATGTGCACACCGCCATCGGCGAACAGAAAACCCTGCAACTGGCCGACGGCAGCCTGCTGCAGTTGAACACCGACAGCGCGGTCAACGTCGACCTGAGTAAGCGTGAGCTGACCTTGGTGCGCGGTGAGATGGCACTCAGGGTGAATGACAGCGCTGGGCTAACCATTCACTTGCCGTACGGTCGGGTTGTGGTTGGCCGCAGTGATGTGTGCGTGCGCCTCAATGACCGCGACTGCCAGATCAAAGTCGCCAGCGGTGCAGCCCAATTACACCCGTTGCAGGGGCCGGCGCTGTTCTTGCGTGAAGGTGAGGAGGTCAGGTTGCGGCCTGGCGGGGCGGGTGAGGTCGGCCGCTTCGATGCTTCGCTGCCCGGATGGCGCGAGGGTGTGCTGATTGCCCAGAACCAGCCGCTGGGCGATTTCCTGCGCGAGCTGCGGCGCTTCCGCCCGGGGTTGTTGCGTTGGGCGCCTGAACTGGAAAACCTGCGGGTGATCGGCAGCTTTCGCCTGGACGATACCGACCGTGTGCTGTCTCTGCTGGCGGCGAGCCTGCCGCTCGAGGTGCAGTCACGCACTCGCTATTGGGTCACCTTGATGCCCCTCAACGCTCATGTGTAACAAAACTCAGGCGTAACCCATGTCCCTTTTTTTCGCCTCACCGGTCATTCCAGGTAAGTGAACTGAAAACGAGAGCTTGCCCCCTATGTCCGTCGTGATGCCTGGCCGTTCAGGCCGTGAGTCTTTGTTGCGCGTAAGCCTGGTGCTGAGCCTGAGTGCTACACCACTTTTCGTCCCGGTCAGTTGGGCCGATGACGTTGACCGGCGCAGTTACGCAGTGTCAGCTGGTAGCCTGGGTGTCGCGCTGACCCGTTTTGCCACGCAATCAGGGGTGAGCCTGTCGGTGAGCCCTGAGTTGGTCAATGGGCGTTCCAGTGCCGGGCTTTCGGGCAGCTACAGCGTCGAGGAAGGCTTCGCCCAATTGCTGCAAGGCAGCGGATTGCGGCTGCAGTCGACAGGCGCTGATGCGTACACCGTGGTGCCAGTAACGCAGGATGCCAGTACCCTGGAAATTGCGCCGACCACGATCAGCAGTGGGCACGTGGCCGATGACGGCCTGCCCTACGCCGGTGGCCAGGTCGCTCGCCGCAACTCGCAGGGCCTGCTTGGCTCGCGTGACTTCATGGACACGCCGTTCAGCATGACCACCTACACCAGCCAGACGATGAAGAACCTGCAGGCGCGCACCCTCAACGATCTGGTCGCCAGTGACCCCTCGGTGCGCGCGACCAACCCTGCAGGTGGCCGCTTCGAGCAGTTCACCATCCGTGGCCTGAGCCTGTTCAACAGCGATGTTTCCTACAACGGCTTGTACGGTGTATTGCCAACGTATTCCATCGACATGGAAATGGCCGACCGCGTCGATATCCTCAAAGGCCCCAGCCAACTGATCAATGGCATTTCGCCGCGTGGCAGCGTCGGCGGGGGCATCAACGTCGTACCCAAGCGGGCAGGGGACAAACCGCTCACCGAGTTTACCGGCAGCTACGCCTCGGACAGCCAGGCGGGCGGCGCCGTGGATATCGCCCGACGCTTTGGTGAGGGTGATCAGTTCGGCTTGCGCTTCAACGCGGTCAAGCAGTCCGGTGACACCACCTGGGATCACCAGAGCGTCAACCGTGAAATGGCCGTGCTGGGCCTGGATTTTCGCGGTGAGCGGCTGCGGCTGTCGACCGACCTTGGCCACACCCAGCGCGACACCGACGCCCCGCAGGAGCGAGTGCTGATCGGTGCCGACGCCAAGGTGCCAGACGCCAAGGGTGTACACCGCAACTACGCCCAGGCCTGGACCAAGGCGCGTACCGAGGACACCTTCGGCACGGTGAACGGCGAATATGACTTGAGCGATTCGCTGATGGCCTACGCCGCGTTCGGCGCGCGCGCGAGCAACCACGACTTTTTGCGCCACAACGTGCCGGTCAGCAATGACGCCGGCGATTTCAGTGTGCTGCCGCGCGATTTTACCCGCGACGAATCGGTGCGCACGGCAATGGCCGGACTGCGTAACTGGTTCACTACCGGCCCGGTCAGCCATGAGCTGAACCTGTCAGCCAGCTACTTCTACATTGACTTCACCAACGGCGGCGCACGCTACGCCGCAAGCCCCAGCAACCTGTACAACCCGGGCGCCATCCCAACACCCGGCACCCCGACCCGCCCTGATGCCGAGGTGTACACCGAAAACCGGTTCACCGGCATAGCCCTGGCCGATACGCTAGGCTTTTTCGACAACCGAGTGCTGCTGACTCTGGGTGCGCGCTGGCAGCGGGTCAAAGTCGACGACTGGCGCAATGGCGCGAAAGGCCTCACCGGCTATGACGAGGAAAAGCTTTCGCCGTCGGGTGGTGTGGTGTTCAAGCTCAGCGAGCAGTTGTCGCTTTACGCCAGCTACATGGAAGGCCTGAGCCAGGGCAAGATTGCACCCTCGACCTCGCGCAATTCTGACGACATTTTCGCGCCCTTCATCAGCCGCCAGATCGAGGTAGGCGCCAAGTACGACCTCGGTACGTTCGGACTGACCGCCAGCGCCTTTCGCATCAAGCAACCTGCCTACGAAACCAACGCTGCCACGCGCGTGTTTGGCCCCAACGGCAAGCGTGAAAACAAGGGCATCGAGCTGAGTGTGTTCGGCGAGCCGCTCGAGGGCGTCCGCCTGCTCGGTGGCGTGATGTTCATCGACAGCGAGTTGACCAGCACGGTCGGCGGCATTGCCGACGGCAACCGCGCCCCGGCCACGCCTGAATACAACGTCAGCCTGGGCGCTGAATGGGACGTACCTGCGCTGCAAGGATTGACCCTGACCACGCGCGGCATTCACTCCAGCTCACAGTTCCTCGATCAGGCCAATAGCAAGAAAATCGACGGCTGGGAGCGCTTCGACCTCGGTGGGCGCTACGCCTTCAAGGTTTCGGACAAGGATGTGACGGTACGAGCCAGCGTCGAGAATGTGCTGGGTGATCGCTATTGGGTTTCGGCCGGGGCGTCGGATGACAGTGAGCCGGGTTTGAGCTTGTCGACGCCGCGGACGTATCTGGTTTCGGCGACTGTTGGGTTTTGATCGATAGGCTTGAAGGGCTGGCCCGGCGCGAGAGTGTGGCGCCGGGCGGGTGTCCGTGACCGAGTCGTGGTCAGGTTGGTTTTCGTGCAGAACCTAGCCCGCCGGTACGAGAATCACGAAGTTCTTCTTCATGTCTTCCAGCACGGTCCATTTGCCCTTGGCGCCAGGTTCGATAATGAACGTGTCGCCAGCGGCCAGTGTGACCGGGGCGCAGCCCTCAAGCTCGATGACGCAGCGGCCGCTCAGGACGTGGCAGAACTCCCAGACTTTGTAGGCGATGCGCCACGCGCCGATGCTGGCTTGCCATTCCCCGCAAATGCGACCTTGTTGTTCATCGTGGTAGTGCTTGGACGTCAGGGTGTGCGGGGTGCCTTCCAGGACTTCTTCGAAAAAGGGTAGGTCGAGTACCGGTTGGATATCCAGTTCGCGGAATACGGTGAGATTCTTGTTCATTGATTGTTCTCGGGCACGTTGTGGATAGGGCGATACATCAAATGGGCTTCACCGGTCACGCGCAGCATCGGGTGCGCAACGATCTGGCAGGTTTTAACGATTTGAAAACCGTGACGTTCGTAAAAGCGGCGGGCACCGTTGTTTTCTGCATAGTCGATCAGGCATAGCCCATCCAGCCCAGCGTCGTCAGCACGCTGCTGCGCGTGGCGGAGAAACTCGACGCCCAGCCCCTGGCTTCGCCATGCCTCATCCAGCGCCAGGCTGGAGATGTACAAGGTGTCGGGTATTTCCATGTCGGCATAAGGCGCGAGGACCGGGTCGGTCTCGGCAGGCGCGTCAGGGCTCGCGCGCAACGCATAGCTATGCATCATGCCGATGACGCGCCCGTCGGACGTGGCCATCAGGCAGTTCTTGTAGGAGAAGTCACCTTGCTCGCGGGCATAGCGTGCCGCACCGACATTCAGCAACGCTTCCCCTGGTGCGCCGAGCTTGCTCCAGATGTAATCGGCCATGCCTTCCGAAGTCAGTTGAAAGAAGCGCGCGATATCGTGCGCATCCGAGGCGTGAGCGGGTCTGAAGTTGATAGACATGTGGGGTGCTTCCATGGGCTCGGGTGGTTAGTTTTGAAGGATTGCGCCTTTAGCAGCGGGCAGGGTAGGCGAGTTGGACGCTACCCATCATGCTCTGGGCGAACACCGTCAGCACGACATGCGACGTTGCGCTCATGCTCATGGTTGTCTGAGGAGTCGCTGTGCCTGGCTATTCTTGATCGGTCGCGCTGCCTTGCATTAGGCAGGTAAGGCCGCGCGCCGGAGCAAGTTGCTTGCTCAGCGCGCGGCGCTGCAGATCACCAGGTGAAGTTCACCGAGGTCAGCAGGGTGCGCTCGTCACCGTAGCTGCAGGAGGTGAAGCTGCACTGTACGTAACGCTTGTCGGTCAGGTTGTTGGCGTTGACGGTCACGGCCCAGTTGTCGTCGATCCGGTAGCGTGCCATGGCGTCGAACAGGGTATAGGCTGGGGTGGCCGAATCGACGCCCGAGGCCTGTGTTGTACCCATGTAACGGGCGCCGGCGCCCACAGTCAGTTGCGCAAGGCCCCAGTTGACGAAGTCATAGCTGGTCCACAGGGCTGCCTGGTGGTAGGGGGGCTCGTCGGTACGTTGACCCACTTCGGCGGCGATAGCGCTCTTGGTGGTGCGTGCATCGGTATAGGCGTAGGTAGCGATCATGCTGAGTGCCGAGGTGATATCCGCCTTGGCTTCCAGCTCCAGGCCGCGTGAGCGCACTTCGCCGGTCTGGCGGTACTCTTCGGTGGCTGGATCCTGCTTGAGTACATTGGTCTGAGTCAGCTCATAGACTGCTGCGCTTAGCAGCAGATTGCTGTCCTTGGGCTGATAGCGCACACCCACTTCGTACTGTTTGCCTTCGGTGGGATCAAATCTCTGGCCAGTGACTTCCGCAACGGAAACCGGGAAGAACGACTCGCTATAGCTAATGTAGGGCGCCAGGCCATTGTCCGCCAGGTAAACCAGGCCGGCGCGCCAAGTGGTGGCCTCGTCGCTCTGGCTGGCTTTGGCGCCATTGCGGTGCGCCTTCTGCTGCTGGTCGGCCCAGTCGTGGCGGCCACCCAACTGCAGCACCCACTTGTCGTCGAATTTGATCTGATCCTGGAAATAGACACCTTTTTGCAGCGTATCGAGCTGCGAGCCACGGTCTGTGGCGGGGTTTCTGTTGACCACTACGGGTTGACCATAGTTGTAGCGGCTCAAGTCCAGGCTGGGGGCTGACCCTCGGAAGTTATGCGAGTCGTAAGAGATATCGTAGCCGTCGAAACCGACCAGAGCAGTGTGCTCGACGCTGCCGAGCTGCCACTTGGATACGATGTTGGTATCGGTGGCCAAGGTTCGCGCACGCTCATGGCGATCGCTGTATTGCCGTGCAAGGATGCCGGTATTGGCGGCATTGCGGATAGCAGCCGCGGACGTCTGCGCTTGCAGGTATCTCCACTTCACATCGGACTCGGAATAGCGCAGCTTGTGATTGACCGTGAAGTGCTCGTTGAAGTTATGGCTGAACTCGTACCCCAGGGCCGACATCTCGCCGTTCATATCGTCGTAGTCCGGCTCGCCGATAAAGTCGTGGCGACCAATAGTGAAAGCACCTTTGCCCACACCTTCGACCAACTGATAGGCCAGAGGCGCGGGGAAACGCGTATCGCTCTTCTGGTAGAAGGACAGCAGAGTAAGTGATGTGTCTTCGTCAGGGCGCCAGGTCAGCGCCGGGGCGATGTAGAACCTGTCGTAGTTCAGATGATCCTGCTGGGTGTCGCTGTTGCGGCTGAGCAGGGTTAAGGCGATAGCTGAGGGTGTCGCTACCGGCCAGTGGGCCGCTGAAATCGGAGGAGAGCTGCTTGCGGTCATTGGAGCCCGCCTGCAGATTCAGCTCATGCAGCGGCGCCGCGAATGACCTCGACGCGCTCCAGACCGTACGGTTCCTGAATGCCGTCGTAGGAGTTGGTCTGCAGACGCAGGCCGTCGCGCAGCGAGCCGCCGGTGGCGGATTCGACCGAGAAGCCGCGGATGCGGAAACGGTCTGCAGTGCGGTTGAAAGCGGTCGAGCTGGCGGTGAACCCAGGTGTATAGCTCAGCGCCTGGGCCATCGTCTCTGACTGGCGGTCGCGGATCTCGTCGCTCGTTACCACCGACAGCGACTGCGGCGTCTCGATGATCGGCGTGTCGGTCTTGGTCGCGCTCATGTTGCGTTTGGCGACGTAACCGAGCACATGCTCGGTGGGCCGTTCGAGGCTTTGCCCGGTAACATTGGTGGCGTCAATCTCCACGGGCGCGGGTACCGGATTGGCCTCAGCGGCCTGCAGGCTGCCTGAGCAGAGGCTGGCCATGGCCAGTGCCAGTGCCGTAACGCTGAAGGCTGGGTGTCGGGCGGAACGTTCGGGGCTTGGGTGCGTAACCTGGCGCATGGCCAAGGAACATCCTTTGGTCTTCTCATTATGTTCGCGCGAAGCGGAGGACGGTCTGTGGCCCTTCACGGCAGTGCGCGGTGGCAGTCAGCAGCAGCGCGCGAACTTTACATCTAAATAAGAAGAATTTGCACCTGCGCCATAATGATAGTTATTAATAAGTCGTTGCTGCAAGCTGTGGCCTTTATATGCTCCGAAGCTTGGATGCTGCCTGAAAGGAGATTGCCGGCCACGGCGTCGTGATCGTTGATCACCTGATTGGGCCATGGCTGGACACATCAACGGGGTGCGCTGCATTGCTGGCGCCCTCGCTGCGTTATCAAGCAGCCACCACCTGTCCGTTGCTGATGTTGCTCACTTCACCCAATTGCTCTTCAACGATGCTCATCATGCAATGCACCGCTTCGGCCACCTCGGCCGAGGTGATGCCGGCTTCTTGACTGCGCCCCAGCATCATCTGATTGGTGGCGCCGACGGTGCGACTTGCCTTCACTACCTGGCCGACCACCGAGTCTAGATTATCGATGAAGCTGTTAATCCAACGCCCCATGTCGCCGGTCTCGTCGTTGGCCATTCGCGCGGTGTCCAGACGCTGACGAAGGTTGCCCTCGCCCTCGGCAAGTATCACGCCTGTCATCTCGCTCAACCGTTGCGCAAGCCTTTTAGGTCCCAACAGGCTGAACAGCGCAGCGGCGCAGACTATGCCCAAAACCTTCATGGCATCGGTCATGCCCTGTGCCAGGCCGCTGTAATGCTGAATCGTGTAGTTGCAGGCAAAGAGCCCTGTCATGGTTGCGAGGCAAGGTTTCATCAGGCCATAACTGAGTGAGCGTCGACGGTAAACTTCCTCCAGATGGCCTCGCTTCGATCACCTGATAAGCCGACCGATTGAGCCGGCATGACCAACCCATCGCAATCCTTCCCTTTCATGAGAGGAGGAGTTGCAAGCGCAGCCCAAAGCATTTGAAGAATGGATGAGCTTCGCTATCAATATCACAAAGATATGTAAAACTTTTGGGTGAAGTTATACAAAAATCCGTAAGTGTATAGATTTTCGCCGATTGTCAGATTCAGTTCTCAATTCCAGCGATTTCGGTTGTCTACTAGGATAGGTTCGCTATTTTAAGTACCTAGTAGGGAAGACAGGCGAAAATCTAAGGAGGCTTTATGAGAACTCGAGGACAAACGTACTGGGACTGGGCCGACCCTAGCCTTCACCACCGTACTCATGACGAAATTCTGGACGACGGCACCCAGATCGACGTGCAGGTCAGATTATCCCGCACAGGTACCACGCAGATGTTCATTGGTGTCTACGCGCCATCTGGTGTCACGCTGATTGAAGAAGCGTACGATTCCCGGCCTGGAGAGTCCATGACCAGGGCGCTAGCTTGGGGCGTGGGGCGCGCTCGCCGATTTGCTTGTGAGCCATCCTCCATCAAATCTAAGCCTGCTTTGGCGAGTGGAAGATAGCGGCACAACAAGGAGGAGACCAATATCTTCAGTTAACGACTTGGAAATTCCAGTTGGAGCAAGCATGTCGTATCTTTACTCCTGAGCTCAAGCGCGAAGCAGCCTGCCTGATGCTCGAACAAGGCTACAGCCATGCTGAAGCAGCCCGTTCATTCGGCTTGGTCGAGTCGGCCCTGCGCCGGTGGATCAATCAGCTTCAGCAGAGCGCGGCGGCATCACGCCGGCCAGCAAAGCGTTGACGCCAGAGCAGCAAAAAAATCCAAGAGTTAGAAGCTCGCATCACGCGTCTTGAACGCGAGAAGTCTATACTAAAAAAAGCTACCGCGCTCTTGATGGCGGAAGATCTCGAGCGTAGGCGCTGATCCGTCAGCTCCGCGGCGTGTATTCTCAGAATTGCTTTTAATATTTCTCGAACCCCCTGAGGTTCATGAGGCGCAGCACCACCTGCAGCACGATTAACGCCCAAGCTTGGGCATGCCAGCCCCAGACTGACCAAAGTATGTTGCTGGCAACGAATTCAACTAGCGGGACTGGCAGCAATAAACGTCATGCACGTAGCTATTTCTGGAGAGGAGAGGCCACGGCGCAACCCTAGGCTGCCCGGATGATCGACTCCTTTGAGCTCTGGCAATTCTCGCGGTCGGGCCTTAGTGAGTTAACATTGTGAATTTACGAAATGCGTAATCCTTCGATCGTTTCTATCAGTACCTCATATTGCACAGGCTTGGTCAGGTGCTGATCAAATCCGGATAAAGTAGAGGAAACCTTGTCACCATAGCCCGAAAGAGCGATGGCAGGCGTCTTCTGCAGATGGTTGATCTTGCGCAGTTCGCCAATCAGTTGATGCCCGTCCATACCCGGCATGCCAATATCCGAGATGATGACATCGTAGTGGGTAGCTTTGGCGTGCTCGACCACTTGCAAGGGATCATGAAATGCTGTGACCACAGCTTCTTCCATTTCAAGTAACTGTTTCATGATGTCCACTATTTCGGTCGAGTCGTCGACGAGCAAAATCCTGAAGCCGTGCAACCGCGCAGCTTGCACCGGGTGCTGGGAAGGTCCATTGACCGATGACTGAGCACAGAGCGGCAAAGTGATCGTAAAGGTACAGCCGAGGCCGATACCTGCGGAAGTGGCCGCAACGCTCCCACCATGGGCTTCAACCAGCTGCCGAACCAAAGACAAGCCAATGCCAAGGCCTTCCCGCTTGTGCGTGGAATGCTGATGCGCGGCTTGACTGAACAGGTTGAATACACGATCCAGATCCTGTTTCGACAGTCCGACCCCGTTATCGACAAACTGTAGATTTACCGTGTCGTTGACTTGCTTGACAATGATTTGGATGACGGGATGCGCTGTGCAGAACTTGAGGGCATTATTGAGTAGATTCCAAATCACTTGTTCAAGGCGTGTGACATCGCCGTTAACCCAGCAGTCACCCCTGGCCTCAGGCTCGATCTCGAGCGTGATGTGGCCTTCAGGACACTCGCTGGAGGCGACGGCAAAAATTTCTTCTAGGATGGCCGTGATTTCAACCGGCTGCTTTTTGAGTTTCAGTTTGCCTGTGCGAATACGGGCGACGTCCAGCAAGTCGTCAATGATTCGCGCTTGGCTGGCAACCGCATCACTGATGGTTTTCACGGCCTTGCTGGCGCGCTCCGCTGCCCGAACTGCCGGTACGCGTCGCAAGATTTCAGCATTGAGCTGTATCAAGTTTAACGGGTGCTTCAGCTCATGAGACATCACAGCGAAAAATTCGTCCTTCATGTGACTGCTGGTCTGGGTTTCTTTAAGGATACGGCTTTGCTGTTCTTGCATGCGCTTGTGCCCAGTGAGGTCGCGGGCAATTTTTACATAACCGGTGAGTGAGTCGCTTGTCAAAGTGGCGACTTCGCCACTGCAGTAGAAGCGTTCGCCCCCTTTACGCACATGCCAACGCTCGTCTAGGCAGCGGCCCTCCAGGCGGGCCTTGCGCAGCTCCTCTGCCGGTACGCCGCTGGCGCGGTCTTCGGCGGAAAATATCAGCTCAAAGTACTTGCCGATAACTTCCTCTTTGACAAAACCAAAAATCATCTCTGCGCCCGTGTTCCAGTCGCTGATCATGCCGTGTTCGTCCATGACAATGATGGCGAAATCGTGGGTACTTTCCGCTACCAAGCGCATGCGTTCCTGCCCCAGTCGCAGACTTTCTTCAGCGGCGCGGCGCTTGGTAATATCGATGAACGTCAGGACCGTCCCATTGATCAGGTTTTCATTTGACCGGTACGGCAATAAGCGGGCGATATACCAGCGCTGGTTGTTGCTGGGGACTTCGCGTTCGATGATATTCAACGTTTCAAAGACAGCCGCCGCATCGTCGGTAAGCTGCGGATAATCCAGCCGGTGGGTAATGTCGAGCAAGGAACGGCCCGTGTCGCTGGTCAACATGTTGAAAATGTCGGTGGTACGGGGCGTGAACCAGCGAATGCGCATGCTTTTATCGACAAAGATGGTCGCGATGTCGGTGGACGCTATCAAATTGCTAAGGTAGTCGTTGACTTTGTCGGTTTCTTCGACTTTGGTCTTCAGCTCGTAGTTGACGGTCAATAGTTCTTCATTGATCGACTGTAGCTCTTCCTTGCTGGTTTCCAATTCCTCCGTGGCTGAGCGCAGCTCTTCGTTGATGGCTTGGGCTTCCTCGTTCGAGGCTTTGAGTTCCTCACTCGAGACTTCCGACTGTTCAATGGTATCCTAAAGCTGCAGTTTGGTTTGATGCAGTTCCTTTTCCAGCACGGCCAAAGCATGATCGTCTGCGCTCGACGATGCCTCTCGCCGCTCAGGCGAAGACGGCGGGCCAGCCTGAAAGACGACCAGGAACACGTCATGATCGGTGGCTTCGTCGCGGTATGGCTCAATGAGCACCCGTACACGTTCGTCGCCGAGTGTCGCCACGCGCGAACTCGCCCGCTTACCGCTTTGCTGGGCCTGGTAAAGCGTTGTGCGCAACTCCAGACGCAGCGCAGGATCGATCAAATTGACCAGATTGCGGTTAACTTCACCGGCGACATAACGCAGAAAGCGCCCCACCCCGTTATCCAGATGCAGAATATCCAAATTGCCGTCGACCACCAGGCTGGGCGGCTGGATACTTTCCAGCGCCCGCCGATGGATATCGGCAAAGGAAATTTTCCCGGCACGCTTGGGCACCACTGGCACCGACTCATCGTTGCTGCTGCGCATATAGCCTGCGCGTGGAATGGTAGGTGAACGCCGTTCCGTACTGCTGAGTTTCGCGCGATAAATACGATTACGCTTATCAATGGCGACAAATAATTCAGGACACACATCGGCGGACTCGGATGAGCCCAGAAACAGGTAACCCCCGGTACGAAGCGCGAAATGGAACATCTGCAGGACTTCACGCTGAACCTCGCGGTCCAGATAGATCATCAGGTTGCGGCAGACAATCAAGTCGATTTGCGAGAAGGGCGGATCCGCCAGGATATTGTGCTTGGCAAACAAAACGATATCGCGCACTTCCTTGTTGATCCGGTAATGCGATCCTTCCTTGACGAAGTAGTGGCGTAAACGGGTAGGTGGGACGTCGGTCAAAATGGCTTCGGAGAACTGCCCGGCACGGCCTTTGGCAATGGCGCGCTCATCCACGTCGGTGGCGAACAGCTGAATTTTGCGCTCGCTGTTTTCCAGCGACTGATGCTCCTTTGCCAAGATCGCGAGGCTATAGGCTTCTTCACCGCTCGAACAACCTGCCGACCAGACGCGAACCTCTTCTCGCTGGGATGGGTTCTGAGGCTTTCGTGTGAAAATTTCGCCGAGAACGCTTCGTTCCAAGGCTTCAAACGCTTCGCGATCTCGGAAGAAATTGGTGACGCCGATCAACATGTCGCCTAGTAGAGCCTTGGCTTCTTCGGCATGCGCTTGAATGTAGTTGAGGTAGGCGGCCAGGTCAGCTTGCGTGGTCACCTGCAGGCGACGCTCGAGTCGCCTCAGCACTGTCGCGCGCTTGTAGTGTTTGAAATCATGCCCGGTACGGTTACGCAGCACAGCGAGTATTTGCCCCAGCAGTTGTTCATCGTCATATTCGGGGGAAACCGCGACGGCGTGGCAAGGCTGCACAGCATTGGAGGCAGGGAGTCGAATCGTTTGAGCGTTGCGCCACAGATCGAGTAGTTTTTGTGGCATCTCGGCAACTGGCAATATGACATCTACCAACTGCGTTTCGATTGCAGCCCGTGGCATGCCATCAAATTCCGCATCCTCCGGGTTTTGCACAAGCGTCACGCCGCCTTGCTCTTTGATTCGCGACAAACCCACCGCGCCGTCCGAACCGGTTCCCGAGAGCACCAAACAAAATGCACGGTGCTTGTGAACGTCTGCCAGGTCTCGAAAGAACAAATCGATGGCTACATGCGCCCCCTGAGGTCGGGTTGCAGCGCTGGCATGCAGGTAGCCATCGTTCATCGCCAATTGCCTGGCCGGCGACAACACGTACACGTGATTAGGATTGATCTCGCAACGCCCGGTCACTTGTTGAACTGGCATTTTGGTGCTCGAAGCGAGGATTCTGTCAATGACGCTTTCGTGATCGGGTGAGAGATGGAGCACCACCACGAATGCCATACCGTTTTCGGCTGGCATATTCTCGAGAAATCTTTTGAGCGCTTGAATGCCACCGGCCGACGCGCCGATGCCAACCACTGGAAACGGCAGCTCGCTCGGCATTACGCCTTTGCGCTGCGGTAATGCGGTTTTGTTCTCGTCAGCGCTCATAGCAAGGTTCTCATCGGAAGGACAAAAGCGGCCAGTCTAGCTCAGCCCGACGCGCAAAAAACAGGCTTGTAAGGACGGCCCTTTGTTCAATCGCTGAACGTAAGCGTACGAACGTTATAATGCTCGTCGTTCGTGGCGGCCGGTGCCGGCGCCCGGGTGTGTGCAACGTCGTTGCTGGCCGGGGGCTCAGGGAAGTCCCTGTCGATAATAGCGAGGTGTTCTAATGCATCTGCATAACAGCGCAGCGCTGAAGCTTTCAGTCGTTTATAGCGTTCGAACTGCTCCGCATCCAATTGGGGGTGAGTCAATATTTGTTCCGCTTCCTCGATGCGTCGATGCGCCTCGCCGAGCAGGCGTTGATTTTGCTCAAGCGCAAAGGCTCGGCATCGTTTCAGTTCATTCGCTTCATCAGGCTGCATCGCCGCGTTCTCCATATAATACCCTTTACCATGTGACTGGCTACGCATCAGTGGGGTGCTATGGAATGTGTTCGAAAATCTGAAACGTGTGAGCGCTTAACGCATCGATTTTTTCAACTGATAAGTTGCATATGGCTCGAGCATGCAACAGAAGCGAACAGGCAACTGAATATTCCCGAATCAGAGTCCGCAGGGACAGGTATCTGCTGCAGCCGTTTGTCCATTTTTTGGCACTCTGCCGAAGGGCAGGTGTTCAACCGTTCACCTAGAGCCTTTCAGGAGCAACGGTCATGCCTCGTGGAGACAAAGACAAATACACCGAGAAGCAAAAACGCAAAGCTGAACACATCGAAGAAAGCTATGAACACAAAGGCGTTTCCAAAGATGAAGCAGAGTCCCGCGCTTGGGCCACTGTCAATAAACAGTCCGGTGGCGGAGAGAAAAAGGGCGGTTCGGGCAAGCACACGCCGGCGAACGAGAAGAAAACCGCGCGCTCCGATTCGGCCAGGCGCGCAGCTAAAACCCGAGAGGGCCACGAGCGCACCTCGGGATCTTCGCTGCAAAGCCAGACCAAGGAAAGCCTGATGAAGGAAGCCCGCAGCAAAAACATCAAGGGGCGCTCAAGCATGTCCAAGGCGCAATTGATAGAGGCGCTGCAAAAACGCGGCTGAATCGCCAGCATGGGTTGCTGCAAGGAGTTTACATGACGGGCGCCGTTCGCTCACCGTGGTGGAGGCACGCTGTGATCTACCAGATTTATCCACGCTCGTTCGCCGACAGCGACGCCGATGGTGTGGGTGATATTCGCGGCATCTGCACCCGGCTCGACTACCTGCAGGCGTTGGGGGTCGATGCGTTATGGCTTTTTCCGATATTCCGCGCATGAGGTTCTGCGCTTCTGGCTCGACCGTGGCGTGGACGGCTTTCGGGTGGATGTGGTGCATTGTATCGGCAAGGACCCCCACTTCGCCGACGACTCGCGCTGCCTGGCGGGTGAAGCGATGGTGCATATCAACGACCAGCCCTACAGCACGAGATACTGCGAGGCTTGCGTCGGTTGGTCGACAGTTATAGCCCGGGGCGTGTGTTGATCGGTGAAGTCAACATACGCTCCACACGTCAGGTTGCCGCCTATTACGGTGCCAGTGACGAGCTGCATATGTCATTCAACTTTCCGCCGCTGGATGCCACCTGGGATCCGGTCATATTTCGTCTGTGTATCCGCGAAGTGGAAAGCGAGTTGGGTCCCTTGCAGGCTTGGCCGACGTGAGTGTTGTCCAATCATGACAACAGTCGCCACCGGACCCGTTATGGCGGCTCCGAGCTACGCGCCCGTGCAGCGGCAGTGCTCTTGCTGAGTTTGCGGGGCACGCCTTTCATCTACCAGGGTGAGGAACTCGGGCTGGAAGATGTGCTCGTCGACGCGCAGACGCGGGTCGACCCAGGCGGACGCGATGGCAGTCGGGCGCCGATTCCTTGGACGCTCCGCCCCCCGCACGGCTGGGCGGGAGGGTCGACCTGGCTGCCCTTTGCTCCCCAAGCGGGAGCGTCGTCGGTGCAGGCCCAGTCCGGGCAGGCAGGTTCGTTACTGGAGCTCTATCGTCGGTTGATTGCCTGCCGCCGCGCCAGCCTGGCGCTGACAACAGGCGCCTGGCAGGAATTACCTTCGCATCCGCAAGTGCTGGCCTATCGGCGCTGGTGTGATGACGACGAGCGCGTGGTGTGCATCAATTTCAGCGACACCGAACAGGTCTTTGCCCTCTCCGGGCAATGGCAAGTCCAGCTTGCCAGTGATAGGCAAGGTGAAGGCTGCCCGTTCACTGGGCGGCTGGCGGGCGAGCAGGCGGTCATTCTGTACAGAGGGCGTCATGACAACGAATTGGCATCTGACCACGATCATCTACCAGATTGATCCCTCGTTATTTCTGGACAGTGATGGCGACGGCTGTGGTGATCTGGGTGGCATTATCGAGAAGCTGGATTACCTGCAAGCGCTGGGGGTAGGTACGTTGTGGCTGACCCCCATCTACGAAGCCTGCTGGCGCGACGCCGGCTATGACGTGACCGACCATCGGGCGCTGGACAGGCGCTTCGGTAGTGAAACGCAGCTTCTTGAATTGGTGAACGAGGCCAAGCGACGAGGCATGCGTATCATCCTGGAACTGGTCATGCAGCACGTCTGCGACCAGCACCCTTGGTTCGTCGCAGCGCGCAACGACCGAAGCAGCCCATACCGCGATTATTTCATTTGGTCCGACACGCCTGTTGACGATGGCAATCAGCCGATCTTTCCTTCCGTCGAAGACAGCATCTGGCAGTGGGATGATCAGGCAGGTCAGTATTATCGTCATCTTTTCTACCGTTACCAGCCAGACTTGAACCTGCGCAATCGGCATGTAATCAGGGAAATCGAGCGCATCATGTCGCGTTGGCTGGCGTTGGGCATCGATGGTTTTCGCCTCGATGCCGCATCGCATATGGTCGAGCAGGCGGGCCGCGGCCGTGAGGGCGAAGGTGTCTGGTTATTGCAGCGGCTGCATCGCTGGATCACCCGTATCAACCCAGAGGGTGTTCTGATGGGCGAGGTGGATGTCGAGCCTGAGCGTTTCCCGCATTATTTAGGTGATGGCCAGCGAATGAGTCTGGTGCTGGATTTCTGGCTCAACAATCATCTGTTCCTTGCCATGGCCAGGCAACACGCCGAACCCCTCTACCGGGCGATCGAGCAGAGGCCGCCAGCGCCCGAAAACGCTGGTTATGCGGTGTGGCTGCGTAACCATGATGAATTGGACCTGGAGCGGCTGAGCGAGCAAGAGCGTGCTGAAGTAATGCGCGTGTTTGCCCCTGAGGCGAACATGCGTGTGTATGGACGCGGAATCCAGCGTGGGCTGGCGCCAATGCTCCAAGGCAACATCAATCATCAGGCACTTGCCGTCGCGCTGCTGTTGTCATTGCCGGGGACGCCCATCCTGCGTTATGGCGATGAAATCGGAATGGGGGACGACCTCAACCTGCCCGAGCGTCTCTCGGTGCGCACGCCGATGCAGTGGACGCAAGGGGGCAACGCAGGGTTCTCTTCTACCACTGGCGAACTGGCCGCGCCCCTCATCGACCAAGGGCCTTTTGCATATTCGATCATCAATGTGGCCGCCCAACTCCAGGCCAAGGAGTCACTCTATGCAAGGGTCAACGCTTTATTGCGCGTGCGCGCTGGCCTGCCGGAAATTGCCAGTCAGCCCATGCGGTTGGTCAGGGTTGACCACCCGGCCGTGTTTGCCATTGCCTACGGCGAGCAGGTCAACGTATTGATGGTCGCTAATCTGGGCGGCACGCGTGCCAAGGTAACGCTAGCACATCAAGGCTTGAAGCCGATCATGGCCGATTCCGAATACGCCGAATACGCCGAATACGCCGAATACGCCGAATCGCGACACGCCTCGCAAGAACTCAACCCTTATGGATACCGTTGGTTCAAACGCGTGCAGGGCGGGTCAGACCAATAAGCCGATCAATGCGGCGGTCAGGAACAGCGCCAGGATTGCGCCCCGCGCCGTCAAGGCCAACGCGCGCGTTCGCGCCCCGCGGGTGAAGCGTCCGGCGACCTCATGTAGTCCGCGTACCGGCTCGAACAAATTGTCTGCTTGAGCAGATTGTTGCACTGGGCCTTCCATTTGACCGGTCCAGGCGTCCCGTGCCAGCTTGCGATCCAGCAGGGCGGGGAAGAAGAACGTGCCTATGATGGCACCTAGGGTGGGTAGGCCGACCCAGAGCTCGCGCGGTGGTGCATCGACCACGCTTCGAATGGCCCGTGCCGCCACATAGGGATCATGGACAGGCGGAACAGGGCATACCCGCCTATTCAATTTATTGCATGCCCAATCGAACTGCGGTGTGTTGATGGCCGGCAGCTGTACCATGCACAGTTTGATCGCGCTGCGTTGATGAAGCAGCTCGCAGCGCAGCGCATCGGTAAACCCTCTTACCGCGAATTTTGCCCCGCAATAAGCGGCTTGCAGAGGTATTGCCCGATAGGCCAATGCCGAGCCAACCTGAATGATCAGGCCTCGATTACGCGGCCGCATGACAGTGAGCGCAGCCAGGGTGCCATGCACTGTGCCCAGATACGTAACGTCCGTGACCCGTTTGAGCTCGTCTGCTGCGAGCTGCTCTGCGGGCGAGAAAACCGTCACCATGGCTGAGTTGATCCAGATGGCAATGGGTCCAAGCTCGGCCTCCACGCGTCGGGCAGCTTCATCGAGCTCATGCGCATTGGCTACGTCCAGGCTGATAGCCAGCGTGCGCACGGGATAGACCTGCACATCTTCGACAGTTTGTGCCAAACCTTCGGTGCCCCGTGCAATCAGCGCCAAGGAATAGCCCGCCGCTGCAAACACAAGGGCAGTAGCGCGGCCGACGCCGGCGCTCGCCCCACAGATCACCACGACCGAACGATCACTGTTCATTCTGATTGCCTGAATTAACGGCTTCATTGCTGTAGAGACGCCTTGGCAGAAGGGGTTCAATGCACGGCTTCAACGCGTCGATGGGAGAGGGGGCTGATCAGCCCGCGCCAAGGCTCGGACTGATCAGCCATGCCAGCGTGAAACCAAGTCAGCAAGCTGACCTGGCCTCAGTCACGCGAGGTCATTCACTTTTGCGACCACCACCGTGGCTGTGCTGGCCACCAACGCGGCCGGCTTCGGATGCACGTTCACGGTCATTGGCGAAGTTGCCGCCTGAAGCTTTCCCCCCTTTGCGCCCGGCCTCGGACGCCTTTTCCCGATCGTTTGCGAAATTGCCTGGGTTGTTTTGAGCAGTGCCGCCTTGATTGCCACGGTTACTTTGATTATTAGCCATGATCTTTCACCTCATGTCAGCACACAGGAAAGTCTGTGTTCAACTAAGACGGTAGGCGCGGCGCGATTGTCTCGGGTGATGTGGACATTTGCCGATGAGTTGCACTAAAGATAAAGTCGGCAATCTGTGGCGCTCAAATGCTTTGGCATCAAGGTATTAGGCAACATCAACACGCTATCGACTTGAACCTGAGCTGTAGGGAACCAGTCCACCGTCATATAGAATGGTGAAGGAGGTGGGCATGTCCAAGCCAGGCAAGCTCAGGTCAAGAGCAACAGTGTTGTGCTTTCGCGGGGCCAGGGTGTTGCTGGTGCGCCGCAAATCGCGCAAATGGAATTTTCCAGGGGGCGGCGTCAAGCCGCACGAGGCCCCGTTGAATGCGGCCATTCGCGAACTCCAAGAGGAAACAGGCATTTGCCGTGAGCGCTTGGTCCCGCTGTGTACCCTTCGTGCGGGCGATATTGTTCATCACATCTTCACGATGCAGATCGATGAGCGAGACCACCCTGTGCCGCAAAACGAGATCGTCGCGTGTAAGTGGGTACAGCGCGAAAAATTGGCACCGTCACTGCTCAAGCCCGCTGCTGCCGCACTGCTGGCACGCGAGCTACCCGCACTGATCGCCTGACACGGCTCAAGGACTTGAGCGTGTTGGCATCGTCTGGCCTCGGGGACGCTGCAGGGCTATGCACATGCTGGCCGGTCGGGTCCGTGAGCTGAATGATATTGCCGTGCTCCCACCCGTTGCGTGATGAACAACGGGCGTTATCTTTCAGTGCGGTTGCGCAGCACCGCGTAGGCGCAGGCGCCCACCAGCAACGACACGGCGACACCCACTAATATGGGGACTTTTTGCTGGCCTTCACGCCATCCGCCATGTACCTGGCGCTCGCCGCTTGGCGGGGCGAACAGGTTTCCCGATGAAACGCTGACGGCGGGGCTGTGGCTCAATCCGAGACGCGCCAGCCAGCCTGCCATGTGGCCAAGCCGTGGAACGATATAGCTGGCCAGGTGCGCTACGCGGGCTGCGCTTCCCACCGTCGTGGAAGCCCTCGGTGTGATCGCACAGTTCACCATTGCCTTGGCTACGCGCTCGGGGTCATAGATTGGCCCTGGCGGCTTGAGTGCATGCCCGGTGTAGTTGCCACCGTCACGAAACCCCGGGGTATCCATCACGGCGGGATAGATATCGCAGACATGAATATCTGCAAACTCGGCGAGCTCGCCGCGCAGGGCTTCGGTCAGGCCGCGCAAGCCAAACTTGCTGGCGGAATACGCAGCCGCATAGGGTTGAGCGACCCAGCTTCCCAGCGACAAGGTATTGATCAAGATGCCGCTTCGCTGCGCCTTGAAGTAAGGCAAGGCTACATAGGCGCCGCGCAAGTAGCCGATCAGATCGGTCTGAATCACTTGCTCGTGGGCTTCAAGGGGTGTTTGGTCGAAACGCCCCACGGCACCCACACCTGCATTGTTGATCCATATATCGATGCGGCCTTTGCCGAATTCGGCGGCGCGCGCTGCCAACGCCTGCATATCCGCGCTTCGGGTAACATCAGTGCTCACCGCAATGGCATCGGTACCGCACTCGGTGCACTCATCGAGTACTTCGAACAGGGCGTTTTCATCGCGTGCAGCGAGGACCAGGCGTGCGCCTTTGCAGGCAAACGCATGCGCTGCAGCGCGGCCAATGCCACTGGATGCACCGGTGATAACCACCACTTTGCCACGCAGTGGTCCTGTGAACGTTTTGCCGTTTGGCTCGCTCAAGGGCTGATCAGCCTCCGGCAATTCATCGTCCACACTGGAAGCAGACATATCAGCCTCGATTCGCGTCAGTTCGAGTGACGTCCCGTCGACCAGCTTCAACGTGAGGTTTTCAATGCGACCGGCAACCCGATCGGGGAAAACCGGTTCGCCCTCGGCATTCAGGCTGTCATAGATAAACCGCTGCCCGTCGAGCCAGCCAACGGCGCTCAGCAGCTCGGGCCCCAGATAATATTTACCGTCCAGAAAAAAGCCTGCAAATTGATGCGCACGTGCAACGTTCTCGACGCAATAGCGTTCTCCTGGCTTCATACCCGTTGCTTTATCGATCATGGCTGACACCTCTGCCTGGTTTCAATGGGTTATGGCGTGGGCATTGCCCAGGCGCATCAGCCATCGGACTGCTCTTCGGGTGGCACCTGATCGTCAGGCCAATCGGGAGCCTGTTGGCCAGGGTCAGGTTTGGGCGCGGGTTCACCTGGGTTCTGAGGGACATCATCGATATACGGGTCGTGTTCGTTGGGGGCTTCCATGGGGTGGCTCCTGTGCAGTAGGTTTGCCTTCCATTAGGCAGCCGTCATGCTCTGGCTGTTCCATCTGATTGTTCGGCAATTCAACCCTTGCCGAGGTCCGGCAACTGATCGTAGTGTTTACCGGCCTGTTGATGGTGGTACTGATCGTCGGGTTGGTGTCTCTCTACCGGATTGCCGGGTCACTTGATCAAACGTGTGCAGTGGGCTTTTGATGAAGACAACGTAGGCCCCACGCTGTTTACCGCTGACGGCGTGTTCGTACTCGATGAATGACGGCAGCCGCTACGCCATGGTCGATGGATGCACTGAAGGAATCGGGCGTTCGGTTGCACATGGATGACTTCGGCACCGGTTACTCTTCGCTGGGCTATCTGAATCTACCCGTTGGACAGCATTCAGATCGACAAACGTTTCGTTCAATCCTTAGGCAAGAATGCGAGTGCATGAAGTGCAAGGTTTCCTGCTCAGCAAACCGGTCGACATCGACACCCTGATACGGCTCATGCTCGCTCGACAGCCGAGAGCTGAAATGCCCCAATGCACTGATTAATGAAGCTACGGCTTATCTTGCCCGAATGTTTTGTGCCCAATATCTTCGAGCGTTTCGTCAGGGATCGCACAATTTCTTTCACCTTCAAGCCGTTGCTGCAGGTCATTAGTGAACACAGAACATCCTGTGTTAACGACATGAGGTGAAAGATCATGGCTAACAACCAAGACAATGACCGTAACAACCAGGGCGGCAACGCCAACACCAACCCAGGCAACTTTGCCAATGATCGGGAGAAAGCATCCGAAGCAGGTCATAAAGGTGGCCAAATGTCGGGCGGCAATTTCAAGAACGATCCTGAACGTGCGTCCGAAGCGGGTCACAAAGGTGGTCAAGCATCAGGCGGCAACTTCAAGAACGACCCTGAGCGTGCCTCCGAAGCAGGCCAGAAAGGCGGCCAGGCCTCTGGTGGCAACTTTGCCAACGACCGGGAAAAAGCCTCGGAGGCAGGCCGCAAAGGCGGCCAGCACAGCCATGGCGGCGGGCGCAAGAGCGATGACGATCGCTGATCACCGTTGAATCGACCGGGGCGGCTCTGGCCGCCCCGGCGAGCTGATGAGGATTTTGCCAATGTTCATGCACAACAAGCGATTGCAATATACCGTGCGGGTCGCCGAGCCCAACCCTGGGCTGGCCAACCTGCTGCTGGAACAATTCGGTGGCCCGCAGGGCGAACTGGCTGCGGCCATGCGCTATTTCACCCAGGCGGTGACGGAGGACGACCCAGGGCGCAAGGACATGCTGTTCGACATTGCCACGGAAGAGTTGAGCCACTTGGAGATTATTGGCTCGATCGTGGTCATGCTCAACAAGGGGGCCAAGGGGCGCCTGGCCGAGGGGGTTGAAGCGGAAGGTGAGCTGTATCGCTCGCTAACCGGCGCCGGCAACGACTCGCATATCACCAGCTTGCTGTATGGCGGTGGTGCGGCCCTGGTGAACTCTGGCGGCATCCCTTGGACGGCCGCCTACATCGACACCATCGGCGAACCTACTGCCGACCTGCGTTCGAACATTGCCGCCGAGGCCAGGGCGAAGATAGTTTACGAGCGACTGATCAATGTCACTGATGACCCCGGTATCAAGGATGCCCTCGGCTTTTTGATGAGCCGGGAAATCGCCCACCAGATGTCGTTCGAAAAGGCCCTGCACTCGATTCAACCGAACTTCCCGCAGGGCAAGCTGCCCGGTGATCCGGCCTTCAACCGCACCTACTTCAATATGTCTGATGGGGCAGAAGTGCGGGGGTCGTGGAACGAGGGACCGGATTGGAATTACGTCGACCAGCCAGAACCTGCCGTGGATGGCGGCGATGGCATGGCAAGTGTTCAGCTTGACCAGGCTTCGGCTGCGGCTGCCGATGCCATGAAAGTCAGAACTCAATCCAATCCCGAAGCACAACCCTTGACCGGCGCTGAACTGGGCAAGGTCAACGGCGACCAGCCGGCCTGAAAATACCCGCAGCGGAGAGTGTCCGCTGCGGGCCTCATTCTAGCGTTTGGCCTCGGTGTCCGGGTTGGCAGACCGGGCCAGGAACGCCCGGGTAATTTCCGGCAGGTGATCCTTGAGCCACTGAGCCATCGCTTCTTCTTCCTTGAGTATGGACCTGCAGGCTTGCGCGGTGGCGGTGTCACCGGCCGCTTCGGCCGCCTCTATCAATACCGTGTACGACGCGATCTCCATGTTTTCGAATACGTAGCCAGACATGGCGCCCTTGACCACTTCATCGCTCATGACCATGCCACCGACAGCCTGGCCGAACGCCATGAGCTTGCCGGCAAGGTCCTTGAGCGTCGAAGTGCTGCCCCCCAATCGCTCGATGCATTCGAGCAGCAGACGTTGTTGCCCTTGGGTTTCTTCGATGTGCTGAACGATACGTCCCTTGAGCTCCGGATAATGTTCGAGACGTTCGGCCTGGCCCTTGAGCATGCTCTCGGCCTGTTGCTCCATGGCATGTGCGTCGCGCAGCCAGTCCAGCAGATTGTCTTGTACCGTTGTCATTTCAAGTACCTCACTTCCAGTGATGGGTACAGTTGGGAAAACGTCAGTGCTGTAATGATCGATTGAAACGACAGATGGCACCCAAAGCATCAAATTAGAGCCAGTCGTCAGCCATGCTGAACGCCAACGCTCCAGCCTGAATCAACCCAATGAGTCGTCCCCGTCTGCAAGCCTCGGAGAACCCAGCGATGGCCAAGTACCTTTATTTGATCAGCTACATCCTCGACAACCAGCCCGGCACTTGCGAATTTCGCAGCGACGAAGAAGACCTTAGCCGGGAGGCTGCCCGCGAGTACCTGCAAGGCTTGCACCGCAACGAAGCGTCCTCTTTCACGGACGTACAAGTGCAGCGGCAGAAACACGATCATGAACCGGGCACGTCGCCCGGCCATTATCAACAGCCTTGAATCAGGCCGCGGGCAAGGGGGCGAGATGCCCCCTCATGCCCTTGTTCAAGCGCCTCTGAGGCCTCGCTCTTCACGGCCTTCCCTCAGCCGGTTGGCTTCCTCTGGCAAGGCGGTGACTTTGATTGCGCGTACCGGCACGGCGAATTTGGCCCCTACCGTGGAGAAGCGCTCCAGTAGCCGAAAATTGATGGCCTGCTGAATATCCATGTACAGGTTGTAGCCTGGGTCCTTGACGATATAGACACATTCGAACTCCAGCGCTTCCTTGCCGAAGCCGCGCAGATGTGCGCGGTCGAAGCGTACCTGCTGTTGGTCTTTGATGGCTTCTTCCACGATGGCCGGCGCTTTTTTCACCGCCTCGGTAGGCGTGTCATAAGAGAGGCCGAATTCAAACACGATCCGCCGTTCTTGCAGGCGCTTGTAGTTCTGGATCGTGCTGCTGATCATGCTGGCGTTGGCCATCACGATCTGCTCGCCACCGAGGCTACGGATGCGCGTGGTTTTAAGGCCAACGTGTTCGACGGTGCCAGCCAGCGGTCCGATGACGATGAAGTCCCCGACTTCGAAGGGCTTGTCCACCGCAATCGACAGCGAGGCGAACAGATCGCCGAGGATGTTTTGCACGGCCAAGGCTACCGCGATGCCGCCCACGCCCAGACTGGCGACAAAGGCGGTAATGTTCACCCCCAGGTTCGACAGCATTGCCAGCAGCACCACGGACCATAGCAGCACCCGCGCGCCCCAGGCCGAAAGGGTGGCCAACGCACTGCCTTGGTTCAGGCCGGTGGTATTGTGGCGGGCGAAATAGCGGCTCAACCCCAGGCCAATGGCGCGGTTGGCCCACAGGCCGATCTGCAAGGCGGCAACCACGAACCACAGGCTGCTGACCCGAGTCAGCCAGCGCTCTGGCAGGTCGAGCATGCTCAGGCCCACCAGCAACGAGGCGAGGAACAGCAAAAAGTTGCTGGTACCTGACATTACTTTGGCCAGTACCTGGCTCACCGCGCCATCGTGCTCGGACCAATGCCGGACCCGGCGCAACAGAAAACTGATGGCAGCGCGGGCCACCAGAAACGTAAGCAGTGCCACGCACAGTGCTACAAGCACATTGAGAATGGAGATACCGAATACAGTGGTGTCGGTGAACAATGCAATGAGTCGATCATTCATTGGCGGTTAGCCTCCTTGGTTGCCCTGGATTGATAAGCAGGTCAATGTGCTTGGACGTCAATGAGGCGCCGCAGGTCGATCGGATTTCACCAACCCAGCATGTTGTAATGCACGTAGTACATGATCCACAGCGAGAGCCCCACCAGCAGCACGATGATCACGACGGTAAACACCAAGGCTACCAAGCTCCAGCGTTGCTCACGGGCGGTAGTCAGGTGCAGGAAGAACACCATGTGCACGAGGATCTGGATCACTGCGCAGATCAATATCAGCAAAAAGGTGACACTGCGCGAGAGGCTGGGATACAGGGCCAGTGCGAACGGAATCAGCGTCAACAATGCGGCCAGCACGAAGCCAATGTTGTAGGTCTTGTGGCTGGATTGGCTGGCGCCGGCACTGCTGTGAACCTGGCTTTCGCTGCTCATCAGATCACCCCGAACAGGTAGACGACGGTAAATACACACACCCACACGATGTCGAGAAAGTGCCAGAACAGGCTCAGGCAGCTAAGCCGTGTGGAGTTGACGCAGCACAGGCCGCGCTGTTGCACTTGAATCATCAGCAGGGCCATCCACACCAAGCCAACCAGCACATGCAGGCCGTGGGTGCCGACCAGCGTGAAGAACCCGGTGAGGAATGCGCTGCGTTGCGGGCCGTAGCCTTCGGCGATCAAGTGATGGAACTCGTTGATCTCCATGGCGATGAACCCCAGGCCTAGCACAAAGGTGATGCCCAGCCACTGCAGCACTCGACGCTTGTCTTTGCGATGGTTGGCCAGCATGGCGTAGCCATACGTAATGCTGCTGAACAGCAATAGAAAGGTTTCTGCAAGCACGTAGGGCAGTTCGAAGATGTCCGCCGCGCTGGGACCACCGGCCACCGCCTGGCCCAGTACGGCATAGGTGGCGAACAAGGTGGCGAACAAAATGCAGTCGGTCATCAGGTAAATCCAGAAGCCGAACAGGCTCAGAGAGCCGGCATCCTCGTAACCGTGCTCCTGCTGATGGACAGACTCATTCAGAACGATATGCGACATGGTTCAGGCCTCCGCCATCAGTTGGCGCCGTTCGGTTTCTACGCGTTCGACTTCCTCGGCCGTGACGTAGTACTCGGTATGCTGGTCGTAGCTACGTACGACCAAAACTGCGACTGTGGCAAGCAGGCTGGTAATCACCAGCCACCAGATGTGCCACACCAACGCGAAGCCCAGGACAGTGCTGAGCACGCCGATCACCACGCCCAGGCTGGTATTGCAGGGCATGTGAATCTTGCGGAAATCCGCCTCGATCAATGTCTTGACGCCACGCTCCTTCATTCCCCAGTACGCGTCGATACCGTGGACCACCGGCTGCTCGGCGAAGTTGTAGAACGGCGGCGGCGACGCGGTAGCCCATTCCAGTGTGCGTCCGTCCCATGGGTCACCGGTGTGGTCGCGGTTTTCGTGGCGCTTGCGAATGCTCACGACCAGTTGCATGACCTGGCAGGCCACGCCACAGAGGATGATCAGCACACCAACCATTTCCAGTAACAGGAAGGGGCGCCATTCCGGCACGTTGAAGTGGTTCAGGCGCCGGGTCATGCCCATGAAACCGAGGAAGTAGGAGGGCATGAAGGCAAAGTAGAAGCCTGCCAGCCAGCACCAGAACGCGGCGCGGCCCAGCGGGTCATAGAGCTTGAAACCAAAGGCCTTGGGGAACCAGTAGGTGAGGCCGCAGAGGTAACCGAATACTGCTCCCCCAATGATCACGTTATGGAAATGCGCAATCAGAAACAGGCTGTTGTGCAGCAAGAAGTCGGCGCCCGGCACGGCCAGCAGTACACCGGTCATACCGCCAATGCTGAAGGTGACGATGAAACCTACGGTCCACAACATCGGCGTTTCAAAACGGACCCGACCGCGGTACATGGTGAACAGCCAAGTGAAGATTTTTACCCCGGTGGGCACGGCAATGATCATGGTCATGATGCCGAAGAAGGCGTTCACGTTCGGCCCTGCGCCCATGGTGAAGAAGTGGTGCACCCAGACGATGAACGACAGCACGGTGATCACGATGGTCGCCCACACCAGTGAGTGGTAGCCGAACAGGCGCTTGCGTGAAAACGTCGACGCCACTTCCGAGAAGATGCCGAAGGCTGGCAGAATCAGAATGTAAACCTCCGGGTGACCCCAGGCCCAGATGAGGTTGATGTACATCATCGGGTTGCCGCCCATCTCGTTGGTGAAGAAATGCATGCCCAAGTAGCGGTCCAGGCTAAGCATGAACAAGGTCGCGGTAAGGATCGGGAAGGCTGCAAGAATGAGGATCGACGTGCACAGCACCGTCCAGGTGAATACCGGCATGCGAAACAGTGTCATGCCGGTCGTGCGCATTTTGAGAACAGTGACGAAGAAGTTCAGCCCCGTCAGCAAAGTGCCTATGCCGGATATTTGCAGTGACCAGATGTAATAGTCGACCCCCACCCCAGGGCTGTAACCTATGCCCGATAGCGGCGGGTAGGCGACCCAGCCGGTGCGGGCGAACTCACCAATACCGAGCGAGATATTCACCAGCAAGGCGCCCGAGACGAACAGCCAGAAGCTCACTGCGTTGAGGAACGGATAAGCCACATCACGCGCGCCGATCTGCAGCGGCACCACGATGTTCATCAGGCCGACCACAAACGGCATGGCCATGAAAAAAATCATGATCACGCCATGGGCTGTAAAAATCTGGTCGTAGTGTTCCGGCGGTAGATAGCCGGGTGAGCCATCCGATGCCATCGCTTGCTGCGTGCGCATCATCAACGCGTCGGCGAAACCGCGCAGCAACATCACCAGGGCGACAACGATGTACATCACACCGATGCGCTTGTGATCGACTGAAGTGAACCACTCCTTCCAAAGGTACGTCCATTTGCGCTTGTAGGTGATGGCACCGACCCCGCCAATGCCGATCAGACCGACCACGGCGAGGGTATACATGATGATGGGCTCGTCGAGGGGGATGGCGTCCCAGCTCAATTTTCCGAACATGTGCGTTACTCCTTGCTGCCTTGCGGCGTTTCACCTTGCGGGTCGCTCAAACGCCGCTCGACCTCGCGAGAACGGTTGACGCCCTGGTACTTGTCGATGAGTGACTGGAACAGCTGAGGGGTGACCGCAGCGTAATGCTCCACCGGGTGAGCGACGCTCGGTTTGGCCAGCCGGGCATAGCCGTCCGGGTCGAGCTGACGTTCTGAGCTGCGTACTTTGGCGACCCAGGCATCGAAGCCAGCCTGGTCAAGCGCCAGCGCCTTGAAGTGCATGTCCGAGAACCCTGGGCCATTGTAGTTGGCGGCGATGCCGGTGTAGGTGCCTGGGTGATTGGCGATCAGGTGCAACTGCGTCTGCATGCCAGCCATGGCGTAAATCTGGCCGCCCAGTGCAGGGATGAAGAACGAGGTGATGGCGCCATCAGCGGTCACGCGAAAGTCCACAGGCGTATCCACGGGCATTGCCAGTTCATTGACGGACGCAATGCCGAGTTCGGGGTAGACGAACAGCCACTTCCAATCGGTGGCGATCACCTGGACTTTGATGGACGGCTTGTCGGATTCGAGCGGTCGATACGGGTCCAGAGCATGGGTAGAGCGCCAGGTCACGATACCGAGCACGATGATGATGACCAGTGGCATACCCCACACCACCGCTTCGATGGCCCGAGAATGGCTCCACTCCGGGGTGTAGCGGGCCTTCTCATTGGAGGACCGGTAGTGCACCGAGAAGACCAACGCCATGATCATGACCGGGACCACCACAATCAGCATCAGCAGCGTGGCCAGGATTATCAGGTTGCGTTGTTCCAACCCCACCTGGCCTTTGGGGTTGAACAACACCATGTCGCAGCCCGCCACCTGCAACATGACGAGCCCCAGCAGCATCAGCCCGAGCAGCCGGGTGCCCTTTGTGGATACGTTTGCCATGTCCTTGTCCCGTAAATGTTGGCGAATGTTTTGGCTTGTTCATTTAGAAGGATGAGCAGGGCAGGAAGGTTGACTGCAATTCGCCCATAGACGACGAATGGCAATCATCCAAAAAGAACGCTTTGCACAAGCCGGCGGGCTGTTCAACGTGGAAGTACCCAAAAAACTGCAAGTCGTAGCGCTTTCGTTCCGCCACGCGAATGCGACGCTACAGGAGCGATGACCGGTCAGTCAGAATCGCTGAATTTTTTTGCGTTCGTTCGCTCCATTAGCCTGAATCAATGGAGGAGATTCCTATGGCAGAACCGCAGCTTTACGTAATCGAGTATGAGCTACATGGAGAATTCCGGACCTTCATCATCCGGCTTGAGCGGATGAACAACACCGAGGCCTGGCACTGGGCAAGCTGCGATGCGGGGGTGGGGATCATTCCCAGATTTGGCCAGCACAATCTAAAGAAGGTCAGCCGGCCCATGGCGGAACGGTATGGCATTTCCGATGTACGTTGGCGGGCGTCAGGCCAAGGGGCCGAGTTTGTCGCTCCGCCTATCGATGTCAAGAAGTTCTCGAACAGCGGCACGAGCAACGCATAAGCCGCCGTCGGTAGCACGAAAACGCCAGGGATAATCCGTCCTGGCGTTTTAAAAACGAGGTGGGAGCGGTATGTCGCGAGGCGCTTGGGCGTACTGTGAAGACGTTCATAGTATCTCAGCAGCCTTCGAAGAAACCCGGTGATACTTTAGGAGACACGACATGCCTGCAAGTAAGACAGTCGACGACCTGTTTATCCATGAGCTTTCTAGGCGCAAGCCAGAAGAACTAAGGAAAGCCTGGTGAGAGCTCAATGAAGGGATTTACTCGGCGGGTATGATCGATATCTTTCCGTTGCGCTCCACAATGGCAAATTTGATCTGCTCGATTTTTTCAACTCCTTGGCTGTCACGTGCCGATTCGAGGATGTCGTCTTCCGCCAGACGTGCTCTGCGCATGCGGTGGTGCAGAAAACGTCCGTGCTCGACGACCAGCGTTGCACGGCCATCCAGAAGCCGCGCTAATGGTTTGGAATTTAGCTTGGCGAGCGACAGGCCCACATCCAGGACGATCAGCGTCGCGATGACCAGCATGGCGTTGGTAAAGGAAAAGTCATCACCCAGCAACGCCTGCTGGGTCGCCTCGCCGATAATCAGCAACAGCACGAAGTCAAAGGTTGTCAGGTCCGCCAGAGAGCGTCTTCCAGCGATGCGAAACAACAGCATCAATGCGATGTACATGCCTGCAGCGCGAAGGATCGAATCCATGAATGGCTCCTAAGGAAACAGGAAGGTGGAGAAGTGGACTGCACTGGATGGGCCTGCCCTGACCACGCCTTCAAGCGTGCCCACATACTCGCTGCGCAACGTCAGGTAAAGAGTGGCAACCCCATCGTCGCTGGTACCCAGCTCAAGCAAGATAGCCTTGCCTTGTGAGAGCGACGCTTGCGGTTCAGGCTGAATGGTTTCAATGCTGGCTTTGCTCAGCAGCGAACCGTCGAGTTCCAACATGATTGGTTTACGGGCGCTACCGCGCACAGTAATACGCAAGTTGTCAGTCGTTCCGCTTCGGCTGAGCCGTTGATATTCGACATGCAGCCGGCCATCCGCGCTAGTGGTCTGGGCATTACTGAGAGGGCCATTGCCGAAGAGGCCGGCCAATCCAAGCAATACAATGACCACCAGCAGATACCAACCCACGCGTTCGAAGCGCCAGACGCGCTGCTGCATGGCCATGTGTTCCTGGACGGGTAGACTTCTTGAAACCAGTTCATCATTCGCCATGGCCATTTCCTCCAGCGCACTCACTGCGGGAAAGTCCTGAGGCTCGCAATAGCGAGCCTCAGCACCACGCTTACAGGATGGGTTTTCCTCCGGTCACAGCATAGCGCGAACCGGAAATGTAGCTGGCTTCATCCGATGCCAGCAAGACGTAGATCGGTGCGACTTCAACCGGTTGGCCAGGACGACCCATCGGGTAGCTCGCGCCGAAGTTCCTGACGGCTTCATCTGGCATGGTGGCAGGAATCAGCGGTGTCCAGATCGGACCGGGTGCCACGCTGTTGACCCGTATGCCTTTCTTGCCCAGCAGTTGGGCGAGGCCTGCGGTGAAATTGGCAATCGCACCTTTTGTGGCGGCATATGCCAACAGGCTGGGTGACGGGTCGTCAGAGTTGACCGAGCTGGTGTTGATGATCGAGCCGCCTTTTGGCATCGAGGGCAGCGCACGCTGGCAAATGCGGAAAATGGCGGTGATGTTGGTATCGAAGGTCCTCACCCACTCATCGTCGTCAATCTCGTCCAGGCTCTCATGAGCCATCTGGAAAGCGGCGTTGTTGACCAGAATATCGATACGACCGAACTGCGCCACGGTCTTGTCGACAATGTCGTAGCACTGTTGTTTCTGCGCCAGATCGCCGGGAAGCAGCAGGCACTGACGGCCAGCAGCTTCAACCCAGCGCGCAGTCTCTTGCGCATCTTCGTGCTCATCCAGATAGGAAACGGCAACGTCTGCGCCTTCACGGGCATACGCAATGGCCACAGCCCGGCCGATGCCGCTGTCGGCACCCGTGATCAACGCGACTTTACCTTCAAGCCGGTTGTTACCGGTATAGGTCTGTTCACCACAGTCTGGATAAGGCTCCATCTTGCGCTGTGAACCCGGCACGGTTTGCGGTTGGGATGGAAATGGAGGAGTAGGGTAGTCGCTCATGGTGGGAAGCTCCTGCAGTTAAGAACACTCACCTCAGTTCGAAAGGTTGGAGAAGCCACTGTTGAACTGAATGAGTAATTGATGAGCACGCTCGACATTTACCACACGATAGCGTTCGCCGTTTCTCATGCCTGTCGCTTGGTCAATCATTTTCTGAACCCCTTAGGTCAGTCGAGTGCGGGATGCTCAACCTTTGCTGTGTTCATCGGAGGTCGGCCCTGTGCCGCGTTTGATCCCGCGCGGGCCAGCGATACCCCAAATAGCTAGCCCCACAAGGGGAAACACCACGATCAGCAGTGCCCAGAGCGCCTTGGTTGCACCGGACTTGTCGCTTCTGAACACACTGACAATGGCCCACAAGTCAACAAGCAGGAGAATCGCCGCGATCGCGATCCAGGAGTACATGGCTAGATCGTTCATATTCTTGTCTCCCGTGCCTTACACGTAGTCAGGGCCCAAGGTTCCGGCAGCAGCCCCGGGGACGAGGATGACCTTGCGGCAGTTGTCCTGTTTCTGGTCGAACATCTTGTAGCCCATTGCCGCTTCTTCCAGAGCAAGACGATGGGTGACGATCAGTTCGGGTTGCAGGCGCCCGGCCTCGATGTGCTCGAGCAGCTCAGGCAGGTATTTCTGTACGTGGGTCTGGCCCATCTTGAACGTCAGTCCTTTGTCGAAAGCGTCACCGAACAGAAAGCCGTGGATGAAACCGGCATAGACTCCTGGAACGCTGACCACACCACCGCGTCGAACTGCTGCAATGCTCTGACGCAATGCTTTGCCGCTGCTGCCTTCGATCTTCAGTGCGGTCATTACCGTTTCGGTGGTGCTCCCCTTGGCCTCGAAACCTACGGCATCAATGACCGCATCCACGCCACGCATGCCCGGCGTCTGGCGAATGATGCTGTCGGCGGGGTCGTCATCCTGCTCGAAGTTGATCGGGATAACGCCGTAGGCATCCTGGGCGTAGGCCAAGCGATAGTCGTTGTCATCGACCATGAAGATCGTCTGGGCACCGAGCATTCGGGCGCAGGCGGCACTTAGCAAGCCGACCGGCCCAGCACCGTAAATGGCCACGGAAGAACCCCGGCCAATCTCGGCATTGATGACCGCCTGCCAGGCGGTCGGCAAAATGTCGGAGAGAAACAGCACCTTGTCGTCGCCCAGGGTGGTGGGTACCTTGAAGGGCCCGACATTGGCCTTGGGCACCCGCACGTAATCGGCCTGGCCTCCCGGTACACCACCATACAAGTGGCTATAGCCAAACAGGGCGGCGCCCGGTGGGATGCCTTTCTTGTTGATGATCGAACCGCGCCCGGTGTTGGTGGTTTCGCAGGCGGCGAACAGATCGTGCTGGCAGAAGAAGCAACTGCCGCAGGCGATCACAAAGGGGATCACCACGCGGTCGCCAATTTGCAGATCAGTCACGCCTTTGCCGACGTCCTCGACGATGCCCATGAACTCGTGGCCGAAAATGTCGCCGGTTTCCGTCTGCGGGGTCTTGCCGTGATACAGATGTAGATCCGAGCCGCAAATGGCGGTGGCGGTCACCCTGAGGATGATGTCATCCGTCTCCTGGATGACGGGGTCAGGGACGGTATCGACTCTGACATCGTTGGCTCCGTGGTAGGTCAGTGCTCTCATCGTGATCAGCTCCTGCAGCCGCATGAATGAATAATGGGTATGCAGGTGAAGGCATTATGGGCAGCAAAGTTCAGAGCAATAAACCGGGCGGCAGGGTATGGATTTCTTCAGTGAAGAGCGCTGAGCAATCACGTCCCAACTGGTATCGAATGATACTCCCTGAAGGCTTTAGGTTTTCACGGTAAACAAAAACCGCTGCCTGCCGTTGCCGTTGCTGTCTACCAACGACTTCATGAGGCCACGTTGAGGTTTTGCGCAGGGAGGTGGAGCCCATGGATGGCCGTGAGGGCGGAAGCAGCCAGTGGTGCCGCCACATCGGGTGTGCCCCGACAATTCATGGAGAACCAAACTTTAGCCGTCAGATTGTTCTTTAGGAGGCACCTGACCTTCCGGCCAATCTTGATCTTCAGTCTCCGGCTCTGGTACCGGCTCGCCGGGTTTTTGCGGGATCGGGTCTACGAGCGTCCGCGTTCATTCTCGTCCCGCGATGAACACTTGCGCACAAGCATACCTACGCAGTGAATGGCTCGTGCAAGCTCAGATCTGCTGCTTTGGCTTGCTTGACTTCACAGACTGTCCGGGTCGCCAAAAAACATCTGTATCCGCGACCTTAACCACCGCTCCGCAGGGTCGTTATCCTGCGCCCCACGCCAGGCCATATGCAGCTCAAAGCTCTGCACGTCAATCGGCAGATCCTCGGCCCGCAACCCACCGCCTGCTGTCAGCACTGCGGCGGTGTAATCCGGAACCGTGGCAACAATGTCGGTCCCGCCCAGCAAACTCCCCAACCCATTGAACTGCGGCACCGCCAGCACCACATGGCGCTTGCGGCCAATCTCATCCAGCGCTTCATCGATGAACCCGGACAGGTCGCCAGCGAACGACACCAACGCATGCGGCCGGGCGCAGAAGTCGTCCAGGGTGATGCTGCCGGGCATGCTGTCGGCGCGCAGCAGCTTGGGCTTGCTGCGGCGCAGCACCTTGCGCTTGGCGTTGGCCGGGAGGTCGCTGGTGTAGCTCACGCCTACCGAAATTTCGCCTGACCCGAGCAGGGTCGGCATCAACAGGTAGTTGACCCGGCGCACCACCAGCACGATACCTGGCGCCTCGGCGCGGATGCGTTTGAGCAGCTGCGGCAGCAGGGCGAATTCGGCGTCGTCGGACAAACCAATGCGAAACACCGAGGTGCTGGTAGCCGGGTCGAACTCGGCGGCGCGGCTGACGGCGGTAGAGATCGAGTCGAGCGCGGGGGAGAGCAGGGCGAAGATTTCCTGAGCACGCGCCGAAGGCTCCATGCTGCGGCCGGTACGCACGAACAGCGGGTCGTCGAACAGATTGCGCAGGCGCGACAGCGCAGCGCTAATCGCGGGCTGGCCGAGGAACAGCTTCTCGGCGGCGCGGGTCACGCTGCGTTCGTGCATGAGGGTCTCGAACACGATCAGCAGGTTGAGGTCTACACGACGCAGGTCGTTACGGTTCATCGATGCGCTTAGCCTATCGCCAGTGGTGGGCAGGGGTGAATCTTACGGCCAAAGGCTGTTACCCTGCACCGATTTCCGGGAGCCAATCTGCGATTTTGCAGGGGGCCCAATCAATGACAGGCATGTCGACTATTAATCGCCACTGATGGTCTAACGGTGAAAGCCCGGATAAAGTTCGTGGTAATACGAGATTCACACAGGCGAGGTATGCGATGTCCCGCATGATCCGATTCCACTCCTTCGGCGCCGCCGATGTGCTCCGCATCGAGGAGCAGGGCGCGCCGTCGCCCGCTGCCGGCGAGCTGCAGATCCGCGTCGAAGCGATTGGCGTCAGCTGGTATGACGTGCTCTGGCGGCAGAACCTGGCACCGTCCAAGGCGCGCTTGCCAGCCGGCATCGGCCAGGAAATGGCCGGCGTTGTCACCGCAGTAGGCGCTGGCGTCGACGATATAGCCGTTGGTGATCGGGTAGCGAGCTTCCCGGCCACCAGCGCCAATGATCATCCGGTGTACGGTGACGTTATCGTCTTGCCGCGCACGGCGATCACCCGCTACCCGGACATTCTCTCTCCGGTCGAAGCGAGCGTGCATTACACGCCGCTGCTGATCGCCTACTTCGCCTACGTTGATCTGGCGCGGGCCAAGGCCGGGCAGACCGCGCTGGTCACTGATGCCAGCCACTGCGCCGGGCCGGCATTTGTCCAGCTGGGCAAGGCGCTGGGCTTGAAGGTGTTTGCTGCAACCAAGGACCCGGAACAGCGCGAATACCTCTTGGGCCTGGGCGCTGACAAGGTCATCGTCACCGAGGAGCAGGATCTGCTCATGCAGATCGGCAAGTACACCGACGGGCGCGGCGTGGACATGGTCCTCGACGGCCTGGGCGGGCCGCAGATGTCGCTGTTGGGCGATGTTCTGGCGCCGCGTGGCAGCCTGGTGCTGTATGGCTTGCAGGGTGGCAACCAGACGCCGTTCCCAGCGTGCGCGGCGTTTCAGAAGAACATCCAGTTCTACGTGCACTGCATCGGCAACTTCATCGGCAAGCCGGAGCTGGGTATCAGCCAGGACCAGGTTGCCTTGCAGCGCGCGCTACGCGATATCAACCAGTTCACGGCTGACCAGTTGCTGACGCCGCAGATCATCAAGGTGTATCCGTTCAGCCAGGTGGTCGAGGCTCATCGCTACATGGACGAGTGCCCATGCGGTGGCCGGGTGGTACTGGACATGGGCCAGGTTTGAAACCTGCTGCCGCCAGGCTGGCGGTAATCAGTCCCACCTTTGAGAGGGCCGCATTGCGGCCCTTTTTCGTTGTTGATTGCGGCTAATTCCGTATCAAAGCGTTACTCCGGATAAATCCTACACGCTTTAAGTAAATATCCTACAGCTTACCCTGTCGCTGAAACTTCCCCGTCTAATTTACGATTGAACTGCTTGATTGTTGTGCTTGCTTGCCGATGGTTTTCTCGTTAATTCTTGGATGAAGAGTTTATTCCCAGAGCTGTGGCGTTAATCGCTCAGGACGAACTCATCAGCTTGCAAGGCTCACAGCACGCGCCGCAGTCACAGGCGCTCAGGCGCTGGTCCGGAGGAGGGGCGAGCGAGCGCTTGCGCCTAGAGGATGTGAAGCTCAGCAACTAAGCCATGGTTTCGCAATTGCTTGTGGGAAATTTCCCAAAAGTTTATCGACACATTGACATTGCTCATGCTCGGTAGTTTGAGGATGAGTGGTCTGAAACAGGGAGTGCCGTCATGAGCAATATCCATGAACAAGCGTTGGAATATGTCTACACGCAAGTGCTTGAACACTTGATGGAGCATATGTCGCAAGCACTGCGCGCTTCGATGCAGCTGCTGATTCAACGGCTTATGGTCGCAGCGGGAGGAGTTGACTGTCTTGGCCAGTTTCAACTGCTGGTGATTCACGGCGCAGACCGTGACAGCGCTTTGTTGCTGAGCACGCTGCGCGCAGCTCAGCTGACCATTGCCCAGCGTGCGCCGCAGACGTTCAGGCTGAAAGTGCTGGTTGCCTCGCTGCCGGCGGCCAGCGAGGCCGTGCTGGACTATCACGAGCAGTGTTTCAGCACCTTGTTTCTGCAGGACGATCCGCGCGTGGAGTTGCTGATGATCCAGGGCCAGCACCTGGTGCCCTTCAGCCGCAGGCCGCAAACACAGCACGCGGACTGGATACCGACCCGCGATGCGTTATTGCTGTTTGGGCATCTCAATGGCGGCGCGGCAGAGGCGCTGCTTGGCAGCCGCCTGCATTTGCAGATGGCCAGCGCGTGTAACCAGGTGCTGAGCGATGCGCAAGGCGTACTGGCACTGATCACCATGCTGCCGCCCCGCCAGCGCTACCGCTACCTGGCGTGGTGCCGGCGTTGTTTGCGCCAGGCTGACGAGCCCGGCTTGCACCCGCTCTCGCTGGATATCGCCTACCTGATCAGGGCGCTGGCCTGGCTGCATGACGTTGTCGCTACGCCGTCGCAAGCTGCGCTTGCGCCTACCGATAGCAGCGATGGTGCGTCCTTGCAGGTGATCGCAGTTGGCGACCTGCTCGATCAAAAGCCGGCAGACTTTGAGTTCGAGCGGTTGTTGAAAGCGCCCCTCGTCGCGGCTGAGTGTTTGCCACCGCTGGCGGTGTGCTTTGAGGTGGATGCCTTGACCCAGCTTCGCCAGTTGCGCGAGCGCATTGTCCAGCGTCGGGTCAAGGGCGCAAACCTGCGGCTGGGCCTTAAACCACGCACAGAACAGGCCGCCGACGAAATGGCGCAAGCGCGTCTGATGCAGGTGCTGGAACTGACCGAGAAGCAGTTGATCTGTTTGCTGCATGCCCCATTTGCCGGTCACGGTGCTGGCCTGGTGAGCTTTATCGAGTGCTATCACCCGGGGATGCTGGTGGCCATGCCCTACCTGCATCGGGCCCTGCTGGGCAAAACATGCCCCGATGGCGTCCTGCATTGGCTGGTCGAGGCAAGCGGCTTGAGCCTGGTGCAGTTGCGTGCGGTGTATGGGCGGCAGGTGGGGCAGCCCGCCAGGCGCATGCTGGAGTACCTGGCCCGACGCGACATGGCCCTGTGCTTGCTGCGCAGTGCCGATGAGCTGACGACCACTGATCCGGAGTGCTTGCCAGGATCAGCAGTCTGTATGTATAACCAGTAGCTGTCCCCGCTGCCTGACCCGTACTGTGATTGCCCATTCCGTCGAAGACCCGCTCTACTACCTGCATAATTTTCGCCAGGTGCTGGGGTGGGTCGCCCAGCGTTACCACGATCTGCTTGATGAGTCCGAGCACACTTTTCTGATTGCGTTCGAGCGCCTGCCGCAGCCCGCTCAGGCGCTGCTGGTACGTATGGTGATGCGCAAAGGTGAGCTGTTTCGCACAGACAAGCTGACCTATGCCGAGATTGGTGATGCCCACTCAGCCCTGCGACCGCTAGTGGATCTGGGTTGGATCTGCGAGCGCGCACCTCTGACCCTTGAGCAGTTGTTTGCCTTGCTGCGCAAGGACGAACTGGCAGCATGCTTTGCCGCGCAATTGGCCAGGCCTCGAGCGGCCAAGGCTGATTTGCTGCTGCAGCTGCAAGCCCTGCAACTGGAACCAAGGCCGCTGTCCCAATGGTTCGCCGGCTTTGACGTGAAGGTCATCCACTGGCGATTGCAGCCGCTGTGTGATCGGTTGCGCCTACTGTTTTTTGGCAACCTCTACCAGGATTGGTCGGACTTCGTGCTCGCCGATACCGGCGTGCTGCGCTTTGAGAAGGTCCCCTTCAGTGATGACTCGCGCGCCCTGTGCAAACGTGCCGAAGTCGACCTGGCCATGGCCCTGCATCACTGCGCCGAGCGCCTGGAGCAGGGCGAGGCGCCGGCAACCTTGCTGGCGGAACTCGACGGCCTGCACAGTGACAACCCCTGGGTGGCGCGGCGGCGCTCGCGATTGTTGTTCAGTGTTGGTCAGCATTGCGAACGCCTGGCCGAATGGGAGCTGGCATTGGCGGTTTACGAGCAGAGCCGGCACCCTGAGGCACGTATTCGCCAGGTGCGTGTACACGAGCGCAGCGAGCAGTGGAGCAGGGCGTACAGGCTGGCTGAGCAGATGGCCAGTGCGCCTGCCAACCCGCTCGAAACACAGGCCCTGGCGCGCATGCTGCCGCGCCTGGCACGCAAGCTCGGCGGGCCTCCGACGCCGCGGCGGCGGGTTGGCGCGGTTACCCTTCTCGAACTCGAACTGCCCGCCGAGATGGCTGCGCTGGGTGTCGAGCGGGCCGTGCAGGAGTACCTGGCACAGGAGGGTGGCTCGGTGCACTACGTCGAGAACACCTTGTTCAACAGCTTGTTCGGGCTGCTGTGCTGGGAACCGATCTTCGCGCCCGTGACCGGGGCGTTTTTTCACCCGTTTCAGAGCGCGCCGCAGGACTTGCATGACGCTGACTTTCGCGAGCGCCGCAGCGCGCTGTTCGACAGCTGCCTGGGGCGGCTCGATGATGCCAGCCATGGCGAGTTGATCCGCGCGTGTTATCAGGCCAAATATGGCCTGCAGTCGCCGTTCGTGTTCTGGTCGATGCTGCCCACGGAGCTGCTTGAACTGGCCCTGAGCTGCCTGCCGGCAATGCATCTGAAACAGTGCTTCCTGCGCTTGCTGCAGGACATCCGCAACAACCGCACAGGCATGCCTGACCTGATTCAGTTCTGGCCGGAGCAGGGCAGCTATCGCATGATCGAGGTCAAAGGACCGGGCGATCGGCTCCAGGACAATCAACTGCGCTGGATCGAATTCTGCCGCGAACACGGCCTGCCGGTTACCGTCTGCCATGTGCGCTGGGCGGCTGCCCAGGCATGAGTTATATCGTCGCCGTGCGCGCCTTGTGCGAATTCAGCGCCAAGGTTGGCGACCTCGACCTGCGCTTTACCCCATCACCCACTGCGCAGGAGGGCATCGCCGGCCATCGCCGGGTAGTGGCACGCCGCGAGGTGGGTTATGAAGCTGAAGTCAGCCTGCAAGGCCAATACCTCAGCCTGCAGGCGCGTGGCCGCGCCGATGGTTATGATCCAGCGCGCAACCGCCTCGAAGAAATCAAGACCCACCGCGGTGATCTGGCGCGCCAGCCTGCCAACCATCGCCAGTTGCATTGGGCGCAGGCCAAGGTCTACGCCTGGTTGCTGTGTCAGGCGCGGCAGTTGCCCAGCATCGACGTAGCGCTGGTATATCTGGATGTCGACAGCGACCGCCAAACGCTGATCAGCGAGCACTACAGCGCAGCAGATCTGCAGCTGTTTTTCGAGGTTCAATGCCAGCGCTTTCTTGCCTGGGCCCAGGCACAGGAGCAACGTTTGCAAGCGCGCGACCAGGGCTTGCAGGCAATGAGTTTCCCCTACCCGCAGTTTCGCCAGGGCCAGCGCCAGTTGGCCGAGACACTGTACAAGGCCGTCAGCACCGGTCGCTGTCTGATGGCTCAGGCCAGTACCGGCATCGGCAAGACACTCGGCACGTTGTTTCCATTGCTCAAGGCGGTGGTGCCGCAGCAGCTCGACAAAGTGTTCTTCCTGACCGCCAAGACTCCGGGACGGGCACTGGCCCTGGATGCCCTGCGCCAGCTCACCGCCGCCAGCCCGCAGCCGGCTCTGCGCAGCCTTGAGCTGATCGCTCGGGACAAGGCCTGTGAATATCCAGGCAACGCCTGCCATGGCGAGTCGTGCCCACTGGCCAAAGGCTTTTATGATCGCCTGCCGGCTGCCCGCGAGGCCGCTGGCGCTGTGCCGCTGCTGGATCGCGAGGCGTTGCGCGAGGTCGCGCTGGCGCATCAGGTGTGCCCTTATTATCTGGGTCAGGAGATGGCGCGCTGGGCTGACGTGGTCGTGGCGGACTACAACTATTACTTTGATGCCCACGCATTACTGTTTGGCCTCGCGCAGCTCAATCAGTGGCGCGTGGCAGTGCTGGTGGACGAAGCACACAACCTGGTCGAGCGTGGTCGGGCGATGTACAGCGCCAGTTTCGATCAGGGCCAGTTGCTGACGCTTCGGCAAAGCAAACCGCAAGGGCTGAGCAGCGCGCTGGATCGGCTCAACCGCCAATGGAATGCCCTGCATAAAGACCAGCGTGTACCGTATCAAGCCGGCGAGCGCCTGCCAGAAGCCTTTATCGGGGCGTTGCAGCAATGTGTTGGCTTGATCCAGGAGCAGCTCAACCAATCGCCGTTGGGCATTGATCCGCTGCTGCTGCAGTTTTTTTTCCAGGCCCTGCAGTTCACGCGCATTGCCGAGCTGTTCGACGAGCACTTTCTGTTTGATGTCAGCGTGCGTAATGGCCCGCGTAACAGACGCCTGAGCACGCTATGCCTGCGTAATGTGGTCCCGGCCCGCCTGCTTGGGCCGCGCATGAGCGCTGCGCGCAGTGTCACGTTGTTTTCTGCCACGCTCAGCCCTCGGCATTACTATGCCGATCTGCTTGGGATGCCGGCCGACACGGCCTGGCTCGATGTTGCCGCGCCGTTCCAGGCCGAGCAATTGCAGGTACGCATCATCAGCCAGGTGTCGACGCGTTACCGCGAACGGCAGGCGTCACTGGCGCCTATCGTCGAGCTGATCGCCGAGCAGTACCGCAGCAAGCCTGGCAACTATCTGGCCTTTTTCAGCAGCTTCGAGTACCTGCAACAGGTGGCCGCACTGCTTGCCGAGCGCTATCCGCAGTTGCCGCGCTGGGAGCAGGCCAGCGGCATGGACGAAGCTGCGCGCGAAGCGTTTCTCGCGCGCTTTGTCCCGGATGGCGAGGGCATTGGTTTTGCGGTGCTTGGCGGCGCATTCGGAGAGGGCGTCGACCTGCCGGGAACCCGCTTGATCGGCGCATTTGTTGCCACGCTGGGTTTGCCACAGGTCAACCCGATCAATGAGCAGTTCAAGCAACGCCTGGGCCGGCAGTTCGGCGCCGGCTTTGACTACGCCTATCTGTACCCCGGCGTTCGCAAGGTAATCCAGGCCGCAGGGCGGGTCATTCGTGGCGATCAGGACCGCGGCGTGTTGCTGTTGATCGACGAGCGCTTCGCTGAAACACGCGTTCAGCAGATGTTTCCCAAATGGTGGCAGATAGCTGGCGAATAATCCCCGCAGGCCCCATCGCACGGCATTGCAACTCCCAGTACACTGCGTGTTCCAACACTCACATTCGTTGAACTCGAGGTTTCTGCATGACGCTCAGTCCTTTGGCAGGCAAGCCGGCTCCGGCCAGTGTGCTGGTCGATATTCCCCGCCTGTTGACCGCCTATTACACCGGCCGCCCTGATGCGTCCGTGGCAGCCCAGCGCGTGGCCTTCGGCACCTCGGGGCATCGCGGTACGTCGTTTGAGTTGAGCTTCAACGAGGCGCATGTGCTGGCGATCACCCAGGCCATCTGCCTGTACCGTGCGCAGCAAGGCATCGACGGGCCGCTGTTCATCGGTGCCGATACCCATGCGTTGTCCGCGCCGGCGGCCGCCAGCGCGCTGGAAGTGCTGGCCGCCAACGGCGTGCAGGTGATGCTGTCCAAGGACGATGAATACACCCCAACGCCTGCGGTGTCGCACGCGATCCTTTGCTACAACCGCGGCCGCCAGAGCGGCATGGCAGATGGCATTGTCATCACGCCGTCGCACAATCCACCGCAGAGCGGTGGCTTCAAGTACAACCCGCCCAATGGCGGGCCGGCCGACAGCGACGTGACCAAGTGGGTCGAGGCCAAGGCCAACGAACTGCTTGGCGCAGATCTGGCTGGGGTAAAGCGCATGGACTATGCGCAAGCGCTGCAAGCGCCGACTACCCAGCGTCACGACTACTTGGGCAATTACGTCGCCGACCTGGAAAACGTGATCGATTTCGAGGTAATCCGCTCGGCTAACCTGCGTCTGGGCGTCGATCCGCTGGGCGGTGCCGGGGTACGTTACTGGCAGGCGATTGCCGACCACTACCAATTGAACCTGGAAGTGGTCAACACCGAGGTCGACCCGACCTTCCGCTTCATGTGCGTCGACTGGGACGGGCAGATCCGCATGGACCCGTCCTCGCCTTACGCCATGCAGGGCCTGATCGGCCTGCGCGACCGCTTCGATGTGGCCTTTGCCTGCGATCCTGATCACGACCGCCACGGCATCGTCACCGCCGATGGCCTGTTGCAACCCAACAACTACCTGGCTGTGACCATCGACTACCTGTTCCGCAACCGCCCGCAATGGCGCAGCGATGCTGCAGTGGGCAAAACCGTGGTCAGCAGTGGTTTGATTGACCGCGTGACTGCAGCGCTTGGCCGCACCCTTTACGAAGTGCCAGTCGGTTTCAAGTACTTTGCTGCGGGTCTGTTCGACGGCTCGCTGGGCTTTGGCGGCGAAGAAAGTGCCGGCGCCTCGTTCCTGCGTCGCGACGGATCGGTCTGGGCCACGGACAAGGACGGGCTTATTCCAGCCTTGCTCGCCGCGGAGATGACTGCCCGCACCGGACGTAACCCGAGCCAGGTCTATGCCGACCTCACTGCGAAGCTGGGCAAGCCCTACGCAACCCGAGTCGAGGCCAAGGCCGATCCACGGCAGAAAGCCCTGCTGAGCAAGCTGGCTCCCGAGCAGGTGACGTCTACTGAACTCGCGGGCGAGCCGATCGAGCAGATTTTGAGCCACGCGCCGGGTAACGCTCAGGCGATCGGCGGGCTCAAGGTGATGACGGCCAATGGCTGGTTTGCCGCGCGGCCGTCGGGCACCGAAGACATCTACAAGATCTACGCCGAGAGCTTTATCGACGAGGCGCACTTGCAGCGCCTGGTCAAGGAGGCTCAGGTGCTGGTGGATGCAGCTATCGGCTGACCAGCGAGCTGAGTTGAATATCGAAAGCAGAGAAGGGGCCTTGTGCCCCTTTTTTTGCGGGCGAGCCTTGCGGCCTTCAGAGGTATGGCATTGCCGCCAATTATCGGCAATTTACATAGCTACCTAATTAACGCTTTGACATTCACTGCCTAAGCAGTAATATTTGCACACACATTTGTCTGAGCTGGGGTGCAAGCCGATGTCGCATTTCAGTCCTGAAAACTTTCAGACCTGCACGATCGGCATGCTGTTGGGCCGAGCGGCGCTGCTCAAGGACCGCATTCTTGACGCGCATCTCGAGGGTGAAGGGGTTACTGCCGCGCAATTCAAGGTGCTGATCATCGTCACTCAGTACCAGGTCGACACCCCGGCCGAGCTGTGTCGCTACCTGGGCCTGGACAGCGGTTCAATGACGCGCATGCTCGACCGCCTCGAACACAAAGGGCTGATCCTGCGCAATCGCTGCCCTGACGACCGCCGTCAGGTGCGCCTGGCGCTGACCGCCGACGGTCAGCGCCTGGCCGATCGCGTGCCCGAAGTCGGCGCAGCAGCAATGAACGAACTGGTCGGCGTGCTCCAGCCTGAAGAATTGCAGACCCTCGAAGGCCTGTTGGCCAAGGTCCTGCTCAATGCCGGCGACCCTCTGACGATCCGCCGCTTCGGCGATCGTTGATCCCTGTTACGAATTCCCCAAGGTACTGTCATGGCCACTCCTGCGGACACAACCCAATCTTCCCCGGCTCCCGAAAATTCGCGCAAGCGCAAGACCTGGCTGCTGGCCGTGCTCTTGCTGCTGATACTCGGTGGCGCTGCTGCCTGGGCCTGGTACAGCCTGGTCGGGCGCTGGCACGAGAGCACCGATGACGCCTACGTCAACGGCAACGTAGTGGAAATTACCCCGCTGGTGACCGGCACCGTTACCAGTATCGGCGCCGACGATGGCGATCTGGTGCAGGCCGGCCAGGTCTTGCTGCGATTCGATCCCGCCGACAGCGAGGTTGCCTTGCAGTCATCCGAGGCCAAGCTGGCGCGTACCGTGCGCCAGGTCCGCGGCTTGTACAGTAACGTCGACTCGCTCAAGGCGCAGATGCAAAGCCGCGCTGCGGAATTGAAGAAAGCCCGCGATAACTACAACCGGCGCAAGGTCCTGGCCGACAGCGGGGCGATCTCCCGTGAAGAAATCTCCCATGCCCAGGATGACCTGAGTTCCGCGCAAAGTGCCTTGGACAGCGCCCAGCAGCAGCTGAACACCAGTACTGCGCTGGTCGACGACACGCTGTTGGCCTCGCACCCGGAAGTGATGGCTGCCGCTGCTGATGTACGCCAGGCGTATCTGGATAACGCTCGCACGACCTTGGTTGCACCCGTTACAGGCTATGTTGCCAAGCGCACCGTGCAGTTGGGCCAGCGCTTGCAGCCGGGCACTGCGACCATGGCCGTGATCCCCCTGGATGAGGTGTGGATCGACGCCAACTTCAAGGAAACCCAGCTGCGCAATATGCGCATCGGCCAGCCGGTAGAGATCAGCGCCGACCTGTATGGCAGCGACATCAAGTACACCGGTACCATCGACAGCCTCGGCGCCGGTACCGGCAGCGCGTTTGCCTTGCTGCCTGCGCAAAATGCCACCGGCAACTGGATCAAGATCGTCCAGCGGGTGCCAGTGCGTGTGCACCTTAACCCCGAGCAGCTGCGCGATCATCCGCTGCGCATCGGCTTGTCGACGGTGGTTGAAGTCGATCTGCACGATCAGACCGGCCCGACCCTGGCGCAACAGCCTGGGCAACAAGCCAGCTACAGCACACAGGTGTATGAGCGCCAACTGGTCGACGCTGACCGGCTGATCGCGCGCTTGATCCATGACAACAGCGCCGCAGGCAAGACGGCCCAGCGATGAACGGCAACGGGGCTGCGCAGTTCACTCCGCCAAGCCTGCTGCTGACCACCATTGGTCTGTCGCTGGCGACGTTCATGCAGGTACTCGATACCACCATCGCCAACGTCGCCTTGCCGACCATTTCCGGCAACCTCGGTGTCAGTTACGAGCAGGGCACTTGGGTGATCACCTCGTTTGCGGTGAGCAACGCGATTGCCTTGCCGCTGACCGGCTGGCTAAGCCGGCGTTTTGGTGAGGTCAAGCTGTTCATCTGGGCGACGCTGTTGTTCGTGATGGCGTCATTTCTGTGCGGGATCGCCCAGTCGATGCCTGAGCTGGTTGGCTTTCGCGTGTTGCAGGGGGTGGTCGCCGGGCCGCTATACCCGATGACTCAGACCTTGCTGATTGCAGTGTATCCACCGGCCAAGCGGGGGATGGCGCTGGCGCTGCTGGCGATGGTGACGGTTGTTGCACCGATTGCCGGGCCGATCTTGGGCGGCTGGATTACTGACAGCTACAGTTGGCCGTGGATTTTCTTCATCAACGTTCCAATCGGCCTGTTCGCCGCTGCCGTGGTGCGCCAGCAGATGCGCACGCGACCGGTAGTGACCAGCCGGCAACCGATGGACTACATCGGTTTGATTACCTTGATCATTGGGGTGGGGGCGTTGCAGGTGGTGCTCGACAAGGGTAACGACCTGGACTGGTTCGAGTCGTCATTCATCATCATGGGCAGCCTGATCTCGGTGGTGTTCCTGGCCATCTTCATCATCTGGGAACTCACCGACCGCCACCCGGTGGTGAACCTGCGGCTTTTTGCCCATCGCAACTTTCGCGTCGGCACCATCGTGCTGGTTGGCGGCTACGCAGGCTTTTTCGGCATCAACTTGATCCTGCCGCAATGGCTGCAGACGCAGATGGGCTATACCGCCACCTGGGCCGGGCTGGCCGTGGCGCCGATTGGCTTGCTGCCGGTGATCATGTCGCCTTTCGTGGGCAAGTATGCGCACCGCTTCGACCTGCGAGTGCTGGCAGGCCTGGCATTTCTCGCGATCGGTGCCAGCTGTTACATGCGCGCCGGCTTCACCAGCGAGGTGGACTTCCAGCACATTGCCCTGGTGCAGCTGTTCATGGGCATCGGCGTGGCGCTGTTCTTCATGCCGACCTTGAGCATTCTGCTGTCTGACCTGCCCCCGCAGCAGATCGCCGATGGATCAGGCCTGGCGACATTCCTGCGGACCCTGGGCGGCAGTTTTGCGGCATCGCTGACAACCTGGATCTGGATTCGCCGGGCCGATCAGCATCACGCCTATTTGAGCGAGCACATCAGCCAGTACGATCCCGCCACTCGGCATACGCTCGAGCAACTGGGGGGCGCCAGCCCGCAGAGCTACGCGCAGCTTGAGCAGATCGTCAACAGCCAGGCCTACATGATGTCGACGGTGGACTACTTCACCCTGATGACCTGGGTATTCGCCGGCCTGATCCTGTTGGTATGGTTTGCCAAGCCGCCGTTTACGGCCAAGGCCGGGCCGGCCTCTGCGGGGCATTAGTTGTCAACTCAGGCAAGCAAGCGTTAGCCTTGTGCCATCAGTCGCCCAGGGGCAATCGATGGACAAGGTTATCGTGATTACCGGCGCCAGCCGTGGCATCGGCGCTGCTTCAGCGCGGCTTGCCGCTGAGCAAGGCTATCGTATCTGCATCAATTATCATGCTGACGATCAGGCAGCCGAGCGCATCCTTGCCGAGGTCCGCGAGCGCGGTGCCGAAGCGATTGCCGTGCGTGCCGATGCCAGTGTCGAGGACGAGGTCATCCAGCTGTTCCAGCGCGTTGACCATGAGCTTGGGCCGGTAACGGCACTGGTAAACAACGCTGGTACCATTGGCCCGCAGAGCCGCCTGGAAGACATGTCCGAGTTCCGCCTGCTCAACCTGATGAGAACCAACGTGGTCGGGCCAATGCTGTGCGCCAAGCACGCGTTGCTGCGTATGGCTCGTCGGCACGGCGGCCAGGGTGGGGCGATCGTCAATGTGTCGTCGTTGGCGGCGCGCCTTGGTTCACCTGCGGAGTATGTTGATTATGCTGCGTCGAAAGGCGCGTTGGATACGTTCACCATTGGCTTGGCCAAAGAGGTGGCCGGCGAAGGCGTGCGCGTCAATGGGGTGCGGCCCGGTTATGTTCACACCGGCTTTCATGCGCTCAGCGGTGATGCCGAGCGCGTGCACAAACTTGAGGCAGGGTTGCCGATGGGGCGCGGTGGCCAACCAGAGGAAGTCGCCGAGGCGATTCTCTGGCTGCTGTCGGATAAGGCGTCCTACTCGACAGGCAGCTTTATCGAACTAGGCGGCGGGCGCTAGCCGAAATCCCCGTCATTCAGGACCGGCTTGCGATGGTGCTGACGCCGCCAACAGTTGACTGACGCGTTGGGCCAAGGTCTTAAGGTCAAAAGGTTTGAGCAGTATCTGCGAATCTCTCGGCAGTGAGTTGCCAGGCAGTCTCTGCGGGTCGTAGCCGGTGATGAAAAGCACGGGGGTATGGGGTGTCAGCTGATGGTAGGCGGCGGCAAGCTTATACCCATCCAGGCCTCCAGGCAGGCCGATATCAGTGATCAACAGGTCGGACTGCAGTCCATTTTGCAAAGCTGCCAGTGCGGCTGTGCCGGTATCGAACAAGCGCACGCTGTGACCGAGTTCTTCAAGCACTTCGCTGATCACCGTGCGCATGGCTGGCTGGTCCTCAACTACCATCACCAGCCGACCAGGCTGAACCGCTGCGACCCGTTGCAGTTGTGCTATGTCCTGCCCAGAGGCAGGGATAGGGATTTGATGGCGGGGCAAGTAGAGCTGGACACAGGTGCCTTTGCCCAAGTCACTGTGAATAATGACCTGTCCCCCGGACTGGCGCACAAAGCCATAAACCATTGATAGCCCGAGCCCGGTGCCATGTCCCTGCGGCTTGGTCGTGTAAAAGGGTTCAAAAGCACGCTGGATTACTTGCCTGGTCATGCCTGTGCCGTTGTCGGTGATTGCCACACGTACGTAATCGCCAGCAGGCAGATCAAGCCTCTGCGCCAACTCGCTGCTACAGGTGTAATTTTCCCCGCTGATTTCGATCAAACCGCCACTGGGCAATGCGTCGCGCGCGTTGATACAAAGGTTGAGCAATCCACTCTCGAGTTGCGGCGGATCAACAAAAGTCAGCCAGAGGTCATCGGCGAAACGGCTGCGCAGTTCAATCGTACGGCCGATGCTTTGATTCATCAGATCGGTGAGGTCTGCCACGAGCTGATCTACCCTGGTCGCCTGTGGCAGCAAGGTCTGTTTGCGTGAAAAGGCCAGCAGCCGGTGTACCAGCGATGACGCCCGCTGCGCAGAACCATTAGCGGTCTCGAGCAGATTTTCCAGCTCGGTGAAGCGGCCTTGGTCGATCCGTTGCTGAACTAATTCGAGAGCGCCAAGGACCGCGCCAAGCAGATTGTTGAAGTCATGCGCGATGCCGCCACTTAATTGCCCCACTGCTTCCATTTTCTGCGCCTGGCGCAGGGCTGTTTCAGCCTCGCGCAGGCGTTGCTGGTTGAGCACACGCTCGCTGACGTCATAGGCAAACAGGTACGCGCCCTGAATAACGTCCGCTGCATCGCGCAGTGCGTTAAAGCGCAGCTCAAAGTAACGCTTGCCTGCCCCCCGGCCAAATGCCTCAACTACGGTCAATCGCTCACCCGCTAGCGCGCGCTGCCAGAGCGGCATTATCAAGTCGCGATCATCGAGGTTTGTGGCCATGCTTTCGGGCATGTAGTGGCCTATTCCCGGCATTTTCCCGTAGAGTTGGTGAAAATCCAGCCGGGCCTGGTGATTGATCGCCATCCACCGCAAGCTGCAGTCAATGACATGCACGTTGGCTATGCTGTGATCGACCAGTTCGGCAAACAGACGTCGTTCGGCCAAGGCCGCACTGGAGCTGAGCTCCAGCTGCTGATTGAGTTGCTGCAAAGCTGTTTCGGCGTGGCGTTGCTTGGTGATGTTTTTGAACAACACGGCAACCTGGTGGGAGTCGGTTGGCTCCATCCGAAAACAGGTGATTGCGAGGATTCTGCCTGTCGCGTCCAGCGTCTGCTCGAGCTGCTTTGGCTCACCGGAGCGCAAGACCTGGCCGTAGAACTCGACCCAGAAGTCCGCCTGACGGGGGGCCAACTGGCGAATAGTTGTGCCCAGTGGGTCGATCCCGGCATGGGTGAAGCAAGCTGCATTGGTCAGTACATGCCGATAGTCGCTCAGCGGGCCTGCCGGGCCGTCGAAGAATTCAATGATGCAACAACCCATGTCCATGGTGTCGAAGACAAAGCGATAAAGACTTTGCTCGCTTGACTGGCGCTGCGCGAGTTGTGCTTCAAGGACGTTGTTGCGTTGCTGCAAGGCGTCCAGTTGCTGGCGCAAGGCGCGCAGTTGAGGGTCGTGCATATGTGCATCCTGCGCTATGTATGACTGCGCAACTGTAGCTTGACTGGTCGGTCACCGCTAGAACGAGCGCACAATTCGCCCCAAGGTTTCCATGGCTTGCTCGGCGCTCGCATCCCATGGGCTGCCGTAGTTCAAGCGGATGCAGTTGCCGAAGCGCCGCGTCGGCGAAAAGATCGGCCCAGGGGCAATACTGATGCCTTGTGCGGCAGCCATGTGAAACAGCTTCAGCGCATCCATTTGTTCTGGCAGCTCAAGCCACAGGAAATACCCACCAGAGGGCTGGCTGACCCGCGTCTGCGCCGGGAAGTAGCGCGCAATCGCTGCCAACATGCTCGCCTGCTGACCCTCCAGCGCATAACGAAGCTTGCGCAGGTGACGGTCATAGCCGCCGTGCTGCAGGTAATCGGCGATGGCCGCCTGAGCAGGCATGGATGCGCACAGCGAGGTCATCAATTTAAGCCTCTCTACCTTCTGTGCAAAGCGCCCGGCCGCGACCCAACCAATGCGATACCCCGGCGCCAGGCTTTTGCTGAACGAGCCGCAGTGCATTACCAGGCCATCGGTGTCGAAGGCTTTGGCCGGTTTGGGCGCTTGCTGCGAGTAGTACAACTCGGCATATACGTCGTCTTCGATGAGCGGCACTTGATGGCGCCGCAGCAGCTCGACCAACTCCTGTTTCTTGGGGTCGGGCATGCTCGCACCGACCGGGTTCTGGAAGTTGGTCATGCACCACACCGCCTTGACCGGGTGTTTGTCCAGGGTCTGCGCAAGCACTCCAAGGTCCATGCCTTCACGCGGGTGTACGGGGATTTCCACAGCCTTGAGCTTGAGCCGCTCCAGTACCTGCAGGCACGCATAAAACGCCGGCGCTTCGATGGCCACCAGGTCGCCTGGCTCGGTGACTGCCTGCAAGCACAGGTTCAATGCCTCGAGCGCGCCATTGGTGATCAACAGCTCTTCCATCGGCAACATCAGCCCGGCGACCATGTAGCGCAGGGCGATTTGCCGGCGCAGTTGCGGGTTGCCTGGCGACAGGTCGGTGACCGCCATGCGCGGGTCCATCGCGCGGCTGGCGCTGGCCAATGAGCGCGACAGGCGTTGCAGTGGGAACAACGCAGGGCTGGGGAATGCCGAGCCAAATGGGACCGTATTGGGGTCTTTGATCGAGTCGAGGATGGAAAATACCAGCCCGCTGACGTCAACCTCGGTTGACTCGCTGACTGGCAACATGATCTGCGGCTCACTCATCTGCTGCGGCGCATGCGCATTGACGAAATAGCCTGAACGCGGTCTGGCACGGATCAAACCTCGCCGCTCGAGCAGGTAGTAGGCCTGAAACACTGTCGACGGGCTGACCCCGTGGGTCTGGCTGGCGTAGCGCACAGAGGGCACCCGCTGGCCAGGGCCGAGCACCCCGGAGCGGATCAGTTCAGCAATGTCATCGGCAAAGCGTTCGTAGCGTTTCATGGGCGGTCGGCAGGCATGGTGATGGCTCAGTGTAAGGGATCAGCGGTTCAACGGCGCGACGAAGCGGCTGCGCGCGCTGCTGCGAATGCTTGGCTCGTCGCTGTCCAGGATCTCGAAGGTCAGGTCCTGGGCGCTGCTGCTAGGGCGCTCTGCAAGCATCGCGACCGATACCGGCAGCTCGCCCAGTTCGCCGGCGCGCAAGGTGAATTCGGTGCTACCGTGCAGCTCGAAGCCGTCCGCATCCACCAAGCGCAGCTGGTAGCGCTGTGGCTGCTGGGTCTTGTTGATGACTTTGAGCAAGTAGATGTTCTCGATCTGGCCCAAGGCGTTTTCGCGGAACAAACCGCGGTCCTTGATCACATCCAGCGACACCATCGACCGCTCCTGCAGGGCGAGTACCAGGACGCCGATCATGATCACCAGCGCGGTTACATAGCCGAGCAGGCGTGGGCGCAGCCAGTGGGTGGAGCCGCCTTGCAAGGTGTGCTCGGACTTGTAGCCGATCAGGCCGCGCGGGTAGCCCATCTTGTCCATCACGCCGTCGCAGGCATCGATGCAAGCGGCGCAGCCGATGCAGGCCATCTGCAGGCCTTGGCGGATATCGATACCGGTCGGGCAGACCTGCACGCACAATGTGCAGTCGATGCAGTCGCCCAGCTGCTGCGCGCGCGGGTCGCTGCCTTTCTTGCGTGGGCCTCGCGCTTCGCCGCGACGCGGATCATAGGCGACGGCCAGGGTGTCCTTGTCGAACATCACACCCTGAAAGCGCGCGTAGGGGCACATGTGCATGCACACGGCTTCGCGCAGAAAACCGGCATTGAGGTACGTGGCACCGGTGAAAAACAGCACCCAGAACAGGGCAACACCCGTCAGCTGCAAACTCAGCAGCGCCTGCGCCAGGGGGCGGATAGGGGTGAAGTAGCCTACAAAAGTCAGCCCGGTAAGTACGGCAATCGCCAGCCACAGCGCGTGTTTCAAGCTCCGCCGGGCAACCTTGTTCACGCTCCATGGCGCCGCTGCCAGCTTGATGCGCTGATTGCGATCGCCTTCGGTGATTTTTTCGCACCACATGTACAACCAGGTCCAGGTACTTTGCGGACAGCTATAGCCGCACCAGACCCGGCCAGCGAACACGGTGATGGCAAACAGGCCAAAGGCGCTGATGATCAGCAGCGCCGACAGCAGGATGAAGTCCTGCGGCCAGAAGGTGGTACCGAATACATGGAACTTGCTGTCGGCAAGATCCCACAGCACTGCCTGGCGGCCACCCCAGTCCAGCCAGGCCGTACCAAAGGACAAGGCAAACAAGGCACCGGCAAAACCGATCCGAAGATTGCGGTAGATGCCGCTGAAGCTACGCGTATGAACGGCGCCGCCGCTGTAACCGCTGCCTCTTTGGGCTGCTGGGGGTGTTACCTCAATCACGTGGTACGGAATTTTATCGCTCATGTCTCGTGGCTCATCAGGCTTCAACAGACCCGGGCACTATGGGCCGGTGACTGTTTGCAGCACAGACTCAGCTAAAGCGATAAAAACCGTATCAGTTATCTCGTGGGCCGCGCCAAACCCTTAGGTTACCGAGCCAGGCTCACTTGCCTTCAGATGCCTGCGGCTATCTACCGCGCCGATAACAGTGAGCGCGTCAGCCTCCGCTTCGGTGATCGGTATGCGCTCCCCCGCAAGCACAGCGAAGGACATGCGCAACTGCTCGTCAGTGACGATCTCGACTTCCGGGCCAGTGCCCTCGATCCGCAGCTTGTCGCCGATGAGCGTGCAGTGGCGGCTGTTCTGGTCAACTTCTATAGGCATGTCAGCGTCCTCTGGGTGGTTGCTATTAGTGACCGCACGGTTGCCCTGGTTGCTGCATTGGCTGATCGAAACGGCACTTCGGCATAGGCTGAGGGGTCAACCGTTAACACGGGCAGAGGAGGGTGTTGATGGAAAGCGGCTGGGAGACGATTTTGGAGACTATCCAGGCCGAGTTTGCCGATGTGACCAATGTCGAGGAGGTCACACGCATTCTGGTGCGTTTACTGATGGCCGCGCTGTTGGGCGCGGTGCTGGGCTTTGAGCGTGAACATCGCGGCAAGTCTGCTGGCGTGCGTACGCACATGCTGGTCTCCCTGGGTGCAGCACTGTTCGTGCTGGCGCCGAGTATGGCCGGCGCAGATGCTCAGGCGCTGAGCCGGGTAATCCAGGGCATCGTTGCAGGTATCGGCTTTTTGGGTGCGGGCACCATTCTCAAAGGCAATGGCAGGGATCCCAGCCACGTCAAGGGGCTGACTACTGCGGCGGGCTTATGGATGACCGCAGCCATTGGTACGGCTGCCGGGATGGGGCGGGAGGCGACTGCGCTGATCAGTACGATCCTGGCGCTGCTGGTGCTGAGCACCATGCCCAAGCTGGTAGATAAGGTCGAAGGAGGCAATGATCAGAAGCAGCGGGAAGAAGAGGGCTGATAGCACTGAGGGGAGCCGAAGCTCCCCTCAAATCGTTGCTGCCTGCTCTGTTGTTATTATTGAAGACTGGCCTTTTGTTGTTTTTGTAAGCCTGCCTCGGTGCTGCGAGCAACCCCCATGCGGGGTCAAGAGCAAACGTATTTTTTTGAGCGCTGACCTGCTTTCATCATGTTGATCCGACCGTGACTGTGGCTACCTGGAGGTAGTTTTGTTGTTCTGTGTCAGGCCGCGGGGTTAACCCCCAGGAAATCAGTTCTACTCCAAAAAAATCTGCTTGCTACGCCTCTGCCGTGTTGTTCTTGTTATGTCAGAGCCGTTACCTGTTGTTTTTATTGGGTGTCACGTTTTTGTTCTTGTTATGTCAGAGATATAGCAGGTGGCGTGCCAACTTTTCAAAAACCTTGAAAATCAACGGCTTGGCTATTTCCTGCGTCTTTTCACTGCGAGAAATTCTGTCGAATTGTTTCCCTGTTACCCGAATTTCCGCTGCGGAACGTGGGGGCGGTAACACCAGACCCACACATTGATGACATTAGTGTGACTCATTGTGCGCTACGGGCCCGCGCGACACGCGAGCCTGTCGGTCGCCCCAGCACCTGGCTGATGCGCTGGCCGGCGGCGATCAGCCGCTCGAGGTCTATGCCGGTCTCGATTCCCAACCCCTGCAGCAGGTAAAGCACATCTTCAGTTGCGATGTTGCCGGTAGCGCCCTTGGCATAAGGGCAGCCGCCAAGCCCGGCGACCGAGCTGTCAAACACCTGGATACCTTCCAGCAGGCTTGCGTAGACGTTGGTCAGGGCCTGGCCATAGGTGTCGTGGAAGTGCCCGGCCAGTTGTGCACGGGGCACCTGCGCTGAGACCACTTCAAACAATCTGCGTGTGTCACCGGCAGTGCCGGTACCGAGGGTGTCGCCCAGCGATACCTCATAGCAGCCCATGTCATGCAGCGCCTTGGCGACCGGAGCAACCTGTTCGGCGCTGACCCGGCCTTCATAAGGACAACCAAGCACACACGACACGTACCCGCGCACGCGCACGCCATGGCTGCGCGCTGCTTCCATGATCGGTTCGAAGCGCTGCAGGCTGTCACTGATCGAGCAGTTGATATTGCGCTGTGAGAACGCCTCGGTAGCAGCGGCGAATACCGCTACCTCTCTAACGCCCGCAGCAACCGCGTCTTCAAACCCACGCAGGTTCGGCGCCAACGCTGCGTAGGTGACACCAGGACGATACTTGATCGCGCTGAAGACCTCGGCCGAGCCGGCCATCTGCGGAACCCACTTGGGCGAGACGAAACTGCCCACCTCGATGTAGGACAAACCGGCCTCGCTCAGGTCATCGACCAGGCGCACCTTGTCGGCGACGCTGATCGGCTGGGCTTCGTTCTGCAGGCCGTCGCGCGGGCCGACTTCAACCAGGCGAACGTGTGTTGGCAATGACATGGCAGGGTTCCTGTGGCGAGTCAGCACGTGCTGTCGGAGGGCTTGGGCGTGGCGGCAAGCGCTTGCTCGCAGCGCTCCTGAGCGGTATCCAGTTCAAGGTGCATCTGCTCGATATCAAGCATTTGCTGCTCCAGCTGCGCGCGGCGTTCGGCAATTTTCACCAGCATGCTGTTGAGCTGTTTGAAGTTGCCACCGCGCGGGTCGTACAGCTCGATCAGCTCGCGGCACTCGGCCAGGGAAAAACCGATGCGCTTGCCGCGCAGAATCAGCTTGAGCGTGACCTTGTCGCGGGCACTGTAGATGCGCTCCAGCCCGCGCCGTTCAGGGCTTATAAGGCCTTGCTCTTCATAGAAGCGGATGGCCCGGGTAGTGATGTCCAACTCACGGGACAGGTCGGAGATGCTGTAGGTCTGGGTGCTCATGCTTGGGCTCGGAAGATTTATCCCGCTAAGCTACTGGGGCCTTGACGTTTACGTCAAGGCGTCCCGGCTTAATCAGTACTTGCCATGCGCACAGGTGGTTCAGTGCTAGCAGGCATGCTACAAACGAGGCTGATCATTTATAAATTGAATTCTGCGATGTCTATCAGCGTTAAATCGAATAGGGCGTTGTTCGATCTCGACTTGTTGCGCGCGATCGTTGTGGTGGCCGATTGCGGCAGCTTCACCACTGCTGCGGCGCGCTTGCACTCGACTCAATCGACCATCAGTCAAAAAGTCAGGCGGCTGGAAGAAATGGTCGGCCATCGCTTGCTGGTGCGGGGCAATCGTGATGTGTTGCCTACCGATGCCGGACAGACCTTGCTTGGCTATGCTCGGCACATGCTGGCGCTCAACGATCAGATGCTCGAAGCCCTGGCCGGCGCGATGGTCGGCACTACGGTGCGGCTTGGGGTGCCGGAGGATTTCGTCGGCGGGCGCACGACCAATGCGCTGTCTGACTTCAGCCGGCGCCATCCGCAGGTCAAGCTTGAGGTGACCAGCGGGCTGTGTCGCGACCTCAGCCAAGCCTACGACAATGGTGAGCTGGACCTGGTGCTGCTCAAACAACGGCGCAACAGCCGCGAAGGGGTGGCCTGTTGGCCCGAGCGCCTGCAGTGGATCGACAGTGCGCGGCTGCCGGCATTCGAGCTCGATCCAATTCCTCTGGTGACCTTCCCCCCGCGTGGGCTGTACCGCGATGACATGATCAACGCCATCGAGGGCATGGGCCGGCGCTGGCGCATCAGCTTCACCAGCTCCAGCCTGAGCGGGATTCAGGCGGCGGTTGCTGATGGTATGGGGGTGAGCCTGCTGCCGCCGCGTGCTGCGACGGCTGAACACCGCGTACTGGGCACTGAGCACGGTTTGCCGGAGGTCGACAGCTACGAGATTGTCATAGTGCACAGGCCAACTGCCGAGCAGATGGTGCGCTCGTTGGCGCAGGTGCTGACAGAGCTTCTGATGGTTCATGCCATCTGATAGGCACGCAGATTGTCCTGTCAGCGAGACAATCAGTGCTGTGTACACCGTCTATTGCACGATTATCACCGCAGGTAAGCTTGTACCCAGTCAAAAAGGAGACCTCTCATGAAAGACATTCTGGGCGTTCATCAAGCCCCTGCCGGGCACTGGGTGGGCGATGGTTTTCCGGTGCGCAGCCTGTTTACCTATGACCAACTGGCTCGGCATATCAGTCCGTTTCTGCTGCTGGATTACGCCGGCCCGCACGAGTTTGCGCCCACCACCGCTCGGCGCGGCGTTGGCGAACACCCGCACCGCGGCTTTGAGACCGTGACCATCGTCTACCAGGGCGAAGTCGAGCATCGCGATTCCACGGGCGCCGGCGGTTTGATCGGGCCGGGGGATGTGCAGTGGATGACCGCTGCCGATGGCATCATCCATGAAGAATTCCATTCGCCAGCGTTTGCCCGCAGCGGCGGAGCACTGGAGATGGTGCAGCTGTGGGTCAATCTGCCGGCGCGGGACAAGCGTGCCCCGGCGGGTTACCAGACACTGCTGGCAGCGAATATCCCGGTTGTGCCGCTGGCCGACCAGGCCGGCAGCCTGCGGGTGATCGCTGGCGAGTTCGAGGGCGCCGCCGGGCCGGCGCGCACATTTACCGAGATGGACGTCTGGGATCTGCGCCTCAATGCCGGCGCTGCATTGCAATTGCCGGTCGCCGCAGGGCGTAATGCTGCCATCGTCGTACTGCGCGGTAGCGTCAGGGTCAATGGCGAGCGCGAAGCGGGTCCGGCCAGCCTGGTACTGCTCGACCGCGCCGGTACCGGCGTTCATATCGAGGCGCAGGAAGGGGCGGTACTGCTGCTACTCAGCGGTCAGCCTATTGACGAACCGATCATCGGTTATGGGCCTTTCGTGATGAACAGCCAGGCGCAGATTACCGAAGCCTTCGACGACTATCAGGCTGGCCGCTTTGGGAAGATGGGTGGCGGACACGGCCCTGCGCACTGAACGGCAGCCGTGGGCTGACCGCCCGTCGCGCCATGACACTGGCAGAACGAACGGTCGCCGCCGCCCGATGATCTTCCACTAAGGTGCTAGTGGATTGCTGCGTATTGGATGTTCTGGCTAATGGACCGTTGCTTGAACGCGAGCAGCATCGGCTGACGCCTCGCCCTAGACGGCGTACTCAAAGACAACAGGCCATCCCACGAAGAGGGTCGTATCATGTCGTTGATAGGTGTTTCAATGCTGGAAATGCGGCAGATCATCGAACAGGCCTGCCTGCCTGATCGGTGCGAGGTCAGCTGCCCTGACGGGGCCAGCCTGACCATCCGCCTGGGCGAGGGCCCAAGCCTTAAGGACTGCGTGACATTGACCGAGGTGCCGATCAACAGTCTCAACAGCTGCCGCGATCTGGTTGGCTTGATAGCAGAACTTCGCGCTCAGCAACGGCAGGCTCAGCAGCCGATCGTGACCAAGCGGATCGCCTGATCGCTGGGCGTGTCGGTTACTGCAGTTCGACCAGCAGATTGATCCCGCCATCGCCGCACTTGCCGTGCTGGCGTACTACCCCGTGATAGCTGCGCCCGTCGAAGCTGAACGCCACACTGTGGGCGCTCTGTAACTTCGCCGGCAGCGGCGGTGAAACATGCAACCTGAGCGCTGGCGCGCCTTGCAGGTTAACCGGGGCAAATTGCACATGGCATTCGGCGCGGTGTGCCACGGGGCCAAACAGCGTGTCGCGGACGTAATCCAGCTCCAGGCAGGCACTGGCGGCGCGGTAGGTGCTTTTGCTGGCTGGGCAGTGCTCGGGTGGGCATTCGGACGCAGGCATGTTGAAGGCTCCTGAGTGGCTTAGGCTTGTATCAGGATATTGAAGCTGGGGGCGGGCAGACGTTCAGTTAATTCAACGTCTGTTGAGAATGAAGTGCGGTTTGGCCTGTTGGGGCTGCTGAGCAGCCCCGTTGTACCTTCACTCAATCTGACGAAATTCAGCGCTGCGGATTGAGTGTCAGGTGCACATGACGGTTGACGTCCTTGTACAGCAGGTAGCTGAACGGACCCGGGCCGCCGGCATAGCAAGCTTGCGGGCAGAACGCGCGCAGCCACATGAAATCGCCAGCTTCGACTTCGACCCAATCCTGGTTCAAGCGATACACGGCTTTGCCTTCCAACACGTACAGACCGTGCTCCATCACATGCGTCTCGGCGAACGGAATCACGCCGCCGGGCTGGAAGGTGACGATGTTGACGTGCATGTCATGGCGCATATCGGCCATGTCGACAAAGCGCGTTGTGATCCAGCCACCGTTGGTGCCCGGCATCTCAATCTTGGTCGCATTGTCGCGGTGGGTGACGAACGCTTCTGGAATATCCAGGCCTTCGACGCGCTGGTAATGCTTGCGCAGCCAATGGAAGGTGACGTTGGCCTTGCTGTGGTTACGCAGGCTCCACTCGGCGCCTGGTGGAATGAACGCATAACCGCCAGGAGCCAGGGTGTGATGCTTGCCCTGCAGGGTGATGTCGATTTCACCCTCGACCACGAATAATACCGCTTCGGCGTTCGGGTCCAGCTCTGGACGCTCACTGCCGCCTTCCGGAGCGACTTCAACGATGTACTGCGAGAAAGTCTCGGCAAAGCCGCTCAGAGGGCGAGCGATAACCCACATGCGCATCTTGTCCCAGAACGGCAGGTGGCTGGTGACGATGTCACGCATCACGCCTTTGGGGATAACGGCATAGGCTTCGGTGAACATGGCACGGTCAGTCAGCAGCTCGGTTTGAGCGGGGTGCCCACCGTGAGGGGCGAAGTAGGAGTGGTTCGACATGGACAGTCTCGACTTGTTGTTCTCTCCCCGTGCCGGAAACCGCACCGTCCGGTGCGCCGCAGGGGATGCACGGACAGGATAGGGTCCGTGCACAGCCATCCACAAATTAAATGTTGAAATACCCGCTATTCGATTACTGAATGCTCACCTTGCGCCCCGCGTGGTTCTCGGGCAAGCGATCACCTTGGCCGAACAGCTTGTGGCGCAGGGTGCCTTCCGCGTAGGCCACAGGGTAGCGGCCGCGCCGTTGCAGCTCTGGAATCAGCAGCTCGACGACATTGCTCAAATCATCCGGTTGTACGGCGTAAGTGAGGTTGAAACCATCGACACCGGTCTGGTCGAGCCAGCGCTCCAGTTGGTCGGCAACCTCGCTGGCGGAGCCGATCAAGACTGGGCCGCGGCCGCCAAGGCCGATGAATTCGGCGGCTTCGCGCACCGTCCACTGCCGGCTTGGGTCGGCCGCGGTAAAGGCGGCCAGGGCTGCGCGGCCAGCATCATTCTCGACATATTCAATCAGCGCATCCGGATCGAGGCCAGCGAAGTCGATGCCGGTCCAGCCGGACAGCAGCGCCAGCGCGGCGTCAAGATCCACATAACTGCGGTATTCGGCAAAGCGCGCCTGCGCCTGCTCACGGCTGTCCGCGACGATCAACAGCGCCTGCGCGTAAATCAGCACCTCGTCAGGGCCGCGTCCCGCCGCGGCGCTGGCCTGGCGCACGCCGTCGGCATAGCGGCGCAGCACCGTCGGCGTCGGTCCGCTGATGAATACGCACTCGGCGTGCTCCGCAGCAAAAGTCTGACCGCGCGCGGAGGCGCCGGCCTGGAACAGCACAGGCGTGCGCTGCGGCGAGGGTTGGCACAGGTGCATTCCAGGGACCTGGAAATGCTCGCCGTGATGGCCAATCGGATGGACCCGCGAGGGTTCGATGTAGCTGCCTGATTCGCGATCCAGCAATACGGCATCGTCATCCCAGCTTTTTTCCCAGAGCTTGTACAGCACCTGCAGGTATTCATCGGCCAGGTCGTAGCGCTGGTCATGGCCCAACTGCCGAGCCAGGCCAAGATTGCGTGCAGCGCTGTCCAGGTAGCCGGTGACGATATTCCAGCCGACCCGGCCATTACTCAGGTGGTCCAGGGTCGACATGCGGCGTGCGAACGGGTACGGGTGCTCGTAGGTCAGCGAGAAGGTCACGCCGAAGCCCAGATGTTCGGTAACCCCGGCCATGGCCGGGACCAGCAGCAGGGGATCGTTGACCGGGACCTGCACGCCCCCACGCAGGGCCGCTTCGGGCCCGCCTTGGTAGACGTCGTAGATGCCCATGACATCGGCAATGAACAGCGCGTCGAACAGGCCACGCTCAAGCAGGCGAGCGAGGTCAGTCCAGTAGTCCAGCCGGTTGAACGCCACGCTGGTATTGCGCGGATGGCGCCACAGCCCGGGGGACTGATGACTGGCGGCGTTCATGCTGAAGGCGTTGAAGCGAATCGGGCGGGGCATGCGAAGCGTTCCTTGGCGTCAGGGCAGGACGGCGGTCGGGTAAACCGCGTCAGCCACAGTCAACTTGTGTGGGATCAGACCCAGGCCCTGGAAGGTGTCGGCCAGTTTTTGCTGTTCGGCAACGATTGCCGGGGTAATCGGCACGGCGTTGTAATTGCGTCGCTCGCTGGCCACTTCCAGCACCTCAGCCTTGATCCCTAGTTGCGGTGCCAGCAGGCTGGCAACTTCCGCTGGCTTGGCATTGGCCCACTGGCTGACCTTGGCCAGCTCGCTGAAGAAGGTCTTCAGCCATTCGCGGTGCTGGTCGGCAAAGCTCGCGGTGGAGAGATAGAAGGTCCGGTTGTTGGTCAGGCCGCTGCCGTCGCGCAGGTTTTTCAAGCCAGGTTGCTGCTCGGCTGCTGCCAAGAACGGGTCCCACAGCGTCGAAGCCTGCACGCTACCCGACTGTAGGGCGGCGACGGCATCGGCGGCGTTGTTGACGTATGCCGGGGTAATGTCCTGATAGCTCAAGCCAGCTTGCTGCAACGCGACGGCCAGCAGGTATTGGGCATTCCAGCCGCGGCCAGTGGCAACTCGCTTGCCCTTGAGCTCCTGCACGCTGGTGATGTGATCCTGTTCGCGTACCACCAGGCCAATCCCGCGCGGGTAGGGCTGTTCAGCCGCCAGAGAGACCACAGGCTTGCCAGCGGCCTGGGCGAACACCGACGGAGCATCCGCGGCGTGACCCAGGTCGATCGCACCGGTGCTCAGCGCTTCGAGTAGTTGCGGGCCGGCGGCGAATTCGTGCCAGCTGACTTTCACGCCCTGTGCAGCGAGCGCCTTTTCCAAGGCGCCCGTGCCCTTGAGGATGTTTACGCTGTTGAATTTCTGGTAGCCGATGCGCAAGGTCTTGGCATCGTCGGCTATGGCTTGTGACCAAGGTAGTATGGAGCTGACGACACTGGCCAGCAGGCCGCCGAGCAAGAGGCGGCGAAGAGGAGAAAAGGCACGGTAGGACAAGGCGGGTGCTCCTGAGCGAAGGCTGGAATGTGGGCTCCAGCGTAAGGGAGGCGGCTCAGGGCTTTCAATTTTTTTATTCCATTTTGTTAGATTGTTTTATTATTTTTATATCCTTTTGTGTTTATTGGGTTTCAGCGTTATCCCTTGTGTTTCAGCTCTGCGACCAGCAGTAGCGATTGCGGCACGGGGCTTTGTGGATGCTGCGGTTCCTGCAGCTGGAGTAGGGTTAGTCCGGCCCTGTCCAGCGCCGCGAGCCAGCTTGTCAACGTGCGCATGTACCACGGCATCGGCTTCCAATCACCCTTGAACCCAGCGAAGGATTCTTCACGCCAGCCATCTTGATAATCACCGTTGGCGGCGCTCCATGGGTGTAGCGACTGGATCACCAGCACGCCGCCCGGAGCCAGCAAGGTGGTCATCGCGCTCAGCAGCGGGATGATGTCCTGATGAAGCAGTGCGAAGTTGGCGCAAATCGCGTCGTAGCATTTGCCGAGTCCCACATCGCCGCTGGCGAGTTGTTCGTAGCTGCAGTGGTGGACGGGTGATGAGCCGGCTGCGCGTGCTGCCTCGACCAGGGTTGAGTCGCCATCCACGCCTACGGCTTCGATACCCCGAGCAGTGAGGGCGCGCAACAGCCATCCCTCACCGCAGCCGAGGTCGAGAACCCGCTGTGGCTGGCGTGACAGGATGGCCAGCAGGATCGCTTGATCGGTGACCTCGCGGCGGCTTTCGATGCTGCCACTGCGCACGGCTTCGATCCAGGCGTGGGCGTTGTCATGCCAGCTTTGCTGGAGGCGGGTTTCAGGGTCAGGGGAGGACATGGCTGGTTCCGGCAGTGACAGATAGGTACAAGCTTAGGCGGTGCACTGGGCCCAGTGACATCGATACTTCAGCCGACCAGCCAGCCGCTGTCGCCCTCGATCAGCGTGCCGCCATGGTCAGTGGTGTCCCCAAGTCGCGCCACGGCCTTGCCTGCGATGGCGTAACTTGGCGAGCCGCTTTCAATGACGGCGCCGCAGCTTATGCGGTCGCCAACACAAGCAACCTCGCGCCCGCCGACCCTTGTCGCAGAAGTGACCGAGACCACTTCGCCGATGCCGTGAATTGGGCAGTCATGTTTGTGGCCGATCAGCACAATGGGTTTCATCGGTGGAGGACTCCTTGGCTGTAGTGGACTGGTTGCCGGGCTTGGCTCGCCTACGGGTAGCGCGTGGTTTTTTCGCCGGCCGCTGGCCCGGGCGTATGGCCCACAGATGGGCGTTCGCACGCAGGCGCTCCTGGATATGAGGCGGCCTGTCGGCCAAGGTGGTTAGCGGCGGGATGGGTTTGCCAGGCAGTCCTGCTTCGCGGATGATTTTTGGCCAGCGCGGTTTCCAGCACAGCAGCAGGCTTAGCCAGTGGCTTAGGCCGAGGATGAGGAAGGCGGGCGAGATAAGAACAAGGCCTAACTTGATGATCCGCGAAGAATGACGAAAGTAGTGGGTAAGCCCCTCGAACTGAGGGGTGAATGCCTGCCATGGCCAAGGGAAATGTGAGGTAATTCGTGGGCGCGGGAGGCCGTCAGGGCCTGACTCCATAAAACGGCGGATGAATTCCCACTCGTCGTGCATTTCAGATGAGGTGTTGCACATTTTGCCGACGAAGGCAACCTCTGGATGGAAAGTGCCGGTCACGCTGACGGGCCAGTAGAGGCTTAAGGAAACTCTGAAAAAGACTTCCTGATTTGGCAAAATCACCGGACACCAGTCGCCGAGCTTTTCAATGATGAAACAGATGACTTTCGCCGACGCCGAGTACGCCGGCAAGCGCAAGCAGACCCGCAAG
>Ga0308169_10000416_pt1 | contig 65753 bp, 56 predicted proteins | sample PhyBR1_2_FD_202139 | JGI IMG/M metagenome (GOLD analysis project Ga0308169, IMG submission 202139) | Phyllosphere microbial communities from UC Gill Tract Community Farm, Albany, California, United States - DLSLSB.R1 | ecosystem: Host-associated > Plants > Phyllosphere > Unclassified | place... | reverse complement strand
TAGGGGCTCCGTTGTGGATAGTTAGTCGGTCAGGCAAAACCGGCGCGCCCGCGTCATGGAACGCAGGCGCGATTCTCGGTGAATCCGACGGATCCTCCGGGTCATCCTGATTTGTGGATTGCTTTCAATGCCGCCCTCAACGGGCAGCAAGTGCGTGCACGTGGTACACGCCCGTTTATTCTAGTCGCAGCCGGCAATGCGGGTCAAAGCGGCCGCAGGGCAGGTGCGGGAGCGTCAGAAGTGCGTCAGGCAATGGGTGGGCCGCTCCACCGCGAACATCTGCTGCGCTTTGAAGGCCGCCCCGGGGGTCCCTTCGGAAAGCGCACTTGCCGCCTTGAGCGTAACCGGGCTGATTCCGCCGAGGTAGATGGAGGACAGCGCCGAGACGTCCAAGGACAGGTCCGCTTTGTCCCCCGCCGTAACGCGTTCGACGGCGGCCCGGCCGCCCTTGACCTCGAGGGCGAAAGTTCCAGCGGTGAGGCCCAGCGGGTCCCCCACCTCCAGGACCAGCCGCCCGTCGGCCGGGTAGTGCCGGGCTGCCAGGGCCTGCGGAATGTCGAGGAGCCGGAGCCAAAGCATGTCACGGCTGTCGGAGGCATCGATGCAGCGCGCGTCCGCCAATGCCCACGCGAGGGGATCGTCCACCGGCGCCTCGTTCCAGGAGACGCGTTCCACGAGGTCGATGGCGGCCAGATACTGCCAAAGCTCTAGGTAGGCGTGGTCCGTGGCGGCCACCAAGTCCACCACCTCTACGGTGGCCGGCGTGGTGTCCCAACCGGCGAACTTGTACGAAACGTAACCGTCCACGCCGCCGTCCGGCCCGTAGTGCAGCGCTGCCTTGATGGCAGGGTCCTCCTTGCCCTCCCGGTTGAGCGATCCTGACGCCAGCAGCCGGTACCACTCCTGGCGTCCGAGGGAGCCGGGGGTGCGCCGGTGCACCCGGTCGAACACTCCGGGGGCAATGTCGAGCAGTGCTTTGGGGTCCGCCACCTCCACGGTCCCCGTGGGCTGGTGCCTCAGGTTGAAGCGTGCCGTGGTGTCCACCTTGACGGTTCGCTCCAGGCTGGCGATGCCGTAGCCGAACCGCCCGTAGATGCTTCCCTCGGAGGCGGTCAGGGCGGCCACTGCGACGCCGTCATCCTTGGCGGCCTGCAGGTCTTCGGTCATCATGCGGCGCAGCAGGCCGCGCCGGCGGTGCGAGGTGCGGACGGTGACGGCGGTGACCATCTGGGTCTCGAGCATCCTGCCAAAACCGATGTTAAGGGTTTTCCGGAGGGTCCCGAAGGTGGCCACGGGCACGTCGGCCGGGAGCGAGTGCCGGGCCGGCGTTCCTGTCTGGTAGGCGCCGGTAAAGATCCTGCCATCAACCTCGTAGCTGGCCATGGAGCGCGCTACATGCTCGGGGGTGCGGGTGGAGTCATGGAAGCCGAAGGCGACGGCGCGGGCCCAGGTCTCGGCTTCGGCGTACCCGTCTTTGCCTTCGGACACGGCCGGAAAGCGCCGGATTTCATAGTTTCCGCTCAGATTCCCCATTTACCTGAGCCTAGCCAATAGATCCGGCGCCTGACCACCGAAAACACCGCCGCGAATTGTCCAGCGCCCGTACCGGGCCTAGTGGCCGGCGTCGTACCAGCTGGGTCCGACGCCGATCTGGACTTCCAAGGGCACGCTGAGGTCCGCAGCAGCAGCCATTTGCTCGGTCACGAGTTTCTCCACGGCTGCCCGCTCCCCCGCCGCCACCTCCAGGACCAGTTCGTCATGGACCTGCAGCAGCATGCGCGACTTCAGGCCCTGCGCCTGCAGTTCCGCGTGGACGCCCAGCATGGCGCGTTTGATGATATCCGCGGCCGAGCCCTGGATGGGGCTGTTCAGCGCGATGCGTTCGGCGTTCTCGCGCAGCTGCCGGTCCGTGCTGGTGAGGTCCGGCAGGTAGCGCCGGCGTCCTTCGATGGTGGCCGTGTAGCCGTCCACCCTGGCCTGGTCCACCACGCCCCGGAGGTAGTCGCGGACGGCGCCGAAGCGGTCGAAGTAGTCCTTCATGAGGGTGCGGGCCTCATCGACGGAGATTTCCAGCTGCTTGGACAGGCCGAAGGAGGTCAGTCCGTAGGCAAGGCCGTAGGACATGGCTTTCACCTTGGAGCGCATGGCGCTGGTGACCTGGTCAGTGGGGACGTGGAAGATGTTCGACCCGACGAACCGGTGAAGGTCCTCGCCGTCCTTGTACGCCTGGATCAGCCCGGCGTCGCCGGAGAGGTGCGCCATGATGCGCATCTCGATCTGTGAGTAGTCGGCGGATAGAAGGCATTCATAACCGTCGCTGACCACGAAGATGCCGCGGACCCGGCGGCCTTCCTCGCTGCGGATGGGGATGTTCTGCAGGTTCGGGTTGTTGGACGAGATCCGGCCGGTGGCCGCCACGTTCTGCGCGTAGGTGGTGTGGATCCGGCCGTCCTCCGCCACGGACTTCTTCAGCGACTCGATCATCTGGCGCAGCTTGGCGGCCTCGCGGTGCGCCATGAGCTGGACCAGGAACTCGTGCCCCGTTTTTTCGAGCAGGTTCTTCAAGGAGGCGGCGTCCGTGGTGTAGCCGGACTTGATCTTCTTGGTCTTGGGAAGCTGGAGCTCGTCGAAGAGGACGGCCTGCAGCTGCTTGGGCGAGCCGAGGTTGACCTCGTGCCCGATGGCGGCGAAAGCCTGCTCCTGCGCCTGGTCGATCACCCGGGCAAGGTCCGCGAGCTGATCGTCCATCTTGTCCATGTCGATGGCGATGCCGGCGAGTTCCATGTCCGCCAGGACGCGGCTGACGGGCAGCTCAAGGGTGGACAGCAGTTCCTCCGCCTTGCGGCTCTTGAGTTCGTCCTCGAAGTGGCGGCTCAGGGCCAGCACCACCGCGCCGGCCTGGACCAGGGAATCGGCGGCTGCCGTGTCCTCGCCGTCGAAGGACAGCTCCAGCTGCCCGGCTTTGGCCGTGGCGGCGGGGATTCCCACGTTGAGATGGTGCTGGGCAAGCTCAGCGAGTTCGTAGGTGCGGCGGTCCGGCTGGATGAGGTAGCCGGAGATGGAGGTGTCGTCCACTACGCCCTCCAGCTCCAGGCCGCGGGCCGTCAGCGCCTTAAGGGCGGCCTTGAAGCCGTGCATGACCTTTGGCGCTTCGGGATCGCGCAGCCACGCGGCCAGCACGTTCTCGGTTTCCGCGTCCTGGTCCGAGAGGTCGACGTAGACCGCGGCGTCGCCGCGGACGATGGCCAGGGCAGCGGCGTCTTCCCCGATCCGGCCGGGGACGAGGTCGACGGCGAGGGCGGACCGCTGGCCCGTGCCCGCAGCCAGGAAGGCGGCAAGTTCAGCGCCACCGGCGGGGACGGTGTAGTCCGGGGTGTCGATGCTCTCGCGCTCGGCGGCGGGGGTGTCGGCGTCGCCATAAAGGGCGAACAGGCGTCCGCGGATGGCCTTGAACTCGAGCTGGTCGAAGAGGTCCTCGATGGCCGCCTGGTCCGGGCGCGGCTGGTAGAGGTCCTCCAGCGTGACGGGGAGGTTGAGATCGGTGTGCAGCTGGTTCAGCCGGCGGTTGCGCTTGACGTTCTCCACGTTCTCGCGGAGCGAGTCCCCGACTTTTCCGCCGATGGCGTCCAGGTGTTCCAGGACGCCTTGAAGGCCGCCGTACTGGTTGATCCACTTGGCCGCCGTCTTGGGCCCGACGCCGGGCACGCCGGGGAGGTTGTCCGCCGTCTCCCCCACCAGGGCGGCGAGGTCTGAGTAGCGGGACGGGGGAACGAAGTACTTGGCCTCGATGGCCGCGGCGTCCATCCTCGGGATGTCACTGACGCCCTTCTTCGGGTACAGCACAAAGACGTTGTCCGTGACGAGCTGGAAGGCGTCCCGGTCACCCGAAACGAGCAGGACCTCGAAGCCGGCCTTCTCCCCCATGGCGGCGAGCGTCGCCAGGATGTCGTCCGCCTCGTAGCCGGGCATTTTGATGGTCTTGATGCCCCAGGCCTCCATGACCTGGGCGATGAGGTCGATCTGGCCGCTCATCTCGCGGGGCGTTTCGTTCCGGCCGCCCTTGTATTCGCTGTACTCGGTCTTCCGGTGCGTGGACTCGTCCGAGACGTCGAACGCCACCGCAATGTGGGTGGGCTGCTGTTCCTTGATGAGGTTGATCAGCATCGAGGTGAAGCCGTGGATGGCATTGGTGTGCTGGCCGTTGGAGGTGGAGAATTTGTCCGCCGGGAGGGCGAAGAACGCGCGGAAGGCCATGGAGTGGCCGTCCAGGACCAGCAGCCGGGGCTGGTCGGTAATGGGAATGACGGGCGCTTCCGTAGCTGAAACAGATCCACCGGCGGCGGGGTTAACTCTCTTCGCAGCAGGCCTTGGGGCGGCAGAGCGGCGCTGCGTTGCAGCCCCCTCATCGATGGCCTGGGACGGGAAAGGGGCCGGTTTGGTTGTTTCACTCACAGGTGCCAGCCTAGTTGCCATGACAGACAATTTCACGCCGGGCGCTTTCGCCGAAGAGCTGGCAGCTGCCGGTATTCCCGACCACATGCACGGCTGGCTGGGCAGGTTTGGCGTCGGCGCCTTGGTGGTGAAGATGGGGATCCATTTCCTGGAAATGAGTCCGGAACGCACTGTTGCCACCATGCCGGTGGAGGGCAACACTCAGGTGGCGGGAATCCTGCACGGCGGCGCCCACGTGGTGCTGGCGGAAACCCTGGGCTCCTTCGCCGCGGGAATGCATGCCGGACCGGGCCGCCATGCCGTGGGCATCGAGGTCAGTGCCACGCACCACCGGTCCATCGCCGAGGGCCTGGTGACGGGCACGTGCACAGCCATCCACCTGGGACGCACGCTGACCACCCACGAGATCGTCATGACGGACGTGCAGGGACGGCGCCTGTCAACCGCCCGGATCACCAATATGCTCCGCGACAACGCCGGCTGAATTATTCCGCGCCAGGACCAGCTGCCCGGTTTCCGGGCAGCTGGTAGCGCAGTTCGACGATCCCCCTGCCGAGGGTGCGGGACGCAGCCAGCTCAAGGGGCGGCGTCGGGCCCTTCATGGGAAGCAGCCGCTTTCCTGCACCGAGCACCACGGGTATGACGGACAGGATGATCTCGTCCAGGAGTCCGGCATCGGCGAACTGCGCGGCCAGGTTTCCGCCGCCCACCACCCAGATGTTCCTGTCACCGGCAGCGCGCCGGAAGTCAGCAAGGAATTCCTGGATGTCCCCGCGGACAAAGGTGATGTCGGCTCTGTCCGGAGCACGGTATTCGTGGTGGGTGAACACGTAGCTGGGGGTGCCCGCATACGGCCACGCGCCGGACTCGTGCTCCATCAGCCAGGCGTAGGTTTCCCCGCCCATGACGATGCAGCCCACCCCGGCGATGAAGCCGTTGTAGCTGTCGGCCCCGCCCTCGAAGCCGTCAAACTGCAGCAGCCAGTCAAGGTCATCTGTCGGCGTGGCAATGAAGCCGTCCAGGGAGGCGGCCACGAAGTATTGGATGCGCTGCATGGCAGCCAGCCTAGCCGACGGTTACGGCGCTACTTGGAGAAGTACGGAATGATCAGGTACAGCCCGATCAGGACCGCCACGCCGCACAAGCCGAAGCAGATGTAAGCGAAGGACCGCTTCACCCCGGGGGACGTTTGCTGCGCGTCAGCGGCTATGGCCGTGAACCGGACACCGAGCGAGTAGAGGGTTACCACCGTTGCGGCGGCTACGAGCGTGGCGCCGGCAACTGTCAGGAGTTCCAACCACTTCATCGCTGATTCTCCTTGGAGTTGTTTGCTTTTGCTTCAGCCCTGGCTTTTGCCTCGGCTTTCGCTTTTGCTTTGGCTTCGGCCCGGGCCTTCTTCTTCGCGAAGCGGACGGCCTGTCCGGCTTCCTCCACTTCCACAGCGTTCTGGTGGCTTACCGAAGACTTGCGTGAGTAGAAGAACATGAAAAGGACGGCCGCGCTGCCGGCAATGGCGGCGATGAGGATGCCCACGGCGCCTGTCTTCACCAGGAGGGCCGTAAGGGCGCCGACGACGCCGGCGGCCGGGAGGGTGAAGAGCCAGCCCAGCGCGATCTTGCCCACCATGTTCCAGCGGACTGTGGTGCCGCGGCGCCCCATTCCGGAGCCGATGACGGAACCCGAGGCCACCTGCGTGGTGGAGAGGGCGAAACCGAGGTGGGAGGATGCGAGGATGGCCGACGCGGTGCTCGTCTCGGCCGCGAAGCCCTGGGCGGGCTTGACCTCGGTGAGGCCCGAGCCCATGGTGCGGATGATGCGCCAGCCGCCGGCATAGGTTCCGATGGCGATGGCCAGGGCGCAGGCGGTGATCACCCAGAGCTGGGGACCGGAGCCGGGCGCCTGGCTATTCGCGGCGATCAGGACCAGGGTGATGATGCCCATGGTCTTCTGGGCGTCGTTGGTGCCGTGGGCCAGGGCTACCAGGCTGGAGGTGAACACCTGGCCGGTGCGGAAGCCGCCGCGTTTCTGGGTGAGCTTGCTGCCCGTCTCGGGGTCATGGCGCGAGGTGAGGGCGTAGGCCAGGCGGGTGCAGACGTAGGCCGCAAGGCCCGCAATCACGGGGGCGAAGACTGCGGGAAGGATGACCTTCTGGACCAGGCTCTCGAAATTGACCGAGCCGAACCCCGATCCGACCACCGCCGCGCCGATGAGCCCGCCGAAGAGGGCGTGGGAGGAGCTGGACGGCAGGCCCTTCAACCACGTGATCATGTTCCACAGGACGGCGCCCATTAGCCCGGCGAAGATGATTTCGGGGGTGATCTGGACGCCGGCGGAGCCCTCGCGGATGATGCCGCCGGACACCGTCTTGGCCACCTCGGTGGACAGGAAGGCACCCACCAGGTTCAGCACGGCTGCCAGGGCCACCGCTGTCTTGGGCTTGATGGCACCCGTTGCGATGGGCGTTGCCATGGCGTTCGCGGTGTCGTGGAAGCCGTTCGTGAAGTCGAAAAATAGTGCCAGTGCGATCACCAGCGCCACCATGAAGGTGATATCCACCTGTTGCCCAATCTGCAGAGTCGACGGTCAGCAGTTTCTCTTACCAGGCTGCCTTGCACAGCATAGTTCACCAGCTGTTTGCGTGGAATGACTTGCGGCGAGGGCACAACCGGCGGGAAACCCTATCGATCGTACGCGTCCCCTGCATGAGGTCAAAACACAGGCTGGGACAGGAAAGACCGGATCCGGTCAAGTTCCGGGGGCGTGATTCCGCGCCGCGGGTGCGGCGAGACGGTAAGGATGCGCCGGCCCAGGATGCGCGCCCACCGCTGCGCTTCGGCCTCGAAAGCCAGCTGGTCGTCCACCCAGGCCACGGCGTCGGGCCCGGTTGTTTCGACGTCCGCCTGGATGGCCCGGAGCTTCCACCAGCCGGTCCCGGCGGCAGGGCCGTCCGCGGCAAGATAGGGCCAGTTTTCGCCGGAAAGTCCGACGGCGGGACACAGGTACTGCGGCGCCAGCTCCTCCCAGCTGGTCAGCCAGACACAACGCAGTCCGGGCGTACGTGCCAGGGCATTGATCCCGGCCACAAGTTCTGCCGCGAAAGCGACGGGCAGCAGGCCGGCGTCAGCGTGTTGCCATGGCGAACCCCAGCCGGTGGGGCTTTCCGGGCCGAGCGGGCAGACGACGCCGTCGACGTCGAGGTACAGCGTGCGTCCCACGGCTGCACCAGCACGGGTTTAGTGCTGGTTGAACTGGGGCGGGAGCGACCCCGTGTCCAGTTCGGGCGCGACTTTTTCTTTCGAGGGTGGCCAGGGTGACGTCGGGAAGGACAATCAGGCCGTCCAGTTCACGCCGCGCCCGTTTGTACGCGGCCTGCCGTTCGGCCGGCGTGGCGGCGTCGTTTTCGGCGATCATCAGCAGTTTGCGCGCCGTGGCCAGCCGTTCGCGTTCGGGCCCGCTGAACTTGCTGTCCCTGATGCGCCGGGCTTCGCGCTCGGCGACGTCGAGCGCCACCGCGAAGTCGTTGACAGCGTGCCGGTAGGCATCGAGCGCGGCCGCCGATTGAACGTCTTCGGCGGAGGCGGGCCGTTGCCCGTCCGCTTCCCGCTTGGCCCGAAGGAAGGCCACGGTGAGGGGTTCGCGGACATCGGTCATCATGGGGAAATCGATGAGTTTGCCCACGTCGAGCTCATACTCAAGCCAGCGCCGGTTGGTGGCGTCATGGGTGGCCATCAGTGCCTGCACCTCGGCCGCGGACGCCTTTCCGTCTTCGGCTGCCTGGCTCCTGAGCCTGTCCAGTTCGACCCGACGCCGGTATTGGCGTTCACCGGCCCTCCGCCAGCCTCCGGCCCAGCGGCCGGCAAAGGCCATCAGTGGAAACACCATCCACCATTTGTCGGACAAGAACTCCATGAGGGACCGCACCCTTTAATGGTCCCAGCCCCGGGGGCCAGCCTCAAGAAGCAAGGACAAATCGGGCGGCGGCACAGTGCGGCGGCTCCGCCGGCCGCCACCACGTCGCTGTCAGGTAGCAGGCGTTGCCTGGGCTGCGTTGACGTTGACCAGCCAGGAGATACCGAACCTGTCGGTGCACATCCCGAAGACATCACCCCAGGGCGCCTTTTCCATCGGAACGGTCACCGCTCCGCCGTCGGCGCTCAGTTTTTGGTAGTAGCCCCGGAGCTCCACCTCGTCGTCGCCGCTGAGCGAAATAGAGATGGCGGAACCTGGGCGGTATTCCATGCCGTTCGGTGTGTCGGCCCCCATGAGCACGAGCCCCTGGGTGGTGGTCAGCATGGCGTGCATGATCTTTTCCGCCTCGGCCGGGTCGTCGCTGGCCTGGAAGTCGCCGAAGGTGCTGAGGGTCAGTTCCCCGCCAAAGACGGACTGGTAAAAGTTCATTGCGTCCCGGGCATTGTCGCGGAAGCTGAGGTAGGGGTTGAGGATCGTAGGCATGGCAGGATCTCCTTCACACGGGCCGGAACAGCGGCAGCAACTGGGGCAGACACCATCCTGCCCTATCCGCCTCCAGCCAGGTAGGGAGAGACTCCCCTGCCCCGCCCGTCCGTTTCAGGGTACAAAGCGGTAGCCGACTCCGGCCTCGGTCAGCAGGTGGCGGGGGTTTCCGGGGTCGTCCTCCAGCTTCCTGCGCAGCTGGGCCATGTACACGCGGAGGTAGTTTGCTTCCTTCCGGTACGAGGGCCCCCAGACGTCTGCCAGCAACTGCTGCTGGGAAATAAGCCGGGACGGGTTGCGCACCAGGATTTCCAGGATGTTCCACTCCGTGGGGGTGAGCTTGACCGGCTGCCCGGACCGCAGGACCTGCCGGGCCACCAGGTCCACGGTGAATCCGGCGGAGCTGACGAGCGGGCGGGTCTCCGCTTGGGGAACCCTGCGCAGCAGGGCGCGCAGCCGGGCCAGCAGTTCATCAAGGCCGAACGGTTTGGTGATGTAATCGTCGGCACCGGCATCCAGGGCACCAACCTTGTCAGGGGATCCATGCCGCGCTGACAGGACCAGGACCGGGGCTGCGCTCCAGCGGCGCAGGTTCCGCAGGACGTCGGTCCCGTCCATGTCCGGCAGGCCAAGGTCCAGGACCAAAAGATCGGGCGCGTGGCGCGAGGCCGCCGCAAGGGCGGAGGCGCCGTCCACTGCCGTGTCCACCGAATAGCCGTGGGCGGCGAGCGTGATCCGGAGGGCCTTGAGCAGGTGCGGGTCGTCGTCGATGACCAGTACCCTTGCCGCGGCCTCACGGCCCCCGTTGGGCGACCCAGTGGCCGTCATCGCTGCACGCTGCCGGCGGCGCGGGCGGCGTCAGGAAGGCCGCCGCCGGGGGAGCCTGCCGGTACGCCCGTGGAGAGGGGCAGGCGGATCACCATGGTGAGGCCGCCGCCCTGGGTTTCCCTGGCGGTGAGGGTGCCCCGCATGGACTGGACAAAGCCCTGCGCCACTGCCAATCCAAGCCCGATCCCGCTCGACTGGGAGAGGTCATCGAGCCGCTGGAACGGGCGGAACATGTCCACCACCTTGCGGGCAGGCACGCCGGGCCCGTGGTCGATGATCTGCAGTTCGCCGCACGGATGGCCGTCAAGGACGCTGCCGGCGGGCCCGCCCGTCACCAGGACACCGCTGCCGGCAGCGTACTTCAACGCGTTCTCCAGGATGTTGGCCACCACCCTCTCCAGCAGGCCGGAGTCGGCGTCCACGGGAGGCATGTTGGCGGGAAGCGAGACACTGACGGCTCCTTCCGGCAACCCGCGCAAGGCGGCGTCCACCGCCTCGGACCAACGCACCGGGCCCAGCAGCGGTTCCACGGACTGCGCGGTTATCCGGGACATGTCCAACAGGTTACCCACCAGCAGGTCCAGCCTGTCGGTGCAGGCGTCGATGGTCTCCAACAGTTCATGCTGTTCTGCCGGGGAGTAGGACACGCCATTCTGCAGCAGTCCCCCGGCAGCCAGTTTGATGCCCGCGAGCGGGGTGCGGAGGTCGTGGGAGACCGCCCGGAGGATGGCTGTGCGCATGGTGTTGCCCTCGGCGAGGCGGAGCATCTCGTGCCGGGTGGCCGCCAACTGCCGGCGCTCGAGCTGGGCTTTGACATGGACTGCGAAGGCGGCCAGCAGCCTGCGCCCGGACGGCGGAACCTCCCGCCCCCGCAGCACCAGGGATGTCTCCTCGTCCACCTGCTCAACGGTGGTTCCGGCAAGGGGGGACCCCGCGAGTGTGGTCCCAGGCATCCCAGGCAGGGCCCGACCGCCCGCCTGGACGGCGGCATCCCCGGCAGCAGCCACCACGTGCCACGGGCCCCACCCAAGGCCCTCATCGCCGTCGACCGCTGTTTGCCTCTCCTCCGCAGCACCACTTCCCGCGCCTGCGCCGTCACCTGCGCCGGACCCGGCCGGACCCCGCGTAAGGACGGCAGCCCCGCTGGCACCGAAAACGCTGAGCGCCTCCGCGAGAAGCCCCTTCAGGTTGTCCTCTTCCCGGGAGGCGGCAAGGGCTAGGTCCGCCAGCGTGGCAGCCTCCGCGCGTGCGGCCGCGGCCTCCTTGGACCGCCGCGCCGAGCGGTCCACAACCCCCGCCACCGCAACGGCGACGCCGGCGAACACCACCAGCGACAGGATGTCCTGCGGATCGTGGATGGCAAGGTCGCGCAACGGCGCAGTGGAGAAGTAGTTGACCAGCAGGCTGCTCCACAGCGCTCCGGCAACGGCCGGCCAGAGCCCGCCCACCAAGGCTATGGCCACTGCACCGGCCAGCTGGAGCAGTGTTGCCGTGGCCACGCTGTGGTCGAACACTGCCAGCAGCAGCTGCAGGGCGACCGGAAGGACGGCGGCGAGCGCAAACCCGCCCAGCACCCTCCTGCGTCCCAGGCCGGTCCGGAACCTGCCGGCCCCGGTCGCCTCCGGCCGGGAGACCGCCGGCCGGGGCACCACCTGGACGTCGATGTCCCCTGCCCCGCGCACAACCCTGGCTTCCACGCTGCCGCCGGAGAGCAGGGCAGGCCTGCGGCGGCTCTGCCCCACAAGGATGTGGGTGGCGCCGTGGGTCCGGGCGTAGTCGAGCAGGGCCGCGGCGACGTCTGCCGAGGACAAGGCGTGGTAGCTGCCGCCCAGCTCCGCCACATGCCGCCGCTGGGATTCGAGCGCGTGGGGCGACTCGCCCTGCGCACCCGAGGGGGTCCGGACGTGGATGGCCGCCACTTCGCCTCCGCCCGCCCGTTCGAGCAGCTTGGCGGCCCGGCGCACGAGGAGGTCGCCGTCCACACCGCCGTTGAGGCCGATGACGATCCGTTCCCTAGCCATGAGGCACATTCTTCCACCAATGCCATGCCCGGGCGGCGGACACCGCGGGGGCGTTGTGTATTGCCTCACATGGACGTTAAGGATCCGTCAAGATCACCTGTTTTCCCGTTTTCACCGATAAGCGCGGTGCTACTTTCGGCTGGGCCGCGGCGCCCGCCGGGCGGTAAAGGAAGGCACCCGATGACCACCATGAGCCGGCCCCCCGCTGATCCGTCGGCACTGCCGCCGGACGGCAGGAACGCGGTGCGGAACTGGCTGCTGTTCGGCCTCCAGGATGCCAAGGGCGCCCACCAAGGCCCGGGCGGCGTGGCTCCTGAGCGGCACCGGAAACAGCACTGGTGGCAGGTGATGTGCCTGACCGGCGTGGACTACTTCTCCACCCTTGGGTACCAGCCCGCCATTGCTGCCCTGGCCGCCGGCGCCATCTCACCGCTGGCCACGCTGGTCCTGGTGGCCGTCACTTTGCTGGGGGCGCTGCCGGTCTACCGCCGGGTGGCCGGGGAAAGCCCGCGCGGTGAAGGCTCCATCGCCATGCTCGAGCGCCTGCTGCCGCGCTGGGGCGGCAAGCTGCTGGTCCTGGTGCTGCTGGGCTTCGCCGCCACGGACTTCATGATCACCATGACCCTGTCCGCCGCCGACGCCACCGCGCACCTGATCGAGAACCCGTACGCCCCGGACTGGCTGCATGGCCAGAACGTTGCCGTCACCCTGGTCCTGCTCGGCCTGCTCGCTGCAGTCTTTTTGCGCGGCTTCAACGAGGCGATCGGCGTCGCGGTGGTCCTGGTGGTTGCGTACCTGTCCCTGAACGTCGTGGTGGTTGCCCGGGCGCTGCTGGAGGCGGTCAGCCATCCGGTGGCCGTCAAAGGCTGGTGGGAGGCGCTCACCACCAGCCACGGCAATCCGCTCATGGCCGTGGCATTGGCCCTGCTGGTATTTCCCCGGCTGGCGCTGGGCCTGTCCGGTTTTGAAACCGGTGTGGCGGTGATGCCGCAGGTCCGCGGCCGCGCGGACGATACCGAGGCCAACCCTGCCGGCCGTATCCAGGGCACGCGGCGGATGCTGACTACGGCTGCCCTGATCATGAGCACCTTCCTGGTGACCAGCAGCTTCGCCACGGTGGTGCTGATACCGGAGCAGGAGTTCCAGCCCGGCGGCGCCGCCAACGGCCGCGCCCTGGCCTTCCTGGCCCACTCCTATTTCGGCCCCGGGTTCGGAACGGTGTACGACCTCAGCACGGTTGCCATCCTGTGGTTCGCAGGCGCTTCTGCCATGGCGGGCCTGCTCAACCTGGTGCCGCGGTACCTGCCCCGTTACGGCATGGCGCCGGCCTGGGCCGAAGCGGTGCGGCCGCTGGTGCTGGTCTTCGCGCTCACCGGGTTCCTGGTCACCATCCTCTTCAAGGCCGACGTCGACGCCCAGGGCGGTGCGTACGCCACCGGAGTACTGGTACTGATGACCTCCGCAGCGGTGGCCGTAACACTGTCCGCCCGGCGGCTGCGGCAGCGGCGGGCGGCAGGATTTGGCGCCATCGCCGTGATCTTCCTCTACACCACGGTTGCGAACATTTTCGAGCGGCCCGAGGGCATCCGGATTGCCGGGTTCTTCATCCTGGGCATCATCGCCATCTCCGTGCTGTCCCGCGTGCTGCGGTCCTTCGAACTGCACGCCACCCATGTCCGGCTGGACACCCAGGCGCTGGAGTTCATGGCGGCCACCGTTTCGGGCCCCATCGGCATCATCGCGCACGAACCGCTCCGGCAAACCGCGGAGGCCTACCGGCAGAAGCTGGCCTCCGCCACCGAAGCGAGCCACTTCCCGGCAGACTTCACGCCGCTGTTCCTGGAAGTCACCGTGGATGACTCCTCCGACTTCGAGACGGCCCTGGAGGTGCGCGGGGTGCTCCGGCACGGCTTCCCTGTCCTGGAGGTCCACGGGCCGGTGGTGCCCAACACCATAGCGTCGGTGCTGCTGCACATCCGGGACGTCACCGGCCTGATGCCGCACATCTACTTCCGCTGGACCGAGGGCAATCCGGTCAGCAACCTGCTCCGCTTCCTGGTCCTCGGTGAAGGCGAGATCGCGCCGGTGACCCGCGAGATCCTCCGGGAGGCGGAACCGGATGTGCGGCGCCGGCCGTGGGTGCACGTGGGCTGAGCGCCCCGGGGCGGCGCCGGACGATGGGTGCGGCGCAGCCTGCGGGAACGTAGGCTCAGGGCATGGCCCGATTCTTTGATGTGCATCCCCACGACCCCCAGCCCCGCGCCATCGCGCAGGCGGTGAAGATCATCCGTGACGGCGGCCTGATTGCCTACCCCACGGACTCCTGCTACGCCCTGGGCGCCCAGATGGGCAACCGCGAGGCACTGGACCGGATCAGGAGCATCCGGCACCTGGACGACAAGCACCACTTCACCCTGGTCTGCCGGGACTTCGCGCAACTGGGACAGTTCGTGAACATCGGCAATGACGTGTTCCGCAGCATCAAGGCCGTCACCCCCGGCAGTTACACGTTCATCCTGCCCGCCACCAAGGAAGTCCCCAAGCGGCTGCTCCACCCCAAGAAGAAGACCGTGGGCGTACGCATCCCGGACAACAGGGTGGTGCAGGCACTGCTGGCCGAACTGGGCGAGCCGCTGCTGTCCAGCACCCTCCTGCTGCCGGATGAGGAGGAACCGCTGACCGTGGGCTGGGAGATCAAGGAACGGCTGGACCACCAAGTTGATGCCGTGATCGACGCCGGGGACTGCGGCGCAGAGCCCACCACGGTGGTGGATTTTTCCAGCGGCGTTGCCGAAATTGTCCGGCGCGGCATGGGCGACCCGTCCAGGTTCGAATAACCCCCGCCGGCAGGCAGCCGTCGCGGGGCACTCTGCCGCCGGCCGCCGTCGTAAATTACGACGGCGGGCGGCGTGTTTGTGTCAAAGTGCCCGGTTATGGGGTGGGCGGCTCAGTCCTGCTTGCGCGCCCTGCTGGGCTGCACGCGCGGCGGCTCGCCCGGCATCTTGGGGTAGTCGGGCGGGAAGGGCATTTCGCCGAGGCCGGCCTGGCAGTCGCGGTCCCACCACTGCAGCAGCGTGTCGATGGTGCCCGGGCTGGCACCGAAGTCCGCCCAGGGGTCCCCCACGGTCTTGAGCCGCTCCGGCACGGTGAGGATGGTGAAGTTCTTTGGATCCGCGTGTTCCAGTTCGTCCCAGGTGATGGGGCAGGACACGGGGGCGTGCGGAAGGGCCCGCGGGCTGTAGGCGCCGGCGATGGTGCGGTCCCGGTTGGCCTGGTTGAAGTCCAGGAACACGCGCCGGCCCCGTTCTTCCTTCCACCAGGCGGTGGTCACCTTATCCGGGATGCGGCGCTCCACTTCCCGGGCGGCGGCGATGACGGCGTGCCGCACATCGAGGAACTCGCGGGTGGGTTCGATGGGTGCGTAGACGTGGAGCCCGCGGTTGCCGGAGGTTTTGATGAAGCAGGTGAGCCCCGCCTCGGCCAGGACCTCCTTGAGCACCAGGGCGGCCGGGACGGCATCGTCAAAGTCGGTTCCGGGCTGCGGGTCAAGGTCGATGCGCAGCTGGTCCGGGTTGTCAGTGTTTTCCGCGCGGGACGGCCACGGGTGGAACACCACCGTGTTCATCTGGACGGCCCAGACGGCGGCGGCGGGCTCATCGAAGACCAGTTGCGGGTGCGACCGCGCACTGGGGTAGACCACTTTGACGGAGCGGATGAAGTCCGGTGTGCCCTTGGGCGGGTTCTTGGAGAAGAACTGTTCGCCGTCGATGTTGCCGGAGAACCGCTGCAGTGCCACGGGGCGGTCCCCGTTGGCGGCGATGAACGCCTCCCCCACGTCGCAGACGTAGTTCACCAGGTCCAGTTTCGTGAGGCCCAGGTCCGGCCAGAGGATGCGGCTGGGACTGGAGATGCGCATTTCCCTCGGCCCGTTGGGGCCTTGGACGGTGATGGTGGTCTGTTCGCTCGCCATGGGGACAACGTACACCCCGCAACCGCACTGGCACGGCACATCCGGCAGGCCTCCGGCATGATGGACCCATGCCAGCAACCGAACAGCAGCTCGCCCTTGCCGCGGGTGAGGCCCCCTTTTCCGCCGTCTATGCCCGCCCCGCTGACCCCACCGCCACCGTCGTGGTGGCGCACGGGGCAGGCGCGGGCATGGAGCACCCGTTCCTGCGCGGATTCAGCGATGCACTGAACACCCTGGGCCTGGCCACCCTGCGCTTCAACTTTCCCTATCGGGAAGCCGGGCGGAAGTTTCCCGACCGTCCCCCGCTGGCTGTTGCCGCCTGGCGTGCCGCCATGGCCGCCGCCCGCGCACAGAGCGACGCCCATGGCGATGGCGGGCCGGTGTGGGCGGTGGGCAAGTCGTTCGGGGGCAGGATGGCCTCCATGGCTGTTGCCGAGGGCATGGAAGCTGCAGGGCTGGTGTATCTGGGGTACCCGCTGCATGCTCCCGGCAAGCCGGAGAAACTCCGGGACGAACACCTGTACGGGCTGGCCCTGCCCATGCTGTTCCTGCAGGGCACCCGGGACACCTTCGCCACGCCGGACATCCTGGCCGACGTCGTCTCCCGGATCGGGCCCAATGCCGTACTGCAGTGGACGGAGGGCGGTGACCACTCATTCGCCGTGGCGGGGAAGAAGCGGCCCGCCGAGGAGGTGGGTGCGTCCCTCGCGGCCCCCGTGGCAGCGTTCATCACAGCCACGGATGCTGAATCTCCAAAGCACTGACATGAAGACACGGTGCCGGTCAGGAGCGTAGCGTCTTAAGCGTGGGTTACGTCGGTGCCATGTGGGAGGAACCGACAACCCGGGCAACATCTACCGTTTGAGGAGCGGGGATGGCTGGATGGAATGCTGACACAGCTGCCGGACCGGTCGGAGCGGGAAACATCACGCTGGTGGAGGGAACATGTTTCTGTATCTCCCTGGCCAACGGGGATATTCACCCCGAGCATCCCCACGGGGCGTTCCACGAAGACACCCGGATCCTCTCGCGCTGGGACCTCAGGGTCAACGGGGCGGCCCTCGAACCGTTGGCTGCCGAGGTCAAGGAGCCTTACCGCGCCCTGTTCATAGGCCGGGTACCCCGCTCGGACGGATACGCGGACAGCCCGCTCGTGGTGGAACGCCTGCGGGAGGTTGCCGCCGGGATCCATGAGGGAATAACCATCCGGAACTATTCCTCCGAGCCCGTCCACTGCCTTGTGTCGGTCCGGGCCGAAGCCGACTTCGCCGATCTCTTTGAAGTCAAAGAGGCCAGGGTCCAAAGAACCTGGGAGGAATCCCGCCGCCATGACGGCGACTCACTAACCATCAGTGCCGTCTGGCACGACGTCCTCAAGCGGGTGATCGTGCACGGGGAGGACGCCGTCGCCACCCCCGACGTCCTGAGCTACCAGGCCCTTGTTCCAGCGCACGGCCACTGGAGCACCCAGCTCAGCGTGGTTCCGGTCAGTGGCAATGAACCGGCGCCTGCCCCCGGGCACCGTCATCCGTCCTCACCCGGGATGTCCCCCAGCGACCGCCGGCGGAGGGAATGGGTAGCCAAGATCCCCAAACTCCACATGGGCAACCGCTCCATCGAAAGGACCCTGCGGCGCAGTTACGACGATCTTGGCGCACTCCGCATCCAGGATCCTGCCCATCCGGAGCGGATCGTGGTGGCCGCCGGAGCACCGTGGTTCATGACGCTGTTCGGGCGGGACTCGCTCTGGGCGTCGGAAATGGCCCTTCCCGTGGACCCTTCCCTGGCGCTGGGTACGCTGCAGACGCTGGCCGACCGGCAAGGCAAAGTGGTGGACCCCATGAGCGAGGAGGAACCCGGAAAGATCCTGCACGAAGTGAGGCTGGGCGTTTCCAGTGGGCTCGCCCTGGGCGGCAAGTCGGTCTATTACGGCAGCGTCGACGCCACACCCCAGTTCGTGATGGCCCTTGGTTCGGTAAGCCGTTGGGGTTTCGGCAAGGACTCCATCGCGGCGCTGCTCCCCCACGCAGACCGGGCCCTGGACTGGGTCCGGGAGTTCGGGGACAAGGACGGGGACGGGTTTGTCGAGTATTCCCGCCTGAACGACCAGGGCCTGATCAACCAGGGCTGGAAGGACTCGTGGGACGGGATCAATTTCGCCGACGGTAAGGTGGCCCAGCCGCCCATCGCGCTCTGTGAAGTGCAGGCTTTGGTTTACAGTGCGCTGCTGTCACGGGCCTGGATGGCGTACGACGCCGGAGACGCTCCGCTGGCGGCGCAGCTCACCGGCGAAGCGGAGCGGCTGAAAAAGCGGTTCAACGAAGAGTTCTGGCTGCCGGAGCGAGGCTACTTCGCTGTTGCCCTGGACGGTGACAAGAAACAAGTGGATGCCTGTGCCTCGAATATGGGGCAATGCCTGTGGCACGGCATCGTTGATGACGACAAGGTGCCCGCTGTTGTGGAGCGGCTGATGTCGCCGGAGATGTTCAGTGGCTGGGGAGTCCGGACCCTGGGCACCGACATGGGCGCCTACAACCCCGCGAGCTACCACAACGGCTCGGTGTGGCCGCACGATAACGCGATTATCGCCGCAGGCATGCTGCGCTACGGCTTCGTGGAAGAGGCGCAGAGGATCTCCACCGCCCTGTTTGAGGCTGCCGATTTTTCCAACGGCCGGCTGCCTGAGCTTTTTTGCGGGTTCAGCCGGGAGCAGGTGAGTGAGCCGGTGCCCTATCCCACAGCCTGTTCACCGCAGGCCTGGGCGGCCACTACGCCGATCATGCTGATCATGAGCCTGATGCGGTACGACGCGCACGTGTCGCGCGGAGGCTTCTGGATGGACCCTGTGCTGCCGGAGTCCTATGGGGACGTGCACTTGACCAACGCACCTATCGCCGGAAGCCGGATGACGATCGACGTAGTGGGCGCCGCATCCACGGTACAGGGGTTGCCGGAGGGCATCACGTTCCACCGCGAGCACCGGCCATGGCTCACCGAACTCATGGCGGAGACCGGACTGCTGGGGTAGGCGGCGGGGCCGCTACCCGCCTCTTCGTGCCACCAGCCCACCCAGGCGGCGGCAGTCGAAGCTACTTGCGCTGCTTGGTTCGTGCCGTGGCCGGAGCCGACCAGGGGTCCTCCGGCCAAGGGTGCCTGGGGTAGCGGCCGCGCATCTCCGCGCGCACCTGGGCGTACGGGCCGGACCAGAATGAGGTCAGGTCATCCGTCACTGCAAGGGGCCGCCGGGCCGGCGACAGCAGGTGGAAGAGCACCGGGACGCGGCCGTCCAGCAGCCTCGGGGATTCGGCCAGCCCGAAGCACTCCTGCAGTTTGACGGCCACCACGGGCGCGGCGCCGTCACCGGGTTCCGGGTAGTCGATCCGCACGGTGGAACCACTGGGTACCTCGAGTCTTTCCGGTGCAAGATCGTCCAGCCGGGCGGCTTCGGGCCAAGGCAGCAGGCGCCGCAGGGGCTGGGCCAGGTCAAGCGAACCGACCGGCTTGCCGGCGGCGAGTTCTTCCAGCTCGGGCCCCAGCCACTCGTCCAGCCGCGACAGCAGTCCGCCGTCCGACACATCGGGCCATGGCTCTCCCAGCTCACGGTGCAGGAACGCGAGCCTGCGCCTGAAGGAGGACGCCGCCGTCGACCATGGCAGCGCTGCCAGCCCTCCCGACTGCAAGGCAGCCGCCACGGCGCTCCTGCCCTGCTCGGCCGTCGGGCGAACGGGCGTCGCGGAGAGCACGATGGCGCCGAGCCGCCTGGTCCTTCGCGCACTGACCCGGCTCCCGTCGAACTCTGCCTGCGCAGCCTCCGACAGCAGGTGCGAGGCCGCCGTTTCTGCCATGGCCGCGGAAAGGGGTGCGGCGGCGCGGATCACGGCACCGGTCCCGGCCGCATCCCGGCCTTCCGCCCGGGACACTTCGGCCACCGCCAGCCATTCGTGCCCTGACAAGGTGCTGCCCGAGGGCAGGCCGGCCCTTGTGCCGGACGTGAGCAAATACTGCCCGGCCGCCGCACTACCGGACACGCGGCGGGCAACACGGTCCGGAAAAGCGAGCGCGACGACGGCGCCCACCGATTCCCCCGCATCAGCCTGGAGAGTGGAGTGCGCCGTCGCACCGGTCTTTTGCCGTCGGGCCAGGCCGGCCAGCCGCTTGGACTCCTCTGCCCACCGCCTGCCTTCGGGCCCTGTGTCAGCCCGGAGCCGGGACAGCAGGCGCGGCAGGTCCGCGCCCGGGGCACGGTGGTCACCGGAGAGCGCGGCGACCACCTCGGCGGCGGGCTGCAGGCCTGCGGAGGCGGCGCCGTCGAGCAATGCCCTTGCAAGCCGTGGATCGGCGGGGATTTCGGCAAGAACACGGCCCTCGGGGGTTACGAGCCCGTCATCGGCGACAGCCCCCAGCTCCCGGAGCACCTCGACGGCGTCATCCATCGCCAGCCGCGGGGGTGCGTCCGGCAGGGCGAGTCCCTTCCCACCGGGTGCGCCCCAGCAGGCAAGGGTAAGGGCGGCACCGGTCAGGTCCGCCACGGTGATCTCGGGCGTGACATGGGCAGGAGCAGCCCCGTACGCCTGCTGGGAGTAGCAGCGCACCACCGTCCCCGGGCCTTGCCGCGCCGCGCGGCCGGCGCGCTGGTCCGCGGATGCCCGGGAGCAGGAGACGGTGACCAGGCCGCTCATGCCCCGGCCCGCGTCGCGCCGCGGTTCACGGGCCAGCCCGGAGTCGATGACCAGCCGGACGCCGGGCACCGTGAGGGAGGATTCGGCGAGATCCGTGGCCACGATGATCCGCGGCGGTTCCCCGCTGCCCCGACCCGATACCGCCCGGTCCTGCTCCGCGGCCCCCACCTGGCCGTGGAGTTCCAGCACGTCCACGGCGCGGCCCAGCCGGCTGCGGAGCGCCGCGGCCACCTGCGAAACTTCCCTGGCACCCGGCAGGAACACGAGCGCATCCACCGAGCCGTCCGCGGCAACGGCAACGGCGTGGGCCCCTGCAGCCGCCGCCGCGACGTGGTCCAGGAACGCGCGCGTCACGCCCCGGGCGTCCAGCCGCGGGGCCGGTGCCGGGAGCCACTGGACTTCGAGGGGATGGTTCACGGACGGACAGTCGACGACGGACGCCGGACCACCGCCGTCGGATTCCCCCAGCAGGGCGGCGAACCTGGGAGCGTCCAGCGTTGCGGACATGGCGACCACGGCAAGGTCGCCGCGCAGGGCGCGCACCTCGGCGAGCATGCCCACGAGCAGGTCCGTTTCCAGGCCGCGTTCATGGACCTCGTCCAGGACGACGGCAGCAGTTCCGTCGAGGCCGGGATCGGCCAGCAGGCGGCGGAGCAGGATGCCCGGGGTGACAAACTCAACCTTGGTGTCCGGGCCGGCCCGGCGCTCGCCGCGGACGGTATAGCCCACCCGGCCACCGAGTACGCCGTGGTCGAGCATGGCGAGGCGGCGGGCGGCGGCACGGGCGGCAACGCGCCGCGGCTGGGTGACGACGACGCGCCCGTTCCGGCCGTACAAGTTTGAAAGCAGCGGCGGAACAAGCGTCGTCTTGCCCGTCCCGGGCGGCGCCTGGACCACAGCCGCGCCCGGAGAGGCCCCGTTTTCCAGTGCGTCCCGCAAAGCGGGGAGGGAACCCTCGAAGGCAAGCCCGGCACCAATGGCCGCGAGGTCGAAGGCGTCGGCGGCCAGCGGGCCGTCAGGAGGAATCATCCGTCCATTCTGCCCTGCCGCGTGGCTCCCGCTGTTGGGGTCAGGACTTCCCCTGCCCCTTGCCGTTGTTCTTGTCCTTGGCTTCTTTGGCGGTGTCAGAACGCTGTGAACCCGGGCCTTGTGCGGCCGGAGCAGGTGCCGGCGCGACGGCCGGAACGACCGGTTCCGCCGGAGCGGGGACGCTTTGGGCGGTGTCGGCCAGGGGCGCCACCGCTTCCGGTTGCGTAGTGGGAGGTGCGGCCGGCGACGCGGCCGCCGCCACATGTGGTGCGATATCTGCCCGGACGGCCGCGAGTGCGGTCTCAATGCCCCGGTACCGCGCAGCCGAGAGCCGGCCGGCCGCTGCGGCGTCGGCCAAGTCCTTTTCAAGTGCCTGCAGGGCGGACAGCGCACCGTCCATCCTGTTCTCCGCCGCGGCTTGGCTGATGCTCAGCACGCGGATCTGGAAACCGTGGAGGACGTTCTCGTCGGCGTCGCCGGATCGGATGCCGGAGGCACCGGCAACCAAGGCGGCGGCAACTACAGCGCAGCACAGGACGATCAGGGCGCGCGCTCCACGGCGGCGGTGCGCTAGGGGATGCGTCCTGGCATCCGCGGACGTCAATGCGGCTCCCTCTGCCGGTGCAATCTCAAGCCGCATGCCTGCCCCGCAGCGGGACGGCGGCGGTGCCGCGGACGGGAAGTACGGTCACAGGGGCGGGCTCCGCGGCCTGGGGCACGACGTGGGTCTCCCGGGCCGGGGCGGTGGCCCGCGCCAGGAGGATGCGGACACCCGCCCGCAGGATGGTGGCGATCAAGAAGCCAATGCCCACCCCGAGCAGCACGTGCCCCGCCAGATAGTGCTGTGCAGCCCCGGGGCCACCCTCTGCGGCTACCGCCGCGCCGCCAACGGTCAGCATCAGTGACAGGGCCGTACCGAAAATTGCGCCCATGGCTCCTGCTCCCATCCCATTTAATCAGCAAGCTTACTAGTAATGCTCAGTAAGCTTACTACCTGGATGGCCGGAAGCAAGAGCGGGCAAGGCTGGCTTTTTCGCTGGAGAGGGCGCCAGCTTCCGGCAAGAATGCCGCGGGAGCGCGTCAGCCTGCGGCTTCAAGCAGCCGGTCCGCCGGCGCGAGTCCGGCGTAGCGGCCCTTGAAAAACACCAGGGGTGCGGCGTCCTGCCTGGCGTCCAGGTGCCTGACGGCGGCCACAACGATGGTGTGGTCGCCGCCGTCGTACTCCGCATGGAGCTCGCAGTCTATCCACGCGAGCGCGTCGTCCAGCACGGGGTTGCCCAACGGCGAGGACGCGTGGCTGACCCCGGCGAACTTGTCTGTCCCCGAACGGGCGAACTGCCCCGCCAGGTGCCGGTGCTCTGCCCGGAGGATGTTGACCGTGAACGAGCCTGCCGTGCGCAGCAGCGGCCACGTGGTTGATGTGCGCGAAGGACTGAACGTGACCAAAGCGGGGTCCAGGGACAGGGATGCAAAGGACTGGCAGGTAAATCCAGCCGGCCCTTCAGGGGTGGAACCAGTAATCACGGTCAGGCCACTGGCGAATGTTCCAAAAATGTCCCGCAGCCGGCGGGGAGCAAGATCTGAAGTGACTGTCATGGGATGGCCTCTCGTCTGGATCGTTACCTCACCAAACCATCAGAAAATCCGCGACTTCAAGCCGCCCGAAATCCGCGGACGCGCGCCGCAACGCAGCGTCACGCCTGGACATCCGGCGTCATCCGCGGGGCCGACGAGCCAGCTACTTCCGCTGGTCCAGGGCAGCGAGCAGCCGCCGGACCGATCCGCCCAGGTTCCAGTCCGCAGCCAGCTGCTCCAGCTCCCGGCGCCGGTCCCCGGTGACGGGCTGGAGCAGGGCGCCTGCCTCGTCAAGGGTGGGCAGCTCCAGGTTGCGCACCAAGCGAACGACGGCGGGGGCTGCTTCCAGGTAAGCGGCGGCCGCCGAAAGCTTGGCCTGGACAGGGCCGGATACCCCGCCCTCGGGTTCTTCCGCCGCTGCCAGCAGCCCCTCGAGGGTTCCGTACTTCAGCAGGAGCGAGGCCGCGGTCTTTTCCCCGATCCCGGCCACGCCGGGCAGGCCGTCGGAGGCGTCCCCGCGCAGGGTGGCGTAGTCGGCGTACTGCTGGGGCAGGACCTTGTACTTGGTCACCACGGTTTCTTCGGTGATGACTTCCAGGTTCTTCATGCCGCGGGCGGTGTAGATCACCCGGACCTGCCGTTCGTCGTCGCAGACCTGGAAAAGATCGCGGTCGCCGGTGACGACGTCCACGGGGAAGGCGGCCTGGCTTGCGTAGGTGCCCACCACGTCGTCGGCCTCGTGTTCTGCCGCGCCCACTATGGCGATGCCCGCCAGCTCCAGGACCCGGCGGATCATGGGCAGCTGGGCTTCGAGGCCAGCGGGCACCACTTCTACATCGGTGCCGCCAGGTACTGCCTCGGCCACCCGATGGGCCTTGTAGGTGGGCAGCAGGTCCACGCGCCACTGGGGCCGCCAGTCGTCATCCCAGCAGGCCACCAGGTGCGTGGCCTCGTAGTCGGTGGTGAGGCGGGCAATCATGTCCAACAGTCCCCGGACCGCGTTAACCGGCGTCCCGTCAGGGTGGCGGATGGTGTCCGGCAGGCCGTAGAAGGCGCGAAAGTAGAGGGAGGCGGTGTCGAGCAGCATCAGGCGCCGGGTCATACCCCGATCCTGACACGGAATGGGCCGGCCCCGCAGCAGGCCGCCCGCGCCGTGGCGCCGGGAGGGACGGCGGCGTGAATCACGGACCCGGCAGGGGTCAGGGCCGGGCGGGTGGACCGTCAATAACGCGGGGGATGTACTCCAGCAACTGCAGTCGCCCGTCGAACGTCCTGCTGTCCACCATGTCCAAGGCGACGTCAGGATAACCGTCAAAAATGTGTTCGCTGCCGGTGCGGCCGGTGATCAGGGGGAAAACCACCAGCCGGAACCGGTCCACGAGGCCCGCGGCCATCAGAGAGCGGCAGAGGCTGAGGCTGCCAAGTGTACTCAGGGGTCCGGGATGCGCCTCTTTCAGCTTCCGGACGGCCTCAACTGCATCCCCGGCCACGAGTTGGGAATTCGGCCACCGGAGGGGTGCCGTGAGGCTGCCGGAGAACACCACCTTGGGGACGGCTGCCAGGCCTGTGAGGGAAGCAGCTTCCTCTTCGGCATATCCCGTGCCGCCGGTCGCGGCATCCTCCGACATTTCGGCCATGAGCCGGTAGGTGTTCGCCCCCATCAGGAACGTGTAATTCTTTGCCGCCTCCTGCTGGAGCCAGGCCAGGTATTCCGGACCTTCCAGGCCCCACCAGCCCGGCCACCCCTCACCCGAGGCACAGCCGTCCAGGGTGACGATCATGTCCACCATCAGCTCGCTCATGGCTGGTCAGAACCAGTCGCCGTCGGCGTAGGCGCTGCGGACGTGGGCGCGCAGGTACTCCCCCACCACCGCTGCGCCTAGGTCACCCACCTCGGGCGCTACCACGCGGCCATCCACCCGCCGGGCCATCCGTTGGATAAACCGTTCCAGGCCCGGGTCGTTGCCCAACCGAAAAAAGGTGGTCTGTGCCCCCATGCGGCCCAGGCGGTCCAGTTCGCCGATGGTGGCGCGGATAGTCTCCGCGTCCGGCGGCCAGTTGAACCAGGAGTCCCCGTCGGGGAGCAGGTGCGCGGTGGGCTCGCCGTCCGTGACCACCAGGAGGACTGGCTGCATGGATGGGTGCTGCCGGAAAAAGCGGCCTGCCAGCAGCAGGCCGTGGTGCAGGTTGGTGCCCTGTTCGCGCAGGGCGGGCAGGGCTGTGAGTTCCGCGATGTCCATGGACTGCGCGTAGCGGCCGAACGTGATCAGCTGCAGCCGGTCGCCGCGGAAGCGGGTGGACACCAGGTGGTGCAGTGCCAGCGCGGTCCGCTTCATGGGGACCCACCGCCCCTCGGCGGCCATGGAAAAGGACACGTCCACCAGCAGGGCAACCGCGGACTGGGTCCGGGCCTCGGTCTCCGTCACTTCGATGTCGTCGACGGCGAGCCGCAGGCCGTGGGCGGGGTCACCGCCGTCGGCCATGGTCCGCCGGATGGCGTTGGTCATGGTGCGGGTGACGTCCCAGGGCTCCGCGTCGCCGAACTCCCACTGGCGGCTGGAACCGGTTTGTTCACCGGCGGCCCCTGCCATCCTGGTGTCCCGGCTGCCCTGCCGCCCGGACAGCTGCCGGGCAGCGTCGCGGAGCAGCGACTTCCCCAGGCGCCGCATGGCCTGCGGGGAAAGGCGCAGGTCGCCGTCCGCACCGCGCCGCAGGTAGCCGCCGTCCTGCATGGCCCGTTCAATCTCGGCGAGGGTGCGGGCGCTCACGGCCGCGTTCTCGCCGAGCTGGCGGGCGAGCGCGTCGAGGTCCAGGTCGTCCAGTCGGGAGCCGTTGTAGCTTTGCGAGAGCTGCTCGGAGAGTTCGTCCAGCTCGGCGAGGTCCTGGAGGACCCCTGTGCCGTCGCCCAGCCCCAGGCCCTCCTGCCCTTCGAAGCGTTCCGAGCCCGTCCAGTCCTCGCCCGGGCGGAGCGCCTGCAGCGTGGCGTCGAGTTCGCTGAGCTGGGCCATCAGTTCCGGTGACCCAAAGGCCTGGGCGGAGAGCCGCATCAACTCGTCGCGCTGGTCCGGGGACATGGACTGCAGCAGCCGCTGGGCCGCCGCGGCGCGCTGGGCCAGGGCATCCACCAGTTCCTCGACCGACTGCGGGTTCTCCGGGAAAAACTGGCCGTGCTTTGCCATGAACTCTTGGAAGTCCGCGTCCGTGTCCTCGCCCCGCCGGTGCTTGTCCAGCAGTTCATTGAGGTCCCGCAGCATGGCGCCCACGGCTTGGCGGTCCTCATCGGTGGCACTCTCCAAGGCCTGCTTCATCCCGGCGAAGCGCTGCTCAAGCACTTCCCGGCCCAGCAGGTCCTTGATTTGTTCGTAGGCCTCACGTGCTGCACTGGACTGCCAGTCATAGGACGCCAGCTCGTTGACCGCGGCGGCCGTGGAGGGCGGCAGGTTTTGCAGCTGCATCTCCCTGAAGGCGCGGTCCGTGTTGTCCATCATGGCGTCCCGGGCCAGCTGCTTGCGCTCTTCCAGCACGGCCGTGTCCAGGAGTTTCTTCACTTCGTCCAGGGTGCCGTCCAGCCGGTGCCGGCTGAGCAGGTCGCGCCGCCGCTGCTGCACGCGCCGGGCAAGGTCGTCCAGTCCGTCCCGGTTACGGCCGCCGCGCCGCAGGAATTCCTGCAGGGCGTGGCGCGGCGAGTAGCCCGCCATGACGTCCTCGGCGACGGCGTCCAGCGCCTCCGCCAGGTCCACCGGCGGGGCGAGCGGGTCCGGGCCGCCGGTGTACCGGCCGTACTTGGCGTGCCGCTTGTGGATGGCCATGGTGCCTCCTGAGCCTTAGCCGTAGATGGTTTCCTCGTCGTCGGACTCCTTGGAGATCCGCCGTCCGAGGTACAGCCCTTCCAGGGCGAGTTCGACGGCAGCGGCCAGCTGCCCGTCGTTGGTGGCACCAAGGCGCCGGCCGATTTCGTCGTAGAGTCCAGAGCCGTTCAGCGACGGGAGGTTGCCCAGGAACTCCTGCGCCGTGACCTGCTCGCCGGTGGAGACGGTCCGCTGCCCGTCCAGGGCGGCCACAAGCGGGCCCATGTCCAGGCCCTGGAAATGTGCCCTGACCGCTTCTGCGGTGGCAGTGCGCAGCAGGTGGTCCAGGACGCCCTGTTCGCGTCCTTCCTCGCCCGATTCGAACTCGATCTTGCCCGTGAGCACCTCCACGGCCGGTTCCAGGTCGATGATCCGGGCCACCGCCTGGTCCTCTCCCCGCAGGCTGGCACGGCGCAGCGCCGCCGCGGCGATGGTCTCCGCACCTGCGATGGCGAACCGGGCGGAGACGCCCGAGGTCTGGTTGATGGCCGGGGACTGCCGGAGCGCCCTGGTGTAGCGCGCCAGGATCTCCAGGATGAAGGCCGGCACATCAGCAACCAACCGGCCCTCCTGCCGGATGACGGAGACCTCGTCCTCAAGTTCGATCGGGTAGTGGGTGCGGATCTCCGCGCCGAACCGGTCCTTCAGCGGCGTGATGATGCGGCCGCGGTTGGTGTAGTCCTCAGGGTTGGCGGAGGCGACAACCAGCACGTCGAGCGGCAGCCGCAGCACATAGCCGCGGATCTGGATGTCCCGTTCCTCCATGACGTTCAGCATGGCCACCTGGATGCGTTCGGCAAGGTCCGGAAGTTCGTTGATCGCGATAATGCCCCGGTTGGAGCGGGGAATCAGTCCGTAGTGGATGGTTTCCGGATCCCCCAGGCGGCGTCCCTCGGCCACGCGCATCGGGTCCACATCGCCGATGAGGTCCGCAACAGACGTGTCCGGTGTTGCCAGCTTCTCCACATAGCGTTCGGAACGGTGCCGCCACGCCACGCGCAACCGGTCCCCCTCAGTGACAACGCGGGCACGGGACTGCTCGGTAATCGGTTCGAAAGGGTGCTCGTTCAGCTCCGAACCCTCGATCACCGGAGACCACTCGTCCAGCAGCCCGGCCAGGGTACGGAGCAGGCGCGTCTTGCCCTGGCCACGCTCGCCCAGCAGGACAACGTCGTGGCCGGCGATCAGGGCCCGTTCAAGCTGCGGGATCACCGTCCTGCTGAAACCGTAGAGGCCAGGCCACGGGTCGCGTCCCTCCGCAAGGGCGGCCAGGAGGTTATCCCGGATCTCGTGGCGCAGGTCCTTGAGGACATAGCCTGCCGCACGCAGTTCACCAACGGTGTAGATATCGGGGCGATCAGTCACCCCTCTACGGTAATCCCGGCTCCGCGGCTAATCGAGAGATTCCTCCAGATTCGCCTGCGCATGGCTACCGCTTCGCTGCTCCCCACGCCTCGCAAGCTCGGCACGGGGTCCCCTCGCGGCTACCGCTTGCCGCTCCCCACGCCTCGCAAGCTCGGCACGGGGTCCCCTCGCGGCTACGCTTAGACGCAATGACACAGAGCACATTGATCCTCCTGGTCCGCCACGGCGAGACGCCTACCACCGGTACGGTCCTGCCCGGCAGGGCCCCGGGGCTCCACCTTTCCGAGCGAGGCCGCGCCCAGGCGGACGTGGTTGCCGGGCGCCTTTCCGGCCTGCCCGTCCAGGCCATCTACTCCTCGCCGCTGGAACGGGCACGGGAAACAGCGGAACCCTCCGCGGCCGGTGCCGGACTCACCGTGACTGAAGAGGCCGGACTCCTGGAATGCGACTTCGGCGACTGGACCGGCGCCGCACTCGCCGGCCTCACGGGCCTGCCGGAGTGGCAGACCGTCCAGCACAACCCGTCGGCTTTCCGCTTCCCCAACGGGGAGGGCTTCTCCGGAATGCAGGCACGGATTGTCGGCACGTTGGAGACCCTCCGGGCGGCCCACCCGGGTGCCGTCGTCGTCTGCTTCTCCCATGCCGACCCCATCAAGGCGGCCGTGGCCCACGCACTGGGCACCCATCTGGACCTTTTCCAGCGGATCGTGATCAGCCCGGCGTCGGTCTCGGCGATATCCTACACGGACGGAGAGGCGCCGGCCGTTCTAACGGTCAATTCGACGTCCGAACCCCTCAGCGGGCTGAGGCCGAAGTGATGCCGTCCATTGGGGCGCGGAATGCAGCGGCGCGCCCCGCCCGCCCATGGAGCGCACGGTGCCCGGGCGGGAACTGACCCTCCTCAACGAGGGCCGGGTGGAGTTGCTGGGCCGCATCATGAGCGGCAGCAATGCCACCTTCCTCGTGGAGGTCTCCTGCGAAGGGGACTCGGCCTGGGCCGTCTACAAGCCGGAAGCAGGAGAACGGCCCCTGGCGGACTTCGAGGCAGGCCTGTACCGCCGGGAACGCGCTGCGTACCTGCTCAGCGAGGCGCTGGGCTGGGACCTGGTGCCCCCGACCGTGGTCCGCACGGACGCACCGCTTGGGGTGGGCTCGCTGCAGTGGTTCGTCGAGGGCGACCTTGGGGAGCATTACTTCACCCTGTACGCCGACTCCCCGGAAACGCACGGCATCCTGGCCCGGATCGCCCTGTTCGACTACGTGGCGAACAATACGGACCGGAAGAGCGGGCACGTGCTGCGGGGAACTGACGGGCACATCTGGGGCATTGACCACGGGCTGTGCTTCTCCGCCGCCTTCAAACTGCGCACGGTGATCTGGGACTTCGCCGGCGAGCGCATTCCGGACGCCCTCCTCGAGGACATCGCCCCCCTTGCCTCCGCTGTGCCAACCGAGTTGGCTGCACTGCTCGACGATGCGGAGGCGGCGGCCCTCCAGCGCCGGGTCCAACGCATGCTGCAGGAAAAAGTGCTTCCCATCGACCGGACCGGCATGCGCTACCCCTGGCCCTTGGTCTAGGCGGAAGGCTTCCGCGGGTCCTGGCGCCCTTCCATGGCTGCTGCAGCCGCGGGGGCTGCCTGCTGAAGATACGCGCCGATGTGCTCCAGCAGGTAGTGCTGGCCGGCGACAGTGGGATGGTCGCCGTCAGGCCCGATGAGGTCATCAAAATCATCACTGATCCAGCCTTCGGCGATGGGGTCGACGAACTCGCCGCCCGCCTGCCGTGCGGCCCCTTTGAGCTGGTCACTGATGTCCACAAGCCCGGGATCAGGGATGGCTGTGTACGACGGCGGCCCCACCACGATGATTTTCGCGTCCGGGGCCAGGGTTTCGGCCCGGTCCATTGCGGCCAGGGCGGCGTCGCCGATGTCGGCCGGCGCATACCCCAGGTCGTTCTCGGATCCGAAGAAGACCACGATGCCCGTGTCCGGGGTAACGAAGTCTTCAACTTCGGTTCCGAAAGTGCCGCCGAAGTCTCCGGTGCTGAGGTAACCGCTGCCGTCCTCGGCGGCGTTGACAACTTCAAGCCCGGCCACCTCCGGCTCCTTCCGCATCAGCGCCGGCCAGGCCTGCTGGGGCGAGGTGCCATGGCCCGTGCTCAACGAGTCACCCACCACCACAACCCGGACTGCGGGTTCTCCGGCGGCCACCGGCTGGCTTTGGGCGGCACTCCCTGAGGTTACGGCCAGAAGCAGGGCCGCCGCACCCGCGGCTACCACCCGGCCGGAATGCCCGTGGAGCAGCACTCTGTCCTGCATGGGCGCCGCCTCCTGCCTGGATTCGTTGGGGGCCGCCGGGCAGCTGCCCGGAGTCGGTCTGTCCTTTGTCCGTGTCCCATCGTAGGCAATGGTGGGAATACTGTAGGGCCAAAGTGACCAGAATCAATAAGATGCACAGCGACTGCACAGGAACTTTGGGGCATTAGGTAGAGCGGAGGCAGCGGGCCCGGGATTCGCATCCGTGCGCGCTACGCTTTACGCGTGCAACAGCAGACCAGCGGGTGGAACCCCGACACCAACGTAACCGAACAGGCGCCGGGCTTCTATTTCGTCGAGGGGCCGGCCTCCAACTGGATCGTGGTCCGGGACGGGACCGGGTTCATCATCATCGACAGCGGTTATCCGGGCGACCGCGGCCATGTCCTTGCGTCGCTGCGTTACCTGGGCCTGGAACCCGCCGATGCCAAAGCAATGCTCATCACGCACGGCCACGTGGACCACACCGGCTCCGCCGCCTTCTTCTCTGACTCCTTTGGAACTCCGGTCCTGTGCGCGCCGGAAGAACTTGGCCACGTCCAAGGAAGGGAAAAGCACCAGGTGACCCTGGGCCAGGTCATCAGCCGGGCGTGGCGGCCCCTCGTTTTCCGCTGGACGGTGCACGTCATCAAGGCGGGGGCGCTGCGTGCGAAGCCTGCATCCCGCGCGGAGGCCTGGGACCCTGACAGGCTCCAGGCCCTGCCGGGCGGGCCCGTTGCCATCAACTTGCCGGGCCACACCCCCGGCAACGCGGCAATCCACTTCCCGGACGCAGGCGTCATCGCCGTGGGCGACGCGTTTGTCAGCGGCCATCCCATCAGCCGGACGGCCGGACCGCAGCTGCTGCACCGGATGTACCACCAGGATCCGGCGGCCGCCCAGGCCGTCTTGCGCAAGCTGGACAGCGTGGAGGCCGGGGTTGTCCTTCCCGGTCACGGACCCGCTTTGCGCGGCCCGCTTGCCACAGCCTTGGCGGCCCTGGGCAACTCCGGGCAGCCTCGGACCCTAAGCCGGTAGTCCCCACGGCTGCCGGGCAGGACTAAAACTTTCCGTAACGCGCCCGTGCCATGGAATACACGCCGTAACAAATCAGCCCCGCAGCGATGGCGGCGAGAAGGAACACTCCGTACGGCTGTGACCCGAGGGTCTTCAGCCCGCCGTCCAGCCCGGAGGATTTGGAGGGATCTGCGGTTGCTGCCGCCACGATGATCAGGACACCGACGACGGCGAGCACCACGCCCTTGGCCGCGTAGCCGATGGTTCCGAGCCACTCCACTGCCGTGCGGGCGTTGCCCGGGTCCTGCAGGTCCTTCATGAACTTCCTGGTGACGCCGCGGTAGGCATAAAAGACACCGGCCGCGATAATGGCCAGACCCACCACGATCAAAAGCACCGTGCCCGCAGGCGCCCCCATCAGCTTGGCCGTGAAGTCGCTGGCAGACTGGCTGGAGTTCTTGCTGCCGCCGGAAGCAAAAACGGCGAAGGTGAAGCCCAGGAAACCGAACACCACGGCTTTTCCGGCGGCGGTGGCAGCCTCTTTGACCTTCTTCTTGGATTCCGTCTCGCTGCGGGCACCAAAAAAGGCTTCACTGAGCATCCACAGCGCAAGGGCACCGCAGGCCACCGCTCCTACCCAAAGCAGGATCCCGCCACCTGGCTTGGAAGCCAAGGACCCGATCGCCCCGGACTGGTCGGCTTCACCCCCTTGGCCGCGGTCCAGCTGCAGGGCGATGACGCCGATGAGGATGTGGACCAGGCCGATGAAGACAAATCCCGCGCGGGCCAGCATGCGGACCGCCGGGGTGCGGCTCGCGGATGCGGCCTCCGATACTGCCCTGTTAGCTCCTTGCGACGCGTTGCCCATGGCCGGCCCTTCCAAATATGTAGTTGATCCTCTGTTCCGCGGCCGGCTTCCCCGCCCGCCGTCCCGCGGAATGCTTCAGTGTAGATCCGTCCGTGCCGGCCCGACAGATCCGCCGAAGTTCCGGTCGCCTGACGGGGACCATTACAGTCGAAGCGGTGCACGCCAAACAGAATGCTGATGACCTGACCGCGCTTAATCTCCCTTCCCCGGCCGCTGACTTCGCAGCCGACGGCTTCGTCCGGGTGCGCGGGGCGCGCGAAAACAACCTGCGGAACGTGGACCTGGACGTCCCACGGGACGCGGTGGTTGCCTTTACCGGCGTCTCCGGTTCGGGAAAGTCGTCCCTCGCGTTCGGCACGATCTACGCGGAGGCGCAGCGCCGGTTCTTCGAATCCGTGGCACCCTACGCCCGCCGTCTCATCCAACAGGGGCACAACCCCAAGGTGGAGCATATCTCCGGTCTGCCGCCCGCCGTCGCACTCCAACAGCGCCGGGGCACCGCAACCTCCCGGTCCACCGTTGGAACCGTCACCACGCTGTCCAACTCACTACGCATGCTTTTCTCAAGGGCCGGTACCTATCCTGACGGCGCCCCTTCCCTCGACTCGGACGCCTTCTCCCCCAACACCGCAGCCGGCGCCTGCCCCGAATGCCACGGGCTGGGCACTGCCCATACCGTCAGCGAAGCATCGCTGGTTCCGGACACGTCCCTCAGCATCCGCGAAGGCGCCGTCGCAGCCTGGCCGGGCGCCTGGCAGGGCAAGAACCTGCGCGACATCCTGACCCACTTGGGCTACGACGTTGACGTCCCCTGGCATCAGCTGCCCCGGAAGCAGCGGGACTGGATCCTGTTCACCGAAGAGCAGCCCGTCGTGGAAGTGACGCCGCAGCGGGACCGCGTTGCCAAGCCCTACAAGGGCCGGTTCTGGAGCGCCAAAAGCTACGTAATGCACACACTGCTCGATTCCAAGAGCCCCGCAATGCGGGAGAAAGTGCTGCGCTTCATGGAAACAGGACCCTGTCCGCGCTGCGGCGGAACCGGTCTCCGGCCCGATGCCCTGGCCGTGACCTTCGCCGGGCAGACGATTTCCGGACTCAACGCCGTGCCCATGGCTGAACTGGCGGACATCATCCGGCCAACAACGGAACTGGCCACGGCGCGAACCGCATCACGGAAGCAGTCATCCGAGTCCAACGAGGTGGCCGTGGCCATCACCCGGGACCTGCTCCAGCGCATCAACGTGCTGCTCGAACTTGGCCTGGGCTACCTGGCGCTGGGACGGGCAACGCCCACTCTTTCCCCCGGGGAAATGCAGCGGCTCCGGATCGCCACCCAGCTCCGGTCCGGCCTGTTCGGCGTGATCTACGTACTGGATGAACCCTCAGCAGGGCTGCACCCCGCGGACGCCGAACCCCTCCTCGCCGTGCTGGACCAGCTCAAATTGTCAGGAAACTCAGTGTTCGTGGTGGAGCACAACATGGACGTGGTGCGGCGGGCCGACTGGCTGGTGGACGTGGGACCCCGGGCCGGCGAGCACGGCGGCGAGGTGCTGTACAGCGGACCGGTGCAGGGCCTGAAGGCGGTGGCTGAGTCCGTGACGCGGCCGTTCCTGTTCCCGGACGGGCAGGCAACGGGCACGCGCGACGGCGGTGCTGACGCCACCGGGGGTGCCTCACGGGAAGCTGCCGGGTGGCTGGAACTGACCAACATCAGCCGCCACAACCTGCGGAACCTGGATGCCGCCTTTCCGCTGGGCGTCCTGACAGCGGTTACCGGTGTTTCAGGTTCCGGAAAGTCCACCCTGGTCAGCCAGGTCCTGGCACAGGTTGCCGGCGCCAAGGTCCAGGGCCGCCCCGATACCGCGGGCACGGAAGAGGCTGACACAGACCCCGAAGAAACCACCGGCCCGCTCAACGTGGGCAAGGTCTCCGGCCTGGAACGGATCGACCGCCTCGTGAAAGTGGACCAAAAACCCATCGGCAGGACCCCGCGCTCCAACCTGGCAACGTACACGGGGCTGTTCGACGCCGTCCGGAAGGAGTTCGCTGCCACCGACGAGGCGAAGGCTCGCGGCTTCGGTCCCGGGCGCTTCTCGTTCAACGTGCCGGGCGGACGATGCGAGACCTGCCAGGGCGAAGGGTTCGTGGCCGTGGAACTGCTCTTCCTGCCGGGCAGCTACGGGCCGTGCCCGGAATGCAACGGCTCACGCTACAACCCCGAAACCCTCGAGGTGGCCTACCAGGGCAGGAACATCGCCGACGTGCTGGGCATGACAGTCGATGCCGCAGCCGGATTCCTGGCAGGTGTTCCCGCCGCCGCACGTTCCCTCCGGACACTCCAGGACGTGGGCCTTGGCTACCTCCGGCTGGGCCAGCCCGCCCCCGAGCTCTCCGGCGGCGAGGCGCAGCGGATCAAGCTGGCCACCGAGCTGCAGCGCGCCCGGCGCGGGCACACGCTGTACCTGCTGGATGAACCCACCACGGGACTGCACCCGGCCGACGTCCAACTCCTGATGGCGCAGCTCAACCGCCTGGTTGACGCGGGGAACACCGTGATTGTGGTGGAACACGCCATGGAAGTGGTGGCCGCCGCTAACTGGGTCATGGACCTGGGACCGGCCGGTGGCGACGCCGGCGGCAAGATCGTCGCCGCCGGTGACCCGGCCGCCGTCGCCCGTTCCGGTGACAGCCGCACCGCACCCTACCTGGCCGCCGCGCTCCAGGCCTGTTCCGCAGGCAGAGACCGGTAGCCGGCACCACTCTTGCCCTGCTCCCCCCGGGCGGGTATCACTATGGCATGCGCTTCCGACGGGCAGCCCTTCCCCATGACGTGCTGCAGGGCCGGGTGGCCGTGGTCACCGGCTCCTCACGCGGTCTTGGCTTTGCCATGGCACGCGTGCTGGGCTTGCACGGCGCAGCGGTAGTGCTAGGGGCGAGGTCGGACGACGCCGTTGCTGCCGCCGTCGAACGCCTGCGTGCCGAGGGCCTCACGGCGTCGGGCCGGCGCTGCGACACCGGGGAACTCAAGGACGTTGAAGCGCTCCGCGACGAGGCCCTTCGCCTGGGCACCCTGGACATCTGGATCAACAACGCCGGCGTACCGGGCGTATTCGGGCCCACGGCATCCACTCCCGTGGACGACTTCACCCGGGTGGTGCGCACCAACATTATGGGCACGTTCCACGGTGCGCGGGTGGCCCTGCCGGTGTTCCTTGCCCAGGGCCACGGCGACCTGGTGAATCTGTACGGCCAGGGCGACCGCGGACCCGTGGCGTTGCAGAACGCCTACGCCTCCAGCAAGCGCTGGGTCCGCCAATTCACGGAGACGCTGCGGCTGGAAACCAAAGGCACCGGTGTCAGGGTGCATGGCATGAACCCCGGCCTGGTGGAGACGGACCTCCTGCGGCGGGTGGCCGCGCAGGCTGGATACCAACAGCGGCTCAGCGCCCTGCCGGTGGTCGTCGGGCTGTGGGGGCAGCGCGCAGAGGCGGCGGCCGGGCCAATCCTGGACCTGGTGACCGGGGATGACGCCGAATTCCGGTTCCTGACGCGGGGCAGATTGGTGACGCGCGGCCTGCAGAGCGTGCTGAGCGGACGTCTGCGCCGGACAAACAGGATGATCCTGGACGTCGCGGTGGTGGACGGGCGGCGGGAGGCGCAGCCCGGCCCGCCCGCAGGCAGGGCTGCTCCCTGACGGCCCTTTGGCTTACAGGACCTCTCGCCGATGACGGAGAAAGTCCTCGACGCGGCCTTGGAACTCAGCGGGATCCACCACAGGCCCCTGCCTTGCCCTGCGGCCGGCTTCCGTCAGCAAGCCCAGGCCCTCGTTAACTGCTGCTTTGGCTGCCCGCAGGGATGCCGCAGACGATCCCTGCCAGTTGCGGAGGATCCCCTCGAGCGCCGCGTCGGCGTCCTCGTCCGGGGCAACGGTGGTGACCAGACCGATGGACCAGGCCTGGTCAGCGGTCAGCATCCGGCCGCCGAACAGCAGGTCCTTGCTTCGCGAGGGGCCGATCCGCAGCGCCATCCGGTTGGCAAAGGTGGCTGGAACCAGCAGCCCAAGGCGTGCCACGGGCATGCCGATGCGGGCCGAGGGGGTGAGCAGCTGCAGGTCGCAGGCGAGCGCCAGTTGGCAGCCCCCGCCGGCCGCCGTTCCCTCCACCGCGGCCAAGGTGGGAACGGGCAAGTCCTCGAGCGCCTGCAGCGCGGCTTCGATCACCTCGAACGTGCGGCCGATCTCCGCGTCTGTCCGGCCCTCCCATTCGCGCACGTCGAAGCCGGAACAGAACACTCCTCCCCGGCCGCGCAGCACCACGGCGCGCAGGGACGGGATTGCCGCCAGCCGTTGGACCGCATCCCCCAGCTCCTGCCAGTCGGCGTGCCCAAGGGCATTGAGCCGTTGTCCGCTGCCAAAGGTAACTGTCGCAACAGATCCCGCTTCTTCAACACTTACTGGCGCCGCCAAAGGCTGTCGGTTTCCCCTCACACTGTCCGCACCTGTTTCAGGGTGGTGTCCCACGGCGCTCAATCCGCCTGCCGCGAGGTGCGGGGTGTGAACGAACCGGGCCATTGGGATGCGCGGATGCGCGGCAGGTCCTGGATGGGACCAAGGGTGGCCCATTCGTCCCCGCCAAGTCGTGACAGCGGATCGAGCCCGGCGGCATCAGGGCGGCCGGTCTTAAGCAGCCCGGTGGACACTGATCCATGAACCACTGTCCCGAAGACCAGGACGCAGTCGCCCACGGGCATGGTCCGGTAGAGCGTACACTCCAGGGCCGCCGGAGACTCCTTGACCCGGGGTGGCCGGACCACGGTGCTTGGCTCACGGGTGAGGCCTGCGGCGTCGAATTCGCTGACGTCAGGGCTGAAGTTCGTGCCGGTGGCGTTGACCTCCTGGATCAGCACTGCCGGAGCAAGGTTCACCACGAACTCCCCCGTGGCCTCGATGTTTCGCAGCGAATCCTTTTCACCGACGGAGGTGAACTGGATGATCGGTGGGTCCACCGAGGCAACAGTAAAGAATGAGTGCGGCGCCAGGTTGTCCACCCCTGCCGCTGACGTGCTCGAAACCCACGCGATGGGCCGCGGCACCACCACCGACGTAAGGAACTTGTAGAACTCGCGCGGACCCAGCTGCCCGGGGTCGAAATCCGTCCGCATCCGTCCTACAGGTTCCGGGGCGTCGCAGCGGCGGCAGCGTCCTTGGCCAACGCCCCCTTGGCCCTGGGCAGGAAGATCAGGGCCAGCATGGCGATCACGCAGCAGAGGATGATGTAGAGCGAGATTGACGTCGAGTTTCCGTAGCTTGCCAGCAGTGCCGCTGCAATCAGCGGCGCGGGGCCGCCTGCAACCACGCTCGCCAGCTGGTACCCCAGCCCGGCCCCGGTGTAGCGGATGTCAGTGTCAAAGCTCTCTGCGATCAAGGCAGCCTGCGGCCCGTACTGGATGTCGTGCAGGATCAGGCTGACCACGACGGCGACGCCCACCCACAGGGAATCGCGCGTGTTCAGCAGCCCAAAGTAGGGAAACGCGAACAGTGCCGTGAGTACAATGCCGGTTCCGTAGACGCGGCGCCGGCCGAAACGGTCAGACAGACGTCCAAAGAGGGGAACGCTGATGAGCCCCAAAGCGGCAGCAATCAGCGTGTCATCAAGGATGGAGTTGCTGTCCAGCTTCAGCTGCTTGGTGGCGTAGGTGATCACGAAGGTGATGAACAGGTAGAACGGGGCCTGTTCCGAGGTGCGGACCAGGGCGGAGAGGAGGATCTCCTTGGGCTGCCTGCGGATCACTTCGATGATCGGGGCCTTGACCACCTTGTTGGACTGCCGGACGGCGTCGAACTCCGGGCTTTCGATGACCCTCAGCCGAACGAACAGGCCAACGCCGATCAGGATGAGGCTCAAAATGAAGGGAATCCGCCAGCCGTAGGCGACGAAACCCTCATTGCCGGTGGCGGCGGTCGTCAGCCTGACCACGCCGGTGGACAGGACCAGTCCCAGCGGCACCCCGATCTGGGGCCAGGAGGCGGACAAGCCTCGGCGGTTTTGGTCGCCCCATTCCATGCTCAGCAGGACCGAGCCGCCCCACTCGCCGCCCACGCCGATGCCCTGGATGATGCGCAGCAGGACCAGCAGGACAGGCGCGGCGACGCCGATGGTTTGGTACGTGGGGAGGCAGCCGATCAGCACGGTGCCGAAAGCCATGAGGAAGAGCGTGGCCATGAGGGTGGTCTTACGGCCGATCCGGTCACCGAAGTGGCCAAAGATGGCGGCGCCGACGGGCCTGGCCACAAAGCCCACGAACTGGGTTCCGAACGCTGCCAGCACGCCGGCGAAGGCAACCTGTCCCGGAAAGAACAACTGGGGGAACACCAGCGCAGCGGCAGTTCCATAGAGGAAGAAGTCATACCACTCGATGGTTGTCCCCACGACGCTCGCAACGGTGGCCCGCCTTACGGCCTGCTCCCGGGTCACTCCTTGAATACTCATCATCACTCCATTGGTCAGATGTGACAGGACGCCGGCTTGACCTCCAAAAGCCAGTAACAGGGTTATGAAGTCAGGCGACTGAACCCGCAATGCGGTTCTTCAACCCATGGTGCGGGCCCTTGTTGCCTATGTCAACGGTTATCTGCGGACGTCCACGCGCCATAGAATGAGCACTCATCACCCAAAAACCACTGCATACAAGGGACAAGGACGTTGGCGGCAGAGCGAAGCGGCGGATCCGCGCAGCCCCTTTTGGTGCTGCGAAAAGTCAGCGAAATCCTGAATTGCTTCTCCGTTGAGTTCCCCGAACCAACCCTCCAGCAGATCGTCCGGGAAACCGGCCTGCCGTCAAGCACATGCCAGCGCCTGGTCCAGAACATGGTGCGCGAGGGATTCCTTGACCGCGACGGCGATCGCTACCGGATCGGACTGCGCCTGGTCCAGTGGGCCACCCCGGGCACGTTCGGCCTCGACGTGGTCCGCTTGGTCCATCCCTTCCTGCAGGAACTGCGGGACCGGACTGGAGAGACGGCCTGCCTGTACATGCGGGACGGGGCGTTCCGCACTGTGGTTGCGGTGGCGGAAACCCGCCATGTGGTGATGCGGCCCTTCCTTGTGGGGCAGGTCATGCCAATCCATGCCGGGGCCCCCGGAAAGATCTTCCTGGCCTTCGATCCCGAGGCCCGCCAGGCGATCGAGGACACGGAGCTGACCCGCTACACCTCCGCGACGCCGGATACGTGGGAGAAACTCGACACCCAAGTCAGTAACGCCAAGGCCGACGGCTTTTTTGCAGCCTTCGGCGAGCGGAACTCGGACGTAGGCTCCATCAGCGCTCCGGTCTTCAATCACGCCGGCCGTCTCGCCGCAGTCCTGGGCGTGGGTTTCCCAACTCAGCGCGTAGGCCCGGACGACGTGGGGCGGCTGGGTCCCGCCGTGGCGGACGCGGCCAGGGCAGCCAGCGCCGCCCTGGGTTACATGGAGAAGAATCTCCCCTCGTGACAATGTCGCGCCTGCAATGACCTGAACCCCCTCCGGAAGAAGGGCCGCGGGAGCCGGGCGCCGCCGTCGTCAGCCTTTTTCCGTTGCCGCAGGCAAATAACAGCCCGGCACTGGACTCCTGGGCGGGGCCCAATCAGACTGTCTACAACAGCTGGCCTTGAACGCCGGAATTGAGGGCACTTCAACGCTGCGGTAAATGGACGGCTGCATTTGTTGGGGCTTTACCCTGAAGACAATTCAGGGCATTGAAAGGATCTGGTCATGCCGGACTTTGCGCCGTTCTTTCCGCTTATTGCCGTTATCCTGGGTGTGCTTTTTGCCGTTGCCTTTATCTGGGTGGCAACAAAACTGATGTGGAAGGTGGCCGAACCCAACGAGGCCCTGATCATTTCCGGACTGACGCGGGGAACCCTTGAAACCCGGGAAGGAATGGACTTCAAAATTGTCACGGGCAAAGGTGCCCTGGTCCTCCCCGGTCTCCAGACGGTGCGGCCCCTCTCGCTGACGCTGAACGAAACCGAACTCAAAGTCTCCTGCGTCACCTCACAGGGCATCCAGGTAATTGTGGAGGGAGTGGTCATTTACAAAATTGGCGACGCCCCGCCGTTTATTGCCAACGCGGCCCGCCGCTTCCTGGGCCAGCAGCCTAAAATGGAAAGCCAGGTATACAACGTCTTCGAGGGGCACCTGCGCTCCATAATCGGCAGCATGACCGTCGAAGAGATCATCAGGGAGCGGGACAAGCTCGCGTCCCAGGTCCGCAGTGCCAGCGGGGTGGAAATGGAGAAACTTGGCCTGGTGGTGGACTCGCTGCAGATCAAAGACCTGCAGGATCCTACGGGCTACATCCAGAACATCGCCAAGCCGCACATCGCGCAGGTGAAGATGGAAGCGAGGATCGCCGAGGCCACCCGCAACCGGGAAGCTGCGGAGAAGGAGGCGGAGGCCGCAGCCCTGATCGCCGACGCCCAGAGCGTCTCGGCCATCAGGCAGTCGGTGGCCCAGGCCAATGCCGAGCGGGCCAGGGCCAATGCAGCGCAGGCCGGACCCTTGGCCGAGGCGACGGCCCGGCAGCAGGTGGTGGTGCAGGAAACCGAAGTCGCCAAGCTTGAGGCTGACCGCGAAGAGCAGAAACTGCAGACCAGCATCCGGAAGCCCGCCGACGCCAAGGCCTACGCCAGGCGCACGGAAGCAGAGGGCCAGAAGGCTGCCGACATCAGCGCTGCGGAGGCACTGGCGCGGCGCACCGAACTGGAGGCGCAGGCCAACGCCCGCCGGACGGAACTTCAGGCGCAGGCAAACGCCACAGCCGCGGCTGCCACCGCCGGCGCAACCAAGGTCACCGGCGAGGCCGAGGCCGCGGCCACCCGGGCCAAAGGGGACGCGGCCGCGTCCGCGATTAAGGCCAAAGCCCTGGCCGAAGCCGAAGGCATCAAGGCCCGGGGCGAAGCGCTGGGAACCAACCAGGACGCAGTCATTTCCCAGCAGCTTGCCGAGAACATGCCCGCCATCATCGCCGCAGCGGCCGAGCCTTTCTCCCACGTGGGCAACATGACCGTGCTCAACGGCGGCGAGGGCGTCAACAAGATGCTCGGCGGGATCCTGGCCCAGGCCGGCGACTACTTGCCCTCCCTCAGGTCAGCACTGCGGAAGGGCGACGATGCCAAGCGTCCTGCCCAGGCGCCCGGGGCGTAGGACACTCGGGCCACAGGAACGTCGGATGCCTAAAAACGTTGACCGGAGCCTGACCGGAAAGATTGGCCGGGTGACCGGGCGCATCGGCCCGGGGACCATTGGCGAAGTCATGCTGCCCTATCTTGGGGGCACCATGGCGTTCCACGCCCACCCCTTTGACAAGACCAGCGACTTTCCCGTGGGTGACGAAGTGCTGGTCATCTACTTCGACCCTCCGCAGACGGTCTATGTGGATGAACTGCCGGAGGTGTTGAAGCGCCCGGAGTAGGGCCGGGCGCTCCACCGCCTGTGGTCGCGGCAGTTACCGCCCGCCCTCCATCTTGCGGCTGCGCTGCTCCTGCGCCATGGGTCCGTAGGGATACACTCCTGCCTCCGGCTCGCTGGCCCGGGTGAGCCGGCTGACCTCGTCCTCACTGAGGCTCAGTTCAGCGGCGGCCAGGTTGTCGTCGAGCTGTTCAGTGGTGCGCGCCCCCAGGATCACGGACGTGACTGCCGGCCGGTCCGCCAGCCACGCCAGGGCCACCTGGGACGGGCTCACGCCGTGGGCGGCGGCAATGTCTTCGACCGCGTCGATGACTTTCCAGGTCCGCGGGTTATCGTTGCGGGCCTTCCACGCCTCCATGCCGCGTTCCGGGTTTTCGCCCAGGCGGGTGGCGCCGGAGGGGCGCTGGTCCCGCTTGTACTTGCCGGACAGCCAGCCCCCGCCCAAGGGCGACCAGGGCAACAGGCCGACGCCGGCGTCCAGCGCGGCGGGAACAATTTCGAATTCGATCTCCCGGACCAGCAGGCTGTACTGCGGCTGCAGGCTCACGGGCGGGTTCCAGCCCTGGCTCCGTGCCACATGGACGGCCTTGGTGAGCTGCCAGCCCAGGAAGTTGGAGAAGCCGTAGTAGGCGATCTTGCCACGGCTGACGGCGTCCTCCAGGAAGCGGAGCGTTTCCTCCAAGGGCGTGATCGGGTCCCAGGCATGCATCTGGTACAGATCGATCTGTTCCACGCCCAGGCGGCGGAGGGAATCATCCAAGGCGCGGGTCAGGTGCCGCCGGGACGTCCCGACGTCGTTCGGTGCAGTCCCCATGGGAAAGCGCCCCTTGGTGGCGATGACGGCGGTGTCCTTGAGCGCCGGGCGGTCGGCGAGCCAGCGCCCGATGATTTCTTCCGACACGCCCTTGCTGTAGACGTCCGCGGTGTCAATAAAATTGCCGCCGGCTTCGAAGTAGCTGTCCAGGATGGCATGGGAGGTTTCCTCGGTCGCCTCCGCGCCAAAGGTCATGGTGCCAAGGGCATAGCTGGTGACGACGGTGCCGCTGCGGCCAAGGGTGCGGTACTGCATAGTTGTCCTCGCGATCAGTTGTGGGTGGACGGAGTGGTCCGGGCCGCAGCGTCCGTGGTGGTGGTGCGGATCCGGTACAGGCTGGTGGTCGCCGTGAGATAGAGGTCCCGCCCGTCGGGGCCGCCGAAGCACAGGTTGGACACCGTCTCCGGCACGTCGATGGTGTCCAGGAGCTGGAAGGATGGCGAATAGATGCGCACGGACGGACCGGCAGAGGTCCAGATCCTGCCCTGGGCATCCACCCTTAGTCCGTCGGCCGGGCAGCCGTCTTCCAATTCCAGGGTGTCCATGCGGGGACCACAGGTGCCGTCGCCAACACTGTAGGCTGCAATCCGCAGGGGAACGCCGTAGCGGGAACCGGCTGTGTCCGCGACGTAGAGGACGGACTCATCCGGCGAAAAGGCCAGCCCGTTGGGGTGCACCAGGTCCGTGATGACGGCGGTAAGGACGCCGGTAGCCGGCTCGAAACGGAAGACGTTGCAGCCGCCATACTCCTGCTCACCTTCGTGCCCCTCTTTCGTTCCGGGGAGTATCCCGTACGGCGGGTCCGTGAACCAGATGGCGGCATCGCGGGCAACCACCACATCATTGGGTGAGTTCAGCCGCCGGCCCTCGAAGGAGTCCACCAGCCCGGTTACGGTTCCATCGGTGTCCCGCTCCACGCGGCGCCGGCCGTGGCTGCACTGCACCACACTGCCATCGGCGTCCAGTGTGCGGCCATTGGTGTATTCGACGCCGACCGCATACTCCCGGGTGGTACCGGCTGCGGGATCGAACTCAAGGATGCGGTCATTTGGGATGTCGCTCCAGCGCACGGTCCGCGATGACGGCACCCACACGGGCCCCTCGGCCCATACCGATCCGGTGAAAAGGCACTCCAGCCCGCCGATGGTCAGTTCGCCAGCCAATGAAGCTCCTTCGCCTTCGGGGCCCCTGCCGCCGTAACGCGGCGAGGCGGGTGGCGTCCCGGATCGGGAAGCCACGAATCCTATAGGAAAGAACTTACCCTAGGCCTGGCCCTGGGTCTGCGGGACGCGCAGGCTGCCGTACCTTTCCATCCGGTGCCACCGCAGGTGGACGCCGGCCACCGCCGTGACCACAGCCTGGATGACCACGAGATACATGAGCTGCCGGTAGACGAACTGCTGCAAGGGAAGTGTCCAAAGCGGTCCGAGCCGTTCCTTGTCCAGCCGGAACGCATACGCCGCCATCAGAAATTGAACCGCCAGGAAGACCAGCCACAGCGCCGCGATCCGCAGCGGGTCAAGGAAAATCAGGCCGTACAGGGCAAAGACATCGACGACGGGCGCGAAGAGGGGAAGCAGCACCTGAAGCACGAGCAGGTAGCCGAGTCCGCGCCGGCCCAGCTTCCCGGCCGCACCTCCCTGCACCACCGCGCCCCGGTGCTTCCACATTGCCTGCAGGGTGCCGTAGCACCAGCGGTACCGCTGCCGCCACAGGGCCCCAAGGGTGGCCGGTGCTTCCGTCCACGCCCTCGCGTCCTCCTGGTACACCACGCGCCAGCCGTCCCGGCACAAAGCCATGGTCAGGTCGGTGTCCTCGGCGAGGGTGTCATCGCTGACGCCGCCGACGTTGACGAGTGCGTTGAGGCGGAAAGCTCCGATCGCGCCTGGGACGGTGGGCATGCACTCGGCGACGTCGAACAACCGGCGGTCCAGGTTGAAGCCCACCACGTACTCGATGTGCTGCCAGGCGCCCAGGATCCCTCCCCGGTTCGCCACTTTCGTATTGCCGGAAATGGCCCCAACGCGGGGATCGGCGAAAGGCTGGATGAGGGCACGGACCGTATCGGGCTCGAAGACGGTGTCGCCGTCGACCATGACCACAAGATCGTGGCTTGCCGCCTGGATCCCGGCGTTCAAGGCGGAGGGCTTGCCTCCGTTTTCCTTCCGGATGACGGTTACGCCGGGCAGGCCGAGGGCTTCCACGATGTCCGCGGTCCCATCTGTGGAACCGTCGTCCACTACGATGACCTCAACCGGATGCGAGGACGCCAGGATGGAGCGCACAGCGGCTTCAATACCGGCGGACTCGTTGTAGGCCGGGACAATCACCGTGGCAGGTTCAGTGACCACCGGGCCCGCCAGTACGTCAGTCCGGCGCCGGCCGCGGCCAGGTGCGGGCAGGCGGCGCGCGGCACGGCTGTGGCGTCCCGCGAAGAACATGACCAGGACGGCCCGGAGAAATGTCACGACGCCGGCGGCAACGAGCCCCAGCGAGATGGCCCAGACCACGAAATCGCTGAGCCGGATGCCCCAAACCAGCGCAGATCCGCGCAGCTGTTCGATGCCTGAGGCGGGCCGCATGGTGTCAACACCCACGGCGTCCCCGACCGTGGTGACGCGGTACCCCTGCCCGGCGAAACGCGACAGGGCGGAATCCAGAGCTGCAACGGTCTGCTCCCTGTCGCCGCCGCCGTCGTGCATGAGGACCACCTGCCCCTGCGGGCCCGACGGGCTCAGGTTGGCCTCGATCGCTTTGGTCCCCGGCGTTTGCCAGTCCTCGCTGTCCAGGCTGCTCAGCACGGTGAGGTAGCCTTCGTCCGCCAGTCCATGCATGGCGGACCACATGCCGTTCGTAATGGCGCCGTTGCCGGCGGTGTAGGGCGGGCGCAGCAGGGAAGCCGCCTGGCCCGTGACCCCCACAATCGCATCCTGTCCGCCCTGCACCTCCAGTTCACGGCGCCAGTCGGGGGCCGTGCCAAGGTCTGTATGCGTCAGCGTGTGGACACCCACTTCGTGGCCTTCGGCCACGATGCGGCGCAGAAGGTCAGGGTGGTCCACGGCGGCGGAACCAACAACGAAGAAGGTGGCATGGACGTGGTGTTCCCGAAGGACGTCGAGGATGCGGGGCGTCCACACGGGGTCCGGGCCGTCGTCGAATGTCAGGGCAATGGTCCGGTCCGGCGGGCTGACGGTGGTGACGGCGCCGCCACGCGAATCCACCACGGGGCCGCCGTGCGAGAGCGTTGTGGGGACGGCGCCTGCCGCTGTGTCCGCCGGCAGCGCGTCCCCGGGCGCTCCACCCAGGTGGTGGATGTATCCCTGCACGGCCAAGGCGAGACCCAGCGCCATCAGGGTAGCAAGGAGGACAAACCAATGCGCCCTGACATTGGCGGGGACGTTGCTTTTGGCGGGTCGGGAACCCTTATTCCGGCGCATCATCCTACTGGTGTGCAGGGGCGGTGGGGCGTGTGGTCTGGCCCGGAGCCGAGCCGCTCGCACCGGGGGCGGTAGTGCTGGTACCCGGCGCTGTTCCGCTGGAGCCTGGCGCGGTTCCGCTGGAGCCCGGGGCAGTCACACCGGAGCCGGCGGCGGTTCCGGCCGCTGCCGGGGCTGCGGACGCAGGAGCCGGAGCAGCGGCGGGTGCAGGGGCGGCTGGCGCAGCGGGTACGACGCCGGGACCAGCCACCGGAGGCACGGGAGTAACAGCAGAGGCGGGCAGCGGGACGGCCGCCGGGGACTGCTCAACAACTGGAACGGCCGGCCCGGTCAGGCCTTCCCGCGGATCGACAGACGGCGGGCTTGTTGGAGCTTCGCGCGGCCCGGCCGCGGCCGGCAGGGGCAGGAAAGGAGCGGAAACCCCGGACCCGCCAATGAACGCAGCCAGTACCAGGATGACGTATGCCGCCACAAGCCCGACGACCCCCAGTCCGATCAACTGGACCCGCCGCAGGCGCCGGCCTGAGGCATCAACAAACACGGGTCCGCGGGCAGATTCGGCGCGCGGCTGATCGGAAGTCTTTTCAGGGGCTTTCATCGAGCATCAACCTTAGGGGACCCGGAATGGCTACCACAAAACCGGGGCCGCCAGTGCCTCCGGCAGGCCCGGCCCTGCGTTTGCGCCGACTCTTGACCCCGTTAAGAGCCGGGCGTATACCGGGACTGTCATGACGCTGGCCCCCGCTGGGCCCTCGATGGAGCCGGCTGCACGTTGGTCTCAAAGACAAATCTGGAGTTGTGATGGGAACCGATCGCTTCAACGTGCTGCGTGAGCAGGTCCGCGGGCAGGTCATCGAAGAGGACGACGCCGAGTACGACTCGGCACGGGCCGTGTACAACGGAATGATCGACCGCCGTCCGGCTGCGATCCTGCGGGTCTCGCAGGTAGCTGATGTCATGGCCGCCATCCGATTCGCCCGAGGGCTCGACATCGACCTCGCCGTTCGTGGCGGCGGACACAGCGCACCAGGTTTTGGAACTGTCGACGGCGGGCTGGTCCTTGACTTCTCAGCCCGCCGCGGGGTCCGCGTTGATCCCGAGACCAGGACGGCGCGGGTGGAGGCGGGCGCCACGTGGGCCGACTTCAACCATGCAACGCATGCGTTCGGCCTGGCCAGCACTGGCGGCATCATCGGTTCGACTGGCGTCAGCGGGCTGACGTTAGGCGGCGGCATCGGATACCTGGCCCGGAAGTACGGCCTGTCGTGCGACAACCTCTCCGCCGCCGACGTCGTCCTTGCTGACGGCACCTTTGTCACGGCCAGCGAGGCCGGGAATGTGGACCTGTTCTGGGCTCTGCGCGGCGGAAGCGGAAACTTCGGCGTGGTGACGTCCATGGAGTTCCGCCTTCACCCGGTGGATATGGTCCACGTTGGCATCATCTTCTTCGACGCTGCCGCCGGAGTTGAAGTGGGCGCCGCATACCGCGAGTGGATCGCTGCCGAGCCCGAGGAAATGGGCGCCTTCCTGGGATTCCATCAGGGCCCGCCCGTCCCGTTCCTGCCGGAAGAGTGGCATGGACGGCCGGTCGTCGTCATCGCGGGCATGTGGACGGGCGACCTTGATGCCGGCCCTGCACACTGGCAATCCATGCTTGACGCCGGGCAGGCGCTGGGCAGCTTCTTCGCACCCATGCCCTACCCGGCCCTCAACATCATGTTCGACGGGCTCAGCGGCATCCCGGGACTCCAGGGCTATTGGAAGGCCGATTTCCTTCGGACGCTCAGCGACGAGGCGCTGCGGACAGCGGTCGAGTTCTCACCAGGCATCCCCAGCGTCCACTCGGCCAACCACTTCTATCCGATTGACGGCGCGGTGCAGCGCGTTTCGCCTGAAGCCACCGCTTTCGCCCACCGTACGGTAAATTTCGCGCCGGTCATCGCAGCGCAGTGGCCGGAGCCATCCGCAAACGCACAAAACGTCGCCTGGGTCCGCAATTATTGGGCAGCGCTCCACGAATACTCCGAACCGGGCGGCTACTTGAATTTCCAGGATGCGGATGACCAGTCACGCATCGAGGACACGCTGGGGTCGAACTACGCACGGCTCGCCGAGCTGAAAGCAAAGTACGATCCCGACAACTTCTTCCACATCAACCAGAACATCAAACCAGCCGTCCCGGCGGCCGAGGTACCTGCGGTCCCCGTACAGGCCCCGGCAGTCCTGCAAGCCGAGGCGGTGCCGGCAGAATCGGCACCGGCGGCGGAGACAATCCAATCGGACACTGCGAGCCCGGACACTGCCGAAGGCCCTGCCACATCGTAATGCTCCAGTGCCCCCACGCCGGGAAGAGTCGCCTATGTGCCCCCGGCGTGGGGCCCTCAGTAAAACCGCCGAAAATATCGCTTCCGTCGCTTCAAGCAGCAGGCGGCGCCGTCGTGGTTCGGACAATCAGCCGCGTGGGCATCTTGAGTTGGGTAGTTTCGGGCGTCTCGCCGTTCATCAGCGCCACCACAAGGGCGGCCGCCGAGGCGCCCATCCGGCTCATCGGCTGGTGCACTGTGGTGAGCGGCAGGCCATGCCGTGCTGCCTCAGGAATGTCGTCAAAGCCCACCACCGAAAGCTCTCCGGGCACCTGTATTCCCAGTTCGCGGGCCACCGCTATCACCACGATGGCGGAGAGGTCATTGGCGGCAAAGACGGCGGTGGGGCGATCGGGCCGGTTCAGAAGGCGGTGCGCTGCCTTCCGGGCATATTCGGGGTCGTAGTTGCCCACCTCAACCAAGGATTGGTCGAACGGAAGCCCGCCTTCGGATAGAGCCCGGCGGTACCCCGCCTCCCTCGCCATGGCAGAACGGAGGTCCGGCCGGCCGGCAACGAAACCTATCCGCCGGTGGCCCAGCCCCATCAGGAACCTGGTCGCGTCACGGGCTCCGCCCAGGTTGTCCGCTTCCACCGTCGGCAGGTCGGCACGGCCGGTGTGCGGGTCCACGGCCACGATCGGCACATCCGCGGTGACGTTCACCACCGTGGGCGTCACCATGATGGCGCCGTCAATGAGAGTGCCGCTTAGTCGACTGAGCGAGCGCCTTTCCCAGCCCTCAGAGGAGAGCTGGTTCGAACCGCTGTACGCCAACAGGTCATAGCGGGAACCGCTGAGGGCGGAGCCGACGCCCTTCAGGATCTCGGCACTGAAGGGCTCGAAGTCAGCCACCAGCACTCCGATAACGCCCGTCTTACGGGAGCGCATGCTGCTTGCCACCAGGCTGGACTCATAGCCCAGGTCACGCGCCACCTGAAGGACCCGCTCCACGGTTTCAACAGCAATGCCGTAGCGTCCGTTCACCGCTTTGGACACGGTTGAAACGGAGACGCCGGCCGCTTCGGCGACGTCGAGGATGGTTGCACGCCTTCTCACAAGTCCAAATTGTAGCCATGGAAAATGTTTTCGAAAACGTTTGACGGGTTTCCGTGCCGTTGGGAGGCTTTTAGTCGTCCGGAGTGCTCCGGATCACTTCTTAGCCCGACCACGGGGGTTGTGTCACTCATGCCCTGCAGGGGAACGGGCTTCGCTCCCAACGCACGTCTCATGGACGGCTCAACGACGAGAACAGGATGTAACTAGATGAAAGCCAGGAAATTCTTGAGAGGGGCGGCCGTTCTGGCCCTGGGCTCGATAGCCCTCAGCGCCTGCGGCGGTCCTTCCGGCAATTCCTCGGACGGCAAGGTGTCCATGACACTTTGGGAGAATTCAACCACGGGCCCAGGCCTGGAGTTCTGGAAGTCCGCTGTCGCTGACTTCCAAAAGGCAAACCCGAACGTCACCATCAACGTCCAGGCAGTCCAGAACGAGGACCTGGACGGCAAGTTGCAGACCGCCCTCAATTCCGGCGACGCGCCTGACATCTTCATGCAGCGCGGCGGAGGCAAGATGACGGCAATGGTCCAGGCCGGACAATTGATGGACCTGACCGACAAGGTGTCCCCTGATACGAAGAAGGTCATTTCGGAAGGATCCTTCAAGGCGGAAACGTATCAGGACAAGGTCTGGGCCATGCCCATCGCGGTACTTCCCGGCGGCCTGTTCTACAGCCAGGACCTTCTCAAGGCTGCCGGCATCACCGGTGCCCCTGCCACGATCAGCGATCTTGGAGCCGATGTCGAGAAACTGAAGTCAACCGGTGTCGCACCGGTGGCACTCGGCGCGAAGGATGCATGGCCGGCAGCAATGTGGTTCTACTGGTTCTCGCTGCGTGAATGCGACGCGGCGACCATGCAGAAGACGGCCGACTCCAAAGACTTCTCCGACCCCTGCTGGCTGAAGGCGGCCCAGGATCTGCAGAGCTTTGCTGATAAGAAGCCGTTCAACGACGGATTCCTGACCACCTCCGCACAGCAGGGCGCGGGCAGCTCCGCCGGACTGGTGGCCAACCACAAGGCTGCAATGGAACTCATGGGCGCGTGGGACCCGGGGGTCATGGCCTCGCTCACGCCGGACCAGAAGCCGCTGGCGGATCTCTCCTGGTACCCGTTCCCCGCGGTCCAGGGCGGAAAGGGCGACCCCGCTGCAATCATGGGCGGTGTCGACGGATTCTCGTGCTCGGTCAATGCACCGAAGGAATGCGTTGACTTCCTTAACTTCATCGCGAGCACTCCCCAGCAGGTCGCCTACTACAAGGCGTTCAACGCGCCCCCGGTCAACGCCGAAGCGCAGAAGTCCGTCACCGAGCCGTACCTGCAGGAAATCCAGAAGGCCTACAACGCGGCCCCCTATGTATCGCAGTGGCTCGACACCGTCCTCGGCCAGAATATCGGCAACGCGCTGAACGTCGCCGTCGTCGACATGCTGGCCGGCAAGAGCGATCCGCAGAAGCTTATCCAGACGGCGAACGACGCCGCCAAGAAGGGCTAAGAGGAAGATCCGTGAGCAACGCCCCCGAGACAACCTCGACCGAGCGTGTGTCGACGGCGGAGCTTGCGCAGCACGATGGGAGCGTCGCCCGCGCGTCGCTCCCATCGGAGCAGCGCCGCCGCCGCGTCGCCTGGTCCGGGCCGTTGGAGATTGCAGTCCTGGCAGGACCGGCCATTGTCTTCTTCGTGGCCTTCGTCATCCTGCCCGTCGTTATGGCTGCGTATTACGGCTTTTACCGCTGGAACGGATACGGGCCACCCACCAACTTCGTCGGCCTGCAGAACTACACCGTCATCCTGCAGGACCCGGCGTTCCTGCAGGCGTTGTCCCACAACGCGTTCATCGTCGTGGCGTCGCTCGTCCTTCAGGGACCGGCAGCGATCCTGCTGGCGCTGCTGCTGAACCGCAAGATGCGAGGGCAATCGGTTATCCGTGTCCTGATCTTCGTGCCCTACGTCATCTCAGAGGTCGTCGTGGGAACGGGATGGAGCCTGATGCTCCAGAACAATGGCGCCCTCAACGGCTGGCTGAAAAACCTGGGGCTCGGCGGCCTGGCCCACGATTGGCTGGCGGACCCCGGCGTCGCCATGTGGACGCTGATGGGCATCCTGACCTGGAAGTACATCGGCTTCGCGGTCATCTTGTTCCTCGCTGGTTTGCAGGGCGTCCCGGAGGAGCTTTATGAGGCCGCCGCGCTTGACGGTGCTTCCTATTGGCAGATCCAGCGGCGGATCACGCTTCCGCTGCTGGGACCGACGCTGCGCATCTGGGCGTTCCTGTCGGTGATCGGCGCCCTGCAACTGTTCGACCTCGTCTACATCATCTGGGGTCAGTACGTTGCGTCGACTGCCGGGACGTCCACCATGGCCAGCTACATGGTCACGAACGGCCGGAACGCCGGCAACTACGGCTACGGCAACGCTGTCGCCGTCGTGATCTTCATCATCTCCCTCGTCGTCGCCTTGGTGTACCAGCGGTTCGTGCTGCGCCGTGACACTGCAGGCGCCCTGACAGAAAGGAAGGCGCGATGACCTCCGCCATCGCCGCCCGGCGACCCCGTCGTGCAGACAAACAAAGCCTGCCCTGGGGCTCCCCCGTCGTGTACTTCGTGGCGTTTGTCGTCATTGCGCTCATGCTGGCACCGATCGCCTACATCATTTTTGGCGGGTTCCGGACGAATGCGCAGATCACCACCGACCCCGCAGGCCTGCCCAATCCCTGGAACGTGGGCAACTACCTCACCGTCATAGGCGGCAGTGTCTTCTGGCGGCAGGTGCTGAACTCAACCATCGCGGCGGCTGTAACCACCTTGGGCGCTGTCGGCCTGGGCTTGATGGCCAGCTACGTGCTTGCCCGGTATCAGTTCCGTGGACGGGGCGCGCTCTACTCGCTGTTCGCGGCAGGGCTGATGTTCCCTATCACCGTCGCCATCACGCCGCTGTACATTGTGGTGCGCAATCTCGGCCTGATGAACTCGCTGGCCGGCGTCATCCTCCCGCAGATCGCATTTGCACTCCCCACCACGATCATCATCCTGGTGCCGTTCCTGCGCGCCATCCCTGACGAAATCCAGGAGTCGGCCTTCATTGATGGCTGCAGCCGCCTGGGCTTCTTCTTCCGGATGGTGCTGCGGCTCTCGCTCCCAGGTGTGATCACCACCGGCATCCTGGTTTTCATCGGCAGCTGGAACAGCTACCTGCTGCCGCTGTTCATCCTGAACAAGGAAGCCACCTTCACCCTCCCGCTGGGTGTGCAGGCGTTCTCCTCCCAATATTCCACGGACACCGCGCAGGTCCTGGCCTTCACATCCCTGTCCATGATCCCGGCACTGGTGTTCTTCAGCCTGTTCGAACGTCGCATCGTTGGCGGACTCACCGGCGCCGTCAAGGGCTGACGGCAGCCATAGTAAGGAAAAGAAGCATGAGCAATCCTGGCAACCACCCCGCCCTCCCCGTAGTCTCCGAACGGGTCCGCCGGCTCCATGCCCGGATGACCCTCCAGGAAAAGCTGGCCCAACTGGCGGGTTACTGGGTGGACAAGTCCGAGGACAAGGTGGCCCCGCTTGACGGCGAGTTCGCCGAAGTCCCAAGCTACGCTGAAGCGACGGCAGAGGGCATCGGACATCTCACCCGGGTGTACGGCACCCGCCCCGTTGAGCCCATCGAACGCGCCCGGTGGCTCTGGTCGGAGCAGCGCAGGCTTCGGGAGCAGACCCGCCTGGGCATTCCCGCGCTGGTGCATGAAGAGTGCCTGACCGGGCTGGCCGCCTGGAAGGCGGCCACGTTCCCCACCCCCCTTGCCTGGGGAGCAGCGTTCGATCCCGACCTTGTTGAGGAGCTGGGCGCGGCCATCGGCGCCTCCATGCGCACACTCGGCATCCACCAGGGGCTGGCCCCGGTGCTGGACGTCATCCGCGACCCGCGGTGGGGCCGCGTTGACGAGTGCATATCCGAGGACCCGTATGTCGTGGGCACGATCGGTACGGCCTATGTGCGGGGCCTGCAGTCCGCAGGGGTGCACGCCACGCTCAAGCACTTCGTCGGTTACTCGGCGTCACAGGCAGGCCGCAACCACGCCCCGGTACACATCGGCGCCCGCGAACTCCGGGACGTCCTGCTGCAGCCGTTCGAGATGGCGGTCCGTGACGGGAACGTTCGCTCGGTGATGAATTCGTATTCTGAGATCGACGGCGTGCCCGTCGCGGCAGCACCTGAGTACCTCACGGGCACCCTGCGCGACGAATGGGACTTCGACGGCACGGTCGTCTCCGATTACTTCTCCGTGGCCTTCCTGCACACAATGCACCGGATCGCCGCCGATCGCGGAGAAGCCGCAGACCTTGCACTGCGCGCCGGCATCGACGTGGAGCTGCCCACCGGTGATGCATTTGCCGGCCCCCTCGCCGAACGGATCCGCGCCGGCCTCACTGACGAGACGTTGGTGGACCGGGCCGTGCTGCGTGTGTTGAACCAGAAAGAGGAACTGGGGCTGCTCGACGAGACGTTCCACACCCCGCCCACAGAAGTCGACCTGGACAGCCCGCAGCACCGCAGGCTGGCGTTGCGGCTGGCCGGCGAATCGCTGGTCTTGCTGGCCAACGACGGGACGCTCCCGCTGAAGCGGAACCCCTCGAGCATTGCCGTGCTGGGACCAAACGCCGCCGCGGCGGAAGCCCTGATGGGGTGCTATTCGTTTGCCAACCACGTGCTGGCCCACTATCCGGAGGTGCCTCTCGGGTTCGACATCAAGTCGATCCTGGAAGCTCTGCGGGACGAATTCCCTGAGGCGGCAGTAGCCTCTGCCGAAGGGTGCGAGGTGGACGGCGAGGACCGCTCGGGCATCCAGGATGCCGCTGCGCTTGCAGCCGGGGCAGACGTGGCCATCGTGGTGGTCGGCGACCGTGCAGGACTTTTCGGCCGCGGGACCGTGGGCGAGGGCAACGACGTGGAGAGCCTGGAGCTGCCGGGCGTCCAACGCGAACTGGTGGAGGCGGTGGTGCGGACGGGCACGCCCACCGTCATGCTCGTACTCTCGGGCCGGCCGTACGCGCTCGGCTGGGCGCTGCACGGCCCGGCGGCCCCGGCCGCAGTTCTGCAGGCTTTCTTTCCGGGAGAAGAAGGCGGACCCGCCGCAGCCGCCGTACTGTCGGGGCGCGAGGCGCCATCCGGCCACCTGCCGGTCTCAATGCCGCGTTCAGCGGGCTCGCAGCCGTTCTCCTACCTGCACCCCGTACTGGGGGGTCCGTCAGACGTCACCAGTGCCGACAGCACACCCGTGCTCCCCTTCGGGCACGGCCTGACCTATACGACGTTCGAGCACACTGGACTCGACGTGTCGCCCAGAGTGCCAGCGGGCGAGGCGGTGACGGCAACGGTCACCGTCAGGAATACAGGTAAACGCGCGGGCACTGACCTCGTCCAGCTCTACGCCCGCGATGTGTACGCCAGTGTCACCCGTCCGGTTGCGCAACTCCTTGCCTATGCGCGAATTTCGCTTGAGCCGGGTGAAAGCGCATTGGTGACGTTCGACGTTCCGACTACGCGCCTGGCCTTCACGGACCGCCAGGGTGTGCGGGTTGTGGAGCCCGGTGACGTTGAACTTTGGGTAGGCCCCTCCTGCGCCCAGCGGGAAACCACAGCGGCATTCACCATCACGGGACCCGGGCATGCCGTAACGCCCGGCGATCGCCGGCTGGCCCGGCACACCGTCGCCATGCCGGCACCCTCCCCCGCCGCATAGACCGCACCAGCACAGCCCGGGCCACACACACAGCGCCCGATCCACCCCGAGAAAGTCCTGCAGATGTACAACGACATGCCCGAGACGGAACTTCGAACCTATAAAAGCGCGCAAGTATGCCAAGAGGACTTTGACGCCTTCTGGGAGCGGACCCTGCTGGAAGCGCGCGCGGCCGACGGCGAGGTGGTGGTCGAACCGGTGCCGGCAGGCCTGGAGACGGTGGATGTCTTTGACGTGACCTTCCCGGGCTACGGCGGCGACCCCATCAAGGCCTGGCTGAGGGCACCGAAGAATCCCGGGCGCCCCCTGCCCGTGGTAGTCCAGTACGTAGGCTACGGCGGCGGCCGGGGACGTGCCTGGGAAAACCTCTTCTGGGCCTCCGCAGGCTACGCCCACCTTCAAATGGACACCAGGGGGCAAGGGTCCGGCTGGTCGGTCGGGGACACCCCCGACCCTGGCCCCGCAGGCCCGCAGGTTCCCGGGGTCATGACACGAGGAATCACCAGCAAGGAAACCTACTACTACCGCCGCCTCATCACCGACGGTGTGCGGGCAGTCGATGCCGTCCGCAACCTCCCCTGGATCGATCCTGCCCGGGTCGCCGTGACGGGAGGCAGCCAGGGAGGGGCGATCGCCCTTGCGGTGGGCGCACTGGTCCCGGACCTCTCGGCAGTGGCCGTGACAGTCCCCTTCCTCTGCGACTTCCCAAGGGCAACAGTCATCACGGATGCCTATCCCTTCCGCGAGATTGCGGACTATCTTTCCACCCACCGCAACCACACCGAAACAGTCGCCGACACGCTCAGCTATTTCGACGGCGTCAACTTCGCCGCACGGTCACGGCACCCTGCCTACTTCTCCGTCGCCCTCATGGATCCGATTACCCCGCCTTCAACCGTCTTCGCGGCCTACAACGCCTACGACGGCGACAAGGAGATCCAGGTCTGGCCGTTCAACGGACATGAAGCCGGCGGCCCCGACGACGACCACCTCATGCGGCAGTTCCTTGCACCGCGGCTCGCAGCACTCCCCGTCGGCGGCAAAACCTCCACCTCCAAAAGAAACGAGAGCCTATAAGGATCATCACCCGGGCGCCAAACTAGCCCGGCTCAATTCCCCGTTTCCGGTCCCGCCTACTTCATCTGTACGAAGCCACATTAGAAATCCAAGGAGTACTACGTGCCTATTCAACGTTCCCTTCTCATCGGCGCACTGGGATTGTGCGCCCTGCTCGCCACTCCAGCAGCGGCCACGGCCGCATCAGGACACCTGGAGGCCGGCGGCCCGTCGCAGCAGCGGGGTTCCCTCCGTGACCTTGGCGCCAACATAGGATTGCGCATCGGCACTGCAGTCAACACTGACCAACTCGGCAGCAACCAGGCCTACACTGACATCACTGCGGGCCAGTTTTCCTCCGTCACCCCAGAGAACGTCATGAAATGGCAATTGGTGGAACCCGCCCAGGGCACCTACGACTGGGCGGCCGCGGACCGGCTCGTGGCATTTGCCGAGGCGAACCACCAGTTGGTCCGTGGACACACCCTCGTCTGGCACAGCCAGCTTCCCGACTGGCTTACAGTCGCTGCCCCAAGCATGGGAGCCGACCAGCTGAGGGAGATCCTCCACAAGCACGTGACCGACGAGGTAACCCATTTCAAGGGCAGGATTTGGCAGTGGGACGTGGTCAACGAGGCGTTCAATGAGGATGGAACGCTCCGCAACAGCATCTGGCTGCAAAAGCTGGGGCCGGGCTACATCGCGGATGCCTTCCGCTGGGCCCACGAGGCCGATCCGCAGGCCAAGCTCTTCTACAACGACTACAACATCGAATACACGGGGCCGAAGAGCAACGCCGTCTACGCGCTCGTCAAGAACCTCCAGGCGGAGGGGGTTCCCATCGACGGGGTGGGGTTCCAGACGCACCTGGACACGCAATACCCGCTGCCTGACCTGAAGAACAACCTGCAGAGGTTCGCTGACCTCGGCCTGGACGTGGCCGAGACCGAAGTCGACGTGCGCACCAATTTGCCGGTCACATCCGTCGAGCAGTCTGCACAAGTAGCTGCATACTCGCAGACACTTCAGGCGTGCATGGCGGTGAAGGCGTGCATCTCCTACACCATTTGGGGCTTCGGCGACGCCTACTCGTGGGTGCCGGGGGTCTTCCAGGGAGAAGGCGCCGCCAGTATCTATGATGAGAACCTCCAGCCCAAGCCGCAGTATTTCGCCCTTCAGCAGGATCTGCAGCTTGCAGCGGGCGCGCCCCACAGGAGCGGACAGGGGGCGGGCCGGGGCTAGGTCCAGTCCGTCTAATGCAGGTTCTGCCGGGCGGCCGGCGGTGTGGATACAAGAACATCGCCGGCCGCCTGGCCAATGACGGCACGGCAAGGAGGGACAGTGCTTCGAATTGGAATCCTGGGTGCAGCAGGTATTGCGCCCGCTGCAGTCATCCGGCCGGCCGCGCGCCGCTCGGACGTCGAGGTGGTGGCCGTGGCGTCCCGCCGGGAGGACAGTGCCCGGCAGTTTGCGGAGCGCCACGGCATCCGCCGCTTCTACGCGGATTATTCCCGCATGCTGGGCGACTCCGAGGTGGACCTGGTCTACAACGCGCTCCCACCCTCGGAGCACGCCAAGTGGTCAATCGCGGCCCTTGAGGCGGGCAAACACGTGCTCTGCGAGAAGCCGTTTGCGATGAATGCGGAAGAGGCCGCCCGGATGACCGAGGCCGCTCAACTTTCGGGCTGCCGGCTCAGCGAGGCCTTCCACGACCGGTACCACCCGCTCAGCGCTGAACTAGATGGCGTCAAGGCCTCGGGCGTGCTTGGGGAGATCACGGAGCTGCGGGCGGACTTCTCCGCCTCGATCCCTTTCAATCCGGCATCGCTGCGGCACGATCCCAGGCTGGGGGGTGGCTCGCTCATGGACCTCGGCCGCTACCCCGTTCACTGGGTGCGGGCATTCATGGGAGAAGAACCCAGCGTGGTCGGGGCCACGGCAACACTCAATCCACTGGGCGCGGACCTCAGCGTCAACGCGGACCTGCAGTTTCCTTCGGGGGCAACAGCGGTCGTCACGTCGGCAATGGTCGAACAGCCCCACCTGAACTCGTCCCTGGAAGTAACCGGCACCGAAGGACACCTGCACGTCAACAATATGGTGTTCCCCTCGAGGGGCCATTCCATCACCCTTACCACCGAGGGGCTGGACCGCACCTGGACCGTAGGAGGCCGCGAGACCTACGATCACCAGCTGGAAGCTGTCGTCGCCGCCCTCCAGACGGGCCGCCAACTGCCCACCGAAGGCTCCGACTGCCTCTCCAACATGGCGGTCATCGACGAAATCTACCGCGCCGCGGGTCTCCGGCCAGGGCCGCAGGAAACCGGCCGTGAATTTCGACGGCGGGAGTGATGACCCAGCGGCAGGGTTTGGTTAGGATCGTGGTTCTACGGTCAGTCAATTGAGGGCTTGGCGCCCTTCGTGCCGGCGGGTGCCAAGTGAGCAGAGAGGCCACTATGGACGTCAGCGAGTCTGCCCGGTACCCGCTCGACCCGTTCCAGTACTTTGAACGGATGCGGGAGGCTGCCCCCGTCTTCCAGGACGAGGAATCGGGCAGTTGGCATGTGTTCGGATATGACGACGTTCAGCGGGTGCTTTCCGAATTTGCAACGTTCTCCTCCCGCATGGGCGGTGACAATCCCTCCGGATCCGGCCAACTGTTCGCCGCAAGCCTGATCACCACCGATCCGCCGCGGCACCGGCAGCTGCGCTCCCTGGTCACCCAAGCGTTCACGCCGAAAGCGGTGGAGGCACTGGCGCCGCGCATCGCCGCGCTCACGGACGAGCTTCTGGACGGGATCACCGCCGGCGGCGGCGGTGCGGACCTGATCCAGGAGTTGGCCTACCCCCTGCCGGTCATCGTGATTTCCGAGCTGTTGGGAATCCCGGCCGAGGACCGTGAGCGCTTCAAGCACTGGTCCGACGTCATTGTCAGCCAGACGCGGAACGCTCCGGCGGGTGGGAACCAGGACCCCACCACCATGGAGATGGTCGATTACTTCCTGGCCCTGATTGAGCAGCGCAGGAGCCGGCCCGAGGGAGACCTGATCAGCAGCCTCCTTTCGGCTGAGATCGATGGCCAGAAACTGACGGTGCCTGAACTACTTGGTTTCTGCAGCCTGCTGCTGGTGGCAGGCAATGAGACCACCACCAACCTGATTGGCAATGCGGTGTTGTCCCTGCATGAGTCGCCGGACACCTTTGAGCGTCTCCTGCAGGAACCCGCCTTGCTCCCCCAGGCCATCGAAGAGGTGCTGCGCTTCCGGTCCCCTGTCCAGTCCATGTACAGGGTGGCGGCGACGGAGACAACTATTGGCGACATGCGGGTTCCAGCGGGTGCGCCGATCGTGGCGTGGATCGGCTCGGCGAACCGCGATGAGCGGCAGTTCGACCGGCCGGCCGAATTCGACATCACCCGCAACCCGAACCGGCACCTGGCATTCGGCCATGGCATCCATTTTTGCCTCGGAGCACCGCTGGCCCGGCTTGAGGCCAGGATTGCGCTCGAGGCGCTGTTGGCCCGCCTGCCCGGCCTCTCCGTAGTTCCCGGCGCGCAGCTGGAACGGATGGAAAGCACCATCGTGTACGGGTTAAAGGCACTTCCCATCAGTTGGCAGCCTGCCTGACAGGCGCGGGTTGGAGGCGCCGCGGCTGAGGCCCCGAAAGTTCAGCCGGCGGTACCCGTCTTCGCGGCGTACTCGGTTGCCTGGGCGCGCACCTTGCGGATATAGGCGTCCGACTGGTTGTAAGCGTAGATGGCGTCAGTCCACCCTTGCGCCGTAGAGAGATCCCGTCCGCGGCCGCACAAATATGTGGCCGCGCCCAAGGCGGCGTCATCGATATTGAACGGGTCTGCGGTTCCGTCACCGTTTCCATCCCTTCCGGCAAGGCGCCAGGTGGAGGGAATGAACTGCATCGGTCCCACGGCGTGGTCCCAGTCCGGGTCGCCGTCCAAAGCGCCGCCATCGGTGTCAGCGATCGCGGCGAACCCCGCGCCATTGAGGCTGGGGCCCACGATCGGGCCGCTGGCATGGCCTGCGGCGCCCAGGCTGCCGCCGCCGTAGGTTCCGTGGGCTGATTCGACGAAGCCGACGGCGGCCAGCGTGTTCCAGCCGATGCCGCACTCCGGCATGGATTCGTTGGCCGTGGCGGCGGCAGCAACATAGGCGCGGAGGGCCCGGGCGGGGATTCCGGTTTGGGCGGCAGCCGTGCGAAGCCAGTCGGCGTCGGGGCTGTGTGTTACGTTCACGGCGGTGGTGATGCCGCCCGGCTCCGTTGCGAGAATGACCCCGGCCCGAGGTGGCGGGGAAAAAGCGGTCCGTGCCTGGGCGCCCGGCTGCGCCATGACCCAGAATGAGAAGGCTGCGCTGGCACACACCACGAACAGGCTAAAAACCACAAAGCGTCTTACCCTGAGCACTGAGTTACCCGAGCCGCCCTACCGAGCCGCCCATCCCCCACGTCCAACCCATCCCCCACGTCCAAAGCGTCATCGAGTGGGATCAATCATTGTCATGCCGGCCACATTCGCGGTGTCGAAGCGTGCCAGCATGTCTGCGGCCTCATCCAGTCCAATGATGCGCTCGATGAGTTTCTGCGGCTCCAGTGCCCCCGATTCGATCAGGGCAAGCATTCCGGGATAGTCCACGGCCGCCATGCCGTGGCTTCCGAAGACGTCCAGTTCCCACGCGATCACCCGGGCCATAGGCACCCGGGGGTGGCCCTCAACAGGCGGGAGGAGCCCGATCTGGACATGCCGGCCGCGGCGGCGCAGGCTGAAGAGCGCGTCGGAACATGTTTGCTCGCTGCCCACGGCGTCAATGGAGACATGGCTTCCGCCCGTGATCGCCTGCACTTGCGCAGGAATATCCGAACCGTCGGCCACCAGGGCATGGTCCGCACCCAGGGAGGCCGCCACCTTAAGGGCTTCCGGGTTCCGGTCCACGGCAATTACCTTCCCGCCGAGGGCCTTCGCGATCATGACGGCGCTGAGGCCCACCCCTCCGGCGCCCACGATCGTTACCCATTCGCCGTCGACGAGCCGTGCCCTGCCGGTGAGGGCACGGTAGGCGGTGGCAAAACGGCAACCCAGGCTTGCCGCCGCCTCGTAACTGACACCCTCCGGGATTGCCACCAGATTCGTATCCGCAGCATGGATGACAACCTGCTCGGCAAAGGAGCCCCAATGGGTGAAGCCCGGCTGCTGCTGGTCGGGGCAGACCTGCGCGTTGCCCCCGCGGCACCACTCGCATGCCCCGCAGCCCTCAACGAAGGGCGCCGTGACCCTGTCGCCAACGGCCCACTTGGTCACCCCTTCACCTACGGCTGTGACGACGCCGGCGAACTCATGGCCCGGGACATGAGGCAACGCTATGTCGTCGTGGCCGACCCAGGCGTGCCAGTCGCTGCGGCAGAGGCCGGTGGCGGCGACGGTGACTACAACACCGCCTTCCGGCACCTTCGGCGCAGGAACCTGTTGGACAGTGAGGGGACCGGCGATCCGGTTCATGACAATTGCGCGCATATGTCTCCACATTAGGCAACGGCCACCGGTTTCAGTATCATCACCACGCTCTTTCCAGCACTCGGTACCATCAGGCATGGGCAGAAGGAACTACCTCATTGAAGGCGGCTCGGGCACCGGCAAGACCTCGGTCTGCAACGAATTGCGGCGGCGCGGCTATCACGCCATCAACGGAGACCGTGAACTCGCCTACCAAGGTGATCCCGAAACCGGTGAACCCATCGCAGGCGTCACCGGAGCAGCCGTGCACGACCACCACCTCTGGAGCGTAGACAAGGTCCGCGCCTTGGCGGCAGACCAGCGGGAGGCGGTGACCTTCTTCTGCGGAGGGTCGAGGAACGTTGCCAGGTCTATCGGCCTCTTCGACGGCGTCTTCGTGCTCGAAGTGGACCAGGAAACGTTGAAGCGGCGGCTGGACGAGCGGCCGGCGGACGAATGGGGCGGACGAAAAGAGGAGCGGGAGCTGATAGAGCACCTGCACCAGACACGGGAAGAGATCCCGCCGGGAGGCATCGCGATCGACGCCACCGCGCCGCTCCCCCGCGTAGTGGACCACATCCTCCGGCGCGTTCAGGCCGCCGGACCTGCATAGACACGTTCCGTGTCGCCCGCGGCCCGGACGCCCCGCGTTCTTGAGGTACGGCGGTCAGCGGACCACTGTACGGTGACCGGCATCCAGCCGGTTGGTCCAGCCACGTGAATCAAGGTGTTCCAGCAGCGGCACCGCAATCCGGCGGGTTGTCCCGAGTGCCTGACGCGCCTGGCTGGTGGTGAAGGGCTGGTCCAGACGGGCGAGGGTGCGCATCGCAAGGGCAGGCGCCGTAGGCAGCAGCACCACCCCGTCACGCAGCCGGAGCAAGCGTCCCACACGCTCCGCGGCCGCGAGTTCCCGGGCCCCCAGGCCAAGTGCAGCCAGCTCGTCGGCTTCAGGGGCAAGGAACGGATCTGCACCGAGCCGTCGTTCCAGCCGGGCGATGGCCGGCTCGATGGGGCCAAGGTTGTCCTGGCTCCCCGGCAGCCGGATGTGCCCGCTGTCCTGTTCCAGGGCAGCGCCGTGGATAACGTGGGAAAGTAGCCTCTCATCAGGCAGCTTGAGCAAGTCCCGCGCCGCGCCCATGGAAAGCCCGGGGGCCAGGGGGTCCCGCTCCTGCAGCGACTGGACCGCAGTGTGCAGCCGCTGCTGCCATGCCTCGAGCACAGGAACATGCACCCACCAGTCACCAAAAACGCGTACCGCCGGCGGGGCGTCCGCTTCCTCTGCGGGCAGCAGCCCAAGCCTGCGGAGATGTTGTACCTGGACCGCTCCGCGGGCTGCCACTTCTCCCAGCACGTCTCCTCCGGGGTCCATGCCTGCCAGGCGCTCCGCCCAGTGGGCGCCGTCGCCGCGCCGCCGCAAAGCGGGCGGGTCGGCATCGAGGATACGCGCACCGCCGAGTACCGAGCGGCTTCCGGGGTCACGCAGCACCAGCCTGTCCCCGAGGACGAGGGGCAGGTGCCTGTCGAGGACAAGCCGGGCGTGGTCGTCCCCGAAGGGACGCAGCCGGGCCGGTACGGACGCCGTGCCGACGTGCACCATGATCTGCTCGGGCACGTCCATGTAGGGCACTCCGGTGGTGCGTTGGATTCCGACGACGGCCGTGGTGGGCCATGCGTCGGGGGTCACCAACGCGTCGCCGCGCCGGATGTCCGTTGCGGCAACGTCGCGCAGGTTCAGCGCCACCCGGCTCACCGGCTCCACCGAGGTGTAGGAGGTGTCGCGGCTTTGGAGGCCGCGGACGACGACGGGCCGGGAACCGACGTGGCCAAGCAGGCTCAGCCGGTCCCCCTGGACGATTGTGCCCGCCGCCAGCGTTCCGGTCACCACCGTGCCGGAACCGGTGATCGTGAATGAGCGGTCCACCCACAACCGGACCCGCCCGTCGGTGGCGGGCTGAGGCACGTCGGCCAGGACGCCGTCGAGCATTGAACGAAGGTCCGCCAGGCCGGTGCCGTCGATGGCGGAGACGGCAACTGAAGGGGCATCGCGCAGACCAGTCCCGGCGAGCTCCACCCGCGTGCGTGCCAGGACCTCCGCCACCCGTTGGCTGGACGCCCGGTCGGAGCGGCTGAGCACCACGACGCCGTGCTCAATGCCCAGGGCAGCCACAGCATCCCGGTGATCGCTTGACTGAGCCTGCCAGCCCTCGTCAGCGGCCACAACGAAGCAGACCACGGGCGCCGGACCAATGCCGGCAAGCATATTGCCAAGGAAGCGTTCGTGGCCGGGGACGTCGACAAAGGCAACATCCTGCCCGGACGGCAAGGTGGTCCAGGCGTAGCCCAGGTCGATTGTCAGCCCGCGGCGCCGTTCCTCCTCCCAGCGGTCCGGCTCCATGCCGGTCAGGGCGCGGACCAGGGTGCTTTTGCCGGAATCAACGTGTCCGGCGGTGGCAACGACGTGCACGGCTTAGCCCGCCCTTCCTGCATCCGCGACGTCGAGGGCTGACAGTGCCTGGCGCACGGCCTCGAGAATGCGGTCATCGTCGCCTGCCGGCACGCAGCGCAGGTCGATCAGGCAGGAACCGTCGTGGACGCGCGGCAGCACGGCAGGATCGCCGGTCCGCAGGAGCCGCGCCAGCCCGTCGGGAAGCCGGAGCGCCCATCCGGGCAGCGGAAAACCGGGGGCTCCCCCGCCGCCTACCCTGCCGTCATGCGGCACCGCAGGTACTCCAAGTTCCTTGGCCAGCCGCTCCGTACGGCGCAGCAACTGCCCGACATCGGCATGCAGCGCCTGCACCACGGGCGGCGTTCCGCCCGCCACGGTCGCCTCCAGGGCTGCGAGGGCAAGTTTGTCTGCCCGTACGGCACGGGCCAGCGGGTGCCGGGCCAGCCGGGCGATGATCTCCTTGCGGCCCAACAGCAGGCCCGCTTGAGGGCCGCCCAGGAGTTTGTCGCCGCTGGCGATGACGACGTCGGCACCTGCAGCCAGCGCGGAGGCAACATCAGGTTCATCGGGGAGGTGGGGGTCGGGTGCCAGCAGCCCGCTGCCAAGGTCAGCTACGAGCGGTACGCCGTTAGCCTGCGTCAGCGGGCCCAGGTCGTGCAGCGCAACGGCGGACGTGAACCCGTCAACCCGGAAGTTGCTCGGATGGACCTTCAGGACGCAGCCGGTATCGGGGCCGAGGGCGCCGGCATAGTCGTGCAGGTGGGTCCGGTTGGTGGTTCCCACCTCCCGAAGCCTCGCACCAGTCGATTCCATGAGGTCGGTAAGCCTGAAGCCCGCCCCGATCTCGACGAGTTCCCCGCGGCTCACCACCACTTCCCTGCCGGCGGCCAGGGCTGTGGTGGCCAGCACCAGCGCCGCGGCTCCATTGTTCACCACCAGCGCCTCCTCAGCGGCGGGACAGGCGGCGAGCAGTGCAGCCCGGGCCCCGGCGCCGCGGCGGGAGCGGTTGCCCTCAGCGAGGTCGAGTTCAACATCAACATAACCGCTGGCGGCGATGACAGCGTCGACCGCAGCAGCGGAAAGGGGTGCCCGCCCAAGATTGGTGTGGACGATGACGCCGGTGGCGTTCAGCACCGGCCGCAGGGTGGTTGCCTTGCGGCCGGCGACGGCGGCCAGCAGGACCGGCTCCACCTGGCCGGGAGGGAGGTCACCGCGCCGGGCCTGCTCCTGGACGTCCCGGACGAGTTCACGGACCACGCGCTCACTCAGCCGGGTGCGGGCCTCGCGGACGGGCGGCAGTGCCAGCAGGTCATTCGTGCGGGGAATCAGGCGCCGGGGATCGACGTGGTCCACAGCCCTCCTCAGATAGCGGCAGTCCTTGCCGAAAGTTGGCGGTGGCGGACGGGAATCGAACCCGCCAGGCCGAGATGCTCAGCCTCACCGGTTTTGAAGACCGGGGGGCCCACCAGGACCCGGACGCCACCGCGCCTCAATATAGC
>Ga0308169_10000415_pt1 | contig 65782 bp, 76 predicted proteins | sample PhyBR1_2_FD_202139 | JGI IMG/M metagenome (GOLD analysis project Ga0308169, IMG submission 202139) | Phyllosphere microbial communities from UC Gill Tract Community Farm, Albany, California, United States - DLSLSB.R1 | ecosystem: Host-associated > Plants > Phyllosphere > Unclassified | place... | reverse complement strand
AGCTTCCTCACCAACTTCCTCGGCTGGGCGCTCCCGGCCTACTTCTCGATCCGCGCGCTCGAGTCGCCCGGCCACGACGACGACGTCCAGTGGCTCACGTACTGGGTCATCTTTGGCCTCTTCACCTTCATTGAGAACTTCTCGGGCCTCATCGTCGCCTGGTGCGTCCCGCTTCTCGCCCCTCAGTGTCGTCCCGGCCCTCGCCGGGCGACGTCGACCCTCCTCCTCGGTCGCTGACCCCTCGGTCCTCCCTCGACAGGTTCCCGTGGTACTACGTCGTCAAGACGTGCTTCATCTTCTACCTGATCCTCCCCTCCACGCGCGGCGCCGTTGTCCTGCACGAGAAGGTCGTCAAGCCCATGTTCACCCAGCGCAAGGTCGCCCCGACCACCACCTCGGGCACCACGAGCGTCACGTCGACCTCGACCCCGGTCGTCGCCGCCCAGTGAACTGCGGCACGCACGGCTCTCGGCGCGCTCGACCGCGTCGACGTCGAGGTTGCGCAGTTGAGCGGTCGCGCGAGGAGCGCCATCGGGCGTCTCTCAGCTCGCCTGCCTTAGTTCGCGCACCCCTCTCTCCCCTACCCTCTCCCACCTCTCATTGTTCGATAGCTCCTCTACCTCGTGCTTTCCCGCCGTACCTGCGTCTCTTCCCCCTTTTACCCTTACACCCTCTCCCTCGTCAATCTCCACCTCCTCCTCGTCAATCCGCTTCTCCCTCCGACCTAGCCTGTCCGTCTCGACATTGACAATCAAGCAGTGACGCTCACGTGCGGCTCGGGTTCCTGCGAGAGTGCGAGAGGAACGCGCTCGAGAGAGCAGGGAGCCGTCGAGCTGAGCGCGGCGGTAGCGTGAGCGCGCCGCCCTCCAGCTCGTCACAGAGAGTCCCGTCCTCGAGTGCACGTCGGGACATGTCGATCGAGTGCTTGTCGGAAGCAGCCAGAGCAGTCAGTCCTGCGAGCTTGCGAGCTACCGGTAGCTCCTCCTCCTCAGCCTCACTCCACGCGCAGGTTCGTGCGGTGGCCCTCTCCGGCTCGTCATCGAGAGGGCCCGCTTCTCAAACACACGTCTCGAAGCGTCGATCCTGCCCTCCTTTGGCCGAGGAGGTGGCACACTGCGAGCTCAGACGCACCTGCTTCTCCTCCTCCTCCTGCGCAACGCAAAGTCGCGCGATGGAGCTCTGCTGCTCGTCGCTGGTCAGGGCCCCATTCGCAAGTCTACCTTGCGAAATGTCGCTCGAGAGCTCCCTGGCCCAAGAAAGAGCAGTACTGCGCGTGCAGGATCGACCTGCTCCTCCTCGCCCGCCTTCTCAGGCCAGGTCTGTGCGCTGGAACTCACCAGCTTGTCGCAGAGAGGATCTCGTTGTCGCTTTCACGTCTCAAGCCATCGATCGAGCGCTGTATGGGTTCAGGAAGAGCAGTAGCGCCTTCGCACGAACGACCCTCTCCTCCTCGCCCATCTGCTCCGCTCACTTCGCGCACCGGACCTGTTCACCTTGTCGTCAAGACGAACATCTTCGCGAGTGCCCATCTCGAACCGTCGAATGCGCGATCTTGAAAGTTCTGGAAGAGCGAGCCTGCGAGCTGCGTGCCAACCAGCTCCTTCTCCTCGTGCTCCTTCTCAGCGCGAAGTCGTGCGGCGGACGTCCTCGTTTCGTCGCGAGGATGAACCCTCGAGTGCACTTCTCAAGAGATCGCTCGAGAGCGTGTTTGCTACGCAGGTTGACGAACGAGCGAGCCGGACTCGGACGTTCCTGCGGTCGGACCTCCTCGCAGCACAGGCAGGCTCGTCGCCGTCGTCAGGGACGATTCTCCCTGCGAATTGGGGCCTACAGACGGTCACCGGCACGCTCACGCAGACGTGAACGCCCGACGTCGAGCTCGAGCGAGTTGCAACTCTGCGAGGGGGTCAAAGCGCTCTCCGACTTGAGAAGGCCGCGCTCGCCGAACCTCACTTGCTCGTGCAGCTACGATACATACCGAGGCCATTCTACAGTCCGCAGAGTGCTGTCTTGAGCCTACTCTCGTCGCTATAGAAGCGAGTGCAGCCTCGGCCCTCTCCTCGGGCGACGTCGACTTTCCACCTCGGTCGCTGACCCCTCGGTCCTCCCTCGACAGGTTCGCGTGGTACTACGTCGTGAAGACCTGCTTCATCCTCTACCTGATCCTCCCCTCTACGCGCGGCGCCGTCGTCCTGCACGAGAAGGTCGTCAAGCCCATGTTCAGCCAGCGCAAGATCGCCCCGACCACCACCTCGGGCACCACGACCGCTCGCGCTCGTTCGAGCTCTCGAGAGGACGAGCTCAAGGACCGAGAGAGCGAGAGCATGTACATAGAGAAGCAGCGATGGCTCAGAGGACAAAGCAGAGCGGCGCTCGCAGGGAAGGATCGACTCTCGCGCTCAGCTGTCACGGACCTCTCGGCTCGCGACGACGACGAAGAAGAACTGCTGCATTGACACAAGGTCGTCGAGCGCTACTCTGCATGACGACTTTTGCGAGCGAGGGACCAAGAAGAGGCGCTCAGGCGTCGATCGGGAACGACCACTCGGACGGGATGTCGCCCGTCTGGCGCCCGACGATCTCGCGCAGCATGACACGGGCGACGTCGCCGACTGCGAGGGGAGGCATGAGTCAGCTCTAGTCCGAGGGCAGGGGAGAGAAAGGGCAAGAGCGAGGGAGGAAGAGGACGCACGGCCGTCCTCGCCGCAGGGCACCTTGACGAGCTCGCCCTCGTAGCCGATGCCGTCGACGCACGAGACGATGGCGGCCGTACCGCTGCCGAAGACCTCGCAGAGCGAGCCGTCCTTCGACGCCTTGACGAGCTCGGGCATGGTGAGGTTGCGCTCCGAGACGGTGAACTTGTCGGGGAGGCCGGCGAGCTTGCGCTTGCCGCTCGCGTGGTCGCGGGCGAGGGCGAGGACCGAGTCGCGCGTGACGCCGGGGAGGATCATGTCCTCGAGAGGAGGCGTGATGAGCTCGAGGCCTGCGAGGGAGGGCGAGGGGTGAGCGGGAACGGCGGGCAGGCCCGAAACGCTCGCAGGAGGTGGAAAAACGCACCTCCATCGTCTTTCTTGATTGCCACGAACAGATTCATCGTGCCGACTTCAGTCAGGCGATGCTCGGGGCCAAAAAGCCAAAGAATCTGCTGATATCCGAGTGCGGCGGCCTGCTGCTGAGGAACGACGCCGGCGGCGTAGTTGGAGCCGAGCTTGAAGCCGCCCGTGCCGCCCGGCCATGCGCGAACGTCCTTGGTAGTCGCGTAGAGCTTGACGGGCTTGAAGCCGGTCGAGTAGTAAGGCCCGACGGGCGACGCGCTGCGAGTTTCGAAGTTGAGAAGGTGGACGAGGTCAGTGCGCGCTCTGCGTCTTCCACTGCAGCCGCCTCGTGCGAGAGAGATGTAGATGAAGTGGGACGCACATAACAAAGAGTAGGACGTCGGTCGACGCGCCGACGCCGAGGCCGGCCTGCGTGCCGATCATGGTCGGGCGGATGTCTGCGAGCGCGTCGAACGTGAGCACCTGTCGTCTTCATGCCGCAGCAGGAGCTCGAGAGAGACGCTTGGACGCACAGAGAGACGTGCCAGGGTCGGTCGGGACCCACTTCGAGTCGACCTCGACGAGCTTCTTGATGAGCTGGGTGACGTTCTCGCCGGTGAAAGTCTGCGAGGGAGGACGTCAGCACGAGCCCATCGACGAGAGCAAGAGGACGAGGACGCACAGGGAAGGCGAGGCGAGCTGCAGAGCGGTTCATGCGCTCCATGTTCTGCGCGCGCGAAGGCGAGGGTCAGCCGGGCTCCTTGCTCCTCTCGAGCCAGCCGAGACGACGCACCTTGTCGGGCCGGAACAACCGCGGGACGCCGTCCTTGCCCTTGTACGCCTTGAGGCCCTCGAAGAGCGTCGGAGCGTAGTGGAGGACGGTCGAGGAGGGGTCGAGCTGGAGCGGCGCGTACGGCTGGATCTTTGGCGTGCCCCAGCCGGTCTGAGAGTTCCAGGGGATCGTGAGCACTGCGAGGAGGAGCGTCAGCAGTCGGTACACGTCGCAGGGGAGAGACAGGACGCACTGTGGTCGGTAAAGGTGCGGCCGAACACGAGCTGGTTGGTCGGCGGGATCGTCTTGGGGCTCTTGGTGAGCTCGACCTCGAGCCGAGACGGCTGCGCGCGCGCGAGAAGGCCCTCGTCAGCTCTGCGCTTCGTCCTGTGGGCAGCTCTGCTACGATCCGACCCAGTGCCGCCGCTCCCGCTCGTTATCCCCGCCGCCCGATCGAGCGCACAGCCGCCTCGCACGGTCCCTGCGACGCATGCCAAGCTCCTGCAACGAGTCCAGCTCCATCGTGCGCTCGCCCTGGATACCCGTCCTGGACCCAGCGTGCCGTCGCCGCTCATCTCGACCGCCCGCTCCGACGAGAGTCAAGGTGGGCGCGAGGACTCACGTCGATGTCTGCGCTGCGGATGACCTCGCCGGTCATGGCGTCGACCGAGCCTGCGGCCGATGAGCCGATGCTGGGCGCATCTGCGGTCGAGGGTGCGTCGGGAGCGAGGCGGCGAGCCGAGAGGTGGAGGGTGCGGGTCGAGTGGACGGCGGTGAGGGCGGCCGAGGGCGACGAGCGCGGTGCAGCGGTGCGCAGGGCAGCCCGCAGAGGAGCGAGCGAGAGGCGAGGCATGTTGCGCTGAGGTAGCGAGACGAGCAGAGCCGGGTCGACCGCGAGGTGAGGAGGAGCGCGAGCCTCTCGGCGCAGGTGGAGCGGCGCCGCTCTCCCTCGGCACGGCATGCCTTGTTCGCTCGCTGGTGCAGTTGTACAGCCTCGTCGCTCTCTGTTCAGGCGCAGCTCTCGAGTGAACGGACGAGCGAGAGGAAAGTCGAGCCGACCGGCGTTTCAACGAGCGAGAACTGGAAAGGTTCATAGACAGGGGAGGGAAGCAGGATGAAGGGGGGTAGCTCATGCTGTGGGTAATTAGCCCGCTCGTGTACTGCGTCGGGGCGGGGGAGGAGAACGAGAGCGCGCGTCGCCGAGGGAAGGGGCCGAAGCGCGCACGGCGCCGAGTCGAGTCGCCAAGCTTGCGGCGCCTCGCTACGACGAAGGAAGAGGGAAGAAGGAGAGGGCACCGGCAGGCCGAGTCGCTCAGAAGTGGACCTGCGAGCGGGAGAGAGAGAGAGGCGGGGTCAGCGCGGGCGTCCGAGGTCGAGTGACGGCCCGTTCGGCCGGGCCGAAGATCGAGACGACGCACCTCCTCCTCCTTCTTGGGCGGCGGCTGGGTCGCCTTGCCGGCGATGTGCGAGAGGAGAGCGTAGACGGTCGCGCCGAGGAGGATGAAGGCGCCGACGAAGCCGAGGCCGTGGTACGCCTTGGCGAGCGACGACGAGACGCCGCCCATGTAGCCCTTGGTGTTGACGATTCCAGAGTACTCGCCGATGGCGGCGATGGAGAGGATGAAGCCGAGGAAGAGGAGGACGAACTGCATGCCGCTCGAGAAGTAGCGCGTGTGCGCGGCGACGGCGGTGCCGACGACGAGGACGGCTGCGAGCGAAGGGTTCAGGTCAGCTCATTGAACACCCAAACGAGATGAACGGAGAGAGAGAGAGGACGCACTCGTGAAGAAGGTGTTCCACGACCACGCGAAGACGTTGAGGATCATGACGTTCCTCAGCTCCTGCGGCCACGCCGTGCCGTCCTTGATGATCTTGGCCGAGAGACCGAGGCAGACGACGCTGAAGACCCAGGCGAGAGCGAGGACGCTGCAGGAGGAGACGAGGGTCAGCGTTGGGAACCAGCACGACGGCGAGCAGCTGACGGCTCGGCGGGTGAGATCCGCTGGATCCGCTCAGCGCGAGGGGGTACCGGGAGTGCAGACTCACGGGAGGAAGGCGCGGGACTGCAGGACAGGCAAGGCGAGGTGCGCAGGCGGTAGGTCAGCGACCTGGGTCCAATGACGGCGCCGCAACCGAGGCGGGACGATGAGGACGAGGGAGAGCGAGGACGCACAGGCATGGCGGTTGCGGGCTTGCGGGGTGGGTATGCGGGTGCGGAGAGAGTAGCAGCTGTCGATGCAGGCAAGGTCGAGCTGTGCACGAGAGGAGGGGGACGAGGGGCAGGAGGAGAAAAGCCCGCCGAGGGAAACGGCCTCTTCGCTCGCCCTGGCTCGGCCCCCGCATCTCCTTTGAGCGGCCGGCGCTCGCCCTCTCTGCCCTTGCCCGCTTGTGGCCCTTGCCGACGCCAAAGCGAGCCTCTTCGCTCGAGCACAAACCGCGCACCCCTCTTCTTCCTCCTCCCGCTCCGCCGCTCTCTCGCTGTCGCCGCTGACATTTGGCTTCGTCCGCCGTGCGCCGATCGACCGCGTCGAGTTGACTTTCGCTCGTGCGGCACATCGGCGGCGTCGGCTGCGCTCGCTGCGCGCGCGACTCGGCGAGAGCGTCTCCTCGGCTCGAGCAAGCCGTCCACGCTGCAGCCGATTCCCCTGTGCGCGGGCCACAGCGCATGCCGAGGTTGAGAAGTTGGGCGCGTGGGCGGACGGACGGAGGTCAAAATGGCGGAGGCCCGACCTCGGCTTGCGACGGCTCGAGAGCGGGCTCGAGCTCTTCCGCTCGGGCTTGCTCCCTCGCCCGCTCTCCGAGGCTCTTCGTGGCTCGAAGCTGCTCTCCTCTTTGCGCGCTCGCACTCGGCCAGTCCTGAGCAGTGCCGGCCGTCGAGATCGTCCGCCTCGTCGACCCAAGCCCAAGCGCTTGGCATCTGCTACCTCGCCTCGTCTACTTTATTGCTCTCGACTCGCGCGAGGCTTTTTCTCTCGAGAGAGCGAGGAGACCCGACGACCACGCGCAGGCGTTTGCATGCTCGAGCGGTTGTCCCTCGAGAGCGACCTTCTCAACCGCTTCGGCTCGCGTTTGCTGGCTCGACGAGCTCACCTGCTCCGCTCGGCTGCTGCGCCGGTCCGATAAGCGCACTCGACGTCGCAGACGATGCGCTGCCGGCCTCCCAGGCCGGCGCGGTGGAGAGGTGCACGTCGCTCTCGCGCGCCGAAGCTGCTCTCGGACCGCTCGAAGCTCCAACGATGCGCTGCATTACGACGAGGAGAATTCTATGATGGTCCGACACACAAGATGGATGTAGCAACAAGGACTGAAGCGTGCGGCACCTGCCGCCGCGAGAAGCTCGAAAGGAAGAGGACCAAGCGCATGCGGAACTTCTCCAACGACGACGACCGCTCCACCGCCTCTACCTTGTCTAAGCCGTCTTGGCCTCGCCCGCGGCCGCCGCAGCATACTTCTTCATGCCCTCGCGCAGCGCCTCGAGCTCGGCACGCTGCCGGAGGACGTCCTGCACGAGCCGGCGCGCGTCGCCCGGGTCGAGCGTGCCCGGCTCGCCGCGCTCGAGGCGGTGCCGCTCGTCGGCGAGGCGCGAGTGCGCTACGGCGTAGGTGGCGTACGACTCGAAGAAGGCGAGGCGCGAGGAGGAGAAGTCGGCGGGCGAGGAGATGGCGACGGGCGGGAGTGGTGGGGGAGCGACGATGGGCGGCGAGGCGCGCAGGGCGGCGGCCGAGGTCGAGTTGCGCAGCGGCGAGCCGGCCGACGGCGCGCTCGTGATGGGGCCCGAGGGGCGCTTTGGCGCTGTCGGGCGGCGCGGCGGCTTGGTGCTCGAGGCGGTCCTCGACGACGAGTCGGCGTCGGCGTCGTCCGACGAGGACGAGTACCAGCGGTCCGTCTCGGCCTTCTTCTTCTTCTTCTTGTGCGCAGGAGGCGGCGACGCCTTCGAGTCGGCCGTGTCCTCGCGGCGCTCGCGCCCTCGAGCCTTGTCGCCCGCCTTGGACGGCTTGCCCCGGCTGTCGGAGCGCGACGCCTCGCTCCCGCTGCCGCAGTCGACGGCGCTCTTGGGCACGGCGACGACCTTGGTGACGACCTTGGTCTTGACGACCGGCTTGGGCGGCGGCGCCGCCGAGGTGCCCTTGCGGGACGCCGACGACGCGCGACTGCTGCTCACGCCTGCGCCGTCGCGCTCGTCCGCCTCGAGCCGGCGCTTCTTGGCCGGCGCGGGTCGCGCCGGCGCGTCGTCGACGATGTCGGGCTCACCGGGAGCGTCCTCGTCGTCGCCATCGGCGTCCTTGTCCTGCGACGACGCCTGCGCCTGCGCGACGTCCGACGAGCGCTTGGCCGGGACGGACCCTCGCTCCTTGGCGCGCTCGTCGCGCCGCTTCTCCTTCTTGAGCGTCTCCTTGCCCTTCATGAGCCCGCCGCCGGCCCTGACCGGGCTCTTGGCCGGCGCCGGCGCCGCCGCTGCTCGAGGAGGCTCGAGCCCCTTGTCGCCCGCTCGCGACGGCGCGGTGGCGTGCTCGTCGTCGCGCTCGGCGACCGACGCCTTGACCGAGTCGCCGAGCGCGAGCGACTCGGGGCTCGTGACACTCGCGCCGCTCGCCTTCTGCTGCAGGCTCGTCTCGGAGCTGCTCGACGCCGACGAGCTCGCCGAGTCCTGCCTCGCTGCGGCCGGCGCGGCGACGGCGTCTGCTGTGGAACCCGCAGCTCCAGGTGGCGAGGCGGCGCCGCCGCCTGTGCCCGACGACGAGCTCGAGCTGGTGCCGCGCGAGAGGGCGATCGAGCTCGGGACGGCGCCCTTGCCGATGCGGAAGCTGCTGCTCGTTGAGGGTTTGGGTGGCACGGCCGTCAAGCGAGACGGCTGGCGGACGGTCGAGGCGGGCGAGGCGGTGCGCGAGGATGGTGCCGAGGCGGGTCCACCGAGAGGGGCGTGCGGGCGAGACGGGCGGGTGTGCGAGACGGAGCGGGCGTGGAGCTTGGCGGGAGCCGAGTCGAGGAGGACCGCTCTGCGACGACGAAGAACAGGGAATCAGCACTGAGCAGGGCTAGAACGAGCGAGGGAGCAAGAGGACGCACCGGCGGCTGTCCTTCTCCTTCTCGGCGAGCTCGCGGTTCTCTCGCGCCCGCTGGCCCGCCTTGTCGAGGTCGGCCTTGGTGTGCTGGACGTTGGCGCGGTGGGTGACGGCGGCGATCGGCTGCAGGTCGCGCGAGGACGACGACAGGCGCACGAGCTCCGTGTTGGGCGCCTCGGGATGCACCGAGAGGGCGTGGCGGACGCCGTTGACGACAAAGGCCTGCGGGCGAAGTGCGCTGCGTCAGCCAGAGGTCTCGAGGGAGCGGGGCGGCGGAGCGAGGGACGCACCGGCTGAGAGCCGAGGTCGAGCCTCAGTGCGCCGTCGTCGAGAGCGCCGGGCGGGCCCTTGCGGGCCATGTCGAGGAGCTCGCGCAGGACGTCCTCGGTGAGGCGCACATGGACGGCCGTCCTGGCCCTCGGTGTCGGCCTCGGGTCGCTCCCCGCTGAACGACCTGCAGGTGGGCCCTTGTCGGCAGAGGAGGACGCCCCGCCCGAACGAGCCGATGCGGGTGGCTCGGCGGGCGGAACGAGTTGGCGGATCGCGCGTGGCTGGGCGAGGTCGAGGGACATGTCGCGGGACGACCTGGACGGGGTCGGCAGCCGTGCTGAGGCGAGGATGAGCCGATGAGCGGTCGAGGAGGACGAGGTCGGCTGGGCGGCGGGGAGGGAAAGGGCGACGCCTCGTCTGGGGCGAGAGGTGGCCCGCAGCCGCGAGTCGAGGGGCGAGTGCTGCGGTCCTGGCGGTCGTCGATCAAGGCTGGGCGGTGCGAGAGCTGGTGCAGGGACGAGACGGAGGCGGGCGAGTTCCGGAGTCGCGACGAGGCAGCCGTCGACCGTCTCGCTCAACCGCGGGGGCGGCTGTGCGGGTTGCTGTGTTGCAGAAGCACCTACCGAGTGCGCTGCACGGCAAGAGAGACTGGCTCGAGCGAGCTGAGGGCGCGTGTCTCGCTCGCTCGCTCGACCTGACGACGAGAGCTGAGCCTCGCCCCCACCGCCTGTGGCTCGCTCCCACCACCGCACGCTGCTCCCTGGACCGCACCGACAGCTGCACCACCACCACCACCACCACCACCAGGCTCGCCCTCAGCCACCCTCGCCGCACCGCGCCCCGCTTCATCACCTCCCGCCGTCGTCCACCTCGCCTCCCTCCAGCTGCCAGCCATGCCCGCAACTCCGCAGAGCTACGACATGCTCGCCAAGGTGCGCACCCGCCCTCCTCACCTCGTGCACCCCCCCCGCTCGTCCACCCGCACGCCTCGCCCGCCAGTCTCGAGGACGACGTGCTGCGCCCGAGGCACTCGTCCGGCCCCGTTCTCATCGCTCCGAGCCTCACGGCGACAACCCACCCGCACAGCCAGGTGGAGCAAATTAGACTGACCCTCGCTCCCTCCCACAGATGCTCCTCATCGGTGACTCTGGTGCGCAGCCCGTCTCGCTCTCTCGAACCACCCCGCCGGCACCGCCCCACCGCCAGCAGGCCGTCAAGCTTCGGCTTCGGCGGGTCGCCTTCGTAGGACACAGAACGCTGACACTCTCGACGACCCCCTCACCCTGTCCCTCCCTCGCTTTTGCATCGCGCTTCGTCCCTCTCGCTCCCGCCCGCAGGCGTCGGCAAGTCGTGCCTCCTCCTCCGCTTCTGCGACGACGCGTGGACGCCCAGCTTCATCACCACCATCGGCATCGACTTCAAGATTCGCACCATCGAGCTCGAGGGCAAGCGCATCAAGCTCCAGATCGTGCGTCCCCTCTCCCCCTTGCTCGGTCCGTCCATACCCAGGCCGACGACCGACTCCTCGCTCGTTCGCAGTGGGACACGGCCGGCCAGGAGCGCTTCCGCACCATCACGACGGCCTACTACCGCGGCGCGATGGGCATCCTCCTCGTGTACGACGTCACCGACGAGCGGAGCTTCAACAGTGCGTCCTCACCTCCTCCCTCTTGCACCCGCCCGCCCGACCTCGAGCGTCGGGCAGCCAGCGTGGAGCGCTGGAGTGAAACACCCGCTGACCCCGACTCCTGCAGACATCCGGACGTGGCACGCCAACGTCGAGCAGCACGCGTCCGAGGGCGTCAACAAGATCCTCATCGGCAACAAGTGCGACTGGACCGACAAGAAGGTGCGCACCCTGCTCCTTGCCATCTTGAAGGGCTCTCGAGGATCAGCTGCCGTTCAGCCCAACTGACCTCGTTGCTGTTCTCCTCCTCGCAGGTCATCTCCGAGCAGCAGGGCCAGGAGCTTGCCGACGAGCTCGGCTTGCGCTTCCTCGAGACGTCGGCGAAGAGCAACATCAACGTCGAGCAGGCCTTCTTTGCGCTGGCAAGGTGCGTCGCCTGTCTCTCTTCCTTGCGCGCCGCCGTCCTCGAGCGAGGTCCTCGTCCGCTCAGCAGCTCGACTGACTCGGCCTCTCCTTCTCTCTGACGTGCGCAGCGACATCAAGAGCCGCTTGATCGACACGGCCAAGCCGGAGGACTCGCCGAGCGGTTCCCGCAGCGTCGGTATCGGCGCAGGGCAGGGAGACAACGCGGCCAAGGGCGGATGCTGCTGAGCGGCCTCTCTACCTCTCGCCTCGCCGTCCTCCTCCCGCCTCCTACCATCCGCCTTCCGCCATCGACTCTCTCGCCTTCCCTCACGGGCCGAGCGACCTCGACACGCCTTCGCCTACCCCTCGTCGCCTCGCCTCCTCCCCCTCCTCGTCGACCGACCCTCCTCTCCCCTCGACTCGGCTCTCGCGCACGCCCCATTCACGACCACCGCTCTCGACCACATCCTCCTTGTCTCTCCCACCTCCATTCAGTCGCCCTCTTTCAGTCGTCAGTCCCGGCCCAGCAGCAGCCGTCGCCGTCTTCCCCCTCGCCCCGCACGCACCCCCCGCCTCTTCCTTCATTTGCGCGGGGGTGGCTCGATTTGGCGCGTGCGCCGCTTTTGCCCACTTGCAATCTCATGTAGACCAGCTCCTTCAGCATCGTGTTCGTGCGCTCCGCCTGCCTGCTGTCGAGCGAGCTGCTGGAGAGAGGCGAGCGGGAGAGCGAGACGTGCGAGGGTGAACCGGCTCTCCCGCCGCTTGAATGGCACTCAGGTCGCGGGTGCGTGCGAACGAGGCAGCGAGCCCAAAAAGGGACAGCGCGGGCGCGTCGTCGGACGAGGGAGCGGCTGCGCGCCGGCGCCTTGCCCTTGTCCTCGCTCTCCCCCCACTCACCCAGTCGTGCCCTGCTGCACCTAAGGACGCGTCTCGAGGTCCAGACGCGCCGACCAAGAGCTCGCCTACGCCCTACAGCGAGCGCCGGCCGCTCGCGGAGTCGCCGAACCTCCCCCATCTCGCCCTCGCCCACCTCGAAGTACTCGCCGCCGACGATGGCGCACCCGTCCCTGTTCCCGCTCAGCACGAGCGGCTACCTCAACCTCGACGACCGGTCGGCCCCGCCGTCGCCCCTCTCGTCGCAGCACCACTTCCCCCTCCCCGCACACGGCTCGCCTCGAAGCCCCTCGAGCCCCTCGTTCCCGCCAGGCGGCTTCCTCGCGTCCGACCCGCTGCGCCTGTCGCCGACGACGACCCGCACCCCTCGAGAGTACGCCGAGGGCGTCGCGCGAGGCGAGATCGGCAACGACTATGGGCCATACTCGCCGAGGTCGTCGCCGAGGGCGAGCCCTGACCTGCGCGGGCGGCAGGGCAACCCGTTCTACGACGACGGCACGTCGTCGCGCTCGTCGTCGCCCGGCAGGGTCGCAGCGTTTGCGGCCCACCACGAGGTGCCGAGGTCGCCGACGCTCGGCGCGAGCGAGATCAAGGCGTCGTCGGGCCCGCGCAAGTACGCGCCCGTCCTCGGCGGCGGCGCGGCCTACTCGGCCAAGGAGCAGGCGCTCGACGACCTCCTGCACACGTACTCGCCGGCCGACCGCCTCGCCGGCGGCGGGACGTTCCGCGCCTTCTCGCTCCGCGGCTGGCTCAACTTTGTCGCCGTCGTCGCCATCGCCGTCGGGCTCGTCGGCGTCTTTGCCGGCTACCCGATCGCCGACTGGGCGAGGAAGCACTCGGCGCCCGGCTACAACGCCTTCTCGCTCGGCGGCGCCCTCAGCAACGGCACGGGCCAGATCCCCGTCATCCCCAACCTGCCCGGCCTCATCGACGCCGACACGCCCGACGAGTTCATGACGAGGATCGGCAACGATGGCCACAAGTACCAGCTGGTCTTTTCGGACGAGGTGCGTCGCCTCGCTCTCCTCGTCCTCCTCCCCGACCTCCCTCTCTTCCACTTCCTCCACGAGCTCGATCTCGAGCTTCAGCTCTCGCTCCTCGTCTCAGGAGATGCTGATGCCTCGTGCGCGCTCGCAGTTCAACGTCGACGGGCGCACCTTTTGGCCGGGCGACGACCGTGCGTCCCTCCTCCCGCTCTCCTCGCGCTCCTGAGCCACGCACTGACCCTCCCTTCCTCCCTCGCCTCCTCCCCCTTGTCCGCAGCGTTCTGGGAAGCCGTCGACCTGCACTATTGGCCGACCGACGACCTCGAGTGGTACGACCCAGACGCGGCGACGACCAAGAACGGCAGCCTCGTCTTCACGATGACCGAGGAGAAGATTAACGGCCTCAACTACCGCTCGGGCATGCTGCAGTCATGGAACAAGTTCTGCTTCACGGGCGGCTACATCGAGGTGCGTCCGCTTCGACCTCTCGTGCGACTCTTCGTCGCCGGCGAGCCTGACCCTCTTCTTATCCTCCTCGCGCAGGTCAGCATCTCGCTCCCCGGCGTCGGCGACATCAGCGGCTTCTGGCCTGGTGCATGGACGATCGGCAACCTCGCACGAGCCGGTGCGTCCAGGTCCATCTCGCCCGTCGTCGTCGCCTCGCTGAACCTTCCTCCTCCCGCTCGCAGGCTACGGCGCGACGACCGACGGCACCTGGCCTTAGTGCGCTCCCTCCCTCCCTACCTCCTGCTCCCTGCAGACGACGCGCATGCTGACTCGGTGCACCTGCAGCTCGTACGACACGTGCGACATCGGCACCTTGCCGAACCAGACCTACGTCGACGGCTCAGGCCCGCCCGCCGCGCTCAACACCTCGGTCACCAACATGGCCCTCTCGTACCAGCCTGGGCAGCGTCTCTCGTGCGTCCTCTCTCGCTCGCTGATTTGCTCGCGCTCGGGCGAGTCACTGACGCAGGTCTCCTCGTCGCAGATCGTGCACGTGCCCCGCCGACAAGGCTGAGCATCCAGGTCCCTCGGTCAAGACGGGTCGCGGCGCGCCCGAGATCGACATCATCGAGGCGTGCGTGCTGCTCGCTCTCGCCTCGTCGAGAAGGTTCGTCGAGCTGACCAGGCCCTCGTCCCTCGCTCGCAGGCAGACTTTCTGGGACGGCAAAAAGCTGATCGGCGCCGTTTCGCAGTCGGCGCAGTACGCGCCCTACGACGCCGACTACGTCATCCGCAACTCGACGCCCTACGTGACCGTCTACGACAGCGACCGGACCCTCTTGAACGAGTGCGTCCCTCTCTCTCTCTCTCTCCCACCTCCTTGCCGTCTCGCCCTGGACGACGAGCTGACGCCTCTCGCCTGCAGGTACACCGGCGCCGTCTACCAGCAGGCTGCGTCCGCCATCACGGCGACCGACGTCGACGCCTACCAGGACGCCGAGGGGACCTTCTCGGCGTACGGCTTCGAGTATTGGCCTTCGACCGGCTCGGACGGCTTCATCACGTGGTACTCGGGCGGCGAGCCGGCCTGGACGCTCACGTCCGAGGCCGTCGGGCCCAACGCAGAGAGCGAGGTCGGCCAGCGCACCATCGCGACCGAGCCCATGTCGATCGTGCTCAACCTCGGCATCTCCGACGGCTTCCAGACGATCAACTTCAAGGAGCTGAAGTTCCCGGGCGTCATGAAGGTCGACTACGTGCGCGTGTACCAGAGGGAGGACGCTGTCAACATCGGCTGCGACCCGAAGGACTACCCGACCGCCGACTACATCGCCAAGTGCGTCTCCTCTCCCTCTCCTCCTTCCGCTGCAGACAGTTAGGGAGACCGGCACGAGGCTTCTGAGCGCCCCATGCTGCTGCCGATGCGTCGGTGGGAGAGCGAGGACGTCGGCGCTGACCCCTCCCCCTCGCTCGCAGTCACCTCAACGCCTACTCGAACCCGAACTTGACGACTTGGGCCGAGGCGGGCTACGAGTACCCGCGCAACTCGCTCAAGGATGCGTGCTAGGCCTACCTCGGGCTCGGCGGCGGCGTTGTCGAGGCTCGTCCGCCTCGTCCTTCCAGTTCTCGCCCGCCGAGCGGGCTCTCCTTCCCTCTCACGCCCTCTCGGGCGACATAGACCCTTTCATATCGCTGTGCCCGTCACCCTTATGTCCAACTTGGCTTCCCTGACCCCCGCCGCCGCCGTCGTCGTCGTCGTCGTCGCAGAGCATGCGCACGAACCCTGTAATTTTCGCATCGCAACCCTCGTCCCTGGGCCGCTCGTCGCGCGCCTGCTTCGCAGAGTATTGGAGAGCGCGCCTGGTCACGGTCCGACGTACTCGAGAGCGAGCAAGAGGCTCGACGGGCGCGGCGTGACAGCCACCGCGCTTGTCCCCGACGCGCTCGCCGCCCAAGGCACAACACGCTCCCTTGTCGCTCTTCCGCCACTCCGAGTCGCCTCGCCTTTGCGCTCTCCGACCAGCTCGAGAGCCTCGCCAGCCGACCACCGCACCCCACCGCACCCTCGGTCCCCCGCCGCACCGCGCAGCCGCGCCCCTCATCTCGACTTCTCCGCGCCTCGTTCGACCCCGGCACTCGTCCGCCTCGAGCACCCGCGCCTCAAGCTCCGGTCCAGCAGCATGGCCGGCCCTTACGACTACCCGTGAGTCCTCTCCTGCATCCGCCCCTTGTCGTGGTGCGTGTGCGCGGCGTGCTGCTGCCTCGCTTTCGAGGGTGCTGCTCGCTTTCGCAATTCGCGGGGAAGGCGCTGACCCTCTCGTCCTCGCCCCTCTGCAGGCCTGCGCAGGGCTCGTCCGCCCACCTCAACGCGCCCGGCGAGAAGACCAACGCCCGCTCGTCCTTCGCCACGAGCATGGCCCCGCACAAGTCGCGTCGCACCCTCTGGTGGGTGCTCGGCTCGCTCCTCGCAGTCGTCGTCATCCTCGGTGCCGTCCTGGGCGGCGTCCTCGGCTCGAGGGCCAGCAGCGACAGCGACAACAGCAAGAGCAACGCCGTCAACGCCGCCGACGGTGCCGCCTCGTCCTCGTCCCCGTCCGGCTCGAGCAACGCCAACGGCCGGTCCTCGGGCACCGCTACTTCCTCCGGTGCGCTCTCCTTCCTCCCCTCTCTTTTTGCGACGAGGACGTAGAGCTGAGCGGCGAACTGTGTGCGGCGAGCGGCGCACGGTTTAGGTTCGCTGACCCGCTCTGCCTCTCGTCCTGCAGGCGCCGCCGCCTCTGCTACGCCGGCCGGCACGCTCATCGACATCGTCGACCTTCCTGCATGGAACTGGGGCCAGAACAAATCGATCGGCGTCTGCCTCGGGTCCTGGTTCATCCTCGAGAAGTGGGTGCGTCGCACGAGCCTTTTCTCCTCCCTCTCCCCTCCCCTTGACGACTCGCTCGTCGTACACGTCGCCCAACGACTCGCTGTATCTTGCTCATTGCTGACTCCCTCCCTCTCCCCGTCGCAGATGCTCCCCGACTGGTTCAACGAGACGGTCAACGCCGTCACGCCCGGCGCCGGCGCTACCACGCTCGACGAGTGGTCGTTCTGCGAGGTCCTCGGCCAGGACGGCTGCCGCACCGCCCTCACCGAGCACTGGGACAACTGGATCACCGAGGCCGACTTCGACGAGATGCTCGAGTACGGCATCAACCACGTCCGCCTCCCGACCGGCTTCTGGGCCTGGATCCCAACCATCGAGGGCGAGCCGTTCCTCAACGACACGGCCCTGTACCAGAACCAGATCGAGAAGGTCCTCGGCTGGGCATACGACCGCGGCATGTACGTCCTCATCGACGCGCACGGCCTCCCCGGGTCGCAGAACGGCGAGCAGGCGTCGGGCCACCTCACGACGACGCCGTCGTGGTTCGGCGGGTCGGCCGACACCGAGACGCCCAACCAGATCCGCTCGGACGCCATGGTCGCCGCCATGACCGAGTTCCTCGCCCGCACGCCGTACCGCTCGGTCGTCACCGGCCTCGAGGTCATCAACGAGCCGCGGCCCTACACCGACGACCAGGTCCAGCAGCTCCAGAACTACTACGCGCGCTCGTACACGACGATCCAGCAGTCGGCCTGGCCCGTCGCGACCTTCATCTCCGAGGGCTACACGAACCTCACTTTCTTCCGCCCCTTCGCCGAGGAGCGCGCGACCGACCCTCCCTCGCTCGTCATGGTCGACCACCCGTACCCGGGCAACTTCCCGCCGCAGAACAACTCGCAGGACATTCTCGCCCAGGTCTGCACGGCCGGCAACAAGTACTTGGACTACCCGATCCCGATCTGCATCGACGAGTGGAGTGTGCGTCCCCTCTCCCTTCTTCTTCTTCTCCCCTTCCCTCTACACGACCTCGAAGCTGACGCCGACTCGCTCGCCGTGCAGCTGTACACCGGCGTCAAGGACCAGGGCTTCGAGAAGACGCTCTACGAGCAGCAGCTCGCGACTTGGTCGTGGTCGGCCGGCGGCATGTACTGGTCGTGGCGCCTCGACACGTCGCAGCAGGACCTCGCCATGGGCATCGACTACTCGCAGTACTCGTTCAGTGCGTCCTCTCGTTCTCGAGCGCCTCCTCGACCCAGCCCCTCCCGTCTCGCACTCGCTGACGCCCCTCTCGCTCTCTTTCTTCCCTCGCAGGCACCATCGTGCGCAACAACAGCGCGACGATCCCCAAGCCGTCGGACTACAACCTCGCCGACACGACGACGGGCGACTCGGTGCAGGCCTACCTCGCCGGCGTCGAGAGCGACCTCACGTCGTCCTGCGGTACTGCGCCGGCCAACGCTGCGCCGTACACGACGGGCGCGTTCCCGACCTGGACGGCTGAGGTGAGCGCGCGCTCGTCGGCGCAGGGCCAGACGCTCACGGCGACGTCGACGACGGCGAGCGCGACCGCCACCTCTCGCAAGCGCGCCATCACGTTCTGAGCGCTCGAGCCTCTCTTTCTGTACACGACCCCCTCCCTCTCTCAGCTACTTATCCCCTCACCCTCACGACCCTGGATGGACGTTCTCTCTCCCTCTTTGCAACCTACTTGTGCGCGACCGTGCGGCTCGAGAGGAGAGCGCGACCCTTGCGCGGTGCCGGTGAGCAGGCACGTTCGGGGATCTCGTTGCCCGTGACGGGCGAGGGGTTGCGAGCTGTCGCAGCCGACAATTGCAGGGAGAGTCGCGCCCTCGGACGCCTTGCCAGAACGAGGGGGGAGCCGGCAAGGGCCGCGGACGCCGGGGCCCCTCGAGCGCGAAAGAGGGTGGCCGCTCGCGCTGCTCCCTCTCGCTCCAGCTCTCCCTCACCAGCGCACTCGAGCACCGCGCGCCCACCGAGCCGCACTGCTGCACGAGCAGGTCCGCCGCAGCCCGACTCTCCTGGAGCCCGCTCGCACAAGAGCGACCTCGCCGACTTTCCGTTCCCTCGACCGCGTCGCCCTCCCTCCTCGCCTCGACGCGCCGAGGCCTCGAGCAGCCGCCAGCAGCCTCGACAAGCCTGCACGGCCCACCTCACCAGCGCGCGCACCTCTCGACGGCGCGTGCCTCCCCCCCCCCACCCCTCCTCGTCGCCGATCACCCGCCCTCGCTCTTTGTCCACGCTCCACCTCGCCACCGGCACCACCAGCACCTGGGCACCATGGTCGCCGTCGCGACAGCACCCACGGCAAAGCTTCAGGCCGCCGAGCTCGACGACAAGGCCCCGCCGTCCCCCCACGACGTCGCCGCCGCCGTCGACAACACGAGCCCAGCTCTCCCGCCGCCTACGAACAGCCTCGCCATCTTCCGCGAGGTGCTCGACGACCTCGAGGAGCCTATACCGACCTACGACGAGCTCGAGGTGCGTCGCTCACCGCTCTGGAAAATGTTGGACCATGACGACTGTTCGCTGACCTCCTTCTCCACCTCCTGCTCTTCGCTCGCAGCGCTTCGGGCTCTTCGACCTCGGCGACTGCGCTCGTCGCCTCGCCGAGTATCGTCTCAAGAACCCGGCGCCCTCCCCCGCGACCTCGCTCGCGCCTCCTGCAGCCTCAGCCCTGAGCGACTCGGAGGCGCCAGGCGCTCGCCGCCCCCGACCGACCAAGCCTCATCACCGGCACTCGGTCGCCGTCTTCCCCCTCTCCGAACCGTCGCAGCAGGCCCCGCCGCTCGCGAGCCCGTCCCTCGCCGCCCGCGCCAACCCGTTCAACCTCGTGCGGCGCACGTCCCTCCGCCCGCGCCCGTCACGAGCGGCGAGGAGCACCGGTGACGTGCCGCTCGCCCCGAGCGACGCTACGGTGCCGTCGGCGCCGCAGGTCGTCGCTGCCGGCGCTACGCAAGGCGTCAAGGCGCGGCCGTCGTCCCGCCCGGACCCGGCCAAGGAGAACCGCGGCGCGCGCAAGCTGCGCAAGCAGGCGCCGCCCAAGATCACGCTCCGCACCGACGACGAGTACCTCCTGCGACCGTTCGCCGAGGCCGCCGCCGTCAACGCAGAGCCGGCCGGTCGGCCCGCCTTGACCGTCTCGCTCCCGGCGTCGGCCCACTCGCCTCGTCCATCGGCGCCTCGTCGACAGAGTTGGCGCTCGGGCACGTCGTCGTTCGTCAGCTCGCCCCTCGCGTACGAGTCGACCGACGACGACCCCTTTCCTCGCCCTCGGTCGCCGTCGCCCGTCGCAACCTTCCCGAGCAGCGTCCGGCGCGAGATGCTCCCGCCCGTCGAGCGCAAAAAGCGCGACTCGAGCATGTCGTCGTCTGAGAGCGTCTACCTCGCCGACAACGAGCGCACGCGCCTCTCGCCTCGGGTCGAGAAGGCGAGCTTTCGGTTCAGCGTCGGCGCGCCGCCGAGCCCGACCGGGTCCGCCTCGTCGAGCAGCGTGTGGTCGCGCGCGCTCAAGCTCAGCATCCCGATGGGCAGGCGCAGCGGGTCGCGCCCCTCGAGCGTCGCGAGTTTCGACTCGCCCGTCTCGCCGGTCGACGACCCGGGTCGCAGCTTCGAGGTGCTCGGCCGGCGAGCGTCGCCGCGTCCTGCGGTCGAGCGAGCCGCTTCGGACGCTACTGTCGTTGAGGGCTCGCGCCTGACAGCGACGGGCGAGCCGTCGGAGCTCGCGACGTCGGCCTCGGCGCCAAACCTGAGCCGCATCGTCGAGCAGCCCGAGACGGCCGACAAGCGCGCGTCGCTCGTCTCGACGGGCTCGCGAGGCCTGCCGCACGCCGGCTCGTCCGACTCGCTGCCGCAGTCGAGCGGCGTAACGACCCCCGCCGTCGTGTCGGCCTCGTCGAGCGTGACGATCCGGGACGGCACGACGACGCCGAGCCGCCCTGCGCTCCCTCGCTCGCGCGGCTCGTCCAACCTCGTCCTCGCCTCGTCGTCCTCGTCTCGCTCCCTCGCCGACGCCTACGCCAACGCGCCCGCCTCCGCCCCACCCCTCCAGACCTCCTTCCCCTCGGCCTCGTCGCTCTCGCTCGGCGCCGACTCGTGGCACTCGTCGCCCTCGTCGAACGCCCACTCGCGGTCGCAGGACTCGCTCTTCTACTCGGGCAGCGAGATGCACCGCGACGGCGAGGACGAGTTCACGGGCGCGTCGTCGGCCCAGGACGACGAGGACGACGACGTCTTCGCCGACGAGGGTCGTTGGCGCCGCAAGGCGGACGCCCTGCCGCAGGTCCTCGCCGCGCCCGTCGTCGTCGACCAGGGGCACTTTGTCCACCCTACAATCGGGCAGGCTGTCTGAGCGACGCCGCTCGGGTTCGTGCCTTCCCTCCCCCTCCTCTTCTCCGTGACCTCTTTGTCTCCCTCGCAACATTGTCGTCCCTGCCCTTCCCGCATCTCAACATCGTCCCTCCACTCTTGTCGCCCTCCCGGTTGTCGTATTCATCTGTCGCTGTGCAGTCCAGTCGTTCCTTGGCCTTCCTCGTCTCGGAGAGGGCCGTGCCGCAAGGAGGCTGCAGCTTGTCTCCGAAAGCGAGAGTGGATGGGCTGGCCGCCGTGAAAGGTACTCGCAAGCCTGCGCGTGCAGCGCCCGAGGTTCCTTGCGAGGACGACTCCTCGTCGCCGCTCGCTCTCGAGGTGGACGGCGACCCCCACCTTGCTCGCTCTCCTCCCACCGCAGCTCGCTCACTGCTTGCTTGCACCCGATCAGCACCCTCTACAGCACGACCCATGGCCTCCACCGCCTTTGTGTGCGCAGAGCCCGAGGGCGACGCGCTCCCTCCTTCGCTTCAGAACCTCCTCGACCAGGACTCGCTCAAGTGGATCTTCGTCGGCGGCAAGGGTGCGTCCAGCTCTCTGTCTACTCTTTGTAGAGATCAGGCTGTCGCGTGGGATCGCCGAGCCTATGCTTGTGGAGGAGCAGCAGCCCTCCTCGTGTTCATCAACCGGCGAGCTGACGCTCTCCCTCACGGCGTCTCGCAGGCGGCGTGGGCAAGACGACGACGTCGTGCAGTCTCGCAATCCAGCTCGCAGCCGTCCGCGAGTCGGTCCTCCTGATGTGAGCCACCTCGTCCCTCCTCCTCCTCGAACCCCGTCCTCCCCACCTCGCCTCTCGGGCGCCCTGCTGACTCCTCGACCCTTTCTGCGCCTTTGCAGCTCGACCGACCCGGCACACAACCTCTCGGACGCGTTCTCGCAGAAGTTCGGCAAGGAGGCGAGCAAGGTCAACGGCTTCACCAACCTCTTCGCCATGGAGATCGACCCGAGCGCGAGCATGCAGGACATGGTCGAGTCGGGTGCGTCCTACCCCTCTCGCTCGATCTCTGGCTTGCAGCCGAGCGAGCACCGTGTTGACTAGGCCGCCGCTCTCGCTCGCAGGCGACGACAGCGGCATGAACGGCATGATGCAGGACCTCGCGTTCGCCATCCCGGGCATCGACGAGGCGATGGGCTTCGCCGAGGTGATGAAGTGCGTCCAACTCTCGCACTTGAGCACGGCGTACACCTGCCGACTCGAGCTGACGCTCCTTTTGACCCTCGAGCAGGCACGTTAAGTCGATGCAGTTCTCGGCCATCGTGTTCGACACGGCGCCGACGGGCCACACCCTGCGCTTCCTCTCGTTCCCCTCGGTGCTCGAGAAGGCGCTCGGCAAGCTGAGCGGTCTGTCGGGTCGGTTCGGCCCGATGCTCAACCAGGTGCGCCCGCTCGAGTCCTCCCCCCTCTCGACTTGCAGCCGATGACGTCGAGCTGACTCTCTCCTGCCCGTCGACGCAGATTGGATCGATGATGGGCGGAGGCCTGAACACGAGCGAGATGTTCGAGAAGCTCGAGAGCATGCGCGAGGTCGTCACCGAGGTCAACGCGCAGTTCAAGAACCCGGTGCGTCCTCATTTTGCGTCTGAGAGCCTTCCCCGAGTCCACAGCAGTAATGGCTGACTCGTCGCTCATCGTCCTGCAGGATCTCACGACCTTCGTCCCCGTCATGAGTGCGTTCTCGACTTCGCTCGCTCTCTGCCACAGAGCCGCACTGACTCTACGCACACGCGCAGTCTCCGAGTTCCTGTCGCTGTACGAGACCGAGCGTCTCATCCAGGAGCTCACGCAGTACCAGATCGACGTCCACGACATCGTCGTCAACCAGCTCCTGTACCCGGAAAACGGTGAGCACTCTGCGCCGCACGCCTGGCCCTGTGTCGCTCGTCGCTGACCCTGACCTCGTGCGCACGCAGACTCTCAATGCAAGCACTGCAAGGTGCGGTGGAACCAGCAGCAGAAGTACCTCAAGGAGGCGTACGAGCTGTACGGCGAGGTGCGTCGCTCTCTCTCTCTCTCCTGCTCGTGGCCACGTCGGCACCCATTCTCCTTGCAGGAAGCTGACGCTCTACTTTGTGCGCCGTGCAGGACTTCCACATCGTGCGCATGCCGCTGCTCAGCCAGGAGGTGCGCGGCACCGACGCGCTCAAGAAGTGCGTCCTCTCCTCACGCTCCTCCCTCCTCACAAGGTAAAAGCAGCACACTGACCTCGGCCTACCCCTCGCAGGTTCAGCAAGCTGCTCATCGAGCCGTACAAGGCGGGCCAGGTCGTCGACTTGTCTCCGTCGTCGTCGTGAGCGTGCAGCCTTGTGTAGATTTACCTCGTCGCAGAGCAACCCTGTCGTGCCGTGCGCTCTTTCTGGAAGCATGAGAGCTAGCTGGTACCGTCAAGCTTGTCGAAAGAAGCTCTCGACGAGGCTGAACGCTTCATCGCCTCCTTCGTCGAGCGCTCTCCCCTCCCCCTCGTCCCTCTCCCGCTCCCCTCCACCACACATCGCTCAGCCAGCGCCCGACTGCTCGCCATGTCCGACGACGCTGCAGCTGAAGAACGTCGCGCAAAGGCTGCTGCCCGCCAGGCCAAGCTCCTCGCCAAGAGCAAGGAGCGACTCGACCGCATCCAGGGTGCCGCCAAGGGCGAGGGCCGCGTCGTGTCCGACTGTGCGTCCTCGAGCTCTCTCTAGCATGCTCTCAGACTGCTGACGTACGCGCACGCCCTCGCCCGCAGCCATCGGCGGCATCGCTCCTCGCCCCGTCGCCGCCAACCCTCCCCCGCCGACCTCCCTCAGCGACATCAACAACGACGATGACCCGGCCGAGATCGACCTCGCCACCGCGAGCCCGCTCTCGCTCCTCGCAGGCCTCGGCGGCGACAGTGCGGGCGGCGCAGGGCAGAACCCGTTCGCCGCGTTCGGCGGCGGAGCGGGCGGCGCACCGGGCGACGACATGTTCTCGCAGATGATGGCGCAGATGATGCAGGGCGGCGGAGCGCCGGGAGGAGCTGGTGGGGCAGGAGGGCCGGGAGGAGCGCCGCCGAACCCGTTCATGCAGCCGCCGACGTCGCCCTTCGCCCCGGCGCCCAAGACGCTTCTCGACCGCGTCTTCCCGCTCGTGCACATCCTCTCGATGGTCGGCCTCGCCGCCTACGTCATCTTCGTCTACGAGCCGGCGCAGCGCCTGTCGCGGTACGGCTGGACCGGCGAGAACGGCGGCGTCGACTGGTACGCGTGGGGCTCGCTCCTCAGCCGGCAGCCCAAGGCGCTCGAGTCGGCGGTCGCGCAGAGGATCGGCTTCGGGACCCTATCTGAAGTGGTGCGTCCCTTCTCTCCGCTCTCTCAGCTGCTGGCGAGCTCGCGAGCTGACCTCGAGCTCCCGAACCCCTCGCAGCCGCTTCTCTGGATGTTCGTCAGCGTCGAGCTCGTCCTTCAGACTACCCGCCTGTTCCTCGTTCGCGTGCGTCCGACGTCCTCCTGCATGCCCGATCGAGCTGCAACCGAGCTGACCCTCACCGCGCCGTCCGCAGAACCGTCCTGCGCCGCCCGGCATCCTCAACTCGATCCTCCCCCTCCTCTCCCAGTTCTTGCCGCAGCTCGGCCTCGCCCTGCAGACCGGCGTGCGCTACTTCGACCTCTTCTCGACCTGCCTCAACGACCTCGCCGTCCTCGTCTTCTGCATCGGCGCCGTCGTCCTCGTCGGGCGGTACAAGGCCGGCGCGCCTGCCCCGCTCGAGATCCTGACGGACCAGGCGGCGAGCGTTGTCAACAAGGTCGTCGGCGAGCTGTAGAGGGTCGCAGGCGTGCTTCTCGAGCTGTAATGTCGTGCCGACGAGTCCTTCTCGCGCAGCCTGGCTCGATCAACGCGCCCGTCGGAGCTGTGGTCGAGGCTCTGCACCCATGACGAGCTCTTGGAAGGACGAGCTTTGATACCTGGCAATGAGAGAGCAGCGCCGCAGAGCGAGAGAGCGCTTGCGCGAGCCTGGCTCCGTCTTGCGAGCGCACGCGCCGACGGCGAGACTCGTTCTCGAGCAGCTTCATCGAGCAAACTATCGTGCGTAGTACGATCTAACATAGGAGCTGATCGCACTGCTGCAGTACCTGCAGCTGCGAGCCATGTCGCCCTCCGCCGCCGGCACCTTCAACCGGGCGCCGGCTGCTGCGCTCTCTCCCTCTCGCTCTACCCGATCGACGCACACCTCACTGCAGGAGCCTGTGCGGATCCCCAGCCGCTCGTTCGGGCGGTCGACCAGGCCGAACTCAGCGCGCAGGTCGCGATCCACCTCGCCTCGAGCTCGTCATCTTGCGCCAGCGCTCTCCAGCAGAGCGGCCCTGCAGCGACACGTCGGAGTGCGCCATCGCTTGCACCACCTCCTGGGTGGTCGACGCGCGCTTGGCAGGAGGCGCGAGCCCCCTGGAGGATGGCGTTCTCCATGCTCTCCTCGCCGGCCTTGTCGACCTCGAGCCAGCTGGACTTTCGCCTCTCCTTCAGCCTCTCGCCCAGCCGGTCTCGACAGCTTCGCTCCTCGACTCTTTGCATTCGCCGCGACCGTTCAGCTCCAACCGCCGACGCGCTCGACCATGAGCCCTCCCCTCGCCGACGTCGCAGCCCTTCCCGCCCAGCCTCGCCTTCATGGCTCAACTTCCTCCTGCTCGACCGACTCAGACGGCTACAAGAAGGACAACTACGGCTCCAAGAGCGAGGAGACGTCGCTGTACGACGCCAAGAACCCTCTCGCGCTCGCCCCTCGTCCTCCTCCCGTCACGGCCGGCGACGCGCTCCTGCGCTTCTTCCGCCTGCGCAAGCAGCACGCCAAACCCGACCCGGACGCCATCGCCACCGTCGAGTCGGTCTTTGACGGCCCGTTCGCCGACGAGTATGCGCCTCACCCGAGCTGGGAGAACTTGGTGCGTCGCCCGTCCTCCTCTCGCTCTCGCCTCCTCGCTCTCCTCGAACTCTTCATCCTGCGAGCTCTCGAGGGCTTGATCACGTACTGATTCAGTCCCCCTGCAGCCCAACTTTGATCCCTCGTTCCGGTGGACCCACGCCGAGGAGGCCCGAGTGCGCCGCAAGACCGACATCTGGGTCTTCGCGCCCATCGTCCTGGCCTTCTTCGCACTAGACATCGACCGCTTCAATCTGAGCAACGCTACTGTGCGTGTCCTCAATTCATTTCCGAGCGTGCGAGGTCTGGAGCACGCTCGACGCTGACCTACTTCGCTTCCTCCACCTCCTCCGCCGCAGGCCGACAACTTGCTCGGCGACTTGGGCCTCTCTCAGTCCGACTACAACACCGGCAACATGCTGAGCAAGGTGAGCCGTCCTTCGGCCTGCAGCTGGTCCGGACATCTCGCTCGTCGCGCGACGACGCACGACGACCTTGAGCGTGCGCTCGCAGGCGTCGCCGAGCCGAGCTGACGCCTCCTCGTCTGCAGCTCGGCTTCCTCATTGCAGAACTTCCCTCTCAGATGATCGGCAAGAAAATCGGTGTGCGTCCAGCCGTCGCTCCTCGCCCTCTCCTCCTCCTTCCTCCTCCTTTTTCCCTCTCTCTACCCGTCCCTCATCTCTCTCGGCACTTCTCGTACATCCTTCTGCACGTCACAAGAGCTCTGTTCGAGCCTAAGCTGACCCTCGCTCACGAAGGTGGACATCTGGCTCCCGATGCAGGTCGTCATCTTCAGCATCCTCTCGGGCGCCCAGTTCTGGATGAACGGGCGCGCCTCGTTCCTCGCCTTCAGATTCTTGATGTGCGTCGCGAACCCTCTCAACGTCTCCCTCCTCTCATCGCGCCCTCCAGCACCTCCTCTGCGCGCTCGTGCCCCGCACTGACCCCTCCTCTCCTCCTCTCCACTCCTCCTCTCGCAGAGCGTTCTTCCAGGGCGGCTTCATACCTGACGTCTTGCTCTACTTGAGCTATTATTTCCCCAACGACGAGGTCCCGATCCGCATCGCGCTGTTCTTCACGACCAAGTGCGTCTCGTCGTCGTCCTCGTCCTCGTCGACCTGCGCCCGCAGCCGCTGACCTCCCTCCTTGCTCGTCTCGCAGCTTCTGGGCCAACTCGTTCGTCGGCTTCGCGGCCGTCGGGCTCCTCAAGATGCGCGGCGTCCTCGGATACGCAGGCTGGAGGTGGTGAGCTCCCTGCTCCTCTTCCTCGAGCGCTGCTGCTTCAAGAGCTGACCCGACCTCTCGCACGCCTGCAGGATGTTCCTCATCGAGGCTTTGTTCACGCTCGTCATCGGCATCGCCCTCTTCTTCCTCCTCGCACCGTCGCCGTCGCAGACCAAGGCGGCATGGCGCCCGAACGGTATCTTCACGGACCGCGAGGCCAAGATTGCCGTCATGCGCATCATCCGCGACGAGCCGCAGAAAGGTGCGTCCTGCTTTCCTTTACCGTTTCCGCCGCCCTGGGCCCATCGTCTGCGAGAGCAGGCCAGAGCTGACCTCGCCGCCGACCCCGACAGCCACGATGCACAACCGCCAGCCGCTCACGCTCAAGTTGCTGTGGCGCAGCGCCAAGGACTACGACCTCTGGCCAATGTACCTGCTCGGTATCGTCTTCGGCCTCGCCGGCGTGCCCATCAGCTTCTACCTCCAGCTCTCGCTCCGTGAGTCCGCCTCCACGCCGTGCACGGACCGCCGCTGACGTTCACCCTCTCTTTCTTCCTCTCGCAGGTCAACTCGGCTTCTCGACCGTCATGGCAAACTTGCTCTCGGTGCCCTACACGGCTCTCGGCGTCGTGCTCCTCCTCACGATCGTCGCCCTGAGCGAGCTCATCAACTCTCGCGCTTGGGTCGCCATGTGAGCTTCTGGTCCTCTCATTCCTCGAGACCTCCTGATGCTGACTCGAAGAACTACCTTGCGAGCAGCCTCCAAAACGTGTACGTTCGCTCGAGCCGTGTCGACGGCCGACTCGAGAAGGCTGACTTTCCTCTCGCGCAGCTGGTACCTCCCTCTCTTCGTCGCCCTGCGCTTCCTGCCCGACCCGATCAACCCTTGGGTCTACTGGGTCCTCGCCTCGCTCATCCTCGCCGCACCGTACGCGCACGGTCTCCAGGGTGCGTCGCCGTCCTCCCTCTCCTCTCGAGCTCGGCGGACCTCACCTCTCGCCCTCGTCTGACGTGCTCTCGACCTCGCGCGCAGTCTCCTGGGTCTCTAGGAACGCTGGGAGCGTCAGGACGAGGACGTTCGCGAGCGCGGCGTACAACATGTCCGTCCAGACCTCATCAATCATCGGCAGCTACGTCTACCAGGCGAGCGACCGCCCTCGTTACAAGACGGGCAATACAGTCCTGCTCGTCGTCGTCGTCGTCAACGTCTTTGTGATGTACCCGTCCATCTGGCTCTACTACGGCGCGCGCAACCGCTACAAGGAGCGCAAGTGGACCGCCATGACCGTCGCCGAGCAGAAGCACTGTGCGTCGCCCCTCTCTCCCTCTCGACTCTCTCCGACCTCGCAAAGGAGCTCGACGCTGACTGCACGTCGCCCCTCCCTCTCTCCCTCGCGCTTGTCGACCTCGGCCGGCCTCCTTCTCGACCGTCACCCTCCTTCTCGCCGCCTCGCTCCGCCTGCAGATCTCGCGACCACGACCGACGAGGGCACTCGCAGGCTCGACTTCCGCTTCATTCGCTAGGCGAGGACGAGCCTGGGCGGCACCGGCGGCGAGAGGTGGAAGCGGAAAGGGCTCGACGGGCGCGAGGAGGAGAGGAGCGGGTCCGTTTGTACCGTGTCGCGGATAGAGACAATTCAGTACCGTTCGTGCATGCCGTTACACAGCAGAGAGCGCGGTGCACGCTGGCGAGCGAGCCCCTGGACTTCACCTCGCAGCTGTTCGCTCCCTCGCTCAGGCCTCTCTGCGCAGCTCCCTCGAGGAACTGCCCACTTGCGATCACAGAGGCCTTCATTTCACTTGCACGAGCGGCACTTGCCTGATTACGGAAGGCGCACCGTCGGCAACGCAAACGCGGTCGCCGCCCGAATTCGCCGTCGGCCGCTCAGAGGGGGTGCTGGCCCCGCTCGCGCTCCTCCTCCCCGCACGCTCGCCTGCTGACCACGAGCGCACGATGGGCGACAACTACCGCGACTACACACGGCGCACACCTCACGTCGACCGCTCGGCGCAGCCACACGTGTGCGTCCTCATCCTCCTCGTCCAACCTCCCCGCTCCGGCTACCTCGCTGACCTCGCCCCTTCCCCCCTTATACAGCGCGCACGAGTCGGGCGGCAATACGCGCGGCATGCAGGGCGAGAAGAACTGGCAGGACATGGGCACCGAGGACCTCGAGCGCGCCATGGTCGACCAGCACGACCGCCCGCTCGGCACTTTCGTCGGCGACGGCGGGGTCAAGGAGCGCGAGGGCCACGAGGACGAGGTGCGCTCGCCTTCTCCTGCTTTGCCTGCACCTGTGCTACGAGCTACGCTGACGCCTTGCCCCTGCGCGCAGTACCTTGGCGGCTCGACGGCGTTCGGCGGAGGGGGAGCACGGCAGCAGCGGTTCGAGTTCGAGGGTGGCGGCGCAGCGCGTGCGCCGCAGCAACGGCTCGAGGTCGAGGACGGCGACATTGGACGCGCTTACGGGCGACCCGAGGACGAGGCGTACTAGTGCGTCGGCCTCCCCTGCTCTAGGAGGAGGACAAGTGGACGAAGCTGACGCTGCCGCCCTCGTCTTGCAGCGCCCGCCCAGCGTCGTCGACCCAGGCCCCCTTTGACGACGCGCACGCCGCCGCGCCGAGCTTCAACTACGAGCCCGAGAAGCAGCCTCGAGGGCGCGACTGGTTCAGCAAGCCCGCCGACCTCGGCTACGACCCGAACGACAAGTGCTTCGTGCACGAGCTGCCCCGGCCGCCCTACCCGACCCTCACCTTCTACCGGCGGTGCCTCCTCGCGGGCTTCCAGCTCGGCTCGTTCGTCGGCACGTCCCTCGCCTTCCTCCTCATCGTCGTCCTCTCGCTCGGCACGGCCGCGATCCACAAGGTCAACCCGTTCTACAAGTCGCCGCCTCGAGCGCCGGTCGACAAGGAGTACGAGGCGCGCGTGTCGGGCGAGCGCTTCTCGGCGAGGGCCGAGTACTACGCCGAGTACTGGGGCTACAAGTGCGAGGACGTCGACGTCGAGACCGAGGACGGCTTCATCATCCGCCTGCACCACCTCACGTCGCCCAAGCACGAGAAGCGCGGGTACCCGGTCATCCTCCAGCACGGCATCCTGTCCAACTCGGTCACGTTCATGGTCAACGAGGAGCGCTCGCTCGCCTTCTGGCTCCTCGAGCAAGGTTACGACGTCTGGCTCTCGAATATCCGCACGAACTTCAAGTGTGGCCACCGGACTGTACGTCTTGCCCCGCTCCCTCGCCCTTACCCTCTCCCTCTCCGCTCCCCGTCGCTCCTTGCCCTCTCCCTCTCCTGCTCCCCCCCCCCTTTCCCCTCTCTCTACCCGTCCCTCATCTCTCACGGCACTTCTCGTACATCCTTCTGCACGCAGGAAAGCTCTGTACGAGCCAAAGCTGACCTGTCCCTCGTCCCGCGCGCAGTACAGCAAGAGCGACCCGCGGTTCTGGGCTTGGGGCGTGCGTCCGCTTCACCTTCTCGCTCGCCATCGTTCGCTCCGAGCTGATGCTCTCTGTGCAGGTCAAGGAAATCGCCATGTACGACCTGCCGGCCATCGTCGAGCACGTCGGCAAGAAGACGGGCCTCAAGGTGCGTCCCTTCCCGCTCGCTCGTCTCGCCGTCCTTCCTCCTTCTCGGCGCTGACCTCGCCTCGTTCTCGCTCGTCCCACTCGCAGCCCGCCTACATCGGCCACTCGCAGGGGTGCGGCTCGATGTTCATGACGCTCTCGCGCGGCGTCCGACCCGACCTCGGCAACAAGCTCGCCTGCTTCATCTCGCTCGCGCCCGCCGTCTACGCCGGTCCTGGACTGCGCCAGTTCCCCTTCTCGCTCATGCGCAAGTTCGCCAAGTCGCGCAAGGTCTGGCGCCTCGTCTTTGGCGGTGCGTCCCTCGCTCGAGCCTCTTCTCCCTCGAGCCCGACTTTCTCGCGCAGCTAGCGCACAAGCTGACTCTCCTCCTCGCAGTGCGTGAATTCATCCCGATCATGAGCCTGTGCCAGCAGTGGCTGCCGTCGTGGCTCTTCGGCCACCTCGCCGCGCCCGTCTTCTCGTTCGTCTTCTCGTTCCACGACCACAACTGGTGAGTTTTTTCGCCCTCCCGCGCCCTCTCGGGCCCCCTTCAGGCCTAGTCTGGCTCGAACGGCTAGCTCGAGCTCGCCAAGACCTTTCGAGCTGACCCTCGAGTGCGTTCGCAGGCTCAAGCGCCAGATCCCCAAGTTCTTCCGGACCGTCGCTGTCGCCAACAGCGCCGAGCAGCTTCTCTGTACGTCGTCGTCCTTCTTCTCCTTGCGATGCCCTCGTCGAGCGTGCGCCTCGGCCGCTGCAGTCTTGCTGACCCGGTCGTCCTTGCTCCCTCGCAGACTGTGCGTCCCTCCTCCTCCCGCCTCTCTCGCGCTCTATCATGGTGAGAGCAGCCTCGCTGACACTCACTCCTCTCTCTCGGTTGCAGACATGGGCGTCCTGAGCGTCAAGAACTGCGCGTTCGACACGACGACGACCGAGCCGTGGTTCCCGCCGTCGATGCCGCCAATCGCCATCTTCTACGGCACGCTCGACACGCTTGTGCTCGGCAAGCCGCTCGTCGAGCGCATCCGGGCGCACGAGCCGCACGTGCGCCTCGTCAAGGTCGTCGCGCTCGAGAACTATGGTGCGTCCTCTCGCTCTCTCGAGCTCTCGCTCCGCGCCCGCCGCCGACGGAGCGCAAGGTTGACTCGGGCCCCTCTCTTTGCCTCGCAGAGCACCAAGACCCGCTGTGGGCGCATACGGCGCACCGCGAGTGCTACCCGGGCATCCTCGAGGTGCTGCAGGCGACGCAGAACGGCTACCCGGCTCGAGCGTGACGTCGCCCTCCCCTTCCGCTCTCTGTATCTCCTCTCATCGTGTCGCAGTTCCAGGTATGTATCCAGCGCAATGTTTTAGTCCGTTCCAGCGTCGAGCAGAGAGAGAAGCCCTTGCACGTGAAAGCCGACGACGACGAGGAGGAGGAGGAAGGGAGCGAGGGGACAAGGGCGAGGTGTGCTGCGAGTCGCTGGAGCGCTGAGAGGTTCGTACAACGAGCAGGTGGGAACAAGGGCGGGAGCGAGAGGTGGCAGCATTTGCCGGAACAAGGGCGGCGAGCGCGCGAGGACGAGGCCAGGCTCCGACTCTGGCCGCCCTCGCTCCTTGTCCTCACTCACCACACGCCGCACGACTGCTCGAGGCCCAGCAAGAGCCCAGCACAGGCCTGCCAGGGCGCGCTCACCCAGGTGCGTCCCTCCCTCTGCACGAGCGAGCTCACCCCCGCCTCCCGTCCTCATCATCGCCTCCTTGGCCCGCAGTCGCGACTCGAGGGCGCCCGCTCGACTGCCAGGGGCACCATGCCGCCGTGGACCTCGGACAGCACATTACCAACGCCCGCACCCTCCTCCCCGCCCTCCAAGCCGCACACCCACCCTCTCGCCGACCCGGACTCGCACCTCGCCCTCCCGACTCCGCCTCCCTCGCTCCCGACCTCGATCCCAAGCTCGCCAGAGTCGCCCTTCTACACCCTGTCCTCTCTCGCACCGACCCACTCGCACCGACCACCCGCCGCCGACTTCGACATGCCCGCTCCTGCACCCTCTCCCGCCGGGTCACGCAGGAGGAAGAAGCGCGGCGGCGAGCACCAGCTCGCGCACGGGCTCGCCGACCTCGACGAGGGCCCAGCGTCGGTCTACTCGGGCGCCGCCCTGCCCTTCCCGTCGACGTCGACGTCGGACGAGCGGCCTCGCTCGGCAGCAGCAGGACAGAGCTCGCTCAAGAGCCGCGAGGGCGGCACGCCGGGCCGGTCCGACAGCCGCAGGACGGCGTCGCACTCGACAACGACGACGACAACGACAACGACGGCCACGCGCAAGATGGAGCGTCGCCAAGTCCGCTACTCGTTCCCGGGCGTCGACCACCTCGTCTCACCGGGTCCTCACGCCGGCTCGCACCGCCCTCGCTCGCCAAGCACGAGCTCGTCGAGGCCGCGCTCACCCACCAGCAGCGGCCGCAAGGCGTCCACACCTCTAGCGCCTCGCTCGACGCGGCGCTCGTCGAGCAAGCACGACCCGCACTCGTCGTCGTCCAAGCCGCAGCAGCCGCAGCACCAACAGCAGCAGCAGCGCTGGCGGTCCTCGTCGTACTCGACGCCGGCCACGTCGTCGCCCTTCTTCCGCCGCTCGTCGTCGGCCTCGAGCTACGCCATCCAGCGCCGCCAGTCAACCTTGGGCGACAACGGCGCCCTCCTCCCCGCCGGCTCGGCGCCCTTCCTCCGTCCCCTCGTCAACGCCTTCGCCTTCTTCGTCGTGTCGGCCGTCGCCGCCCTCACCATCTCGGCCGTCCTCGCCACGTCGTTCAGCCTCACCTTCTACGACGACTGCTCGCGCCGGGTCGGCCACGTTCAGCGCAGCCTCGGCGGCAGCATCGAGGGCGTGCGCGCCGGCATGGGCCGCATGATCGGCAACGCGCGCGGCGCGCTCGACCTCGCCGTGCGGGCGGCGGGAGGCACGTCGACGACCGGCGGCGGCGGCGGCGCGTACGGCAGGGTGCCCGTCGCCTCGCACTCGCCGTCGGCGTTCGACGACGCCGAGAGCGCCGAGCGCCGCCGCACGACCATCCCGACCGTGCCGCAGCCGCACGAGCCCGAGCTCGAGCTCGAGACGGACGACATCGGCGGCGCGAGGGGCAGGTCCAAGCGCACGCGCAGCTCGAGCGCTCAGGCCGACTCGTCGTTTGCGCCCGCCGCGCCTTCGCCCTCAAAGCGCCGCCGGCCCTTCTTCCGCGCCTCGCCGCCGTCCTTCACGCCCTCGAGCTCGCCGCGCGAGGCGACCGACCCGTGCGACGCGTCGGGCACGGCGACGCCGGGCTGGCGCACCGACGATGACGACGGCGCGTCGCTGCCGTTCCGCGTCCCGCCCTCGACGCCGCGCTCGTCGCGCGCCGCGTCGCCGCTGCGCTCGGGCCCATCGGCGCCTCGTGCGCTCCCGCCGCGTCCGCCGTTGGCGGTCCTCATCCCGTCGGTCATCTTTGCGCTCCTCTTCACCCTCTCCAAGGTGCTCTTCCAGGCGTGGAAGGCGCGCAGCTGCGGCAGCGAGCGGCGCTCGTCGTCGTCGTCGGCGTCGTCGTCGTCAAGACCGCGCTACTGAGCCCGTCGGCGTAGCTCTTTTACCCCCTCCTCCCCAAAAAGGCGGCTGCGTGACTTGCCTAGCTCCCCTCTCTGCTTACCCCCTCGCTTCCCCTCTGTATCTTTCTCTCTCTCTCCCTCTCTCTGTCAGTAGTCACTTCCCCTCGTCCTCTTCGTTCGTACTGTCCCCCTCCCGGCTCGCCGCCGCCCGATGTTGTGTTTTCCTTCGCCGTCCTCGCTTTCAGCTTCTCATCGTCCCTCGTGCAACGCCTTCTCGCGCCGTTCCTCTCTCACTCTCTCGAGGACTCGTCGCGACGCAGAGAGCAGGCGAGACAAAGCGAAAGCTGCGATGCACCGCGCCGAGCGAGCTACAAGAACGAGCCGCCGCCGAACCGACCGCCGAGGTCCTTTGCGTTCTTGATGATGTTGGACCGCTGCCCGTCGTCCATGAGGCGGCCGCTGACGCCCATGTCGCGGTCGCGGTCCCAGATGCCCGGCGGCGCGTCGTCGTCTTTGCTCTTGGGCTTGGCCTTGCGGTCTCGCGAGTGCTGGTCGACGAGCGACTCGTGGCGGCGCGAGGTCTGCGGGCGCGGGTCCAGGCCTCGTCAGTGAGCTGCGCTAGACGATCACGAGCTTCAAGGAGAGAGAGAGAGAGAGAGTGAGAGAGAGAGAGAGAGAGAGAGAGAGAGAGAGAGAGAGACGACGACGACGCACGTTGTGCCGCTCGACCTCGGCCTTGAGCTGCTGGTCCCGAATGCGCTTCCTGCGGTCGTCGTCGCGCTCCTCCTCGACGGGCGCGTTCTCGGCGCGGCGCTTGCGCCCGAGGGCCTCGTCCTCGAGGCGCTGCTGCCGCTCGGCGGGCGTCTCGGTCCACAGGTTGGATGGGCCGGCCTTGTTGGCCGCCGACTGGGCCGCTTTCCCCGTCGCGAAGCCGCGCGACTTGAGCTTGGTCGTGTCGAGCGCTGCGAGCAGGTGCGAGGCGTCAGTCGGGAGCTCTCGCAGGGGCTGGACGGAAGCGGGTAGGAGCGAGAGAAGAGACGCACAGCTCATGAGGTCCATCTCCTTGGGCGGGACGAGCATCCACTCCTCGCGCTTGGGCTTGTTGTCCTCGCGGGCCGCACGCTCCTTGTCCCTCGCGCGCTCCTCGCGCTCCTTGAACGCGCGCGCGCCGTCCTCGTCGACGCTCGAGGGCGCGTACCCGGCGGGGAGCGGCATCGGGCCGACCGCATCGTCGTCGTCGTCGTCCTGGTTGGCGGGGCTGTAGGGCGGCCGAGAGGGCCCAGCGCGTGCGGCGGCGAGGTGTGGCGGGAGCTGGGGCCCGGCTGGAGGAGGGCGCGAGGAAGGGCCGGCGAGGTGCGGGGGGAGCTGAGGGCCGGCGGCGGGCGGGCGGTCCTTGCGCTCCTGGGCGAGGTCGGGTGGGAGGGACGGCCCAAAGTCGTCGTCCGAGTCGCTGTCGGGTTGTGGCGCGGCTGCTGGGGCGAGTGCGGGTGCTGGGCCCGGGCGAGCTGATGAGGACGAGGACGACGAGGCGGGGAGCCGGACGGGCGAGGGCGAGCGGCGGCGGGCGAGGTGCGGAGGGAGCTCTGGACCGATCCCCATGCTGACTGTACGGGTAGAGACAGGCAAAGGTGCGATTGCGAGACGAGCGAGAGCTACAACAGATGAGAGCCGAGACGACGACGACGACGAGCCGAGCTACTCCTCCTCGCCCGCCAGAGGGTTGAAGTGGTTCTTCTCGAGCACCTCCTCAAGTTCCTGCACACATCGCCCGAGTCAGCCCTGCTCCAAGAGAGAGCGAGAGCGAGCGAGGACGCACCTCTCGCACCCGGTCGACCGCGTCGGGCGCAATCAGGACGTGCGTCTCGTCCAGGTCGGCAATCAGGAAACGCTGGCTCGGCCTTTCCTCCTGGTCGAGCTGCAGCAAGATCTGCTTGACCGCCGGGTCGCTGCGGGCGAGAGCCGAGGCCGTCAGCGAGAGCGACTCGGAGCGACGCTTCCGAGCGCAGAACGCGGGCGCACCAGGTTACGAGGACGCCTGCGTGCGACAGAGACCGTCAGTGAGAGCTCGAGAGTAACCTCGGCGGGAAGCGACGCACCTCTAGTCGCTTTCACCATGCCGACATGCGCGAGTCGAGGAGAGAGGAGCGCGACGAGCCAACACGCCGACGGCGCTCGCAGGCTTCGACTTTCACGCTCACAGAACCTTCTCGAGCTATCTATGTAGAACCGGTCTCGCGCAGAGAAAGAGCGCAAGAGGACCGCGTTGCACGGGCTCGACCGGGCTCAACCGCCCTCCTGGACGACGCACCGCGCGCCAAAGCTCCAATCTCGTCGACAAGGCTCAGTCGGCCAGCCGCCAAATCGCACGACAAAGTGGTAGGGCTGAAAGGGATAGGTGAAGGGTTGGACTGGATCGTCGGCGCCGAAGGTCGGGTAAGGTGAGGACGACGGGCGGCCCTGCAAGTGAGAAGGGTCAGCGCGACGAAGGACCCAGCGAGAAAGGCGAGAAGGACGTACCGATAGCGTTCCATGACCCGTCGACGAGCCGTCGAACCAGCTCTGGCTCGCAGCGAGGCTGGACCGCGCTCGAGACGCTTCACAGCCGCTCGCGCGCGACCATCTGCCACGCCTCGGGCGGGCCCTCGCACCGCCAGACCTGCACCTCGTCGACCTCGATCCCCTCGTGCCCAGCGACCGCACACCGCGCAGCCCCGCCCGCGCCCTCGACCCGTCGCACCACACCGCCCTCGCGCTGCAGCTCGTCCATGATGCCCTGCGCCGTCTTGCGCTCGTCGTCGTCGCCGTACACGAGCGACAGGTGCGGCATATAGTCGTCGGGTTCGGCGCGCTGCTCAGGTGAGAGGAGCGCGTCGCGCGCCGCCTTGCGCAGGGCGACGAGCGCCTCGTTCGAGTCGTCGACGCGCGCGAACAGGTACTGGAAGAAGTTGCGCTCGGCGGCTTTGCTGCCGAGCGAGCTGAAGGCGAGGTGGAGAGGTGCGGCGTGCGATTTGTGCCATTGGGCGAGAGCGGTGCGGAGGGAGTCGAGGAGCGGAGGGAGCTCGGCGGAGGAGGGGAGGCCGGAGAGGAGGGTGACGTGAGGGCCGAACTGGGGGGTGCTGTGCTTGGCGGCGAGCGTCGAGATGAGGTGGGACAGGTCTGCGTGGTGCTCGGCATCAGCTCTGCGCGGGTGTCGAGGGACACAGGACGGACCGGATGTGGCTGTGGGGGAAGAGGGAGCGAGCCAGAGCGCGAGTCCTGCGAACGTGCCACCGCGAGGAGCTAGCGTGTCGATGAGCTGCAGGCCTGTCGGGCGCAAGAGCGGAGCGGCGCACCCATGTTGGCGAGTGTGGGCGGGCGACGAGGGACGAGGACGAGAGCGACTCGGCCGGCGAGCGCGAGGATGAGCTCTCTCGCTCTCTCTGAGCGCACCGGGCTCGGCCGTAAGCTCACTCATACTAGATTGAACAACAGCAGTGCCGACCGCCGAGAACGCTACCCAAAATCGAGACCCCGCCCTCGCTCACCTCCTCGCCGGCACGATCCTCGAGCCTGCGCACGGACGAGGGCTCAGTCAGCCTCTCGGGCACCAGCAGAACGACCAAGGAGGAACGGAGGACGCACCGAGGTCGTCGTACCGCGCGCGCCGCATCGGGTCGACCTCCTTGAGCCGCGCGAGCATGTTGATGCACGCCAGGTTGAGCTCGTCGCGCTCTGGTCGGGTCGTGTCGCCCTGCGGCTCGAGGAGGCGCACGAGGAGGCGCTTGTAATGGACGAGCGAGTCGAGACACCCTGCGAGCGGAGGGTAGGAGCGTCAGCGAGGACAAGAGAGAGAGGAGAAGGAGCGAGAGCGACGCACAGCGACTGTCGGCCTCCTCCTCGAGGAGCTCCTCGATGCCCTCGATCTCGCGCCGCACGATCGAGACGGTACCTGCGGAAGGAAAGAGTCAGCGAGGAGCGCAGGTACACGAGGAGGGAGGGAGTGCACCGTCGCCTACGAGCCACCGGTGGTACAGCCACGCGCTCTGGTCGTTCGGGTCGGACCAGATCGCCTGCTTGACGAGCTCGAACTCTGCAGGGCCATGCATCAGTGCTGCTCAAGTGAATGAGCGAGCCAGGGGAAGAGCCACGCACCCTCGTCCACCTTGTCGAGCCGCTCCTGCGCGTCGGCCGCCCACCCTCGCTCGTCCCACAGCTTCTGCAGCAGCTTGGTGCGGTAGTGCCACGCGCTGAAGTTGCTGAAGTTGGCCGAGATCTTGCGCGTCGTGAAGGCGAGCTCGGACGACGTCGTCGGCTGCGGGAGGGGCTTGGTGCGTGGTCGAAGGAGGGAGGGCGACGAGGAGGAAGACGAGGGCGAGGCGATCGACTGGATCGACGAGACGAGGTAGCGGCGGTAGTCCCAGCTGTGGACTGCGGGCGTCGTTGAGAGACACGTCAGCGAGTGGAGGTTTGAGCGAGCGAGCGAGGAGAGGAAGAGCGAGACGCACAGTTGCGCGCGTCCTTCTCGAGGTACATCTCGACCATCTTGAACTCGAAGCCCCAGTCGGCGTCGGGCATCGTCTCGAGGACCCACTTGCGGTGCTCCCACACGCAGTAGACCTTGGGGTTGAGCTTGAGCGACGCGTTGGTGAGCTGAAGGTCGGCCTCGAGGAGCTGCTGGCGCGCATCGTCGTCTCTGCGGGAGGCGGGTGCGGTCGAGGGTCAGCTCGGGTCCGGCATCAACTACCTCTGATGAAGCTGGACGAAAAGGAAGGAGGACGCACGGCGCGTTGACGAGGAGACCCTTGAGGAGGATGCGGCGCCGGACGCCCCACCCAGTCTGGAACTCGGGATTGAGCGACAAGAGGCGCGTCGTGTCGGCGAGGGCGTCGTGCGTGTACACCTCGTTGCGGTCCTGCACGTCGTACACCTAGTCAGCGTCCCTGCCACGAGTTGGCTCATCGCTCGTCCTCATCTCCCTCGCGGCCCTTCGGCCCGAGGAACGCTCGAGCGGCCTGGAGAGGAGCAGAGAGCCGTGACACACCTTGTCGAGAACGTTTTCGAGGAGGGTGCGGTACTCGTTGATGCGCTTGAGCTCCTTGTCGCGCTTGCGGCGGGCGACCTCCTCCGAGTCGGGGACGGGTGGGACGCGAGAGCGCTTGACGCCGTGCTGCAGGGCGGGAGGTCAGTGAGCGATGCGCCTAGGTGAGGCTAGTGGTGAGTGAGCGCACCATGATGATCGAGCTGAGCGCGCGAGAGCGAGAGAAGGCCCGGCGACGACGACGACGACGACGACGAGGCGGCTCTCGCTCCTCGTCCTCTGCTCGGCTTCTGTACCGCTGCACAAGCACCGCACCGTCAGCTGCATGGCCCCGATCACCCACATCGTCTCGTTCCGCTACAAGCCCACCGCCCGCGACACCGAGAAGCACCTCGTCGCGTCCTCCTTCCTCGCCCTCCAGGATCTGTGCATCCTCCAAGGCACGACCGACGAGCGCTACGTCGCCGTTACCGGCGGCGCGAACAACTCGACCGAGGGGCAGACCAAGGGCTACGAGGTGCGCTCTTCCCTCCTCCTCCTCTCCCCCACCTCGTCCTCCTCGGCCGACTCGCAGCCAGCTGACCACACACCCTGCCCGCAACCGCGCAGCACACCTTCGTCCTCACGTTCCGCACCCTCGCCGAGCGCGACTACTACGTCGAGCACGACGAGGCCCATCACCGCTTCAAGGAGCTCGCCGGCCAGCACGTCGACGACGTCTTCGTGTTCGACTTCGAGGCGGGCGCATTCTGAGCCTCCGCGCAATGCAACGCGGTACTTCTCCCGAGTGCGCCGGCCGAGCGAGAGGAGAAGAGAAGCGCAGTGCTCGCAGTGCAGCCCAGTCCTCGCGAAGCTACGCTCCCTCCCTCAACCGCTTGTAGCTCCTCTCCCGCCCCTCGCCCCTCCAGTCCCGCTTGCCTTCGCTCGCTCCCGCTCTCGCACCGCCCGAGCGCGCCTCGCCGACCCGCTCGACCCCAACGACGAGCGCCCGACTCCCCAGGCCCGGCCGCACGTCCCTCGCCTCGCCGGCATACGTCCTCGCCTCGACGAGCGTGCCGAGCCCTGCTCCTGCTCCCGCTCCCGCTGCTGCACCGACACCTGCTCCACCACTCGTGCTCGCGCTCGCTGTCGTGCCCGCCGCGCCGCCCGCCGCGCCTGACCCCGAGCCCGAGAGCTTGCTCAGCAGCCGCGCGCCGCGCGAGTCGCTCGCGAACGGATCGGCCGGCGCCTGCCTCGCCGGCGCGGGTGCGGGCGCAGCGGAAGCCGCTGTTGCAGTCGCCGTGCGCCCGGGCACGGCGAAGAAGGGCGCGGGCGCGGCGTGCGCGTTGCGCTCGCGGCGGGCGGCGGCGCGGTCGATGAAGGGCGACGAGGCGGTGGGTTTGCCGGCTCGAGCGGTCGGTGCGGTGGTCGAGGACGGGGTGGAGGAGGAGGAGGTGCCGGGCGCCGGCTTGAGGAGCTTGCCGCGCAGGAGCGCCATCTGCTCGCGGCGGTCCTGCTCCTTCTGCGCCTTGGTCCTCGAGCCCGTGTACGCCGGCGTCGGCGCTGCGGGTGCCGAGTCGGACGGTGCGGCGACGAGCGGGATGAGGTTGGACGAGTCGGGCGCGACCGAGCAGGCGGTGCAGGCGAACGAGGCGTGGATGTGGACGGCGAACGTTGTCGAGCCCGTGCGGATCGTGCTGCAGGACCGGGACCGGGTCAGAGTGCGTCTCGAGATAGTACGAGAACGAGAGAAAGCGGGACGCACTCGAGGTGGTGGAGCCGCCGGGGAGTCGAGGCGACCTTGGGGTCCGAGAGCCGCACCTCGTTCTCGCCGCGCTCGTCGGCGACGAACGTGCCGTGGGTGCTCGCGTTATCGACGACGGCCCAGTAGCTGCCGTCTGCGTCGTCGTGTGCGGCGTCCGGGTCGGCGTGCGGCGCCCAGAACAAGGTGCAGTGCGTCTTGGAGACGGCGAGTTCTCGGAGGCGGATGCGGCGCTCGAACGACTTGTCGCGGCCGATCGAGACGGGCTCGGCCGGGTCGAGCGATGCGACGGTGTGGGCGAGGGGGAGGACGGCAGGGTCGGGGCGGCGGTGGACGACGAGTCGGAGGAGGGGAGCCGAGGCGAGGCGGTCGGCGGGGTCGGGCTCGTCGTCGTCCGAGGCGGGCCAGAGCTGCTCCTCGGGGACGGCGGCCGCGGGTGGAGCTTGGTCGACGTCGTCGTAGCTGACCTGGGCGCGGTGCGAGGAGCGGTCGTCGGCTCGAGGCTGGTCGTCGTCGTCGTCCTGGTTGGCGGCGGCGGGGTGCGAGTGGGCGTCGCGCGGCTGGTTGGGCTGCTCGGGCGCGGTGGCGGCTGCCGTGTCGTCGCCGCCTGCGTAGTCCCAGCCGCCGTCTGGGCGAGGCCTGGCCCACTGCTTCGTGCCCGAGTTGAAGTAGAGCGAGTAGCGGTCGTCCCAGGCCCAGGCGCTGGTCGAGGGCGCCTGGACGGGCTCGCCGTCGTAGGGGAGCATGCCCTGTCGAGCTGGCGGGTGCCAGTGGTGGTGCGGGAGGAGAGACGGAGCCGAGGCGAGGTCGACGCCGTCCTCGCCGCGGACTTTGCGGGGCAAGGAGCGCGCGCTCACCTCGCCCCGTCGTCCCCCTCCCTGAGCAGGGTTGGCGCCTCGGTGAGCCACTGTGAAGCTCTAGTACGCCAGTCTGAGCCGCCCTCGTCGAGCACACGCCGTCCTGAGCCGGGCCCTCGTCGTCGCCCCGATTTAGGCTCGTCGCGTCTGGTCCTCCTCCCCTCTCTCTCCGCTCCCTCTCGCCTCTCGAGTCCAGTCAACACCTCGAGCCGGCACCCAGTCACTCCTTACACGTCCCCGCCACCCGCCGACCATGCTCGTCCACTCGGCCCTCGCCCTCGCCTCGGCTTCGGCCCTCCTCGTCGCCGCACACGCCGACCCGGCCAGCCCGCACCGCCTCGTGCGCCGCGCTCCCGCCGCAGACGAGCCCTCGACCACCACTGTCGCTGCCGCCGCCACCAAGACGCACAAGGTCGCAGCCGCCGCCGCCGCCGACTCGACCGTCACCGCCGTCGCGACCACCAACAACGCCCAGATCAAGGCCGCAGCCCAGTCGGCCCTGCCCTTGACCCAGTACACGTACGCCTACGACCAGGTCCCGTACCAGTGCGTCCCAGTCCTCTGCCTCCAAGCGCGCTCCCCGACAGCAGCCACTGACCTCACCCGCTCGCGCCTCCACCCTCTTCCGCCTCCTCCTCCTCCTCCTCTCTCCCTCCCCTCGCGCAGGGTCAACCCGTACCCGTCCGTCCGCGGGCCCCAGTCGGGCTACAACCAGTGCAACTCGACCACCGAGGGCGACGACGCCATGTGCCAGACCCTCAGTGCGTCCTCGTCCTCCTCTTCCTCGCCCTCGTCCTCCCTCCTCCTTGATCAATTGACTGACTCTCCTCTTCCTGCACCGCAACAGTCGCCAACGACATCAAGGACTTCTGCCTGTGGGGCAGCGACCTGACTGGCACCGAGCTCGACACGATCGGCGACAGTGCGTCCTGCTCTCCTCGGCTCGCCTCTTCTCGCTCGTCGCGCTGACCCTTACCCTCTCTCTGCGCGCGCAGTCGAGGCCGCCGTCGTCAGCTACTGCACCCAGAAGGGTCACGGCGGGCGCACGATCAAGGCCGGCGCCGTCACGGGCGTCCAGGTCCTCAAGACCGAGGCGTGCGTCCCCTCCCTCCTCCCTATCTCTTCTCGCTCACCGGGTCCTAACTCGTCGTGTGCGACCTGCAGGTACATCCAGTGGACCGGCTTTATCGACCAGACGGCGCTTCACCTCACCGCCGACGACTCGGGTGGAGAGCTCGGTGCGTCGTCCTCCTTCCCTCCCCCTTCCTCTAGCGCTCGTCCTGACGGCTCTTCTGTGATACAGACCCGCACGGCGCCGACCTGCAGGGTAACCCTCTCGGTCCGTCCCTGTTCTTTTACTCGCCCTCCACGCCGTGCCCTGTCGCTGATTCTGCTCGTCCCTGCTCGCAGGCGGCCTCGTCTACTCGTCGGGTCTTCCCTCGGGCGACAACAAGACGCTCGAGCAGGCTGTCGAGTGGAACCTCTTCATCGTGCGTCCTCCTTCGTGCGCTCTCCTGACGGCAAACGGCCCGCTAACCCTTGCTTCTCTTCCTCGACCGCAGGGCGGCGGCGTCTTCTGCCTCAAGCTGTGCGACCCCGAGTACTACAAGAAGACGGGCGTCTTCTTCTGCGAGAACCGCTACGACCGCATGGGTGCGTCGTCGCTTCCCGCGCTCTCTCTCCTCCCCGACGCTCGAGCCCCTCCTCGCACCCTCTCCTCCCTGCCCTCTCCCTCTCGCCCTCTAGCCCTTGGGACCCTCTCCTGACGCTCTCGTGGCACCATGTACGCAGGCTGCTCGTACAACATGCCGGCTTCGTACGTCGACAAGGAGTTCTCGGTGTGCGACTCGGAGCTCCAGGACGTCGTCGGCGTCTACACGGGCGCCGATGGCAAGAGTGCGTCCCTCCTCGCTCTCCTCCTCTCGGGAGCGACGTCCTGACCCTCCCTCTCTCTCTCCTCGCACAGCCTCGACCTACTCGCAGCCGCCCGAGGGTGCGTCGCCCTTCCTCCCTCTCCTGCGCTCGAGCCTCTCTTCCTCCTCTCGCCCTCGCTGACGCTCTCCCTCGCTCTCACGCACGCAGGCACCGCCCCGAACCCGCCCTACGACCCGCGCGTCCCCAAGTCGTCCAACTGCCAGACGTACGCCTCGACCGACCTGTTCGAGGCCGTGTCGACCTCGGCCGCCTCGTCGTCGGCCACGGGATCGGCCTCGGGCGCCGCCATGACCGGCAGCGCGTCGGGCAGCATGTCGGCCGGCGCGTCGCAGTCGTCGGGCGCCGGCACGGCCGCGAGCCAGGGCGCCGGCGGCAACTCGGCGGCCGCGCCGACGACGGGCAGCGGCGCGGCCATGTGGCTCGCGTCGTCGGGCTTTGTCGCGCTCGTGGCCGGTGCGCTCGCCGTGCTCGCCTAGGTGAGCGAGCGAGCGAGCGAGCGCGCTGGGCGGGTTCGGGCGCGAGAGCGGGACGTGCAGGAGCGTGAGCGCAGGGCGCCGCGCTTTTCTTCTCTCTCGTCCTGATCCTCGTCCGGGCTCGTCCCCCCTCGTCGAGTATCCGCTTTCCCTCTTCTACATCTATACGCCGCCGCGCAGGGCGCACAGACCCTCTCTCCCTCCCTCCCCCTTTGCCTCGTCCCCTCGTCCCTCCCCGCTCTCTCTCTCTCGACGCTCGCCCCTCGTCCTCCTCGTACACGCCTCGTCTCTCTTTATACCTACCTGCCACCCTCCTTCTCGTTCTGAGCGCGCGCCTCTGGCCGCTCGTCCCCTGCATTGCACTGCTCGTAGTCCCTCTCTTCGTCTGAGCGAGCTCGGCTTCTAGACTCGCTGCGGCCTCTCGATCGAGCAGAGCGCCGCTCCTCCTCGAGTGAGAGAGTTGCCGGCTCGAGCGCACGAGAGACGAGCCGAAGACTTCAGCTCGCGCGAGTCGGGTCGAGCAAGAGAGGGTCCGAGCGAACCTCGTCCAAGTCGAGCTCCGTCTCCTTGCTTACGCTTTCCCTCTCGCTCTCGAGTCGCGCGCCAAATGAAAGAAACGGGCCATCGAGGCCCGGGCATGTTGCAGCCACATCTCCTGCATCGAGCACCAGGCACGAGGGGGAGAGAAAGAGCTAGAGCCTCGCCGAGCTTCCTTGCGCGACCGGCACGCGAGGAGGGACGACGAGGAGGGACGACGAGGAGGGATGAGGGGGGGAAGGGATCGTGAGAGGATAAGGAAAAGATGTGGATCGAGGCGCTAAGGGAGGGCATGAAGAGGAGAGAGGGAGGAAAGGCACGAGGAGGCAGAAGGGCACGTCGTGTGGATACAGGAAAGGAGCGTGGGGTCCGACTGCGAGAGCGGCGACGGGCGAGGCGAGGCTGAACGTGTGGTTCGTCTGGTTCGAGGGGGCGAGGAGGCGGTTGCGAGCGGCGTGAAAGGGCGAAACGACGAGGGAGAAAACTGAGTGACGGTGACGATGAAGACCCTAGGAGACCGAGAGACGAGGCGAGAGCTGCTGGACGACGAGCGCATCTAGGACGCGAAGTACTGCTTGGCGGCCGAGTCGCCGTCGCAGGCCGCGATGCGGAAGTCGTAGCCCTGCGTGCGAGGAAGAGAAGGAGGGGTTCGAGCGTCAGTCTCGGCGAGGAGCGAGGGACGCAGGCGAGCTGGAGGAGCGACGCACCTTGTAGTAGTTGAACCACGAGACGGCGAGCATGTTGGGCAGCTGCTCGTTCGAGCCCATGATGTTCTCGAGCCACGCGACGCGCGACGACATGCTCGCACCCTGGCCGAGGCCGATCTCGCCAATCGCAAACTTGATGCCGTTGCCCGACGTGTACTTGTCGTGGAACGCCTTCATGTTGCCCGAGCCCGTCGCAAAGTCGAAGTCGGACGTCTGCTTCGGGTACCAGTCGACGCCGATGAGGTCGACGGTCGAGGCGTCGTCGGGGAAGAACTCGTCGTCTGCGCGCACGGCAAGCAGCTCGAGTCAGTCGCTGCGTAGGTCGCGCGAGGGGGAGGGAGGGAGCCGGGACGTACACTCGTCGAGCGAGGCAACGTTGGGCGTGTACCACATCTTGACCTCGGGCGCGATCGAGCGGCACGCCTTGGCGACGACGTCCCAGCCCTCCTTGAAGTCGTTGACGTCGCCCTGGTAGGTGCCGTCCTGCTGGTAGTAGCTGCGGGGAGGGAGTGAGAGCGTCAGCACGGCCGAGGGAGGGAGGAGAAGGAGGAGGCGAGAGCGCGACGTACTTGACCTCGTGGGCGAAACGGAGCCAGACCTCGAGGCCGGCGTCGGTGTACTCCTTCATGACCTGTGCGTCGTCGAAGAGAGGACAGTCAGTGAGCTGCTCGGGCGAGCGAGAGGGAGCGCGAGGAGAGAGAGGCCGGACGCACGTTGCAAATCGCGACGGCCTGCTGGTTGTCCTCGTACTTGAGACCCCACCAGCCGCCGGTCGGCATGACGGCCGGCTGGAAGACGCCGCCCGAGAGGATCTGGTCCTTGCGCCACTTGAACTGCGAGCCGTCGAAGAGGGTGCCCGACTGGGCCTGGGCGTACCACCCCTGCGCCGACGTCTTCTGGCCCATCGACGACTCGATGTCGCCGATCGAGTGAGCCGTGCCGCCGCCCGAGCCTGCGTGCACGAGAGAAGACCGGCGTCAGCTGGGTGCGCTTGGCGGGGAAGAGCTCGCCGGGAAGGAGAGCGGGGAAGACGACGCACCATCGTCGGGGAGCCAGCCAAACGCAATGTTGTTCTTCTTCATGCCCTTGAGGCCCCATCCGAGCGAGCTCGACGAGGACGACGACGAGGACGAGCCGGTCGACGACGAGGAAGAGGCCGACGCGGTCGAGTCGCCGCCGGCCGAGGACCAAGCGACCGACGTCGAGCTCGCGCTGCCCTTTGCGGCGCCGACGAACGCGTTGCCCGCCGATGCGCTCGCCTGCGACGACGACGAACCCGACGCGGCGATGCTCGACGCGATCTTGGAGTGGTGGCGGCGGTGGCAGCCGGCTGCAACGGTCGAGATGGACGACGCGCCGAGGGCGGCGAGCGTGACGAGGCTGGTGAAGTGCATGATGGTGGTAGTCGTAAAGGGTGGTGGTGGTGCTGGTGATGGTAGTGCTGGTGCTGCTGGGCGTCAAGCCGGGTGCGAGGGCGAGGTGTGATGAGGCGGTGCGAGGGCGAGGCGGGGGAGGAGGAGGAGCGCGACGCGGATCCGGCTAGCGGTGTCGACGTGCGAGAGAGAGAGGCGTGGAAGGGAAGGGAGAGGAGGGAGAACCAGACGACGAGACGAGTGAAGGAAGGGAGAGAGAGAGCGAGCGAGAGCCGAGAGGGCGCGAGTGGACCTTTGTCCGGCGTCCGTTTGTGCTCGCCGAATGGGAGCGGGGAGAGGCGCGTGCGACGACGCGTCGCCGCGGCCGCGCACGCCGGGCGAGTCTCCTCTCGCTTTCTCCAACGGCTCGCGGCCGTCAAACTCTGGGCCCCGCCCTGTCACAACTCTCGTCCTCAGCTTCGCCGTTCGCAAGCCTCGCTCTGTGCAGCATGTGCAGCAACGGCGGCGGACGAGCCTCGAGGTGGTAGCACCGCCTCGCTCGTCCTCGCGACATTTCATTTTCCGTCGCTCTCCTCGCACTTGTTCCTCGTTCCGTAGCGCACATGCAGAGAGCAAGTACTACTGCACGAGCTAGGCGAGCGTGCAAAGCCGACGACGACGAAAGCTCTCTCTCTCTCTCCTCCGACCGCGACGCGACGGTCGTCTCGCCGAGCATTCCCCGCGGTACCGGTCAAGCCCTTGGTGGTCGTCGCCCTTTCTCCGATCGAGCACTCGCCTCGCGTGCGCCCTTTGACCCGGGCTTTGTACCGGACGGCGGCCGAGCGAGCGCGCGCTTCCTTGGGAGGCAGCAGCATCGAGCCGTTGGCGCTTGGCCCTCCTCCGTGAGAGGCGCAGAGGCCCGTGCCGCGCTCGAGGGTGCTCGCCTTGCTCAAAGAGTGGCGCAGATTGAGAGCCGGCTCGATGCAATGCATGTGATGGAGCAGCGCGAGGACGAGCACACGAAGGCCGAGGAGGCTGTGCTTGAGAAGGTCCCGGCGAGCTAGCCGGCACGAGCGAGACGAGGTGACGGGATGCTTATATTGACAAGAGCTATCACGGAGAAGACGACAAGGAGGCGGGAACATCGAGACGACGAGAGGGGCGGGACGAGCGCAGCACCGTGCTGCGCGAGCGCGACTGCGCGCGTTCTAGGCGAGCGTGCCCATCGGGTCCTGCGAGCGAGCACATCCTCGTCAGGACGCAGGTGATGGGGAGAGTGATCGAAAGGAAATGAGACGCACCCAGGGAGGGAGGACGGTCGCGTCGGCCTTGTCGAACACCTCGACGAGCTTCTTCGAGATGAACTTGCGGTCGGCGACGACCTGGTACACGTACTCGTCGAACCACTCGTCGCTCATCATCATGTAGCTGTTGCGGAAGAGGCACAGAGTCAGCTCGTGCGCGAGCGGCAGGACGAGGAGGGAGAGGAGGGAGAGGAGAGCGGGACGCACCCCTTGTCGCACGCCTCGACGCCCCACGAGTTCTCGACGCGCCAGCGCACCGGCTTGCCCGCCTCGTCGAGGTGGACGCCCGTGAGCAGCATGGCGTGCGTCATGGACGAGTCGCCCGTCTCGAGGCGCTGCGCCTTGGTCATGCCGAGCGAGACGCCGAACCCCTCGTCGAGGTCGTACAGGCGCGTGTCCATCAATCCTAGCGCCGACGAGCTGCATTTTCCGACGTCGCACCCGAACCAGCAGGGAATGTCGGCCTTGAGGAGCTTGATCGCCGTCTGCTTGAGGACGTCGACGTCGACGTTGACGTACCGGACGGGGCGGCCGCCCCAGACGTTGCCGAGGCGGCTCACGGTGAGGGCCGTCTCGTACTCGTGCCGAGGGTCGTTGACGAGCGAGAAGGCGTCGGCGAGGCGCACGGCGACGTGGTCGTGGTAGAACTCCTTGGGCGTGCAGTCGACCCTGTGATACTTCTTGTCCGACTTCGAGTAGTACTCCCACGTGATCGGGTCGGTCGGCTTCGGCGGCTGGCCGAGCGCGATGGCGAGGATGCGGTACACCTCCTGCATCTGCTCGTCCTTGCGCTTGCGCGCCGACTGGCTCGCGAGCGCGAACCGCTCGGCGTGCGACTTGGCGTCGGCGAGCTCGGCGAGGGTCGCCATGGCCGCCGAGTGGACCGAGCGCAGCTCGAGGGCGTACTCGCGCAGCTTGGTCGTGAGGAGCGTGTCGAGCTTGCCCGTGTTCGACGAGTTGAACGACTCGGGGAAGACGGCCTGCGGCACGAGGCCGAACGTCTCGAACAGGTTGACGATCATGTCTGCGGTCAAGAGAGAGCGGTTCGTCAGCATCTCCTCGGAGCTAGAGAAGAGGAGCTCGCGCGCAGGAGGGGAAGGGAGAGGAGAGGAGAGGGGACGCACCCCACTGCCCGCCGTCGTTCTCGGGCTCGGTCATGAGGTACTTGACGGTGCGGTCGTCGATGGGCGTCTCGGCGAGGTCGAGCATCGACTCTAGGAAGAAGTTGGCCTTCGAGAGCGAGTCGTAGAAGAAGAGGTACGACTGCGAGAGCTGGAACTCGTCGAGGTCGAGCTTGCGGGCGAGCATGATGCGCAGGTAGCTGTAGGTTGGAGCGTCGCCCGAGTCAGTACGAGAGCATGCGCAGGACGAGACGACGACGGCGAGGGTGCGCGGGCAAGGGCGAGGGCGAGACAGGAGGGACGAGACGCACTTGGTCGACGCAAAGAGCCAGCACCGGCCCGACGACTTCTGGTTCGTGACCGGGTTGCCCTCGGTCGACAGCTTGACGTTGTAGACCTGCTTGGCGTGGATCTGGGCGTCGCGGCGCACGAGCGTCTCGGTGAGGTTGGCCTTGGAGAGGACGGTCGACGCGAGGCGGTGCTTGGGGTTCGAGGCGAACGCGTCGCCCCAGGCGGCGATGTTGTCCGACGTGACGCCGGGCGAGGAGCGGGGTGCGCCGCCCGCAGCCGAGGTGCGCAGCGAGAGCTGGGCGAGGAGGTCGGCGGCCGAGGTGGGCGACGAGGCGGACCGGCGGTTCGAGGCGGGGGCGTGCTTCTCCGAGATGTGCGACTGGGCGACGGGGGTGGAAGCTGATGCGCCCATGCTGTGCTGCTGTCTGTGGGCGAGGGCGAGGAGTCAGCGTGGCCCGATAAGCGGCGGCCGGCGGTGGGTGTGGGGGAGGAAGAGGGAGCGGCGAGGCGGGCGAGGGACGGACAGTGTGTTGAGCTGTTGCTGTCGAGAGGGTGTGCGAGTGGTGCTTGTGCGGCTGAGCGGGTCTCGAGAGGCGTGAGGGGGAAGAGCGAGGTGGGGGAACGAGGGCAAGGAGCGACCGCGAGGGTGTCGACGACCCGCTCGCCGACGACCGGCCGGCTGTCTATTCTTGCCTCGCTGCAGCTCGCCAGCGATGCTCTCGAGAACTCGCTCGTGTCAGGCGGCGCAAAGAGAACGCCGGAGCAGGAGAAGCGCGTTGCACCTCGAGCCGCCCCGTCCCCTCCTCGCACCTAGTCCTCCTCCATCGCCTCGCCCTTGGCCCGCTTGTCCGCCACGCGCTGCTTCATCTTGACCTTGGCCTCGTCAATCTGCGACGTGAGCTTGCCCTGCTTGGCCGACTCGTGCAGGAGGGCGTGAACCTGTGTGCGGCGAAGAGGGGAGTCAGCCTCGTCCGGCTCGTCGAGCGAAGGGTACAGCGACGAGGAGGAGTCGACGCACCAGGCCAATGTAGTTGTGTCGCCGGAGCGTGTTCTGTGCGAGCGACGAGGTCGAACCGTCAGCAGGGAGAGCGGGTCGAAAGCGAGAGAGAGCGAGAGCGACACACCTCGACCTCCCAGTCCTTCAACCGCTCCTCGATGCCCTGCAGCTTCTCCTCGACCTCGAACCGCTCCGATGCGCCTTCGGGCAGGTCGGCGAGCCGCTTCTGCAGCGCTTGTCGTCGGCCCGTGACGGCGAGGAGGTTGAACATGACCTCGCCCGGCGGGTAGGTTGCGATGCGGCGCTCGAGCACCCTGCGCACGAACGGGCATCCTGTCAGCTAGCCCGCGGAGGGAGGGCTCGAGACGAGGGAGGGGGACGCACTCTCGAGCGAACGACGTCCAGTTTGCGGCGCCGCCGGGGATGTCGCCGTACGAGACGGGCGTCGGCTTGAGGCCGTCGAGTTCGAACCTGCAGGGAGCTCATCAGCACCTCCTCGTGAATACGTAGAGGAGTGGGACGACGCACAGCTTGTCGCCGATGGGCAGGTAAGCGATGAAGTGGTAGGCGTCCTCAGATTCGTCTTGCGGCCGGTGCTCCTCGAGGTGGAACGGGTCGCTCCGGGCGAACGAGTTGTGCACTGCGCGTCCAGGTCGAGACCGAGTCAGCCGCATGTCTGTCAGGGAGGCTGCCGTGTGCGGCTAGGCCTCAATGAGGTGCGAGCGAGCCAAGAGAGAGAGAGAGAGCGACGCACCCTCGCGCAGCTTCTCCGAGTTGCTCAGCGTCCACCCGCGCGTTTCGGGATCCAGTCCTGCGCGTGAACCCGCCTCTCGTCAGCAACCTGCTCGTGAGTGCGAGGGCACAGTAGAAGCGGGACGCACCCTCGGAGAACGCCTGGAGGTTGGTCAGCTCCTCGCCGAGCTCGACGTCCGGGCTGCGGATGTTGAGCGTCGCGTTGATGAGGGCAATACTCGCGCAGGCGTTGTTGATGACTTGGTGACTGTTGCGCAGGAGTAGGTTCAGCGCAGGAGCGTGACAGGGAGGGGGTCGAGAGGATCGGACGCACGCGAAGTAGTGAGGCTGCGCCGGCTCCTCGAGCTTGCCGTCCATCGTGTTGGGGTCGGCGTGCCCGACCCACTTGAAGAGGAAGACGAGCGCATAGAGCGGGCTGCGCGGGCGGGCAGGGAGTCAGCAAAGAGGGCCCCACCTGGACGGGCGACGACGAGGACGAGGAGGTGGGACAGAAGAGAGAGTGGGAGACGGACCTCAGGTCGTTCAGGAGGTCTTGGTCCAGGCCCCATAGCTCCTCTACCTCGACGCCTCGCACGCCTAGCTCGCTCAGGATGCCGGTGAAGACGCCGGGGTCTGCGGAAGCGATGAGGAGAGCGACGTCAGCGGGGAGTGGTTCTGGCCCGTTCCTTCGAGGACTAGGGTGGTCAAGCGAGCTCACCAGACTCAGTAAGGCTCCATCCAGCCGAGTCGGACATGGCAGCGGGTGGTGAGGGGAGCCGAGAGAGCCGGCCTCGTCCTCGTCGTCGGTTGAGCGCCAACCTCTCCCCTTAACTCGCACAGACTGCGCCATGTGGGGCTTTGGAGCTCAGCAGCAGCCTCAGCAGGCACCACCAGCCGTCTCTACCTCGACTGCAACCGGCCCATCCCCTCCCTCTCCTCCTCCTCCTTCTCCTCCTCCTCCTCAACGCACCCTCGAGTCGCTCATACAAGAAGAGCTCCCGATCCAGCGGCACAGCGTCGAGATGGAGGGCGGCATGCCCTCGTGCCTCACCCTGTTCGACAACTTTCTCCTGTGCTACTGTGCGTTCCTGCTCTCGCCCTCCCTCTCCCCTCTCCTCGTCCCTCTCAAGGCTGACTTCTGCTCCTGTCGACAGCGCTCGCCTCGCAAATCAAGTCGGTCTACCGCCACGGCGCACCGCGAGAGTGCACGCCCAAGTTCGAGGACTTCAAGTTCTGCATGTCGATCAAGAACCTCGACGAGGACCAGAAGGACGAGGTGTGGGTCCGCAGGAGGGCAGAGTGGTGGGCCCGCAGGCGCCTCGGCAGGAGCTCGGAAGACGTGTGGGACGCTCGCAGGTGCGCACCGTCCTCCCTCGCCCTCTCAAGGCCGCGCTCGACGTGCTGACGCCCCGACTCGCTCGCAGGGACGTCTACACCGACCCGCTCGACGACAAGCGCAAGGCCGACGCCTCACCCTCGCAAGCATGATTAGTTTCGACCTCTTCAACCGCCCTTCGACCCAACTCGAGCGCGCCCGCCCTCCCGACCGTGCCGGCTCCTCGTCGTCGGCCTCTTCCCGCCGGCCCATCGCTCGCCGACCCGCACCGCATCCCGTCGCATCGTCCTCAACGGTCTCCTCGTCCTCTCTGTGTTGTCATACTGCGAATCCACATCTCTTCCTCGCCCTCTGCGTGCGCTGTTCGAGAGGAGGGCCGCCTGCCTGAGCGAGCCGAAAGCGAGATTGCGGCTTCGGCCGCTGAGAAGCGTGCGCTCGTACAGCTGCTCTTGACGAGATGAGTGAGAGAGTGCTGCATTGCAGACAAGCGCACGCCTGCTGTGTAGGGAACTCGCTAATCTGGTCGCTGCCGCTCTCCCCCACCTCGCTCTCGCTCCTCCAGCTCGACATCATGGGCTTGCTCTCCTGCTTTGCGCCCCTGCTGCCTGCCCGCTCGACCGCGTACTCGACCGCATCCACCACGACCCTCGTCGACAAGGACGCGCAGCACTTCGTCGAGGGCAAGTCGGCCGACGAGGACCGCGTGGTCGTCGACACGGGCGGGCGGCTCGAGGAGCTGAGGAGAGAGCTGGACAGGGCTGAGGTGGATGCCTAGTGCGTGATCTGCCTCGTCTCTGCAGCCTTGCGCCGTAGGCTGACTCCTCTCGACCCTCGCAGCGTCGTCCCCACCGCCGATGCTCACGGATCCGAGTGCGTCCTCCCTCTCCTACGCTCTCCATGCTTCTGAGCTGACTCTGTTCCCCTGCAGATGGGTCGGCTCCTGCGACGAGCGGCGCGCCTTCATCTCTGGGTGAGTCCCCTCCCTCTCCCTCCTCGTCCTGCTCGCCCCACTTCCGCTCCCGCTAACGCACGCCCTCTCGCCGTGCGCGCAGCTTCACCGGCTCGTCCGGCGTCGCAGTCGTCACCAAGACCGAGGCGCACCTGTTCACCGACTCGCGCTACTACGTCCAGGCCGGCAAGCAGCTCGACTCGCACTGGACGCTCCAGAAGGTCGGCGAGGACGGCGTCAAGAACTGGGACAAATGGATCCTCGATGTGCGTCGGGCATCTCCCTGAGCCTCTACTTCACATCGGGGCGGCGGCTGACCCCCTTGTGCCCGCGCGCAGCTCCCGAGCGGCAGCAAGATCGGTATCGACCCGGCGCTCCTCGACTATGGTGCGTCCCTCCCTCCTCGCGCAACTGCGAGTCCTCCTGCTGACGCACCTCGACCCTACAGGTACCGGCAAAGCCTTGTCGCAGGCCGTCAAGACCCGCTCCCTCTCGCTCGTCTTCCCCTCGTCCAACCTCATCGACGCCATCTGGCGCTCTCGCCCTCCACGGTCCGCCGCGCCAATCCAGCCTCACCCGCTCAAGTTCACCGGCGAGTCGGCGTCGTCCAAGCTCGCCTCGCTGCGCAAGTACCTGCGCGAGACGTTCCCTGCCGGCGAGGACGACAAGGCCGAGCCGGCCTACCTCGTCACGACCTTGCCCGCCATCGCCTGGCTCCTCAACCTGCGCGGCGACGACATTGCGCACAACCCGGTCTTCTACGCCTACGTCCTCGTCACCGAGCGCGAGTGCGTCCTCTGGGTCCAGAGCGCGGCGCTCGCGACCGACGAGGTCCGGCGCGCCGTCGGCGAGTTCGGCGGTCGGGTCGAGGAGTACGGCGACGCGCTCGAGGGGCTCAAGAGGGAGCGAGACGACAAGGCGGGCAAGGTCGTGACGGACGTCAAGGCGAGCTGGGCTGTCGTAGACCTTCTGGGCGAGGTGCGTCGTCGTCGTCCCCGCCTCTCGATCATCTCGCTCTCACCGACTGACTCGCGCTCCCTACTCTCTCTCCCCCTCGTCATGCAGGCCAACGTCGAGATCGTCAAGTCGCCGATCGAGACCGCGCAGGCCGTCAAGAACAAGGTCGAGATCGAGGGTTTCCGCCGGGCCTATCTGCGCGACGGCGCCGCCTGGGTGCGTCCTCTCGCCCGCCTCCCCCTTTCCCTGCACGAATTCGTCGTGCTCACGTACAGTCCCTTCTGCAGGCGCGCTGGCAGGCATGGCTCGAGGAGGCGGTCGCGAGCGGCAAGGACGTGACCGAGTGGAGCGCGGCTGAGAAGCTCACCGAGTACCGCCGGCAGCAGGAGTACTTTGCAGGGGTGCGTCCCTTTTCTTCTACCTCTAGCTCTAGCTTCGACTCGAGGCGACGCGCTGACGCCTCTCTCGCTCTCCCCGCAGCTCGCCTACGAGAACATCTCGGCCACGGGCGAGAACGCCGCCCTCCCGCACTACGAGCCGTCGCCCTCGCGCCCGGTCCCGCTCTCGCTCTCGACGCCCTACCTCAACGACTCGGGCGCGCAGTACCTCGACGGCACGATCGACACGACGCGCACGATGTGGCTCGGCCGCAAGTCGCCGAGGAGCGAGCACAAGCGCGCCTTTACGAGGGTCCTGCAGGGCCACATCGCCGTCGATGCGCTCATCTTTCCCGAGGGGACGACGGGCGAGCAGGTCGACGTGCTCGCGAGGGCGCCGCTGTGGAGCGAGGGCATGAACTAGTGCGTCGCACCCTTCCCCCTCCTCGCTCGCTCTTACAGCTCGCAGGCTGACGACGACATGTCATGCTCGCTCGCAGCGGTCACGGTACCGGTCATGGCATCGGCGAGTACCTCTCGGTTCACGAGACGCAGGTCGGCATCGCGCACTCGGCGGCCTACTTCAGTGCGTGCCGCTCCCCCTCTCACCTCTCTTGCCTGCCTGCAGCACTCAGTTCACGCCTCTCCTCGCTCGCTCGCTCGCAGACACGCCCTTTGCACCCGGGCACATCACGTCGAACGAGCCCGGCTACTATGAGGTCGGCTCGTACGGCATCCGGCTCGAGAGCGTCCTGTGCGTCAAGGAGGCGCGCACTCGGCGAGGCTTCGGCGACAGGAAGTGGCTCGACTTCGAGCGACTGACGATGGTGCGTCCTCTCTTTCTCTCTCTCCGTCTACTGACGAGCAATCGAACGAGCGTCGCTGACTCGGTCGCCGACCGCGCTGCAGGTGCCGATCGACATCAAGCTCGTCGACTTTGCGCTCCTGTCGCCGAGCGAGAAGGCCTGGCTCAAGCATCACAACCAGCTGTGCAGGGACAAGCTTCTGCCCCTCGTCAAGGACGACAAGCGGGCCGTGCGGTGGCTCAAGCGCCAATGAGGAGGTCCGAGCGGGTTAGCCGGGCTCTGCTGTAGATGCTGTGCAACGAGACGATCTCATACGGTACGTTGTGAGGAAGCTTGAGCTCGTCTTGACAGCGCGAGAGACGAGGAGAGGAGACTCGCTGACAAAATGCCACTGAGCGAGCAGGCCAACTTGCGAAGGTCAAATTCCTCTCTCGCTCACGAGAACGGCCGAGGGAGGTCCTGCACGCAGCGTGTTTCGATCAGGCGAGGACTGTAGGGCACTAACTACTAAGGCTGGGGTTCCTAGCTACACGGTCGTCAAGCGGGAAAAGGGCGAAGGACGAAGCGAGAGGGAGGGAAAGGGATGCGAGAGCGGGGTTTGCAGCAGAAGGGGAGGATCAACAAGAGGAAGGAGGAGGAGGACTGAGATATGTACAACGAGGAAGGGAGAGCGAGGCTGAGGAGGAAGGAAGAGGAGCGCCGCGCCAGGCGAGACGAAGGCGAGGAGGAGGCTGACTCGGGTCGACTCGGGTCGGGTCGAGGACGCCCATCAAGCGTGCGTCGCGAGCGTCTTGGGCGCAAAGTAGTCGCCGCTCGGCGCCGCGCCGTCCCAGCCGGGCGTCGTCGGCGGCGCGCTGCTCGAGCGCAGGTGCTTGGCGAGCGGCATGTCGAGAATGGCCTGCGTCGACGGGTCGACGGCGCTCACGGGCGCGGCGCGGTCGAAGCTCGCCTCGAGCGCGGCCGCCATGTCGAGGCGCTCGAGACCGGCAAAGTCGGCGTCCGAGAAGTCCATCGTCGGCGGCATGGGCGCCGGCACGAGCGCTGGCGCGATGTCCGAGCCGATCGACCCGCTCGCGACGGCGGCGGCGCGGCGGGTCATCATCGAGCGCGTCAACGAGTCGTTCGTGGTCGACGACGAGGAGGCGGCGGTCGTCGGGCGCCTGGCGGCCGGCGAGGTCGAGCGGGCCGGGACGCCCTTGTTGATGATCGGGATGGCGGCGCCGGGGAGCTGAGCGCCGGTGTAGACGGCGCGGCTCGGCGCCGAGTGCGCACCCGCTCCAGGACGGTCGAGGAACGAGTAGACGTCATCCTCGGTGCCCATCGACGGCGGGACCGAGTAGTCGAGGTGGAGCGTGCGGCCGGCGAGCTGGTCGATGGTCGCGATGCCGCCGCCCTGCTGGTCCCGAGCGATGTACCCTTGAGCTGCAAGGCGAATAACATCATCAGAGACGCTCTCGGTCACGTGTGCGAGAGAGAGAGGAAGAGAGAGGGGACGCACCGTGCTCGCAGCTGCAGTTCTGGTGTGCGTGCATGAGCTGACGAAGGGTGAGCGCTTCTTGACGGAGCGCGAGCGCCGTCTGCTGCAGAACGTGGTTGCGGTTGCACAGGTCGGTCGCGACTGCATGGGCGGAGGAAAAGAGTCAGTGTCGGCGAGAGGAGCGAGAGCGAGAGAGGGAGGAACAGGACGCACGGCGCTCCATGGCCGCCGTCTTCTCCTTCTTCTTCTGCCGGCTCTTGCACGCAGCGACTCGGTTGCGCTCGAGGAACTGCCTGCGCTTGAGCGACTCCTCGTCCTCCTCCTCGCCCTCCTTGAGCTCGACGGCCTCGCCCTCCTTGCTCGGCGACGCCTTCTTGCGCCCGCCTTTGCGCTTTGGCGTCGGCGCAGGCGTGCCCTCCTCCGAGGCGGCGCCGTCGACCGAGGCGAACGACACGGCGGGCGCCTTGCCCTTCTTGCCGAGGCCGCGCGTGACGGTCGGCTGCGCGCCGGCGAGCGACTCGTCAACCGCCTCGGCCTTGACCGTGATGTCGAGCGCGCCGGGCCCCATCGGCAGCGGCATGCTCTGCGAGAGCGTCGCCTTGCCCGCCGCGATCATGGCTGAGCGCTGCTGCTCGAGCTGCGACAGGAGCGAGAAGGCCGACGCCGGCGGCGCCGGGCCCATGGCGCCGGGTGCGCCGAACGACGACGAGGCGACGGCGATGTCGCTCGCGCGCCGCTCTCGCTGCTGCGGGCTCTTCGAGCGCGAGCCCGAGGGGAATGCGCTCGAGGCGGGCGGCGTGTCGGCGACGGACGAGGCGGGCGAGTCGTCGCTCTCGCGCTCGGTGCCGGAGAAGACCTTGTCGGTGAGGGAGAGGGCGGAGGAGGCGAGCGAGTCGATGCGGGGACGCTTCTGGAGCGGCTGAAGGGCGAAGTTGTGGAGCGCCGGGATGGACGAGGCGTGGGACGTCGGCAGGAGGAAGTTGAGGGAGGAACCGCCGGGCGTGCAGATGGCCGGGGACGACAATGCGCGTTTGCGCCCTCCGAGCGGCGTGTGCGACGCAAGGAGGTCGAACTGGTGCGGTGCGCCCCTGGACTCGGCGCCTTTGCCGTCGTCGAACGCGCCGCTCGTCGTGGTCGAGTGCCGCTTGCCGGCGGACCCGCCGAGGGTGAGCTCGAACGGGTTGGCCTCGCGGCTACCGCTCGCGACGGCTCCTGAGAACGACGGCGTCATGCCGCGGCCGGCGTCGAGCGAGCCGAAGAGCGAGGGGGTGATTGCGCCGTCGATCGACCATGACGGAGGTGTGCCGCCGTGAAGGAACTTGGACGGCGTATCGAGGGCGAGGCCGAAGGACGGGTAGTCATCTGTAGCGTCAAGGCGAGTTAGCTGGCGGTCCCGAGGGCTCGATCAGGCTGTAGCTGCTGGTGTGGAGCGACCGCGCGGCTTCGGCATCGTGGCCAGGGTCGCCGTGAGCGACTGCCCGGGACTACCGAGCTCGCGCACCCTCCCAAGCTCGTCCAATCGACCAGTAGACGCCCTGGCCGCACCCTCTGCGCCCCTGTGCGGCTGCAAAGGGCCGTCGTCCGCGTCCTCGAGCATCGAAGGCTGGATTTCGCTTCGTCTCGCGCCTCGCTCGCGGAGCTCGTGGAGGGTCGGGATGGGTAGAGAAGGTGTGAACTCACCCGATGCGTTGATGCTGGCCTGCATGGTGACCTGGGTCGAGCTGGCGAGAGGTCGGAAAGCGGAGAGCTCGAGAGGTGGGGCCGGGGCGGTGCTGCTGGCGGTTGCGGGGCGAGCTGGCTGGCGCGAGTTGGCGAGAGCGTGTGGGCGGGTCGAGTGCGGGCGGTGAGGGTGCGACGCAAGCCAGGCGGTGAGTGGCGGAGCGGCGAGAGGAGACGAGGACGGCCCGCCGTGCGCGAACGGCGCTTGCCCTCGCTCCTTTCTCGCGCCGGCTCGAGCGGGTGAAGCTCTCCACTCGCGAAGCGATCGCATCGCGGATCCGCAGCTCTCCCACCCGGCGAGCCGGAAGCCATGACGCGCACATCCCCCGAGAGCACCAATCACACCTCGTCGGCCCGCACTCTGCCATGTCCGACCTGCTGAGCTAGTTTTCGGCGATTGCGAGGACGCTTCCGGCGGGCGCTGGCCGTTTCGCTCGCCTTCGCTCGTGCCCCTTGGCCGGAGCCGAGCGCAAGTGCGCCTCGAAGACGGCCGGCTCGAGGAGTTCGCAGGACGAGTCTGAGCGAGAGAGCTCGCTTCTCACGAGCGCACAGCTGTCTGCCTCGCAAGCGAGAGTCGCCTCTTGCCCTGAGCTCGAGGCTGAGGCCTGGTTCCTCCCACGAAACGCTGTCCGAGGCTCGCGAGCTTGGCGGTCGGGCCTCCTCCGTCTCCGTCTTTCACTCACTCTGCTGCGCTTCGGACGGTGACGATGTACGAGCGTGCGGTGCGCCGGCGTCGATGCAGCCCTCTTAATTTGCGTGCGCGGCGCAGCTCACGAGGGTCGACGCACGGGCCTCGCTCGGAGCGTTCCTCGTTCGGCGCGGTCGCCGAGCAGGTTCCGCAGCCTCTCTCGACACGCTCGCTGCGCGCGCGCACCTCGCACCTCTCTGGAACGCTCTCCCAGACAGAGGAGAGCTGAGAGCGAACGTACGCCGATCCGCAATCTGCACTGCGGCAAGCTGCTCTGGCCATCGACGAGGTCCGGCTTTCGAGCGGCGACCAGCCCTGAATTATGCAAAGCGTCCGCTCCGGAGGCTTGATCTCGGCTCCTGTGCCATGCGCGCGCGCGGCGTGAGCAAGCAGCGCACGCGGCGAGCGGAGCAAGGCTCGCTCGAGCAGGCCGAGCGGCCGACCCGGCCGGCTGCGTCGGCTCCGGCGGCATCTTCTCGCCCAGCTCGTTCGCGCTCGGCCCCGAGAGAGAGAACAAAAGAGCGCGACACGTGCGTGCGGATCGCACTCTCGTCGCACTTTAGTCACGGAAGGGCTTCGTTCGACGAAGGCGGGGAGGGGCTCGAGCGTGCCGCGGCCGATTCACCTTCTCAAGTCGAGCAGGGCTCGAGCGCGCACGAGCAGAACGATATCTGCACGACCGACAGCGGCCGTGACTGCAACGGGTATGGCAAGCGTTAGGGCCTATTCGCCGTGGTCATCGCGCATTAGCTTTGCTCGTCGCGCTCTCGGGACGGCCTTTGCGCGGCACACAGCTTTCGGCGCGCCTTCTCCCGCTCGATGCGCACTCTCAGAGACACAGAGAAGGAGCTCGGGCAGCAAGGAGCCGGCAGGAAGAGCTGTTTGAGCGCGCGCTCGTCGCCGCTCGACCCAACTTGAGAAGGCAGAGGAAACGGTCCAGCTCGCGCGCTACAGGACTGACAGGGTCAGGAGACGCGCTCGATTGCACCGCAGAGACGTCCTCGTTCGATCGAGCGCGAGCAGAAGGCCGCAACCACGCTGGATCAAGAGATAGCAGCTGAGAGAGGGTGCGCAGTCTCCCCCTGTTTTCCGATGGTGGCCGGGCGCACGGTCGTGCCACAGGGGCAGTGTCCATGCGAGCGGCTCACCAGAGTGCACCCGCGGCCCTCAGGGGCACGTGAGGGCGGGTGCGGCCTCGTAAGGACCCGTCCGCGACGGCTCGGCTCGCGCAGCCGCCGGGACGAGTAGGGACGGCGAGACGGACATCTTTCGGCAGCGTGGGCCCGACAGCTTTCTCGAGAGACACGATAATATCAGAAGGCGCCGGCGAGAGGTTGCCGGCGAGCGAGAGGCCGAGCTTTCGAGACGAGAACGGAAGAGGGTGCCATCGAGGGCTCAACTAACCTGCGCGCACGGTGAAGGAGGTCAGCGCGCAGCTCGTAGGAGTGTACAGGTCCATCTCGAGCTTGTGGCACGAGCAGAGAGAGCGAGAGGGACGTACAAGGACCGAGACGAACCGCTCGAGGTCGACCGCCAGCTCCTGCACCGCTCGACACGCCTTCCCACCCGTTGTACGGGACCGCCCTGCGCGCGACGGGCTCAAGTCAGCTCATCGTCGCGTTCTCGAAGCGTCTCGAGGAGCTGACGCGGGCGAGAGAAGGCCGAAGAGGGGGGCCAAGAGGAGGAGGTGGGGAGGACGAGGACGCACCTGCTCTCCCGCTGCAGCAGAGCCCGCCCGCCGTAGATCAAGCGCGTCTGGTACCTTCTTGGTCCTCGACACAGCGCGTCCACCGTTCCACGAGTCGCCGCCGGTGTCGAGAGAGGTCGGTCGACGAGGTTCGCTGATGAGGACGCGTCGAGGTGGCTCTGGGCGGTGGGCGAGGGCGAGTGGTGGCGCAGGCGAAGCGGTAGCGCCGAGTGGTCGTAATCGAGCGCGACCAGGCTGCCAGGCGACGAGCGAGAAGTGCGAGGGCGACGAGGAGAGGCGGCCGGCGGGCGATGTGGTCAATATTAATGCGGTACCGCATTTGAGCGCTTGGTCCGGTTCGGAACAGTAAGGGGCAAGCAAGGACCAGCGCCTTGACTTTTTCCTAATCGGCTCGCCCTTCCTGATCAAAAGCTATGCCGACCATTCCTATTGCCGATTAGCTTTCCCCGACCGCGCGGCCGACGACGACTGCGCCGCCCACAGTCCTGCGCGCGCTCCGCCCCGCTCAGGGCGCACTCGAACAGGTCTAGAGAGCACGCTTGCGAGGAACAGGGCCAGCAGGAAGACCTTTTGCGCGACTCGCTCCTCGTCCGACTCGAAAGGTCGCGAGCCAAGCAGCTCTCGCTGCAGACCGAGCTTCTCGTTACTCCTCTCGAGTGCTCGAGAACTGCGATGGGCACGTCGAGAGACGATGAGTCGAGACAGCGAAGCAGTGGTTGAGCAGGCTCGAGCGCACGGTCCGGCTGGTCGCGCCCTGCGCCCGCATACGGCTCAGGCGGCACGCCAGGAGCTCACTGTGCCGCAGCACGCAGCACACAGATACATACAAGGAGCAGAGCCAGCGTTAGGCCATCGAGAGCGACGTGCGCGGCGAGCGTGCCCACCTTCTCCTCCTCGACCTCCTTCCCAAGTTGCTCTCCTCGTCATCCAGATCATGTGCGCGTCGCTCTCAAATCTCGTACTCGCTCGACGGTGCCAGGACAGGAGTGGGAAGCAAAGAGAAGGTGCAGAGCTCGCTACAACGCTGCCTGCTCCCCCCGGAAGACCCTGGCTGTTTAGGCCTTGATCTTCTTCTGGCCCTCGAAGGCCCTCTTCTCCTCGATCGTCTGGTGCCTTCCGTGACCGAACTTGGACGACGTGTCGATGAACTTGAGGTTGATCTTCTCGAGCGCCGCGCGCGACGTGTGCGTGATGAGCGACTTGCGGAGCGTGACGACGCGCTTGACGACACCCGGGCACGAGCCCTGCAAGAGGAGACCGAGGCAAGAGTCAGCGAGAGAGCTCGAGGAGGAGGAGGAGGAGCAGGAGGAGGAGAGAGAGGGGAACGGACCTTGATCATGACCCAGTCGTTCTTGACGATGCCGTAGCGGACAAAGCCGCCGATCGGCGTGATGGCCTTGTTGGTGATGTCGAACTCGGTCGAGGCCGACGCCTCGTCGCCGGCCTTGCCGATGCGGTAGACCTTCTTGTTGAGCTCGGTACGGTGGTGGTAACCGTCCTGACCGGCGCGCGCGACCGAGTACATGACCTTGCTCGGGTGCCACGCACCAATGCAAGCAACCTTGCGAAGACCCTTGTGGGTCTTGCGCGGGAGCTTCTTGGTGCCCCAACGGTGGGTGACACCCTCGAAACCGTGACCCTGGGTGACGGCGATGATGTCGATGTTCTCGTCCTGCTCGAAGATCGACGAGACGTCGAACGTCTTCTCGAAGTGCGACTTGGCGAACTCGACCTTGTCGGCGATGGAGCCACCGTTGATCTGCGGGCGGGCGAGACGAGGCGGGCGAGACGAGGAGGGAGGGGAGGGGTCCGAGAGTCAGTCTCGGCCGCCGACGACGAACGACGCTCACGAGAGAGGGAGGGAGGACGCACCTGGATCTCCATGAGGTGCGCCTTCTTCTGGGCGAGGCCAGTCTTGCGGATCTGGGTGTGCGCGAGGACGCGGACGACCGAGCAGTACTTCGAGATGCGCTCGAGCTCGCGGGCGACCGACGAGGCCGAACCCGACTCGGCGTGCTTCTTGGCGTACTTGGTGAACGCCTTCTTCTTCGAGCGGTACCAGTTCTTGTAGAAGCGACGCTTGACCTCGTCCGAGAGGTGCTCGGCCCACACGGTGGTGAGCGAGCGGAGGCCGCGCGGGGTCTCGACGTAGCCGACGACGCCGACGGCGACCATGGGCGGGGTCTCGATGATGGTGGCGGCCTCGACGACCTCCTTCTTGTGCATCTCTGCGAGCGGGCGAGCGAGAGGTCAGGGTCGGGCCGGCAGGTGTCGGAGGGGCGGCTCGACGAGGAAGGGGACGCACTCGAGCCGGGGCGCTCAAGGTCACGGACGACGTGGGTCATGCCGGCCTTGTAGCCGAGGAAGGCGGTGAGGTGGACCGGCGCCTTCGGGTCGTCCTGCGAGGTGGAAGCGAGAAGAGGGGTCAGCTCGAGGTCCTGCGGCCGGCGTTGGGGGAGGGCAGCGGGACGCACCTTCGGGAAGCTCTTGGCCTTTCCGCGGTGGCGGGCGGCGCGCTTGCGCGGGAGGAACCCGAGGGAACCGCAGCTGTAGGGAGAGAGGAGGCTCGGGTCAGCGAGAGGCTCGACGACGGCGGTGGGCGAGCGCGCGAGAGGGGACGTACCGGGGGTGCTCGTACTTCCTGTGAGACATCCTAGCCGACCTAGTGAAAGGGCGGACGAGTGAAGAAGGAGGGGGAGGAGAGGAGGGAGAGGGTCAGCGCCGAGTCGCAGAGGCGAGCAGCGACTTTGCGGGTCGAGCGCGAGCCCTCGACGATCCCCTCGCCGCGCGTAAACCCTGCCGTCCTGCTGTACCGCCCTCCCGAAGCTCTAGCTCCTGCCCTGCGTCCTCCCTGGCCGCCCAGAGCGAGCGTACGAGGTGCTGAGGGTCGGCGGGGAGAAAAGGTGGGAGGCGAGGCGGAGGTCGAGGGGGAGCTGCTGGGGTTTGTCGCGCGGCGCGCAGACGGGCGTCGAGGGTGCGCGGTCGTCGAGACGAGCAGGAACGCGGCCTCACCTGTCGACGAAGAGAACCGGAGAGTGAGGAGAGGCGGCGGTCGCCTCGGCGCAGGCGGGTCCGTCGCAGCTCGAGCTGGCCCTCCTCGCTCTCCGGCACCGCTCGCAGTAAATGCGCCGCTTGGTCTGCACTCCAGATGAAGCCTTCTGAGTTGATCCGAGTGGCCAAAGCCTCGAGTTCTGCTGATGCGCTGCCGCTCGACTCGTCCTCGTCGCTCGCCTCGCCTCTCTCGCTTCTTCTTCTTCATCAAACTACAATGCGGCTCCCCTGAGCAAGCGTTGAGTTGCTCTCGCGTCGAGTCTGCGCTTGCCTAGCGAGCCAGGCATGGCGCGCGGGCGCTAAACGCCGGGTCGCTTCGTGCCAGATCCACCGTTGGCGCACTTTTGCACTGGCGGCTCTCTTCCCGCCGAGGACAAGTGCCTCTATCCTCTCGCTCAGACGAGGAGGGGCTTCAGCGTGGGGGAGGGACACCCTTTTCAGCAGGACTCGCGGTCGCCGTGGTCGTCGTCGCCGGCCGCGGAGGAGGAGCCGAGGAGCGGGGCGGCGCGATGGGACGTAGGCAGCGAGGGACGGGCGCAGGGCTTGTACCGCTGACCTTGTCTACTGCACTGCACTTCTCAGCGTCCTCCTATCTTCCTCGAGCGTGCCGTGCGAGACGAGCGAGCCATCGAGAGCGCGAGCCCGAGTCGAGTGCTCGCTCTCGGTCCGCTCGCGCAGCCTGCGTAGCGTGTGCACCAGGACCGGGATACTGTGCACAGCGTGCTGCGACTCGCGTACCGCAGCTGCACGCACAGAGAGAGAGCGAGGCTGCCGACCGAGCTTCCCTGAATCCGGCCGATCGCTCGTCGTCGCCGAACCTGTCCTCCGCTCCCCTCAGCTCGTCCAGCCAGCAGAAGCCCGGGCCAGCACGCGCTGCTGTGCACAAGGTACCTCACGCCAGCTGCGCGCCATGCCTTCGCGCCCCTCGCGCCCGCGCGCCTACACGGTCCCGCTCGAGCCAGTGCTGCGTCAACCTGTCGAGCACGAGTGCGTCGAGGGCCGCTCGAGGCGCATCACCTGGCGCAATCCGCTCGGCCTACCTGCACCTCTCACCTGGAAGCAGGTGCGCCGCCTCCTCTCGCCCAGATTCCCGCCTCCTGCACCGCCGCTGACCTCTCCCTCGCACCCTCCCTCCAGATCCTCTACATCGTCGGGCCGCAGATGCTCGGCGCGGCAATCATCGATGGAGGAGCAAACTTTGGCGTGGCGTGCGTCCCGAGTCCCCTCGCGCTGCCGTCCCTTCAGAAGCTGACCCCGACTCTCCCGCTCGCGCGCAGATGCGCCATGTACCGCACCGCCAAGCCGCAGGACACGATCACGATGTGGGACATCCGGCACAACACGATCGCGGGCGATGTCGCCGTGACCGTCTTCATCCAGGTGCGTCCCGCTCGTGCTCGAGCGACGTCCGAGGAGCGAGAGCAAGGCTGACTCGCGCAACTTCCCTCTCCTCGATCCTCGATACAGGGCATCCTCACATTCGTCATCGCGTCGGGCATGGTGCACGTCGACATGCGGCACGGCGGCATGGCGGCGTTCCCTTACCCCTGGGTGCGCTCCTCTCGTTCGCCTCCTCGTCGTCCTCCGGCAGAGCTGACCTCGCCTCTCTCTCCTCCTCCTCCTCCTCCTTCCCTCGCCCGCTTGCCCTCCTCTTGCTCCTCCTGCAGCCCGACACGCAG